>Ga0265780_10010249_pt1 | contig 11185 bp, 7 predicted proteins | sample P1T30metagenome_FD_192432 | JGI IMG/M metagenome (GOLD analysis project Ga0265780, IMG submission 192432) | Plant litter microbial communities from East Loma Ridge, Irvine, California - P1 T30 | ecosystem: Environmental > Terrestrial > Plant litter > Unclassified | place: USA: California... | reverse complement strand
CAACGTGGGCGGCACCCGCCAGCAGCAAAAGGCGAAAGTGTTGGAGCTGCTGCGCACCGTGGGGCTGCGCGACGAGCATTTCCAGCGCTACCCGCACGAGTTCAGCGGCGGGCAGCGGCAGCGCATCTGCATAGCCCGGGCGCTGGCCTTGCAGCCCAAATTGATTGTCTGCGACGAGTCGGTTTCGGCCCTCGACGTCTCGGTGCAGGCGCAGGTCCTGAACCTGCTCAACGACCTCAAACGCGAGTTCGGTATCACCTATCTTTTCATCACGCACGACCTTTCCGTGGCCCGGTTTATGAGCGACCGGCTGCTGGTCATGCACCAGGGCCGCATCGTGGAAAGCGGCCCGGCGGCCGCCATCTACGCCGCTCCCCAACACGAATACACCCAAGGCCTGCTAGCCGCCATCCCGAAGGATAGCCTAGCCGACATCGAAGCCGCCGTAGCCAGCCGGGCGTAACTGTAGCGTGGACTCTGCGAGTCCGCGCCCGCCTGAGCTAACTGTTCAAACCAGCGCGGACTCGCAGAGTCCACGCTACGGGGCTCGCGCTACTTCGCGCTTGCCTCCTACCTTGCGCTGCCAGAAGCGGCTTGCGTAACACCTGCCGCTTCCGTAGCTCCAGCTTCCTGCTGCTACCAAGCGTGGCGCTACCCCGCGCCGACTCGCCGAGTCCCGCCGGGTACGAGCCCGCTACAACCTCCCGGCCCGGCCCGCGTTTCACTATGCGGCGCGGCCTCGCCAGCCACTCATTTTTCCGCTCTCGCCGCCTGCGACCAAACCACTTTTCGGCGGCCACTTTTTAACATGAATACCCCCGAAAATTCCAAGGCTCCCCGCGCCAAGCGCGAAAAGCCCGAACCCGCGGCCATCACCCAGGACCAGGTCCTGCGCGTCTTCGCCGACAATCCCACCAAAGTCCTCGCCTACCGCCAGCTCTCGCGCCGCCTCGGCGTCACCACCAAGGGCCAGCGCGAGGAGATATTCGCCCACATCAAGGTGCTGCGCAAAAACGGCCTCATTACGCTGCTCCAAAACGACGAATACCGCCTCGCCGATACCGACGCTGTAGCGGCGGCCTTGATGCCGTCCAGCGCCCGGAAATCAGGCAAAAAAGCCGACTCACCCATCGCCCCGCCCCGCAACCGTTCGGTACAGGCCGAGTTCGGCCAGGACCCCATTGTGCACCGCCGCCGCTCGGCCGGCTTCGACTACGTGGACGGCGACGACCGCCCCGAGCGCGCCCCCTCGAACACCGTCATCGGCACCGTCGATTTGGCCACGCCCAACTTCGCCTTCGTGGTGCCGGAGGGCACGGGTGAGCACGACGACATCCGCGTGTTTACCGACCAGCTCAAGTTTGCTTTGCAGGGCGACGTGGTGCGGGTGCGCCTGCGCAGCGGCTCCCGCGACGGCCGGCCGATGGGCGACGTGGTGGAAGTCCTCAAGCGGGTGCGCCCCGAAATCGTGGGCCGCATCCAGATTCAGGGCACGCTCGGCTTCGTGAAGCCCGACAACCGCAAGGTGTATTTCGACGTGTTTGTGCCGCCGCATCTGCTGCACGAATCGCGCAACGGCGACAAGGTGCTGGTCCGCATCAACGAGTTTCCGGAGGACAGCAGCCGGCAGCCGGTGGGCGAGGTCATCCGCAACTTCGGCGCGGCCGGCGGCAACGAGGCCGAGATAAACGCCATCATGGCCGAGTTCGGCCTGCCCTTCGAATTCCCCTCCGAAGTGGAGGAGGAATCGGAAGGCATCAGCGAGGTTATCGAGCAGGATGAAATTGCCCGCCGCCGTGACTTCCGCCACATCACCACCTTCACCATCGACCCCGCCGACGCCAAGGATTTCGACGATGCCCTGAGCATTCAGAAGCTGGAAAACGGCCACTGGGAAATCGGCGTCCACATCGCCGACGTTACCCATTACGTGCGCCCCGGCACCGAGCTGGAGCGCGAGGGCAAGCACCGCGCCACCTCGGTTTACCTCGTCGACCGCGTGATTCCGATGCTGCCCGAGCGCCTGAGCAACGGCCTCTGTTCGCTGCGCCCGCACGAGGACAAGCTAACTTTTTCGGCCGTGTTTGAGCTCGATGAAAACGGCAAGCTGTACGAGTCGTGGTTCGGCAAAACCATCATTCACTCCGACCGCCGCTTCAGCTACGAGGAGGCGCAGGAGCGCATCGAAAGCAAAGAGGGCGACTACGCCGGGGAGATAAATGTGCTCAACGACATGGCGTATAAAATCTGCGCCCAGCGCTTCAAGCAAGGTGCCATTACCTTCGAAACCCAGGAGGTGAAGTTCCGGCTGGACGAAAACGGCAAGCCCCTCGGCGTGTATGTGAAGGAGCGGAAGGATGCCCACAAGATGATTGAGGAGTTCATGCTGCTGGCCAACCGCAAGGTGGCCGAGTTCGTGTTCAACCTCAAAAAGACCAAGCCGCGCTTCACCATGGTGTACCGCGTGCACGAGGCCCCCGAGCCCGAACGCCTCCAGACCTTCGCCCTCTTCGCCCAGAAATTCGGCTACAAGCTGAAGCTCGACAACCCGAAAAAAATCAGCACCGAGCTCAATAACCTCAGCTCCGAGGTGGTGGGCAAGCCCGAGCAAAACGTGCTGCAAGGCCTGGCCATTCGGACCATGGCCAAGGCCATTTATACCACCGAGCCGCTGGGGCACTTCGGCCTCGCCTTCGCCCACTATTCGCACTTCACCTCGCCCATCCGCCGCTACCCCGATATGATGGCGCACCGCCTCCTGGAGCACTATCTGGAGGGCGGCAAAAACGTGCCGGCCGAGCCCGTTGAGGAAGAGTGCAAGCACTCCTCGGCCCGCGAGAAACTGGCCGCGAATGCCGAGCGTGCCAGCATCAAGTTCAAGCAGGTCGAGTTCATGGTGGACGAAATCGGCAACGTCTTCAAGGGCGTAGTTTCGGGCCTCACCGAGCGCGGCATGTACATCGAAATCGAGGAGAACAAGTGCGAAGGCATGGTGCGCCTCTCCGACATTCCCGGCGATGAATTCGAGCTCGACAAGGACAACTACCGCATCGTGGGCCGCCGCACCAAGCGCATCATCCAGTTCGGCGACGTGATGGAAGTAGTGGTAAAATCCGCTAACCTCCTCGACCGCACCATCGACTTCGAGCTGGTCGATGACCGCCCCGACTACGTGAAAAAGCGCGAAGCCGACGAGCGCAAGAACCGTGGCGGCGGAGCCCCCCGCGGCTACCGCGACTACGATAAAGGCGGCAAAGGTGGCGGCATGGCGAAGGGCGCCCACAAGGGCAACAAGCGCCGCTAGCAGCTGCCCGTCATTGCGAGTGGAGCGCAGCGCAACGCGGCAATCCGTCCTCCCAATGCGACCAGCCTTGAGATGTGATAAGCCCCGGCTCTACCTAAGAGTCGGGGCTTTGTCGTTTAGCTTTATCAACAATACTTCGACCCTATGCTACGATTCATCAAGTACGCTTTCTCCGCAATTTGCTTAGGTTATTTGACCCTTCTCAACTCACCGTATAAGCTGAATTATGGTGAACATGGCGGAGAGTACTTCGATGACGATTCCATACTCTTCGGCATTATGCTGTCCGTGTTCTTGCTGGTTGTTCATCTTTTCAGCATATTCTTGACAACACAGGTTCTGCATACTCCACAAAAAGGCAGGCCTGAAAAAGCGGACTTGCTATTCGCGCTTTTCTTCCTACTTCACCTTTGCTACTGGATTTATTGCGCCAATAGTGTGGCAGCAGCACGTGAGTCTTAATGAATCGGCGCTCGTATTATTCTCTGCTCCGAAACTCAACAAGCCCCAGTTCTAACCAGAACCGGGGCTTGTCGCTTTATCAGGCATCGGGCTTTGAGAGGACGGATTGCCGCGTTCCGCTGCGTTCCACTCGCAATGACAGATGCCCCCGTTCTTTGCACCACCTATGACCCCAGCCGACTTCCCCGCTAACATCACCGCCGCCCTCGCCCAACTCGACTACGGCCAAGCCCCCGATACCCTCTACACCCCCATCCGCTACATCATGGGCCTGGGCGGCAAACGCATCCGGCCGTTGCTCACGCTGCTCGGGGCCCACCTCTTCACCGACGAGCTCAGCGGCATCCTCAAGCCCGCCCTGGCCACCGAAGTCTTCCACAACTTCACCCTGCTCCACGACGACCTGATGGACCAAGCACCCCTGCGCCGCGGCCAGGCCACCGTGCACGAAAAGTGGAACCCCAACGTGGCCATCCTCTCTGGCGACGTGATGCTGGTGCGGGCCTACGAGCTGTTCCTAGACGTGCCGCCGACGCTGCTCCCGCGCATTCTCGCCCGTTTCAGCCAGACGGCCGCCGAGGTCTGCGAAGGCCAGCAGTGGGATATGAATTTCGAGACCGAGCCCCAGGTCAGCATCGCCCAATACCTGGACATGATTCGCCTGAAAACGGCTGTCCTCCTCGGCTTCTGCCTGGAGCTGGGCGCCCGCCTCGCCGGTGCTTCCGAGGAAGACGCCGAGCACCTTCGCCAGTTCGGCACCGACATCGGCCTGGCCTTCCAGCTGCGCGACGACCTGCTCGACGTGTACGGTGACGTCGCAACCTTCGGCAAGCGCGTAGGTGGCGACATCATCTCCGATAAGAAAACCTTCCTCCTGCTCTCCGCCCAGGTCCAGGCCAGCCCCACCCAACAAGCCATCCTGGCCCAGCACATCGGCCAGTCCGTGCCCGATGCCGAGGCCAAAGTGCAAGCCGTACGTGCCATCTACGACGAGCTCGAAATTCGCCCCCAGACAGAAGCTCTCATTAACTCTTATTTCCAGGACGCGCTGCAGCATTTGGAGCGCGTAGACGCCTCAAAAGAGCGTAAGCAGCCCTTGCGCCAGCTCTCGCTCCAACTCATGGACCGCGAAAGCTAGGAACTCTGTTTGCTTGTAGCACACGCTTTCGCTTGTGCCCGTCTTCACGATGCACAAGCGAAAGCGTGTGCTACATCCCCACATCTTGTGTTCAATCCCATTCTGATTCTCGTCGGCCTCACGGTCCTCGTTTCCGCCTACGCCTGGTCAAACCACGACCTTATGGAGTCCTGGATACTCCGGCCCTACCGCATGGCCCGCGACAACAGCCAGTGGTACCGCTTCCTCACCTCTGGCTTTCTGCATGCCGATTGGAGCCACCTGCTCTTCAACATGATTGCCTTCTATTCCTTCGGTGGCCTCGTGCTGAGCGTGCTCGCCAACGGCACCGGTGTGCTGGATGGTTTCGGCGCCATGGGTGGCATCTGGCGTTTCCTACTGCTCTATCTAGGCGGCATCGTGGTATCCGATATACCCACTTACTTCCGTCACCGCGACGACCGCAACTACGGCAGCCTTGGTGCCTCAGGCGGTGTGGCCTCCGTGCTATTCGCCGGCGTCATCTACTCGCCCCTCAATAAAATATACATGATGTTTATTCCGGTGGGTATTCCGGGTTTCATATTCGGTTTCCTCTACCTGGCCTATTCATACTACCAGGGCCGCCGCCGGGGCGATAACATCAACCATGATGCGCACTTCTACGGAGCCATTTATGGTGTCGTGCTCACGCTCCTGTTCATGCCAGCTGCTGGCATTGAGTTTGTAAGACAAATCGGTCTGTTTACGGGTTTAATCCATTGAATAATAGATATTTATATTTTTAATAACATCTGTCTTATATCTTATTCTGAAAGCCTTGCGTAAGGGAAGCCAAATACATTCTTTCACTTTGCTTCCCCTGTCATGAATACGCTTCGTCACTTTGCCTCCCGACTGCCGCTTACTGCACTATTGTTTCCACTGATGCTGCTAGCCACTTCTTGCAGCCGCTATAACGACAACGGCAGCCTCTCCATAATCGGCGTCCTGTACCTTATCCTTGCCATTGCTGCTGTCATCAGCCTGCTCAAGCAAGATTGGGACATCACCAAAAAAATAATCTGGGGCGTGGTCATCTGGTTCTTTCCAGTACTCGGCTCTATCATTTACTTCCTTTTCTCCGGCCGTAAGTAGCATATTACCTACGGCCCAAAACAAAAGCCCCGACCAGCATTGGTCGGGGCTTTTGTTTTGAGAACTGCTGGGGCCGCTATTGATTCAACAGTCGTTTCTTTTCCAGCCGGGCCACGCCACGCAGCAACTCGCCACTATTCGTAATCTGAGTCATCTGCCAGTGGTCACCCTGGCGGCGCATCTTTACCTCCACCACCATCGTGGTATCGTACTTCGGCTGCGTTACTTCTAGGCCCACAAAGGCGTTGTCGCCTTCCTCCCGGGTGTACTTAATGCCTTTAAATTCGCTTTCCGGGCTCACTACTTTGCTGGCCAAACCGGTGAGTGAAACGTTCACCAAGCGCTTCGGAGCCGCTTCGGCCGCTGCTTCCAACGAACCCGTCTCCACGTAGCGCTGCACCTCCTTATGAGCGGCTTTGGCCAGTGCTGGCTTAATCAGCCGCATCGCGCCGCCCATCATCAAGCTGCCGCCGGGCAGCAGTGATGTCAACATCGAGCCTTGCTGCGCCACATCATCCACTAAGTGGGTCGTTACGCTGTTCACGTCTACATACTTCTCGAAGGCTGCCATATCGTGCGTCTGCACCGCCGCCGCCGCCGCTACTAGCGCACCGCTGGGACCATTCTTTAAGCTTCGATAATAATAGTATCCTCCAGCTACCAGGGCCAGTAGTATGACAAGAAATAGCAGCTTTTTCATATAGGCAGTCGTGAAAATGATGAATCACAAATTTACCCAAACCGGAGTTTCCACTCTGCTAATAGTCGTAAAGTAGTAGCCTTTTCAATCATACTACCGCTGCTTAATTTCTATTCTCATCATCTCTTCTCCTAATCATTCCTCGCACCCGTGTCTCTCAACTCAACCGTCAGTTATCGGCCAGAAATCCACGGTCACCGCGGCTGTCGTGGCCTACTCCCCGAAAACACCATCCCTGGCTTTCTGCATGCCCTTGCACTCGGTGTTGATGTACTGGAAATGGACGTGGTAATCTCTGCCGACAATCAAGTCGTCGTCTCCCACGAACCCTGGCTGAATCCCAACATTTGCCTTGACCCAACTGGTAAAGCTATCGAACCAGATAACCCACCCCGGTTCAATTTGTATCAGATGCCTTACCACATCATCCGGCAGTGTGATTCTGGGCAACTCCAGCATCCCGCTTTTCCTACCCAGCAAAATCAGGCCGCTTATAAGCCACTGCTTAGGGAAGTGCTGAGCGCAGTATCTATTGCTACGCAACAGTTGGGCCGTGAACCTGTCCAATTCTCTATCGAAATCAAAAGCCTGCCCGAGAGCGATAATACTTTCCATCCCACACCCGAGCGCTTCCTTTCTTTGGTCCTCGCCGAGCTCTACACCGCTCAAGTACTCTCCCGAACCACACTGCTCTGCTTCGATGTGCGCATCCTTCAGCTTTCGCACCAACAACTGCCCAGTCTCGCTACCTGCCTATTGGTAGAGGAGGAGCAGGCCTGGCTTCCCAGTCTTCTTTCATTAGGGTATGCGCCGACCACGTTTGGCCCAAACCAGTGTACCGTTACAGTCCCTGGTGTTAAACAGCTGCGAACAGCTTTCCCAAAATTGCGCTTAGTCCCATGGACTGCTAATACACGCTCCGATATGCAGCATCTCATCGATGTACAAGTGGACGGTATAACCACTGATTACCCCAATGTGCTACTATCCCTACTTACGTGAGAGTATATAACGCCTGTATGTTCACAGAATGCATAGATAAGCAAGAATCAAAGTGTAATACATTTTTTGTAAAATGTATTACACTTTGATTTGTATTACAATATGTAACATCTGTATTTGTATCATTTATTACAGTTTTTGCCTGTGTAATTTGTATCGAATTCGAAACAGTATCTAATTTATTGTCCGAACATATTTGTATAATTGATGCGTATTGGACATATTTGCATTAGCGTTACGCAATACACACAATATGCCACATCAGGGCGAAATCCTTCAGGAAGCTATTAAAAACAGCGGTATTTCCATCACACGTATCGTGGATGAATTGGGTATTACACGTCCGACTATATACCGTAAATTCAAAGAAGAAACAGTTGATTACAGCTTTGTAAAGAAGGTAGGAGAGATTATTAACCATGATTTTTCCGAAGACTTTACAGTTGTACAACAATCAGCGCTTTCTTTTGTAACGCAACCCGCTCGACCAGTCGTTACAAATACGGTTACAAATCGTGTAACACAAGCGCAAAATCAAGAGCCTGATACAACTAAGCAGCTTTTAAACCTTCAAACCAAGTACATAGCACTCCTTGAAGCTTACAATGAGCTTTTGTTGAAAGTGTATGGACCTAAGTGACAAAAATGTTCCACGTGAAACATTTTTGTTTTGCATGGCCCATGGCCATAATCACACTCGTGTGTTTTCCCGGAACAGAAGAGTTGAGGATGCCAATGGTTATTAGCGTAAGTGTAGCCGATACTTGTTAAGCGAGGAGATTAGCTTGAGAAGCAACGGCCCTTATTTTGCAATACCCCCCTCACAAAGCGGTGCCGACTACCCCAGCTTAGGCGTATGCAGCAACCAAGCATGTTGGAAGCTTATCCCCATTGGTATTAAGCAGACTCAGATGTCAAACCAATAACAAGCGTGCAAATTCTGTCCGCGCATAGCGCTTATTCTATCAGGCCAAAATGATATCTGGCATTGCGCACAAAAATCTTGCTAAGCGAATAGCTAATTCCAGAACTTCAATAAATGGCGAAAGGAGAGAAGGCTTCCTGCCGAACAAGCTTAAAAGCCTTACAAGAAAATAACCTCGTGTATCACCGTTTCACCTACTTCGGCATTGATGAGGTCGGCAACCCGTGTCTTGGCCATAACCAATTCATGCTTGAGCGGAGCAGAACTAAGCCGAACAAATAGTCGACCCTTGTTGACGTAAACTTCCTGAGTCTTCAAGGCGACTGCTTTACCCATCACCCGCTCCCAGCTGGAAACTACAGTTACCTCGTTGAGCTTGCCTTGGAGTCGGTAAGCGCGCACCAATGCTTCGAGCCCTTCCTTGAGTGGAATAATATCACCTGAGCGGGAGGGGGTAGTAGGCTTTTTCACGAACAATATGAAGCGACAAGCCACGGAAAAAAGTGGCTAATTCTGGACTACAAAGGTAACTATTGCAGTGCCTAGATAGGCGCCACTGTTCCATCTTGCACTCGAAAGCGGGATATAGGAACCCCCACGCGAGCGAGAGCTTGGTCAGTCCGTTCTAGGTTGGTGTCAGTGAGGAAAACCTGGCCAAAGGTTTCATCAGCCACTAACTCAAGTAGCCGCGCAATGCGCTTGTCATCGAGGCGGTCGAATATATCATCCAGTAGTAATAGCGGCTTGTGTTGTTGCTTGGCCGCTAGCATTTCAAACTGGGCAAGCTTCAACGCAATAGCAAAAGACTTTTGTTGTCCCTGAGAAGCGTGGGTTTTGACGGGTTGTTCGCCCATTAAAAACACAAAGTCATCACGGTGTGAACCGGCGGTACTGCGCTGCAAAGCAAAATCCCGGCGTTCGTTTATGCGTAGCAACTGGGCGAAATCAATTCCAAGCAGTTGAGTCTTATAAGATAGGGTGACATCCTCACGGCCATCAGCCAACTGCTGGTAATGACGTTGAAATATGGGAACGTACTCTTCTAAAAAAGAAGCGCGGAGGAGCGTTAGTTGCTGGCCTATTGGGGCAAGCTGTTCGTCGAGCGCAAGAAGATAGTCGCGGTCGAAACCGTGGGAGGGACGGTCGCCCTGCTTGAGTACGGCATTTCGTTGGCGTAGCAAAGCATTATAAGAGATGAGCAATTCGAGAAACTCATGGTCGAGCTGCGCCATCAAACTGTCGAAATACTTACGCCGCTCTTCGCTCCCTTGACGAATAAGGTCGGTATCGTAAGGCGAAATCAGGACGGCAGGGTAGCGCCCAATGTGGTCCGCCATGCGCTCATACGGCTGCTTATCGTGTGTAATCGTCTTTTTTTGTCCTTGTCGCAGGCTCACCTGAATGGTTTCGTGTCCGGAAACTGATTCGGAAGAAAAATTTCCTTTAACTACAAAGAAATCAGCGCCTTGCTTAATGCATAGGCTATCGGACGCGGTAATAGCGCTTTTGGTGAGGGATAGGTAATGAATGGCGTCCAGAAGGTTGGTTTTACCGCTCCCATTATCGCCGATGAAGCAGTTGAGCCCCGACGATAAACGCAGGGCCGCGTCATCATAATTCTTAAAAAAAAGCAACTGGAGGGAGTCTAGCTTCATAAGGTTCGGTATTGCCAGCAGTTTTACGTAATTTCGCCCTCCCAACGCGAAATAATTCTTTCCTTTAACGTGCTATGGCGGATACGAAAGTAAAAGCTGCTTCTAAAAAATCGACGGCCTCGAAGGCTACCACTGGCACCGCTGCCAAAGCGGCCAAAGGAAAGAGCAACGGTGTCGCTACCGTGGCCCAGCCCGACCCCGTCATGCCCGGTACCGATGCGCCCACTATGGCCGCTTCAGGTTCTACAACTCCCCCTGCTTCGACGGCTACGTTCCCCAAGGAAACGTACCTGCGCTGGTATGAGCAAATGCAGCTCATGCGCAAGTTTGAAGACAAGGCTGGGCAGCTTTACGGACAGCAGAAGATTAAAGGTTTTTGTCACCTCTACATCGGCCAGGAGGCTTGCGTAGCCGGTGCTGTTTCGGCACTGGAAAAAGGTGACAAGTACATCACCGCTTACCGCGACCATGCCCACCCGCTGGCGTTGGGCACCTCGCCCAATGCCGTGATGGCAGAACTGTATGCTAAAGCAACCGGCTGCTCGAAGGGCAAAGGCGGTTCGATGCACATGTTCGACAAAGAAGTTGGCTTTATGGGTGGCCACGGCATTGTGGGTGGCCAGGTGCCAATGGGTGCGGGCATTGCCTTCGCCGAGAAGTATAACAAGACCGGCAAGCTGTGCATCTGCTCGATGGGCGACGGTGCCGTGCGCCAAGGTGCCTTGCACGAGGCCTTCAACATGGCCATGCTGTGGAAGCTGCCCGTAATTTTTGTGATTGAGAACAACGGCTATGCCATGGGCACATCGGTAGCTCGCACCTCGAACGTGACGGACCTTTACAAGATTGGTCTGAGCTACGATATGCCTTCGGAGCCAGTAAA
>Ga0265780_10010247_pt1 | contig 11187 bp, 13 predicted proteins | sample P1T30metagenome_FD_192432 | JGI IMG/M metagenome (GOLD analysis project Ga0265780, IMG submission 192432) | Plant litter microbial communities from East Loma Ridge, Irvine, California - P1 T30 | ecosystem: Environmental > Terrestrial > Plant litter > Unclassified | place: USA: California... | reverse complement strand
TAAATAGAATGGTTTCTCATTGATGAGCACTTGCAGACCTGAGACCCGTATAGTACGAATACCGACAGGGAGAGTGTATTCGTCGATCAGTCGAGTGTCAAGAAGGCGAACTCGAAGATTGTATAAATATGCTTTCCCGGGTTGCCATAGTGTTGCGTTCTTGACTTGTAGTGTTCCGGAAAGCGATGTAGCTGACACTACCACTTTCCCGTCGGTATCAATTAAATCCACTTCTGTTCTTTCTGTTTGGCAGGACGTCTTGACCTCGTAGTGAACAACCCCCGTCGACCCTTCAATGTCGGTGTTGATGGTAATGTCCTGTATCCGGATACGAGGCTCACAGCAAAGCTTGACCGATCTCGCCAGACCAGCATAGTTGAAGAAGTCATGCCAGTATTTCTGCTGCTTCTTACCGAGATCATTCGTGACCACTTGACCCGGTGGAATTGTATGATACGTAAGGATATTGTTGACCCCAATCGTCACTCGGATCTCCTCGCCTGCTTGGACATGCTTGGTAATATCGGCATCGAAAGGGGTGTATCCTCCGACATGCTCTGCCACCAGCTCATCTCCAACGTAGACAGCTACTTCATGTGTCGCTGCTTCTACCCGTATATAGATCCGCTCTCCAGCCCAGCCCCTTGGGATCCTGACCTGTCGCTGGTACCAGACTTTGCCGACGTGGTTACGGAGAGAAGGGTGCAAGAAGATGTCGTTGTACGAGGCGGGTACCGGACACTCGAGACTACCGGGCAAGGCGGAAGACCATGGTGTGGAAAGATCACTCGAATCTGGAACGAAACGCCAAAGGCCGTTAAGCGACTTGCATTCTCGCGTTGCTGTCTCGATAGGTTTAAGTCCGGGCAGTCCGTGCGGAAGGGAACTCTCGTTTTGGTTACCAACTCTCATTGTCATCCAAGAAAGCAGGTCTAGAATGCGATGAGTACGCGGGTTTTGTTATAAGCAAGACTGAGATCATCGTTGCCGAGCAATACATATCGCGCCGGGCTGCGACGGATGTAGGTGGGATATTGCCGGATGGAAATACAACGGCACACGCGGTCCGAGAGCCGAGTCCGTCGTCAGCCAGATTTGCCTCACTGACTGGATGTCCAACGGTGCAACATGTATGAACGAGTCTAAGCTATTCATGCTGTGATGCATCCACCTTGAGACTTCACCGATCCATACAGCGCGTCATTAGCGAATGACTCTCTAGTCAGGACTCGATCAACAGCGAGACACTTGGGCTACCAACGCGTTACTTGCTCTGGGAGGTCGGCACCAGCGTCTATCACAGGATCCACGACTGTCGATGACCAGTTTGTGCCGTCAAAGGTTCCCGTCTGGATGTCTGACGAGTCTTTCTCAGCTCTAAGCTGCGATGTGGGCACGTGGATATCTACAACGTCAGGTGCAGCTTTGATTCGTGACGTACCAAATCTCAGGGCCGCATGTCGAAAACCAGTGATTGCGTCCTGCACGGACGGCCAGTAGGCCCTGTGCGCTCCGAGCAACGCAATGAGCCGAGTAAACATGGCAGCTGCCTCGAGCGTATGAAGCTCCCCGCGAGCGCAACATAGAACGAGTAGTTGGCCGCATGTCATGATCCGGATCAGCTGCGGCCATGACGGATTAAGCTTCCCGGCTTGGGCTGACTCGGTGTGGATATTTACGATGTTGACTAGCGATCGAGCGAGAATCATAAGAGCTGGTCCGCTTTGGCTCTGAGTACCTGTTACGCGAGGAATATATAGCAAGATGCGTAACCTGATACCGTCAGCCAGACTCTCGGTCAAGGGCTCACCAATGTAGGCGCATCTCGGCCCATCCCTGCTTGATTCGGTCCATTCCCCTCATCCGCTGGGCCCTTAGAAACGCCATGTCGCTGGACCATTCGTCCTCAGAAACCGCGATATAAGCATCGGCCCCCAAATCAATCGAAGTGTTGGCGTAATCGCATAAATATCTGACAGCATGATTTGAGGCTCGAGACATACTGTGACTGATACCGTTCGGGATAAGGTCGGTGTCCCATTCGATCTGGCCGAAGGGGATTGAAGGAGTCAGATCTATCATAATCGAGCGTAACCTGCGTCGTCAGTCCACCTCTTTAGGCAGCATTGTCGCTCACGTCTCGCCATAACGGTACGACGCTAGAAGCGTCTCGCTCAAATCATGATTTGAGTTTGGTTGAGCGACGTCTCGTTTGTGGAGTCCCATTTCCTTGATGTATTGTCCCCAAAGCGATGTGACATCCCCATACTCCCCTGGGCTCCCGTTGGATTGGACATATATGGCAAGACAAGATAAAGCCCCTGACGTCAGCCAGCCCAGACATCAGAACTCACACATGCCGGTATTGCTAGGCGTCTCTCTTGACTCCAGCGCTTCCCTGGCCATACTGTAGTATGTCAGATCCTCCCGTGATGGTCCTGCCGGGTCTTTTTCCTTCAAAGCTCCCGCACGACGTAGCTGATTGTAGCGAGTGAGGCACAGTGATGCGTATATCAGAGCGTTTTCATCCCCAGTGAGACTTTCTGGCAAGGCTCGATATCTCGAATACAGGTCTCTGAGCCTGAAATCGTCCAAACACTTGAGATAAGGAAGCTCCTCAGAGAGGCATGAGTCCATAAGGCTATCTTCAAAGTCGTAACGCATCGGGTATGGCGGCAGGGTTGGTGTAGCCAGTGTTGATAAGCGAGGACCATCATGAAATAGGAGCAATTCCGCGTTGATCCCTATAGAGCATCAGCCAAGAACTACTCTTCCTTGCAGGCGACTCACCATTCTCGGTACCCCATTGCTGCACAAACTCTTTGAGGTAATCCAGCGGATTCTGCCGAGGTAATGGTACTGGATTGGAATGCGATTGTGCAAGATCGTGAAGCGATGAAGACTTCTCATATGATCGACCTGGCGCAGGAGACGGGCTCGATATTCCGACTCTAGTACGAGCTATTATGGCGGGCGCGGGTCTACGATAAGCGTGGCCGAAAGAACAGTACTAACCTGTTTGGCCGAGCTTTGATCCGCACAAAGCATTGGCCCTCTATGCCAGCATTTTTGCACGGCTCGCATGGTGTAATTCCAGAGCATTTGGTCTTTCGGAGTCGGCAGTTCTCACAGGCCTTGTTTGCACGTAGTCTCGGTCGAGATGGTCCGGCTTCGGACATGAAGGACAAATGACATCAACAACATGTCTACGGAAGCAATTCTACCGACAACCTCCGGCCCTGTCCCGGCAACCCTGAAGAGGTGTTTTAACAAACGAGATTCTAGCTCAGTGTCCGTCACCTCTTCAACGCATCTTCAGTCAAGACCGCATTTAACTTGGCTCGCTGAGTGCAGTTGGCTATGGCAATCAGCTACTGGTTGGCACATGTAGTCTCACTCAGGGAGAAGCTCTTGGCCAGTTCTTCGAGCTCGACCTTGGTTTTGCCCTCGAAATACTCGCCGTACTCGTGGACTAGCTCTTCCTATTCCGTCAGGGCTGAACTCAGACGGCACATACCGATAGCACGATCTCCCGGAGGACCCTTGCGAGCGATCTTTTTGGCTGTCGTTGCATCTTTGGGTACCGGTTGACTACTCCAGGTACTTCATCCAGGAGCCATTGCTCGATTGGCTCGAATATATGCCGGACATGTCTATCGTCACTTCCCCACGAATCTGCCGCTAGACGCTGGTGATCAGCAAGTCGTTTCCGTATTCGGCACACCTTCTTCTTTTCGACAAAGGGCTTCAGTAACTTCATGTAAGGAGTGTCCTCATTCACATATACCATTCCCTGATATCCGATATCTGTACGATCAGCACAGGCCAACATCTCCGAGATAGACACCACCTTTCCAAAGCCATATCGACCAAGACACGTTCTGTTTGGCGTACATCTCAAGCTGGTGCTTCAATGCCTCTAGCCGGGAGTCATTGATCTCTTCACAATCCGGCTTGCCATCATCAGTGCTCTGGTACACGGGCCCGAATTCGCCATTCCAGATGGGTGCCTGTCGAATAAGTGTTCATCTCAATTCATCGACTCACCCCGACTTCCAGCATGAATTCGACCTTTCGGTTGAATTGACGTTCGTGATTTTCCATTTGCTCTGGGGTCCGCTTTCGATCAGCGGATCTCGAGTTGACAATGCTTACGGTGAATCGTCCAGTGAATGATGGAAAGCCATATCTGTCATCAGTGGAATGATACATCACTGGCGCCTCACGAGGAATAGTCATGACACGCATACACAGCATTCTGGATAAGAGGTCTTTCCTTGAATATGGAGAAATCCGCTCCGTAGTTGTTTCCGCTGACCGTCAATCTCATACTATTCTCAGACTTACTCGAGGAACAGGATATGATGTGGGTCTATCTCTCGAATTACGCTGTCGATTCGGCCGTAAAAATCGAGCAGTCGTGTATGCTCCTCATCGGTTGGCTCGTTGAGAGGATTATATCCGGCGACCCATGTGTTGTCGCGATAACGCTGAGGTCAGTGATGTTTGGAGACTAGCTTACCTTCGCTAGGTGTTGCCATAGTACGACGGCTCGATCCTGAAAGTCCCTGTGAACCCAGACTGAAATCTTTAGACTTTAAAACAGTCATCGCTTACAATTCGCCTGGTGGTTCCCTGCGTCGGAGTGCCAATCATTATTTTGGCCTGGGAGGTAAGTCACACTGCTGCTCAATGAAACTCACCTCCTGGGGCGGCATGTAAATCGATGACGGTGTAGATCTTGTGCCTGGCGCAGATGTCGATGACTCGATCTAAATGCTTGAATCCAGATTCCTTGATGACCCTCGGGTTGGAATCATCTTCGAAATGCCGATAATTGATCTGCCAGAGTCAGGTGGCTTGGCTTGGCAGACATACTGGTATTCGGATGCAGTTCAGCCCAAGCTGCGAAAAGAGAATCGCGTCCTCGTCGGTGAAGAAATACTCGAGAAACTACGGTCAGCGCAAGTATGCCCGACACTTTACTTTATCAAAGAAGAAATCATAGTTGTCTTGTCCTAGCCTTTTCTTGAGCTCCGCTCGCACCTGAAACTCATGGCCGGTGTATCCGCTAGGTGTCAGATTGAGCTACATCAGCAGATACCAGACCCTCACGTGATGAAGTTCTCCATGTTCACTCTCATCAGCAAGGTACATGCAGTTGTACTCACTCCATCCTGCAAGTGCGGCACCTAGCCAGTCAGCGTCACACCCATTGGTAGAGTCTGCCCACCTTTCAGCAATATAGGTTCTCCGTTGAGGACGATCCTGTCACCCTTCACCTGTAGGAAACCGTTCATTTCTCAGGTATGCAGTTTAGGGTGGTAATTCTGGCTCGATGGATGCGATCCGAGTCAGGCATAGCTTTCACTAATCGATCAGTCTCTGAAGCTCATCGGAGAACAAGGCCCGGATAAGCGCCGGGCGACCGGCGTGACGTTGGACCTCGGGGCATTCGCGGGGGCTTTGTTCTCGGCATCTATCTTTATCCCACTAATTCGGTATTATGTTGTTACGAGTCTCGCGAAGCGGGCCGCTAGGATGCCGTCCCCCACTCGACTTCGAGATCGAGTCTCAATTGACCATCAACACCACTATGTCTGTCCGGATCGCTCAAATCAGTATCGAGCATCACGAGTCGGGATTCGGTATTGCCAAATCTCAGCCAAGACTGTCGTGGCGTTTCGCAGAGACCGACGCGAACAACTGGATCCAGGATGCTTACGAGATCACAATCATTCGAGACGGGGTAGAAAAGTCGTACACCGAAAAGTCGTCTCGCTCAGTACTAGTTCCATGGCCAAGTAACCCTTTGAAGTAACGTGAATCGGCCTTGATCCGAGTACAGGCTATTGGTGAAGATGGAACCTCGACCCCTTGGGCCGAGGCTTCGTTAGAAGCGGCCTTGCTGGAACCTAACGATTGGTCCTGCTCGATGATAAGTGGGGCGAAGCAGAACCCAGCGGCGCCGAAACAACCATTTCGGCTACGGACGACTTTTACCGCCCAAAGCGCCAAGAATGCCAGACTGTACGCGACTGCCTTCGGGATTTACGAAGTGACAATCAATGGACATCGAGTCGGTGAACAGCTTTTGACACCTGGATGGACTTCTTACGACTATCACCTCAACTATCAGACGTATGATATCGACAAATATGTCAAAGTCGGGGAGAACGAGATCATCGCACACGTCGCTGAAGGTTGGTACGCCGGCCGATTGGGTAAAACGAACAGGAATGTCTGGGGTGAGAGACCCGCATTTATGGGCCAGGTGGAGATTGGGGGAAGTGTGACTTGTGTCACTGACGATACCTGGTCACACTTGGCCAGTCACGTACTAGAATCCGAGATCTACAACGGAGAAGTTTTGGACACCAACAGCCCACCCACAGTCGACGACGCATTGGGACCCGCCGAGATCCTGCCATTTCCTCGAGCTCAGCTCATTTCCTCGGAGGCTCCTCCCGTCAGACGAGTCATGGAAATCAAGCCCATCGAGCTCATCACTACCCCATCAGGCAAGATGATTCTCGATTTTGGACAGAATCTGGTGGGACATGTCAGAATCGAGTCGGATCTCAAACATGGATCGGAATTATCGTTCAGGCATGCGGAGGTCTTGGAGAATGGGGAATTGGGAGTAAGGCCTCTGAGAACAGCGTTGGCAAGAGCAGTTCTCAAACTTGGGGGATCTACTAGGGGCTGGGAGCCAAAGTTCACCTTTTTTGGGTTCCGGCAAGTCACCACTTATGGGTCCATGAACTGATGTCAGGTATGTCGAGGTCAACTATGAGGGCCCGATCAACATGGGCGATTACACCGCAGTTGTGATCGCTTCCGATCTCCGTCGTACTGGGCATTTCGATTGCTCGCACAAGATGATAACAAAGCTCCACGAAAACGTCGTTTGGGGAATGAGGGGCAACTTTGTATCACTTCCGACCGACTGTCCTCAGCGGGACGAGAGGCTTGGCTGGACTGGCGATATACAGGTATTCGCACCTACGGCCAACTACCTGTTCGACACCTACTCGTTCCTTGACGGATGGCTGAAAGATGTTGCTGCCGAACAGATCAAATACGACGGTGTACCGCCGATCTTTGTGCCGTGGACTCCTCCGCCCAAAGACGCTGTCAATCCTCTCGGAGGTCACAAGCCCAAGCCACATGGCGCCTGGGCCGATGTAGTCGCCATCACTCCTTGGGACATGTACCAGGCGTTTGGAGACGAGACGATACTCGAGCAACAATTCGAAAGCATGCAGCTCTGGCTGGAGAAAGGAGTTCCAAGGCTGGCAAACGGAATGTGGGATGGTGCTCGAGCTCAATATGGCGATTGGCTGGACCCAAAAGCTCCACCTCAGTACCCTGCTCACGGTCGCACAGATTATCTCCTGCCCGCAAATGCATACTTGGTCTTTACCACCGGTCTAGTAGCTAGAATCGCCAGACATCTTGGTCGATCACAAGTCGCGGCACACTACACCAAAGAGTATCAGCGACTTCGCGAGCTCTTCCGAGACGAGTACATTACCAAAAATGGACGGGTCTCCTCCGACACGCAGACAGCCCTGACTCTTGTTCTATGGTTCGATCTAGTAGATGAAGATCAGCGAGCACATACAGCCGAGCGACTCGAATGGCTCATCAAGTGGGACTTTTTCAAGATTTCGACAGGTTTCGCAGGAACACCACTCATTCTGCCCAATCTCGCGAAACATGGAAAGCTTCATCTAGCCTATCGGATGTTGCAAGAGCACGATAATCCAAGTTGGCTGTACTCGGTAGGAATGGGCGCTACTACAATAGTGAGTCAATTTGACGGGATAGAGCTGACGATCTCAGTGGGAACGTTGGGACAGCTTGCTACCCGATGGATCCGTCAATCCGGGCCAAATGACTTCATTCAATCATTACGCTTTGGGCTCAGTCGCGGCGTTCCTTCATCATACTGTCGGAGGTCTCTCACCGTTGGAACCGGGATGGAAGAAGGCTCTGGTCCGACCTCAGCCCGGAGGTACTCTCACTTCAGCTTCAACCTCGTTCGACTCTCCCTATGGTCTCTACGCCGTCTCGTGGATGCTGCTGCAGGGAGTCTTGTCGGTGAGAATTAAGATTCCGCCAAATGGCCAAGCACTGGTAGAGCTGCCCGGTATACATGAGGAGATTGGTTCTGGAAAGCACGAGTTCACTTGCCAATGGTTAGCTGACGAGCGATGGCCACCTCAAGGACATCCAGGACCGCAGAGTGTGCTCATTCCCGATAATTTTGTGCCATAGCTCTATGTAGACAGCCAAAGACACTCTATGCATCTGATAGCTTTTGTTGAAATCTCATGTCTTGCCGGTGAACCCACTACCCGAACTCCAGCACATGACGTTCGGCGCCGAGACACCGGTCGCCGAGCTCTGGTGATGTTGTCATGTCTTTCAACCTCCCGCGGAAGACCAAGTCGTTCCAATCTTGTACCGAAGATCGTCGCGAAGGTTAAAAAGCGGTAGATATGCGGCGCTCGCCACTGCGCCGCTAGCGATCCAAGAGGAGCCGGAATCCGACAATTTCCCCGGGACCAACGGGCCGCCCGGATCTGTGGAGCTACGGCTTATTATTACTCCATAGCGTCCCAGTGCAAAGTGGAGTAGTTCAATCACGTACCGCGCGCTTGAGCTTATTTGACCAAGCGTCCCGATTTGGAATTCAATCCACCGAGCCTGGGATTCCACTCTTCGGGAGAAATGCACTGACTATAGACCTCAATTTGTGAGCTCCAAGTGGGGGTCCGGCGGAGTACACGCCGGGGACGAGGTAGTAGACGGCAATGAGGAGTCGTTGTCAGGTATAAAACCAGATGGTGGAGGGATAGGTTTTTTCCATGGACCGCAAAGATGGACCAAATCAAATCTCATCCCGACAGCAAGACGACCGATATCGCCATTGAAGATGCCGAAGCAGCATACGCCAAGAAATTGGATCGTGACGACTCCGAAGAGGTCCCTGTCTCGCCATTGAAGGACATGCCCAGGCGACAAGCGGTCTGGGTATTCAGGAAAGCTGTATTATTTGCTATGCTTGTCGCATGGGCAGCGATCATGGATGGCTACTTGATCAGTAGTGAGTGTACCACCTACCGTCACTGCCCCCGGATGCTTCTGATCTAGATAGTCCCCGGCTCGATCGTCGCAAACAAGCATTTCATCGCTCAATTCTGTACCGTCACCGAGGGAAACGGGAAGTGTGCATTGGACTCCGTATATGTCGGAGCATGGACCGCAGTGCAGTCAGTCGGGCAAATCATAGGTGAGCTCCATACCTAGCCCAGACCTTTGACTGAACATCATAGGCATGCTCAGCGGTCCCCTGACAGCCGATCGCTTCGGCAGAAAGTTCAACTTGGCTCTTCTGACTGTCATTTTGACTTTGGGCGTTGTACTGGAGATCGTCGCCAAGTCAAATCCAGTTTGGCTGGTCGCTCGACTTTTTGCTGGTTGGGGAACTGGTATGGTTCAGACTGGCATCCCCGTTTATATCAGTGAAATTGCGTAGGTGATCCCATGTCTGATTGTGTGGAAACAGTACTGAGATATAGACCCCATATGCTGAGGGGTATGTCACCGACACATTGCCAGATCTGATTGATATAGGTGCTCTGATTGCAACGTATAACTTTTGGTTCGGTGTTGGAGGGTTTGCCGCCGCCATTGCACTGCAAGTAGCTGTCTCCCAAGACGGCTACCTGACTCCGATCTATTCCCAGTTTGTCTTCATAGGTCTGATGGCCATTGCTTTCATAATCATTCCTGAAACTCCTTGTATGTTGAGACAGTTTCTTGCGGAAGGGCCGCTGACGCTTAGGGTATTACCTCAACAAAGGACAACCTGAGAATGCCAAAAAGATGTTGAACCGTATCTATGGGGGAATTGATGGTTATGACGTGGAACACGAGTACCGAGTGCTTAACTATGAACGAGAACAGCAGAACCGACAGCAGCTGGAGCAAAAGAATGCAAGTTACGCAGAGATCTTCCGTGGAACCAACTTGTGAGCATGACATCAGCACCTAACACTTATATTCAGACGACGTACATGGGTCTCGTGGCTACCCTTGCAGTTTCAAGGTCTAGGAGGTTTATCGTTCGTGCTGTCGTATACCACGTACTTCTTCCAGCTTGGTAGGTCTCGTAGTCGTACAATGTGGCTTACAATCAGCGGGAGTCAAAGACCCCTTCCTTGGGAATGTCATCGTCAAGTGCATTCAACTCAGCGCTCAAGTCATCTCTTGGTACAACATCGAGAGGTTCGGTCGTAGGATTTTGCTCCTGCTCGGCGGTGGCGGTATGACGATCTTCTGTCTGTCTATCGCCGTTGTCGGAACCCCGAATTGGGTCCCACCTGGTGGTCTGACCATCGCCTTGTTCTGCTTGTGGACATTCTGCTACGCAAGTAGTTGTGCACCAATTGGATACGTCTATCTCGCCGAGATCGCAACTCCCCGACTTCGGGCCAAGACAGCTGGATTTGCTGCGGCTTGTACCGCTTGCTTTGGTATCTTTACCAACTTCGTCACCCCTATCCTTCTCTCGGTCCAGAAAGCTGGATGGAGCTACAAGACTGGTATGTCTAGCTCTCTCGTACCTGCTCTGACATGCAGGTTACCTGTTCTTTGGATTTGGTGTTGCCGGCTGGATCGCCATGTTCTTCACCGTTCCGGAAGTAGCGGTGAGCGGTGCCTCCCTTATATAAGATCGTATGCTGAACTTTTAGGGGCGAAGCTACGAGGAGATTGACGAGTTATTCGAGAATAAAACCCCTACTCGTCAATTCGCTACCACAAAGACCAAAGCTCAACTAGCGAAGGAAGAATTCGATCTAGCTCAAGCCCAGGCAACAGCTTGAGAAGGAAATGGATACTGCCTACTTGGACTCCGCGTTTCTGCCTCCATCAATCGATGTCATATGTAAATTTTCCGTATATTATATGTACATGCCACACACGAGATGTCTAATTCCTACTTTCTGATCTTTCTCGTCGGAACACGGCAATACCTCGTGCTGCAAGCTTTCCTACCGAGCCTCCGCCGGTTGCCAAAACTAGCTTGCCTGATGCATCCGACACGTCAATCTCGTTGTCGGTCCTATTGATCCAGAACTCCCACTCCTTTTTGCCATCTGTCCTAACAGCTAG
>Ga0265780_10010246_pt1 | contig 11187 bp, 10 predicted proteins | sample P1T30metagenome_FD_192432 | JGI IMG/M metagenome (GOLD analysis project Ga0265780, IMG submission 192432) | Plant litter microbial communities from East Loma Ridge, Irvine, California - P1 T30 | ecosystem: Environmental > Terrestrial > Plant litter > Unclassified | place: USA: California... | reverse complement strand
TGCTGGTGGCGGGTTGAACGCGTAGTTCAGGCCGACGGTCAGCATTTTGTTGTTGCTGCGCTTGAAGCCGAATTCTTCGTCATCACGCAGGAAGCCGCGCACGGTGCGCAGGTCGGCTTGCAGCGACCATTGCGGGGTCAGGCTGGCCTGGAAACCGATACCGACGGTTGCGTACGGCGAGTTTTTCTCGACGTTGCGGATTGGGTTGCTCACCTTGTCGCGCTCGGCGCCCAGGCCGAACAGGACGAACGGACGGAAGCGATCGCGGCTCAGCATCAGCAGCGCGTCGACGCCCAGCAAGGTCTGGCGGTACTCGCTTGGGCCTTGGTCGAAGCGGGTCTGGCTCGCGCCGATCTGGATATCCCAGTTCTGGTGCACCGCCTTACCGAACTTCAGGCCACCACCGGTATCGCGGTCGTCCACGCCGAAGTCTGCATCAGGCTTCACGTGGTTGACGCTTGGCTGGATGTACCACGACGGGTTGAGCTCTTGGGCGAGGGTGGCGCCGGATGCGCACAGCAGTGCAGCAGCCAGGGCGATCTTCTTGGTATTGTTCACAGGTAACTCCCGTAGGTTAAAAGTTGATGACAACGCATACGTCAGCAGCGATGTTGGATAAAGAATAACAGTGCAAGTTCCGAAAGCTCGGTGCGGTAGCGCACCCAACGCGGAAAGGCTGTGCGATTTTACAACAGTGATAAAACTTCCACATTTCCAAGATGAAACGAACTGTAACGACCGTGTCACGTACAGGACGTCCACGCCATGCCCGCGCACTGTCACCGGATTGTCATGCAGGCATATTCATATTAGTGATGTGACACCGCATCCTGACACTGTCATGGCGTGCACGCATTCACACCAAGGGATAGCTTGCATTTCCAGCGCCGATTAACGGAAGAGGGCGCACGATTGAAAAAATGCTTTTGGGAATGTTGTCGAATGTTGGATGGCGCACAGACCATGGTGTCTGATGCAGGCAATCTTGAGTCTAGTTAAGCGGAACCGAGATGTTGTCAGGGTGTCATACGACACACAGCGACCCGGACCACACAGTCTCACTCTCTATATTGGAGCTCATCGATATGCATGCAACGACTCAGCACAACGCGGTATCTGGCGAAACCGGCGCAGTGCACACTTCCAGCAATTCGGCGCTGATCGAGCGCGTCCCACCACAACCGACCGAGCGCGCCCCGATTTCCCTGGCCCCGATCGAGCGTGTGCGTTCGACCTCGGCCACCCAGCGTCGCATCGAAAACATGCAAAAGCTGATCAACGAGCTGTCGAACCACGAAATGCTGGCCGACGAGATCGCATGGTTCCTCAAATTCTCGCCGTCGGGCGCCCGCAAGTACATCCGCGACCTGCGCGAAGCCGGCGTGATCGAACTGGCGCGCTATATCGAAGGCACCGCCACCTACCTGGGCAAGGCCGTGTACCAGATTTCGCCAGATCCAGACCGCGTCAAGGCCTTCCTGGCCGCGATCTGCCAGCCGAAGCGCGAAGGCGCCGCCCCACGCAAGGAGCGTCCGGGCCTGCGCGAACAGAATATGGCCGGCAGCGGCCGTCATTTCCACATCCTGGCCGATGACACCCACTACGCCATCCGCGTCAACCGCAGCCCGGTCGCCCGCGACCCGCTGGTGGCTGCGCTGTTCGGCCCGGCGCCAGGCCAGAACGCCGTCGCCACCAACAAGGAACGCGCCTGAGTGCGCGCCCCGGGGCCGCTGCGGTAGAGACCCGCAGCGGCTCCGGTCAGACGATCGCTGTCGTCATTTTTGCCGCGCTGATGCGCGGCTTTGTTTTTATGGGACGCCGACGCCCATGCGGGACGCCGGGGTAGGTCGTTGGGCTGACCAACTTATTGCAACTCTTGTGTTGAAAACCGGTCAATAATCCTCACTTGTCTGCCATATCGCCGCTCAGCCGGCAGGTTCAACCAGATAGGAGTGACGATGTTACCGAGTGCCGAATCGCTGGAAGGCAAAGCAGTCCCGAATGTGGTCTTCAAGGCCAGGCCCGACGACCAATGGCGTGACCTCAGTTCCGACGAGCTGTTCAAGGACCGTACGGTTGTCGTATTTTCCCTGCCGGGCGCCTTTACCCCAACCTGTTCCTCGACCCATTTACCGCGCTATAACGAACTGGCGCCGGTGCTGCGTTCGCACGGCGTCGACGACATTTTCTGCATCGCGGTCAATGACGCCTTCGTCATGAACCAGTGGAAGGCCGGCCAGGATGCCGCCAACATCACCGTCATCCCGGATGGTAACGGCGACTTCACCGAAGGCATGGGCATGCTGGTCGACAAGCGCGAGCTGGGCTTCGGCCGCCGTTCGTGGCGCTATTCGATGCTGGTGCGCGACGGTGTGATCGAGAAGATCTTCATCGAACCGGAACGCGAGGGCGATCCGTTTGAGGTATCGGACGCCGATACCATGCTGGCCTACCTGGCGCCGGATGCCGAAGTGCCGGAGCCGGTCGTCATGTTCTCGCGTCCCGGCTGCCCCCATTGCGCCCGCGCCAAGCGGGCGCTGCGCGAGAACGACATCCACTACACCGATATCTCCGAAGACCAGAAGATCAATAGCATCGTCCTGCGCGGCGTGACCGGGCGCATGACCTGGCCGCAAGTCTTCGTCGGCGGCGAGCTGATCGGCGGCGCCGACGAGGTGCAGGCCTGGCTGGCCGACAAGGCTTGACCATGGAAGCGATCGCAGTCGGCGCCCTGGGCCTGGCCGTGTTGGCGGCCTGGCTGTGGCCGAAGTGGCGCCTGCGGCGTGCGCTGGCGCGCCCCTTGCCGGCCCCGCATGCCGCCATCCTGGCGCGCAACCTCGCCCAGTATCGTGCGATGGACGAGGGGCAGCGCCGGCGCCTGCAGCGTATGGTCCAGCAATTTCTGCATGAAAAGAAATTCGTTGGCTGCGCCGGCCTGGACATCACCGACGAGATGCGGGTGACGATCGCGGGGCAGGCCTGCCTGCTGCTGCTGGGGCGGGTCGGCGATACGGGCAAACCCGACATCTATCCGACGCTCGAGCTGATCCTGGTCTATCCCGGCGCCTTCCTGGCGCCGCGCAAGCAGGTCGACCTGTCCGGTGTGGTGACCGAGGAGCGCCAGGATTTGTTGGGCGAATCCTGGGGCGATGGCCGCGTGATCCTGTCGTGGGACCATGTGCGGCGCGCCGGCCATGCCGAGTCGGCCGGCCACAATGTGGTGCTGCACGAATTCGCCCACCAGCTCGACAGCGAGTCGGGCAATACGAACGGCGCCCCATACCTGGGCAGCAGCGAGCGCTATCGCAGCTGGTCCGAGGTGCTCACGCGCGACTATGCCAGCTTGCGCCAGGAAGCGATGTGGGGCACGCAGGGCGTGCTCGACCATTATGGCGCGACCAATCCGGCCGAGTTTTTCGCAGTGGCCACCGAGAGCTTCTTCGAGCAGCCGCACCAGCTGGCGGCGCGCCATCCGGCCCTCTACGAGGAATTCCTCAAGTATTACCGGATCGATCCACGTCAATGGCACAGCGCGCCGCCACCGCCGGTCGAGGAACCGCCGAGCTATGGGGTGGTCTATGGTCAGTGGCGCTAGGATCTGCGATTGCAGTGGCCGTGAGCAGCGTGCGATCGCGTACAGATAGTCGGCCCCGGCCGGCGTACGCTTGAGCTACCGTATTCGCCACTTAATGGGGAGGAGTCGCCGATGTCCATCATCATCGCAGGACGTTTCCAGCTTCAGGACGACGTCGACCGTGCGCGTGCCGCGTTTGTCGATGCCGGATTCGCTGCCGATCGCATCAGCGGGTTCTACCTGACCCAGCCGGGCCAGCACGATATGACGCCGATTGGCGGTGACCACCTCCAGTCGCCCGGCGCCAAGGAAGCCCCCGAAGGCGTGATGAAGGGCGTGGCCACCGGCGGCGCCGTCGGCGTGGCCGTGGGCGCAGCGACCTCTCCCATCACCGGGCCGCTGGGTCCGGTCGTCGGCGGGCTGGTGGGCGGCCACGTCGGCTCGCTGTTCAGCTTCAGCAAGATGAAAGACCGGGGAGAACCCGAAGAGGGCGGCGAGAACGCCGTGCCGCCGCGTCCGGCCGGCATGCTGGTGGCGGTCGCCTTCGACGATCCCGACCTGCAGGCACGCGCCGTCGACCTGCTGCGCCAGCTCGGCGCCCACCACATCGAGCGGGCCCAGGGCAATATCGTCGGCGGCGATTGGGCCGATTTCGATCCCGGCAGCAGGCCTGACGTCATCGCCTGATCCTCCCTCGGGCACTGCATTCCGTGCCCGCTGCGCTGCTCCTTGCGCATGGGCTTTGCCCCGTTCACACTTGATTTTAATCAACAGCCTTCTGTTGTCGTTTCCCTACACTCGGATGCTCGCAGTCGCGCCATCGGCGCCAACGAGAATAGGAGGACGACATGGCAGGAGACAAAGCAGTAACGTGTGAAGAACGGGTGGCCCTGGTCACAGGCGCAATGGGCGGGCTGGGCACGGCGCTGTGCCGGCGCCTGCATGCGGAAGGGTTCCTGGTGGCGGCAACCCATTCGCCGCAGAATGCGCGCCGCGACGCCTGGCTGGCCGGGCAAGAGGCGGACGGCATCAAGGTGCGCGCCTACGAGCTCGACGTCTCCAACGGCAATTCCTGCGAGAACGTCGTGCACCGGGTACTGGGCGACCTCGGCCGCATCGACGTCCTGGTCAATAATGCCGGCATCACGCGCGACCGCAGCATGCGCAAGATGAGCCAGGAAGACTGGCATACGGTGATGGGCACCAACCTCGACAGCGTGTTCAATATGACCCAGCCGGTGCTCGAGGCGATGATCGCGCAGCGCTGGGGGCGCATCATCAATATCTCTTCAGTCAATGGCCAGCAAGGCGCCTTCGGCCAGGCCAATTACGCCGCGGCCAAGGCCGGCATGCATGGCTTCACCAAGTCCCTGGCGCTGGAAGTGGCGCGCCACGGCGTCACGGTCAATACGGTCTCGCCCGGCTACCTGGACACCGCCATGGTGGAAAAAGTGCCGCAGGACGTGCTGCGCGACCGCATCCTGCCGCAGATTCCCGTAGGCAGGCTGGGCCAGCCGGCGGAAGTGGCGGGCCTGGTCGCGTATCTGGTGTCGGACCTGGCGGGCTACCTGACTGGCGCCAATATTGCCATCAATGGCGGGCAGCATATGTTTTAAGGGGAGGGTGGCCGCCTTCAGTGGCCACGCGGTCTGCGTTCGCGGTTCAGGCCGCGGCCGTCGGCGGCTTCGGCGTGAGCGCATCGAGTGTGGTGCTGCGCAGCTGGATTTTCTCGATGGCCAGCACGATCGGCGTCGGCTGGCCGGCGGCGACGGCGCCGGCCAGGGACAGCAGGCCACCGACGAGGCCGGTGACTTCGCCGATCACGCCGATGCGCCGGATCTTTTCGGCGGCAGCCGCGGTGAGGGCATTGACCCGGCTTTGCGGCTGGCCCAGGCCCTGGATGACGAAGGCGGCGGCGTCGGCATACAAGGTGTTGGCGCGCTGGCGCAGCACCATTTCATCGTCCAGCAGGCGGCGCATGGCGTCCTGCACATGGCTCGGGACGCCGCGGTCGTCGTAGCTGCGGATCTCGCGCAGGATGCGTTCATGCAGGCGGTCGGCGACCATCGACAGGCCGTCGGCCAGTTCGACCACCTGCTGCATGCTGGACAGGCCGCCGCCAGCACCGGGGCCGGCCTTGGCGGCGTCGCCTCCTGCCTTTGCAGGTGCGCCGGCCTGGACATTCGTCGCAGGCACAGCCTGTGCCATAGAGTCGCCGTGCTGCACGGCGCCGGTATCCGCCGGCTTCGGCTTGTCCTGTGATGACTCCTGCATGACGTCCTCCTCAATCGCCGTTCAAGCCATCGCGGATTGCCCGCAGGTCGCGGCCGTAGCCAGCGAGCATGCGCCGCGTCTCGTCGCTCGTCAGCCTGTTCATGTTCTCGCGCATCTTCTGATGCCCGAGCGCGACCTTGGTCAGCCCCTGCAGCGCCAGCTCATAGCGGCGGTCGATCAGCTTGTACTCGGTCGACTTGTTCAGGTAGTGCACCTTGGCCAGGGTAACGAGCATGCGATCGGCATTGCGGTTCGAAAACGGAAGCTCCACATCGAAGATGCCGAGCACGGTCTTCTTCTCATTCTCGTTGGTCTTGTAATAGAGGCGGGTGAGCGAGATCATGGCGTCGAGCAGCACCTGCACATCCGCATCGCCGTCGCGCACCATGGTCTCGACGCTGCGGTTCTGGTAGCCCGAGGCGATCACGCGCGTGAGCAGCCGGGTCATCCCGGTGTATGCCGCGACATGCCGCTGCTGCAGGCCGGACTCCGCATTCGCCTTCAGCCCATTGCCCAGGTCATCGATCCGATCCGACAAGTCGTAGCGTCCGTCGCCCGCTAGCAGGCTGAGCGTTTGCATATACAGGACCAGCGTCTTCTGGATGGCGACGAAGTCATCATAAACGGCACGCCGCCGCACATCGTTCTCGCGCGCAAGACGCTCAGCCTGCGGAGATAAATAAGGCTGTTCGCGCTCATACGTATCGCGATACCGCCGCGACAACTCCGCATACCCACCCAGCTTGGCCGAGGCATCCGCAAACTCGCGCACCTCCTGCAAGCTGACCGATCCCTGCGACGCGCAGCCGCCGAGCAGCACGCCCAGCCCCAACACCAACCCCCTCGCAACCCGACGCAGCATCGTGAATCCTCCCCGACCGCCAGCCCGAAACCCCCATTCTTCCAGCCCCGTACCACCCCACTTTGCCAATTATCAATTCCCCCTCGTAATCCCACCCGCCCAACCCACAATGAGGGTCAGAGTTGAATTGTTTGACAACTTTAAAAGTTGTCAGTTAATTCGACTCTGACCCTCATTGTTGAGTAATTTACTAATCGAATGCCTGCCTTAAGACATTTCCCTGATCAAGTTGAGCTATGGCTAGTGGCCAATAATTCGACTCTGACCCTAATTAATTTAAGGCTAAAAAATGGCCAGGAAAAACGGCAATGAGGAAAAGCAGCGGAAAAGTTAGCGAGGTGAATCGAAGCCCACGAAAAGCGGGTGATTCAATAGAGCGGAGAGAAAAAATTAATTAGGGTCAGAGTCGAATTAAATGACAACATTCGAAAGTTGTCAATTAATTCTACTCTGACCCTAATTGTTGGGTAATAACTTGGCTGAAACTAAGCGAGGGTAAAGTTGACGGATTGGGCGGTGTGACAATCTTTCCCAATAATTCGACTCTGACCCTACTTGGTGCCGGGGTGTTGGGTTAGCGGTCGCGGCGGACGGCGGAGGCGGGGCGGGGGCCGCTGTGGCGCTTTGCTGCGGCGGGGGCGCCGGTGCCGGTGCCTGGGGTGCGCGGTTTGTTGCCGCCACCACCACCGCTACCACCGCCGTGGCCACGGCCGCCGCCTGGACGGCCGCCGCGGTTTGCGTGGCCGGGGGCGCCGCTGCGCAGCTGGATTGGTTGCGGTTTGGCGTTCAGGTCGGGCTCGAAGCCGGGGATCACGGCGCGTGGCAGGGTTTGCTTGATCAGCTTTTCGATGTCTTTCAGCATCTGGTGCTCGTCGACGCAGACCAGCGAGACCGCTTCGCCCGTCGCGCCCGCGCGGCCGGTACGACCGATACGGTGCACATAGTCTTCCGGCACGTTCGGCAGGTCGTAGTTCACCACGTGCGGCAGCTGGTCGATGTCGATGCCGCGCGCCGCGATGTCGGTGGCTACCAGCACTTGCAGGCTGCCATCCTTGAATTCGGCCAGCGCCTTGGTACGCGCCGACTGGCTCTTGTTGCCGTGGATCGCCATCGCGCCGATGCTGTCCTTGCCCAGCTGTTCCACCAGTTTATTGGCGCCATGCTTGGTGCGCGTAAACACCAGTACCTGCTGCCAGTTGTTCGACTTGATCAGGTGCGCCAGCAGCGGGTGCTTCTTGTCGCGGTCCACCGGGTGGATTTTTTGCGCGATCACTTCGACGGTCGAGTTGCGGCGTGCGACTTCGATCGACTGCGGATTGTCCAGCAGGCGGTCGGCCAGTGCCTTGATGTCGTCCGAGAAGGTGGCCGAGAACAGCAGGTTCTGGCGCTTCGGCGGCAGCAGGGCCAGCACTTTGCGGATGTCGTGGATGAAGCCCATGTCCAGCATGCGGTCGGCTTCGTCCAGGATCAGGATTTCGACCTTCGACAGGTCGACCGTGCCCTGGCCCGCGTGGTCCAGCAGGCGGCCCGGGGTGGCGACCAGGATGTCGACGCCGTGCTTGAGCAGCTTGATCTGCGGGTTGATGCCGACGCCGCCGAAGATCACGGCCGAATTCAGGTTGGTGTACTTGCCATACAGGCGCACGCTTTCCTCGACCTGGGCCGCGAGCTCGCGGGTCGGGGTCAGCACCAGTGCGCGGATGACGCGTGGCGAGGTCTTGTTACGCTGGGCCGCGCCCACGGCGTCGCCCGACAGGCGGTGCAGGATCGGCAGGGTGAAGCCGGCGGTCTTGCCGGTGCCGGTCTGGGCGCCGGCCAGCAGGTCGCCGCCGTTCAGGACGGCGGGAATGGCCTGGCTCTGGATCGGCGTCGGGGCGGTATAACCTTGTTCGGTCACCGCGCGCACGATCGCGTCAGAGAGACCAAGTGAAGAGAATGACATAGATTTTTTCAATAAAAAACGGCCCGTCGCCACAGTGGCGGCAAGTCCTGGAATCGGGTTGATGCGGGCGTGCGATCAAGCGGTCGCCCGGACGCTGCCGCGCAAGGCGGTTAGCAAGGATTATAGTGAAGTTAGTTTCACCATAGAAAGTTTTTGCGCCATTACTATGTAATGCTTTGTAAGACGCCTGGAAAAAGCAAGCGGGCCACCAGCAAGCGCAGCCTGCCAATGGCCCAACCAGTAAGGCCGTTATTTTACGCGAAAGGCGAAAGCAGCGGGACCAGGGCGCCGAAAACCTTCGGGCCGGCGGCGATCACGTCGCCCTTGTTCAAATATTCGGACTCGCCATTGAATTCGCCGACGATGCCGCCCGCTTCGGTTACCAGCAGGGCGCCAGCCGCGATATCCCACACCTTGAGGCCTTTTTCGAAATAGCCGTCGATACGGCCGGCGGCGACGTTCGCCAGTTCCAGCGCCGCCGAGCCGCCGCTACGCACGCCATGGCTGCGCGAGGCGACCACTTCGTACATGCGCAGGTATTCGGCCAGCGCGCGCGGATCCGGACCGTGGCCGGCCGACAGCAGGGCGCGGCCGATGCGTTCGGTGGGACGCACGCGGATACGCTTGTCGTTCAGGTAGGCGCCGGCGCCCTTGGTCGCGGTAAACAGGTCGTTACGGACCGGGTCGTAGACCAGGCCGTTGGTGATCACGCCGCGCTGCTTGAGCGCGATCGAGATGCAGTAGTTGGGATAGCCGTGCAGGAAGTTGGTGGTGCCATCGATCGGGTCGATGATCCACACGTTTTCACTCTCGTCGTTCAGGTTGCTGGACGCGCCGCTTTCTTCCGCCAGGATGGCGTGGTCCGGATAGGCCTTGAGCAGGGTTTCGACGATCGCCTGTTCGGCCGCCTGGTCGACGTCGGTGACGAAATCGTTGTGCTGCTTCTCGGAGACGACGATGCGGTCGATATCGAAGGACGCACGGTTGATGACGGTGGCGGCGCGGCGGGCGGCCTTGATGGCCGTGTTGAGCATTGGGTGCATGGAGGCTTTTCCGTGAAAAACGCGAACGCCCACTCACGCACCTTGGGGCGTCGTGAACGATCAGCTATTGAAGAGTGATTAAAGAGCAGGGCAGTGCCGAAACGGCTACAATCGCGGGCTTGTCCCCGTGATCACAAAAAACCGTCCGCATTGCGCGATGGTCGCTATTGTAAATGAACCCGACCCAGACCGATACTTCTCTTTTCAGGCGCCTGCGCTTCATCCTGGTCGAAACCAGCCGCGCCGGCAACGTCGGATCGGTGGCGCGCGCCATGAAGACCATGGGGTTCAGCGACCTGGTGCTGGTCGCGCCCAAGTGCGCGGACCCGCTGACCGACCCGGAAGCGGTGGCCTTCGCCAGCGGCGCCATCGACGTGCTCACCAACGCGCGCATCGTCGCCGACATCAACGAAGCGCTGGACGGCTGCAACTTCGCTGCCGCCGTCTCGGCGCGCCTGCGTGAATTCTCTCCGCCGGTGTGGACCCCGCGCGCCTTCGGGCTTCATGCCGGCGGCCAGCCCGACCTGCGCCCGGCCATCGTGTTCGGCAACGAGCGGGTCGGACTGCCGAACGGGATCGTCGAAAGCTGCAACGTCCTGATCAACATCCCGGCCAATCCGGACTACTCGTCGCTCAACCTGTCGCAGGCGGCCCAGGTGCTGGCCTATGAGGCGCGCATGGCCGCGGTGGGTGAGGGCATCGATGCGCGCGGCGTTGGCTTCCAGGGCGAGGCGGCCAGCATGACCCAGGTCGACGGCATGTACGCGCACCTCGAACAGGCGCTGGTGGCGATCGGCTTCCTGAACGCCGACAACCCCAAGAAGCTGATGCCGCGCCTGAAGCGCCTGTTTGCGCGCACCGGCCTCGAAACCGAAGAAGTCAACATCCTGCGCGGCATCGCGGGCGCGATCCTGAAGGATCGGCCGCCGCGCTGAGCCGTATTGCACCCGGTCCGCGCGCCCGCATGGCGTACACTAGGGACATGGGGAAAACACGCGGCAATACACGCAACGCTTCACGCAGCACCTCGCGCCGGACCTTCCTGGCCGTCGGCGGCCTGGCCGCGCTGGCGCTGGGCGCCGGCGGCGCCTGGTACCGCGCCACGCATCGACAACTGCCGCACGGCTTCGCGCTCGACGGCGAGGCGCGCGCCGCCCTGCATGCGATCGCGCCGGCCATCCTGGACGGTGCGCTGCCCCACGATCCGGACCGGCGCAAGCGCCAACTGGGCGACGCCATCGACGCCGTCGAAGCGGCCATCCGCGGCCTGCCGCAAGCCACGCAGGAAGAAGTGCAAGACCTGTTCGGCCTGCTGGCCCTGCGTCCGGCGCGGCGCCTGCTCACCGGCGTGCCGACCGGCTGGGAGAGCGCCGACATGGCCCACGTCAGTGCCTTCCTGCAAGACTGGCGCGTGCACCGCTTCGGCATGATGCGCAGTGCCTACGGCGCGCTGCATGACCTGGTGCTGGGCGCCTGGTATGCCCAGCCGGCC
>Ga0265780_10010243_pt1 | contig 11189 bp, 6 predicted proteins | sample P1T30metagenome_FD_192432 | JGI IMG/M metagenome (GOLD analysis project Ga0265780, IMG submission 192432) | Plant litter microbial communities from East Loma Ridge, Irvine, California - P1 T30 | ecosystem: Environmental > Terrestrial > Plant litter > Unclassified | place: USA: California... | reverse complement strand
GTTGACCTTGATCTCCCTTTTTTCCAAAATTCGACGGGTTGAGGGAGCACCGGTTTGGCAAACGTCTAGCTCCAAAATGTGGATGGCGGTTCGTCCGATTAAGGGCGCGCAAGCGGCGAAAGCGGTCATCTGTTCATGGACGGCGCGACAGCAGCTACCGACCAAAGCCGGTCGTTCCCGGAGTGACGCCTGAAGGACTGTTCGTGCCGGAACCAGTCATTCGCCCGCCGTGGAGCCGCCGGGCGGCTCCGCGCCACATCTCGACCGTTCAGATTGATCCGATCAACACCTAATATCGGACATTCGCGCAGCCACGATGAATGCACATGGCACTGCTAAAATCCGCATGATGCGTGATCAGCATTGCGATCTACATCCACCTTGCCCATTCAAGCCCCAACGAAGAACGCAAATGCGATGGGCGTGAGAAATGCTCGAAATGTTCACCGAAGAGAATCTCCGCCGCATATACGATGCCGAGAACCGTGAAGGTCTCGATCTCGCGACGCGCTATTTTCCAGAGCTGGAACCGCACAAGGGCTTCAGGACTCATATCGTGCCGGCCAGCCGGAACGCGTTCGTGGCGTGCGCGCTCGATCTCGGCTGCAAGGATGTGAAGTTGTTGCTCAATCCGCCGGCGACAGCGGCCGCACCCGCCGTGTCGGCGGCACCGACGTCTCCCATGGTCCTGCGCCGTCGCCCCAAAGCTGCATCCAAGGCCTGACCATGATGGCGGTATCAAAGGTTCTGACGCCCGCGGGGCAGATCAAGGCAGCGATCCTCACGCTCAAGGACAGCGGCGACGATGGCTTCGAAGGCCTGATGGCGGCGCTGCTCGGCGCGGTAACGCACTTGCCGTTCCGGCTGGCCGTTTCGGGAAGCCAGGATGGCTAGGATGGTTGCGGTGACGGGGCTGACGGATCGATTGCGTTCGAGGCCAAACTCTACACGTCGAAGCTCACCAAATCAGTGGTCAACAACAAGGCAACCGAGGCGCTTGCCAGCGCTGATCCGCCCGATCTCTGGATCCTCGGCGCGACCGTCGGCGCGTCCGCTCAGATTGTCACGACTCTGCGCACGGCCTTCGCCAAGGTCGAGACCAGCCTGCTGGTGCTCGACTGGCCAGCCAACACATTGCTGCCGCCGCTGGCCTTGCTGTGCGCCATGGCACCGGACACCTGTACTGATTTCATCTCCCGCCACAGTCAGGCTGGCGTCAACCGGACCGCATTGCTGGCCGCGCTCAAGGCGCTGGCGGCCGCCCCGGGCTTTGCCGCGCGCACCACCGATCTCAGCAACGCGCTGGCCGATCCGTTGCTCGGTCTAGCAACGGCCCGCGCCGCCAATCACGCTACATATCGTTGGCTCTTCGCGAGGACCGACGAGGCCCGGCATCGCTTCGGACAACCGCTGGCGCCTGCGGCCAGCCACGCTCTTGCACCAATCGATCGGGCGCTACGCGTCGAGATCGATAACATTCTGACAGCGCCGCCGGTCCCGGGGGTCATCGCAGTAACCGGCGACCAAGGTTGCGGCAAATCCTGGCTCGTCGCGCAAGCCTGGCTCGCTCTGCCGGATGCCCCGTTCCTGATCTTCATGACGGCAGCCGACGCGGTCGCCGCAATGACCTGCGCGCCCCAGGAACTTGTCGCACGCCAGCTGATCGAACATTCGGGCGGTGTGCCGACAAGCGCGAGCCTCGATCGCTGGGCACAGCGCCTTGCACGATGGCGCGCACGGCCCGCGAGCGTGCCACGGCTACTGCTGGTGATCGACGGGCTCAACGAGCGCGCGCGGACCGACTGGGCACCTTGGCTGTCGCGCCTGACCGGCTATCTCGCAACGATCGGCGGATGCGTGATCGTCACCAGCCGGGCGCGCTATTTCAAGCGGATCGACGACCGTTTCACCGTACCGCGGCACACGATCACACTTGGTGACTTTACCGATGCCGAACTCAATGCTGCACTCGCCGCTCATGGGATCGCGCCCACACAAATCGCCAAGCGGGTCCGGTTATCGCTGCGCAATCCGCGTATCCTCGGGATCGCGCTCGAGCTCCTCGGCACAGCGCAGATCGGCACCGCGGAGGAACTCAGCATCGAACGGCTGTTGTTCGAGCATGTCCGCACTCATGCCACCGCCCCCGCCGATGGCGAGACGCCCTGGCAGTTCAAGACCCTGCTCGCCGAACACGCCCGACTGATCCGCGAACGGATCGAGGGTCAGGTCACCGACGACCGGCTGATCTTCGCCCATTATGACTTTGCAGACGCGCCGCGCTTCGATTTGCCGCGCGACCTCTTGCCGGTGGTCGAGGAGCGCTTCTTTGTCGGGGTCGAGGGCGATACCGCTCTCTACCAGCTGACCGAAGAGGGCCTCGTCTATGCACTTGCCATCGCGACGATCCGCGAGCTTCAAAAGGCCGAGCGCAATGCCCGGTCAGTCACCGAGCGCCTCGCGGAAATCATCGAACCAGTCGCCGCGCTCGACCTCGTGACCAATGTCCTGTTCGCCGCGGCGCTCATCGCCAGCGCGGACGCCGAGGTCAGTCCGGCAATCGGTGCCGCCTTGCTGGCGCGCCACGCGATGCAACAAAATGCCGATGAGGACAGCTATCCCGCTTATTGCGGCATTGTCCGCAACATTCCGGCGGCGGCGCTCGATGCGCTGTTCGCGCTCGACATCGACGAGCCCCATGTCCAGCACAAGGAATGGCTGGTCGATGCGCTGCGCCGTGCGCGCGCCGACCGGGCAGCTTGGGAGATCATCGTGGCGCGGCTCAATGCATGGCTGCGCATCTATTCGCTCAACGCTGCGCATGGCCTCATGCCGGGCGAACGCGATGCCACGAAGCGCGCCAAAGCAAGGGCGGAGACCGAAACCAAGATCGCGACGCGACTTTCCGACATGACGCCGTGCGAGAACGCAATTATGGCGCTTATGACGCGCGATGACCGGGTCGATGGCACGATACTGAGCGAGGACATCTTCGCTATCCTTGCCGGTATGCCGCTCGCAGAATTTGCCGACGGACTGGTGTGCTGGGCCTTCGCCCGCTCGATCAACGGCGGCTATCATGTCCCTTGGAAGGACTACGCCTTTGTGGTCCAGCACAACCGGATCGACTGGTTCGAAACGCGCGCTGCCCTTCTGACCGCCGCAGCCTGTTTTGCCGCAGACGATGCCTCACGCACCGGGCGATGGGCGATGGTCTCTATTCTGCGTGCGACCGGTGACGCTGATGATGGCAGTCAGGCGGAACTTATCGCCAAGGCGCTCATGCCGGAATGCGAACATCGCGAAAGCCGGCGGCTGGTCGAGCGCTATTGCGCCACCGACCCCTGCGACCCCGCGTCCGGACGACCCGACAACATCGATGAAACCGCCGAACGGATGGCCGGGCTTGATGCGACTGCGCTGGTCAGGAACCGCTGGACCGGGGAACATGAGCATTTTCTGCGCGATGCCGCGCCCGGCCTTGCCCGCTTCGCCCCCGACAGCGTTATCGCGATCAACCGTGCGGTGGTCAGCGATCTGCTCGAGCGCTCGAGTTCCATCGCAACGCTCGCCATCCCCTTGCTCGGCAGCGCCACCGTCCTGCTCGAACCGGATACGGTCGAGGCGATGCTCAAGCGCGCGGCCGTCCTCTCGCACCCTAGAGAACCTATCGGCGACGCCGACACCAAGGATTGGGTGGTCTCGCAATACCTGCTGGTCACCGCCTTCTCCCATCTCGACGGCGACGCGCAGATGCAAGCGCTGATCGACCTGCCCGAACATGGGCCACCGCTCGTCCAGCTCGACAGCGTGTTTCATCCAGCGAGCGCCGCACGGGTCGATATGTTGGTCGATCGCGCCATTGCCTCGACGCAAGAACATCGCCTGCTGATGGCGCTGGCGTTCGTCCGCGGTTCGGGCTCGCCGATCAGCCCGGAGACGCTCGGCCGGATCCGTGCGCTTACTGATCATGCTGAAGGTGCCGTTCGCGGTCTCGCGCTGCAGATTTCGGCGGAGCATCCTGATGACAACCAGCTTGCCGCATTCGTGGCGAGCGGATGGAGCGCCGTCGGCCATGACCCGCGCGAGCATTATTACGAACGCTGGCACGGATCGTCGATGATCATTGCCGCGGCGGAACGCGGATTTCTGACCGGCGCCGAAGCGATCGCGCGGATCAGCCCGGAACGCTACAGTGCTGCGGCCGAGACACTCGGTGCGGCCGCCGTTGGCAAGCCACTCGCCAGTCTGATTGAACAGGCTGTTGCGCGGGTCTTGGAAGCCGTCATGCCCTTTCGGCCGCCGCGTGTCTCGCTCGGAGACGATGCCGGCGCGGACGACGTCGCACGCTTCTCGCTTGAGGATGATGACGCCGATCTGTCCTCCGACCAGCGGTTCGCGCGGTTCAACGATTCCGACGAGGCCTTCGCCGCGCGGCAGAAGGCCGGGTGGGACCGGTTTCAGGAGTTTGAAAACGCGCTCACCAAAAGCGGCGCCGAACTTATCCTGCGCGATATCGGCGCCGGGGCAATGCGCGCGATTGCCGACACCGACTTGGTCGCGCTCCAAGCGCTTGCGCGCCAGCTCCTCGCGGTGCCGACCTCGCGTCTGCCGCGCGTCGCCAACCTTGCCTCGCGCATCGCCCGGGCACTTTCCGCCGATGATCCGGAACTTGCGGTCGCGCTGTTCCACCGCTGCAATGGCCATGAGGCCTTCGTCCGTATCACGCGTTCGATCGGATCGGTCCCGCTCATGACTTGGGATATCTGGCACAGCGAGGAGTCTGCTGCGATGTCGCAGCTTCGCCGCGACCGGCTCGAGCGCTGCAGTAGCGATCATGCCTTGGCAAGCGAAGTGCTCGCAGCCTGCCATGCCGGACATCAGCGCTGGCTGGAGACCTATGCCGCGGAAGCGATCGAGACCGGACACCCGGTCGAGACCGCGCGAGCATTGACCATCTTGGGTTTTGCCGATGAGAGTGCGGAGGCCGGTGCGACGATTGCGCGGTTCAGCCATCGTGGCGGCATGGTCGGGCGGGCGGCCGAAGCAGCGCGGTTCGCTTATGATCGCAACCTCTGGTCACGCATCTGGGACCAGCGTCTGAGCGAAACCGCCGACCGCGAGGCGTTCTGGCGCTTCGGGATCCTGCTCGGCAAGATCGCCGATGCCCGCAAGCTGTTATGGACCAGCGACGTAGAGGACGGTAGCTTGCTCGACCGCTTCGGTCATGCGCTCAATCGGCCGATCGAACGCCGCATCGAAGCCTGGAAGAACAAACGCGACGGCAGGCTGTTCGGGCAGGACCAGCCGCGCGTCGTCTATCTCGAACCAGCACCCGATGGCTTCGATCTGGACGAGGAATGACCGGCTATTCCGCAAATCTGCCGATGCCTTGCTTTGCTACTCGGCAAAGCTCTCGATAGATGAGTAGAGATATTGCCAGGCGTTCTTGATCGTCATGCGATTGATGCCGGCAATCTCGTCCGCGTCCGGCGTGCGGGTTACCGGCCCGAAATCGCGGTGCGCGGGATTGTTCGACAGGAACAGGCAGTGCCGGCTCGACAGCGGCAGCAGCATAGTCGGCTGGTTGGTGAAGTCAATCAGCGGATTGCTTGAGGTCAGAAACCGCTGGTCGCTGCTTGGCGGGATCACGTTAAGCGCGTAGTAGAGCGGAACATAGCTTTCCCAATTGTCCAGTGCGGTTCTTAGCCGCACCACCAGCCAATAATCCTCGCTCCAATGCCCAACCTTGTCGGGATGAACGGTCTCCAGCTCGCGCCGCAGCCGAGGCTGATTATGATGCATAAATGAAATCGCCATGGCGAGCTTGCGGATATCGGACGGGAACCGGCCCTCGAGAATTTCGGCGATGACCTTTGATGCCATGCCATCGATCATTGCGATCTGCCTCTCCGCCCAGTCGGGTGCATAGCCCGGCGGCGGATTGCGAAGCGTGTTCCAGTGCTTCTTAAAGCCGAAGCGCTCATTATTGCCCTTGGCCACCGCGCCGGTCTCACTGTCGAGCCGCCACAAAGCGCCTGTCTCAGTCTCGAACCGCTTTAGATAATAACGTGGTGTATAATGGTGCCGTTTAGAGATCATCATGGCGCGGCCTCTGGCTCGTCAGCAGGTTCGCCATTGGCGGCCAACATCCGTGCGCTCTCGCGCGGTCCATCCCATTTTGGCTTGTCGACACGCGGCCCGAAGATAAACTGGCCGAACGAATAATAGCAGCCATCCGGCGCTGGCAAACGGTCGAGCCGTGCCACCGGCGACACCGCCGCAGTGCTCGCGATTAACGGGGCCTCGCGCGTATTCGAGGCGAAAATCGTGCGATAGCCGAAGCGGCAGATCAGGCGATTGATCCTGGCGATGGTGCGACGATCGGCAATCGTGCGGTGGCCGATGTCCGTCCGGCGCGGGCGGCTTCGACCCCGCAAGACCATCGTCGTGGACACTGGAAACAGTAGCTCGATCCGGCTGGCGCCGTGGGCAATAGTATAGGGCAGCATCGCCGGCTCAGGGACGCGCGGGTCGAAGTAAGTCACCGGATTGTCACTGGTGAGGAACGCTTGATCGGTCGCATTGTGCAGGACATCGAAGCTCAACTCGCTGAACAGCTTGCCCATCTCGCCCAAAGCCTGCGCCATCATCTCAAGCGACTTTTGTGGGTCGATGGTGACCCGAATCTTCTCCATTAGGTCTGGATAACCGTCGGGTAGAGGCGGCAACTTCCCGGCCGCGTGCATAAGCAGCGCCTGGGTGTGCACTGAATGACCGAGATGCAACTCGGCGGGATCGCGGAACGCTGGCACGCGCACGCGCATCAGGCCGAGGAAGGTGATTATATGCGGCGCTGCCTCGAACATCACCTCGCGGTTGGCGAGCGCGGCGACGATTGTCGGCCACTTCGCCTCGATTTCGCTGAAGATCGCTTCGAGACGATCATCGTCGCGCAAGCCTTTGTCGTCGAACTGTGAATAATAATAGCGCTCGAACCCGGTCGACTCCGGCCGTTGCCGGAAGGGCCGGGCAGGATCGTCCTTGCGGAACACCTGCAGCTGCCCCGAGGCATCGCAAAAATTCTTCAAATAGGTGACCGGGACATAGTGGTGGCGCTTGGGCATCAAGAAGAACATAGAAGAAACATCGGCGGACTGCGAGGCTGATTATTCGCACCAATCATTTCAGATCGAATTGGATGGCGTCGGCGCTGCGGACAAGACGAGCGTGCGCATCTATAACGGCGCTGCGCGCTCGGGCGATCCGGCTTGATGCCGGTGACCTGTTTTCAAGCGGACTATGAGGCGTGGCTGGCGGCCGACCCGCCACACAACATCGTGCTGCTGCGCGCGCAGGCTGCCTTGGCTTGGCTCGATCGCTGCCGGACTTTACGCGGGTCCGGTCGAGAAGGAGGTCACGGAGGCTGACATGCCAGAGCCCGACGCTCGGGCGGCTTGGAATATTGGTTAGGGCTAGACGAGCGCGACTGGGAAGCCTTTATCATGACGACGGGCATTGATAACAAGCTCGGCTTCGGCGGTAATCGTCAGAGGCCAGTTGGATGGATTTCGTTTGAAATACCCAGGAGTGACATCGCCGTGCCCCGCGTTGCTGTCACGGTGTGGTCTGTATTCTTAGGTTGTAGATCAGAAGCCGCCAGTCGGCTTGCGGCTCATCTCAAGTCGCACTCCGATGGCCGGTCGAGGAAGCGCTGGACGTCCGCCATTGGCGAAACCTGCCGTTCGATGCGTCACCAGATGACGGCAGAAAGGTCTCACGAGCTGCTGTCGGTTCGCGATCGTAATGTGCCGTTTTATGTAATGGGCGCGAATGGCCGCTTCTCCTGAGACCTGCCGCTACGCCAGACCAGATAGAGCGCTGGTCTGCGGCCGCCGCACCCTTCGCACAAGCGCTCTATCGCCTTCGACTTGGTGGAGACCCTCCCGATGGACCTTCCGCAAGTGACTGGCCTCAAGTGTAACCGGCACGTCTCGCGATCAATTGCATTCAATTTGGTCCGATTCCGCTTCGATATGTTTTCAGTGTTACCACTCATATGTATTTCTGTGGATGCCGTGTTCGGCATCATTTGGGAGGGGGCCATGGTTCGGCTGGAGTTGTCGGGGGTACAATGCCTCTGACGCTGATTCCAATATCGCACGGAACGCTGTGTCACGGTTCGCGATGGACCGTTGCCAACGAGGACGATCTTGCCGGCAAGGTCGCGCGGCTGGCGCTCGGGCAGGCGCGGCATGTCGCAGCGATCTTAGCCGGGGTCGACAAACGGCCGCCCGCCACTCGCGCCGACACGGCGGCCGGAGCGATCAGGCTGCTGACCGTGCCCAAGGACAAGCCGCCATATCATCGCGATGGCTGGGTCTTCCAGGCGATCTCGTGGATCGCGGCGCACCGTGCCGAAGCCGGGGCTGTGATCCGCGCGCCGCATATGATCCATGCGCACAAGGGCTTCGATGGCTTCCAGTTGAAACTTGATGACTCTGGGCAGACCATAACGGCGGTAATGATTTTCGAGGACAAGGCGACGGAGAACCCTCGCAGCACGATCGCTGGCGATGTTTGGAAGGGCATTCGAGACCTGGAAAGCGGACTGCGCATGAACGAACTGATTCCGGAGGCGGGCGGCCTGCTCGAAGCCCACCAACAACGATTCCCCGAGTTGAATATTGATGGTGCGGTGGAACGGATCGCCTGGGAGGAGGCCCGGTATTTTCGTGTGGCAGTTACCGCGGATACCACTCACGACGATGATGATGTGCGCGCGGCACTGTTCAAGGGGTTTGACGACGTGGCGCCCGGGCTCTCGGCTCGCCGCCAAGCCGAAACCATTGCCATCCCCAAGCTGCGCGACTGGATGAAGGTTTTCTCAGCCAACTCCATCAATCAGATCGAGGCTTGGCGCGACGATGTTTGATCCTGTCACGATCGACCTGATCGGCCGCGCGCCGCCGCTTGGTGACCTCGACTTTTCCGAGCTGCCGCAACGCTTCACTAACGCCTTCGCCGAGATCGTCGCGGCGCGAGTCCGATTGCGCGGTCTTGCAACCCTCGAGCAGCGTGGCAAAGCGGTTATCGAGCTGCTCGCCGAAATGCGCCGTCTGGCGGCGGCTCAGGAACTTCTCGTCGCAACCACGCCAGAGCGGGCCGACCGCGCCTCAGCCGGATTCGTAGCGGGCACCGCGCACCAGCTGTGTCTCATGGCCGAGACCGTGGTCGCCGACGGCGCGCCTCGCTTCTCCAGCATCAACGCGATCCACGCTGATCACGACATCTGCGCGACGCTGCTGTTTCTGATCGCGGATTCGCAGAGCGATGCCGCAGAGATGGCCAAGCGGCTCAAGCGCCCGGACGGCGATCTGAGCGCCGAAGCTCGATTGGTGACCGCGATCGGCAATCTAGCCACTGGCCGCCTACGCGAGGTGATCACCAGCGAGGTCGATGAAGACAATTTCGAATTCTACGATCCTCCATCCGATACGAGCGCAAGCGGTATAGCGGTGGAGGCGCTGCTGCGCCGGCTGCACGCGGGTATCATCCAGCTCGCGCGCGAACTGCTCGTCGCTCCCCGTGAAGGTGCCGCTGCCGACGCGGTGTCGGAATCGCGCCGCATCTTCGCCCAAGTGCGCGCTCTGTCCGTCGCCCCAATCCACGACGTGTTCGATGTTGATGGTCCCCAAGTGTTCAGTGCCTTTCCCGGGCCGCTCCATATCGCCAAGCTGCTGCTGGCTGTGTCAGGCGATTTGGCCGGATCAGCCCTTTGCCGAGTTCCCGCACCGAATGGTGTCGATCCGGGCGGGTGGTGGCAGGTCATTCGCCGCGCCGCGCGCAAGCGTCCTTATCTCTGGCGGAATCACCGCGAAGCGCTGGAAAAGGGCTATCTCGCCAAGGGTGTGTCCGCAGCAGTGAGCTTCCCGACTGGGGGCGGCAAGTCGACTCTGGCAGAACTTAAGATCGCCGCTGCGCTGCTGGGCGGCGGACAGGTCGTTGTGCTCGCGCCGACATTGGCGCTGGTTGACCAGACCGCCTTCACATTGGGTAATGCGTTCAAGGACTTCACCGTGCTCGGCGATCTCGACGACGAGATCACCTTCTCCGATGTCCTAGAGCTTCCCGAAATCATCGTCACCACGCCCGAGCGCTGTCTCGTGCTGCAGTCGATACAGCCGGAAGCGTTCGCGCAGGTCGCGCTGGTGGTATTCGACGAGTGCCACCTCCTTCATCCCCGCGAATCCGACCGCAGCCGGCGGGCAATCGATGCAATGCTGTGCATCCTCAATCTTACCAGCTATGCGCCCGATGCCGACCTGCTGCTCGTATCGGCGATGATGCAGAATGCTGAAGAGATGGCGGGCTGGGTGACCGAGCTCACCGGCCGCCCGTGCCTCCCGCTCGATCTCGCATGGAAACCGACCCGCCAAGCACGCGGCTGCGTGGCCTATGAAGCGAAGCGCATCACCGAGCTCAACGAGCTGCTCGCCACGGAGCAGCTTACCGCCACCACCAAGGGCGTACCCAAGCCTCTCGCAAGCCGCCTCGATGCACCGCCCTTTGCCTTCTTCTGCCTGCGGCAGACCTGGGCGACCCGTGACCGCGACGACTATGCGCTAATGGCGCTCCTCGACGAGGCGGTACCGTTCGCCACCGGCGTATCGGAAAAGTTCGGCGATTGGTACATGACACCGAACGGCAACATCGTCGCTGGCACGATTGCGGCCGCTGCGGCCGAGGATGGTTTGAAGACCTTGACCTTCGTGCAAAGTACGACTGCCGCCGAATCTACCGACCGTCATTTTCGCAGCTTGCTGCCCAAACGCTGCGTTGTGCTCACCGAGGAGGAGCAAGGCTGGCGCAAGGTGGTCGAGGAGGAGATGGGCGGGCCGCAACACTGCTACCTCAAGCTAGACGCCGCCGGCCAAGTCGATGGGAGTGCCACCAGTCACCACGGTCAGCTACTCAAGCACGAGCGGATGCTTCACGAATCGCTGTTTAAGCGGCGGGATGGTGTCGACGCCCTGTTCGCCACCTCCACGCTGGCGCAGGGCATGAACCTGCCGAGCGACGTGGTCCTAATCGCCGGCGACAGCCGCTGGGACGTGTCGGATGACAAGTTCAAGCAACTCGACGCGCACGAATTGCTCAATGCCGCCGGTCGCGCGGGTCGTGCGGGG
>Ga0265780_10010242_pt1 | contig 11189 bp, 6 predicted proteins | sample P1T30metagenome_FD_192432 | JGI IMG/M metagenome (GOLD analysis project Ga0265780, IMG submission 192432) | Plant litter microbial communities from East Loma Ridge, Irvine, California - P1 T30 | ecosystem: Environmental > Terrestrial > Plant litter > Unclassified | place: USA: California... | reverse complement strand
TGCCTGCTGCCGTAGCTGTGTTAGACCCTAAACGGGACGATTGCGATTATCCTTATAAAGAACTTTCAGGCTGCGGCATTGGCTTTAAGCTCATACAAGCTTACGCCCAAAAGCATGACATCCCCTTTGAGGAAGTAGCCCAATACCTCGACCTGGTGGCTACCAGCATAGCCTGCGATATTGTACACATTACCGGCGAAAACCGCACGCTGGCCAGCTATGGCCTGCAAAGGTTAAACACCGAACCCAGTACGGGTATTAAAGTGCTGATGGAACTTGCCGGCAAAACCAGCAACTATACCATATCCGACATTGTTTTTATGATAGGCCCGCGTATTAACGCAGCCGGACGGATAGACGACGCCAAACACTCAGTAGAGTTGCTACTGGCTACCGACCCCGACAGGGCCAAAGAAAAAGGGATGCTCATTAGCGTAAAAAACACGGAGCGTAAAGAGCATGACTTGGCAATAACCGATGAAGCCCTGAGCATGATAGCCGCTGATGTGCTAACGCCCGACCGAAAATCGACTGTGGTATTTAATGAAAAGTGGCACAAAGGTGTAATAGGCATTGTGGCCTCGCGCCTTACCGAAAAATATTACCGGCCTACTATCGTGCTTACCCGCTCTAACGGGCATGTGGCGGGTTCGGCACGTTCTGTGGTAGGGTTTGATTTATATGAAGCCCTTTGCGGTTGTAGCGACCTCTTGTTGCAGTTTGGCGGCCACAAGTATGCAGCAGGCTTAACTATGCAGCCGGAGCAGGTAGAGGCCTTTACACAGCGCTTTGAAGAAGTTGTGAGTGCCAGCATAACCGAGCAGCAATTGATACAGCAAATTTTAATTGATGCTGAATTGCAGCTTGATCAGATCACACCTAAATTTTTTAGGGTGCTTAATCAGTTTGGCCCCTTCGGACCCGAAAACATGTGCCCGGTGTTTATAAGCAAGCAAGTATCGGTTTACGGCGGCGTAAATCTGGTAGGCAGCAACCATATTAAAATGACGGTTTATCAAAACGGCTCTGCCTTGTTTGATTGCATTGCCTTTAACCAGGGCGAATGCATTGAACAGATACGCCAGGGCAAGCCGTTCGATATTTGTTATACCATTGAAGAAAACGTATGGCGCGACAAACGCAGCATACAATTAAACGTTAAAGGAATACGGTGTTAGATATTAAGTTGAAGGTTGTACGTTGAAAGTTATAAGATTATATCATTCAACCGTCTTCCATTTGCACCTGCAACTTTCAACACACAATTTACAACTCTATAAACATGAATTTACGTGCCGATAATCTGGTAAAAAAATACAAACAGCGTACCGTGGTTAACGATGTATCGTTCAACGTATCGCAGGGTGAAATTGTAGGTTTGCTGGGGCCTAATGGTGCCGGAAAAACCACTTCATTCTACATGATTGTAGGGTTAATTAAACCTAACGAGGGTAAGATATACCTCGACGATCAAGAGATTACCAACGATGCCATGTACCGGCGCGCTCAAAAGGGTATTGGCTATTTGGCACAGGAAGCTTCGGTTTTTCGCAAATTAACGGTAGAAGACAATATTAAGGCCGTGCTAGAAATGGGCAGCATGAACAAATCTCAGCAAAAAGACAAGCTTGAAGAGTTAATTGACGAGTTTAGCTTGCACAAAGTACGCCGCAACCGCGGCGATCTGCTCTCTGGTGGTGAGCGCCGCCGTACCGAAATTGCCCGCGCCCTGGCGGCTGAACCTAACTTTATATTGCTGGATGAACCTTTTGCCGGTGTAGATCCCATTGCTGTAGAAGAAATACAGGCCATGGTAGCCAAACTTCGTCACCGCAACATTGGTATCCTCATTACCGACCACAACGTACAGGAAACCCTTTCTATAACCGATCGTGCATATTTATTATTTGAAGGCAAGATCCTGGAATCGGGCGTACCCGAAGTGCTTGCCGCCAACGAAATGGTGCGCAAGGTTTACCTGGGTGCCAACTTTGTACTGAAGCGGAAAACTTTTGTTTAATATTGATGTTCTGAAAATCTGTAACTAATTGTTTATATTTATTTGCCGCTGCGTTGCACCTGTCTGCTCAAATCTTAGTCTCTAAATTATTTACAGGTTACCGAACTAAAACTTTTCATTATTTTCGGCGCTAAGTATGACCATTCTAAATTCTGTTGTTACCTGGCTCATGAAAAAGCGAATCCATCAGATTGAGCTTTTCATGAAATATCCTAATGATGTTCAGGGCGAATGGTTTAATCAACTGATCTCTAATGCCGAAGATACGGAGTGGGGTAAACAGCACCATTACAAAAGTATTAAGACAGTTGCCGATTTTAAAGAGCGCGTTCCCCTTCAAACTTATGATACCTTAAAGCCCTACATTGAGCGCATGCTTAAAGGTGAGCAAAACGTGCTTTGGCCATCAGAAATCAGGTGGTTTGCCAAATCATCAGGCACCACCAACGATCGCAGCAAGTTTATTCCGGTAAGCGAAGAATCGCTGGAAGAATGTCACTTCAAAGGCGGCAAGGATATGCTTACCATATACTGTAATAACCGGCCCGATGCGCAGCTCTTTACCGGTAAAGGCCTAACCTTAGGCGGCAGTCATCAGGTGGGGCAGTTAAACTCTGAAACTTTTTTTGGCGACTTATCGGCCGTGATCATGAAAAACCTGCCCATGTGGGCCGAGTTTTACCGCACGCCCGATTTAACCATAGCCCTGCTCGAAAACTTTGAGGAAAAGATAGAGAAGATGGCCCACGCCACCAAAAATGTGAATGTGACCTGCATTAGCGGGGTGCCCACCTGGAACATCATCCTTTTTAAACGCATCCTCGAAATTACAGGCAAAAATAACCTGCTCGAAATATGGCCTAACCTGGAGCTATACTTTCATGGTGCCGTAAATTTCACCCCATACAGGGAGCAGTTTAAGAAACTCATCCCCAACGATGACATGTACTACCTGGAAACCTACAATGCATCCGAAGGCTTTTTTGGAATACAGGACCGGGAAGAACCAGGCGATATGCTGCTGATGCTGGATTATGGCATTTGGTACGAGTTTTTGCCCTTAGAAAACGTAAACGACGAAAACCCGGATACCTTAACGCTCGACGAGGTGGAACTGGGTAAGAACTACGCCCTCATTATTAGCACGAATGCCGGTTTATGGCGGTACATGATAGGCGATACCGTACGCTTTACCTGTTTAGACCCTTACCGCATACAGATAACCGGCCGTACCAAACACTTTATTAATGCCTTTGGCGAAGAAATTATTATAGATAATGCTGAACGTGCCCTGCAGGAAGCCTGCCGCCAAACGGAAGCTATTATCCGTGATTATACCGCAGCCCCTATTTACTTTACCGATAGTAAATGCGGCGGCCACGAGTGGATCATAGAGTTTGAGAAAAAACCGCTGGAATTTGAGCGCTTTACCGACCTGTTGGATGAAACCCTGCGCAAGGTAAACTCCGATTACGATGCCAAGCGTTTTAAGGATATGGCCCTGCACCGCCCCAAAGTACATGCCGCCCCTGAAGGCACTTTTGTAAGCTGGATGAAAAGCCGCGGCAAATTAGGCGGCCAGCATAAAGTGCCCCGTTTAGCCAATAACCGCGAGTATGTAGAAAGTATTTTGTCGATGATGAATTAGTAGTGTTTTTGGATTCAAAAGCACGGTCATGCTGAACTTGTTTCAGCACCCCACCAGCTAAGTCGCAAATTTCCTGTGCTTATGGGATGCCGAAATAAATTCGGCATGACGGTGGTGATATTATTACTTACTTTTTACTTGCTATCCAAGCGTTAATCTTAGCTTCTAACACACTCAAAGGCATCGAACCATCTTTCAATATCTCATCATGAAAATCAGCCAGGTTAAATTTGCTACCTAACTCTTTTTCGGCTTTGGTGCGGAGTTCACGTATTTTAAGGGCACCTATCTTATAGCCCAGGGCCTGACCGGGAATGGCCATATAGCGCTCAATTTCGGCGGTGGCCCCTTGTTCGCTAATAGCCTCGTTATCCATCATGTATTTAATAGCCTGCTCGCGGGTCATGCCCTTGGTATGGATGGCTACGTCGACCATCAAACGTACGGCACGATGCATTTCATCGCCCAGGGCACCCATATGCTGGTAAGGGTCTGTGTATAAGCCCAGCTCTTTCCCTAACGATTCGCAATACAAGGCCCAGCCTTCTACATAAGCATTATCATAGGTAAAACGGCGAAACTTAGGCAACGACGTGTTTTCCTGTGTTAACGATATTTGATAATGATGACCGGGAATAGCCTCGTGCAGGAAAAGCGACTCCATACCCGAAGTGGTATTAAAGGTAGTAGCATCCAATATAGGCACATAAAATATTCCGGGGCGACTACCATCAGCGCTTCCCTGGTTGTACTCGGCACTGGCCGATGCCGCACGGAATGCCTCGGTTTGCCGTATCTCGAACGGTGTTTTAGGCGCATGGTTAAACATCTTCTTCAGGTTAGGCTCCATGCGTTGATGAATGCTTTCGAAAGCAGCCAGCACCTCTTTAGGTGTTTTGTAAGGCATGAACTTCTTATCGGTTTTCATGTACTCGAAAAATGCTTTCAAATCATCTTTAAAGCCCACTTTATTCTTAATGCTATCCATTTGGGCACGAATGCGTGCTACCTCGCTTAACCCTAACTGGTAAATTTCTTCGGGTGTTTTGTTGGTGGTGGTATTTTGCTTAACCAGGTAGGCGTAAATGGCTGTGCCATTGGGTAATGATGAATAACCCGAAGTACTGCGCGTATGTGGCAGGTACTTATCCTTTAAATAAGTGCCTAATTTATTATATGTGGGCATTACATTTATCAGGATGGCTTCCTTGTAGCTTTTGGTCAGTCTTTCTTTATCTGCCGCCGAAAAATTTTTAGGCATTTTCTTAATAGGCTCATAAAACAAACTATTGGTAACACCAACCACCACCATGCTTTCCATCTGCGGTATCATTTTCAGCACCAGTGCACGTGGCATTACCACGCCTGCTTTTATGCCTTTATCAAAGTTAGCTATGGCGGTATCGGCCCATATAGAAAAGGCCGACAGGCGTTTTAACCAATTATCATAATCTTTCACTGTTTTAAAAGGCTGCGCCGATGAACCCGAACCATATTGACCCATAGTCAGCGGTAAAGAAAACATCTGGTTAAAAGGCATTTGCTCCAGCGGGAAATTATAGGCTTCGAGTTGGACAGCAGTTTGATAGTTCAGCACATCATAAGAAAGCTTGTCCTGCTCATCCAGATCTTCGCGCTTAACGGCATGAAGTTGATCTATGTAGCCTTTGTAAAAGCTTTTGGCCTGATTTATAAACTGAGCGGAACCATCGTTAGGCAAGAGGTCGTTGTAGCGGTTATCGCCCGAGGCAGTGGCTTCTAACGGAAAAAGTTTAAGACGGTCTTCGTAGTAATTGTCCAGCAGTTTATTAAAGTTGGTATTGCCCTGCTTTGCCGGTTGCTTGCAGGCTGCCATTAAAAGAACCCCGCAAACGAATAAACCTATTCTCTTCATGATAATGTGGTTAAAGGCTAAATGTAAACATATTTGCCGATGATTTGCAACGGATAATGGCCAGAAAGTGTTTACGTATGAAGTACCCGTTATTGTTCATAAAACCTCAAAATACTTCATTTTTCCTCATTAAAGTAGGTTTTTATTACCGGCAAAAGAAGTGATTTTGGGAGAAATTAGCCAAAAAGTGTTCACGCGTGAACACTTTTTAAACGGTTTTTGAACTCTTTCGTGAACGCTGTTTTCAATTTTTAAACCGGATGCGCAGCTTAACCGTTTCGGGCTGTTTGTTAGTGTTGGGTAACCAATCGGGCCCATTTTCTATCATTTCAATGGCTGCTTTATCTGCTTCGGCGCTTAAACTTTTCAAGGTCTTAAAATTGGTAAGCGACCTGTCGGGGTTTACCACAAAGCTTAGCCGCACTACTCCTGTTTTGCCCTTTACCGGCTTTGCTTTTTCTTTAACATATTGGTTAAACTCACTCCACCCTTTTTGTGGCCGGGCTGCCTCTGCTTCTCTTTCATTATTAGAAGCACCATAACCCACTACCACCACTTCATTAAGTGAAGCCGAACTAGGGTTGAGGCTAACAGTCAAGCTATCGTTGCCTTTAACTTTTAGCCGCTTACTTTCGTAGCCTATGTAAGAAACCAATAATTCCTCCTTATTGAAGGCATTTATCTTAAACTTTCCATTGATATCAGTTTGGACTACTTTACTTTTATCGGCGGTAAGAATACTCACACCGGGTAATGGCGTACCGTCTTTGTCAAGAACCTGCCCTTTAATGGTTTTTAACGTATCAGACGGTTTTGTCCTTTTAGCCTGGCTTATGCTTACCCCCGCTGCCTTTCCTTGCAGTGTTTGTTCAACAGGCTTAACTTGCATGCCCGGCACACTGGCCACACTCCCTGTAACATCTCTCTTTTGCTGGGTACCATAACCTACTATTACTACATCTGCCAGCATGTTTTTAGATAAGGAAGTAGAATCGGCCTTTAACCTGGCCATACTACCGGGTTTAGTAGTAATCAACACAACACCATTGGCACCTTTTGCACCATAAATAGCCGTAGCTGAAGCGTCTTTAAGGACAGAAATATTTTCAATATCCTTGGTATTAAGATCATTAAGCTTACCATTATATATTTTACCATCTACCACGTACAACGGTTCTTTACCTCTTACCGAACCAACGCCCCGAATACGAATATCAGGGCTATTGCCCGGTAGGCCGCTGGCATTTGCTGCCTTATCCCTTACCAGGCGTTGCGCCAGCCTTGGCGAATAAGCTACCGCCTCATCGGCCTGCATTTGCTGTGGTTTGGCTGGCATACTTTCGGCCTGTGGCTCAGCCGCATCCATGGAAGCCGATGGCGGCGCATACCTATTACCTAAACTTTTTTGCTGTGCACTACCTTTACGGTTATCAGCAATGATCAAACCGGGAGATGCTGCAGGCTTTAACACCGCCGAGTCGGGCTTAGGTACAGGCACTTTTGCGGCAGGTATTAAAGGCTGCACTTTTACTATGGTATTGTCTGGCAAAGCCGCATTATTGGCTTTAACTGACGAACGGCTATTGACCAGCCACCAACCGCCTGCTGCCACAAACAGCAATACCGAAGCAGCAATAGTGAGGCCAGGCCACAGGGTTAGCCGCTTTTGTGCAGGTGCGGTACGACGCTTCAAACGCTTTTGCAGATCGGCCAGCTGCTGCTGCTGATCGCCCCGGCGCTCGTAGCCTTCCAGGGCATCGGCCAAAAACGGATCGTGGAGCGCCCGCCTTTCTAACTCATGCATAGCACGGGCATCAAGCTCTCCGTTGAGATACTTCCTGATCTGCGATATGTCATGTCTGTTAGCGCTCACGGTTATTTTCCAGGCAAATTTTCAAGTTTCGTTTCCCGTTTTGGATATAGCTCTTTACTTCGTTTAACGTGTAGCCGGTTAAGTCGGCCACGTCTTTATAACATTTTTCTTTGATATAAAACAGGTCTATGCTCTGCTGCTGCTCGGGCGATAGCTTTTGCATGCACTTTTCCAGCTCACTTACATTGGCTTCCACCTCATTGCTTTCAGGATGCAAAACGAACGGAAATTCCATAACCTCATCTAAACTTAACGTTTCTGCTTTTTTATTAGCGCGCAATTGCATCAAACAAAAGTTACGGCTCAGTACGTATAACCAACCTCTAAACTGCTTTACCTCGTGCCGGGTAGCTTTTACAATCAATTCTTCAAAAATTTGCATTACGGCATCTTTGCTTTGCTCTTCATCCTGCAAATATTTAAGGCAAACGCCGTATACCAGCGGCATATACTTTTCATATAGTTGGCCAAGCACAGCCAAATCGCCGGTTTGGCGATAGCTTTGCAGCAGGTCATCATCACCTGTTACATCGGGCTTGTTTTTACTGCTGAACCAACTCATGTAAGTGCTGTAAAATATATTTTTTATTCGGCTTATGGAAATTGAATGCCCGTTGCATCCTTAGTACAAATCAAATTAAACAGCCATGAAAAAATTAATCTTATTACTCCTCATGCTGGGCAGCCTAACCACGGTAATAGCCACCGGCAACCGTACTGTTACCGGCACAGTGTACGACAGTAGCAGCAAACAGCCTTTAGCAGGCGTATATGTAAAAGTAGAGGGTAAGGCCTTAAGTGCCGCAACCAATAAAAATGGAGCATATACCATCATTGTTCCTGATGAGAAGATCAATATCATTTTTAGCTATGTAGGTTATGAAAGCCAAAAGGTAACCGTTAAAAATAAAACTACAATTAATGTTTACTTAGAACTATCGGGGGCTGCACTCAATGAGGTTGTAGTGGTAGGTTATGGCACTCAGCATAAAAAAGACATTACAGGCAGCGTAGCAACCTTACCTGCCCCGCAAGCCGATATGTCCTTGCAGGGGCGCGTAGCCGGGGTACAAGTTACTACAGGTGCCTCGCAAAAATTAATGATCAGGGGTGTTGGAACTGCAAACCGTTACAATGGCATAGCCATGCTTCCTCGTCCGCAAGAAGAAGAAAGCTACAAAGGCATTACCGAAAATGGTTTTCAAAGCGCTCTGGCTACGCCCTTGTCAACCTTCTCTATTGATGTGGATGCAGCATCGTACAGCAATATAAGGCGCTTTATTAACAACGGCCAAATGCCCCCTAAGGATGCCGTGCGTATTGAGGAAATGATTAACTACTTTAACTACAACCTGCCTGCCCCCACCAATAACGAGCCGGTAGCCATTCATACCGAACTGAGCGCCGCACCATGGAACCCACAGCACCGTTTGCTACGCATTGGCTTAAAGGCCCGTGTAGTAGCTACCGATAAGCTTCCGGCATCTAACCTCGTGTTTCTTATTGATGTTTCCGGCTCCATGAACCAGGGCAATAAACTGCCGCTGGTACAATCATCGCTTAAAATGCTGGTAGACCAGTTGCGCCCGCAAGACAAGGTGGCTATTGTGGTGTATGCCGGTGCCGCGGGTTTAGTGTTGCCCTCTACCCCCGGCAACCAAAAAACCACCATTAAAGATGCTATTGACCGCCTGAGTGCAGGTGGCTCCACCGCTGGAGGCGAGGGTATTAAACTGGCTTACAAAACTGCTATTCAAAACTTTATTAAAAACGGCAATAACCGTGTGATACTGGCCACCGACGGCGATTTTAATGTAGGTGCCTCATCAGACGGTGATATGGAAAGCCTGATTGAGCAGGAACGCAAAAGCGGCGTCTTCTTATCCGTTTTGGGTTATGGCCTGGGCAACTATAAAGACAGTAAGATGGAAACGCTGGCCGATAAAGGTAACGGCAACTATGCCTACATTGATAACATTACCGAGGCCCGCAAAACCCTGGTAAGCGAGTTTGGCGGCACGCTGTTTACCGTGGCCAAAGATGTAAAACTGCAGCTGGAATTTAATCCCGCCAAGGTAGCCTCTTACCGTCTTATTGGTTACGAAAACCGCCTGCTGAATAAGGAAGATTTTAATAACGACCAGAAAGATGCCGGCGATATGGGTGCCGGGCATACCGTTACTGCGCTGTATGAGATCATCCCGGCCGGAGTGCATGACAAGTTTACCCATAGTGTAGACCCCTTAAAGTATCAAAAGGCGGAGAAACCCGCCACCAACTTTATTTCTAATGATATGCTGACCATCAAATTCAGGTATAAAGAACCGTCAGGATCGGCCAGTAAGCTAAGCAAGGCTGTAGTGCTGGATAAGCCGGTAGCGTTCAATAATACCTCGGTAGATTTCCGCTTTGCCACCGCGGTAGCCGAGTTTGGCATGTTGCTGCGCGATTCGGAATTTAAACAGGGTTCGAAGTATAATGAGGCCATAGAGATAGCCCGTGCCGCCAAAGGCGACGACCATGAAGGCTACCGTGCCGAGTTTGTTAAACTGGCCGAGAGCGCCAAGCTGTTAAGTAAAAGCGGGCTGGCAGCAGTGGTAGAATAAAAACTTTTTGTCAGTCTGAGCCTGTCGAAGACTTAGTAAAGTGTACAAGTCTTCGACAGGCTCAGACTGACAATGCAAAATTCTCATCTGTCATGCTGAACTTGTTTCAGCACCCCACGCGCTAAGCCGGACTGATTTGTTGGTATATGTGTGTACCTATCCAAAGCCGACCTTTCTGGTGGGATGCCGAAATAAATTCGGCATGACGGGTGGAGCAATTAAGTAACAACAAAGAAGTCATGCTGAACTTGTTTCAGCATCCCACGTGTTAGGTAAATCGCATGTAACTTCTCCGCAGGTCCACTGTTATGGTGGGATGCCGAAACAAATTCGGCATGACGGATTGGATTTATTGATGCAAAACTCTAATCTGTCATGCTGAACTTGTTTCAGCATCCCATGCGTTAGGTAATAGCATGGTAACTTTTCCGTCGTCTACTGTTCTGATGGGGTGCCGAAACAAGTTCGGCATGACGGTTTGATTAATTAATTACAAAAAAGAAGTCATGCTGAACTTGTTTCAGCATCCCACGCGCTAAGCCGGACTGATTTGTTGGTATATGTGTGTGACCTATCCCAAACTGGCCTTTCTGGCGGGATGCCGAAATAAATTCGGCATGACGGATTGTAGGGATTGTCTTAAAACAGAAAAAGTAGTAACCTCAACAGGCAATATTAATCTGCTTTAAACGCATTGGCCAGCGTAACACCCAAGCCTTCGTATTTAGCTTTTTCTGCATTGGCGTACTGATAGAGGAAATGCGAAAAGATTAGATCGCCGGAAACGGGCATTTCGGCAACTATAATTTTATAAAGATATTGGGTTTGCCCCCTGCTGCCTTTAAGGCAAATACTGTAGTTATAGCCTTTAATGCCTTTGCATAGAGAATTAACTTTTACTTTGCCCAGCTCTTTATCTTTCCCGGCTTTAAGTGTTTTAATATAATCGTCTACTGCTTTTTCAACGGCCAATACATGCGTGGCTTTGATGCCGTATTTGCTACCCAAGGGAAAAGGCACCACCTGACCGGCAAATATTTTAAGGCTAACCTGCTTATCGGGGCTGAGATAGGTTACGGTATCAATATAGGCGTCTGTTTTTTTACGCACCTCGCTCACTACTTCTTCAACGGGCCAAATCTCTTTGA
>Ga0265780_10010241_pt1 | contig 11189 bp, 12 predicted proteins | sample P1T30metagenome_FD_192432 | JGI IMG/M metagenome (GOLD analysis project Ga0265780, IMG submission 192432) | Plant litter microbial communities from East Loma Ridge, Irvine, California - P1 T30 | ecosystem: Environmental > Terrestrial > Plant litter > Unclassified | place: USA: California... | reverse complement strand
GCAAGGCTTCACAGATATATTCCCCGCATACACCACTCAGGTCAATGAGTCAGCTTCCCCGATTCTGCGCTACAAGACATGGAAGACGGGTTCTCCATGGCACCAAACGCTCTTCTTCAACCCGTGGCTTGCTCCAAACAATGTCACGAGGCACATGGAACGATTAGCCACAGCTCTGACCAACGTTATACGATCAGCGCCTACCCGCGAGGATGTCGAAGGCCACGCGTTTTCTAAGGCCAACTTCGTATCAGTAAGATGGGCATGGCTTACGTTCCCACTTCTCTTACTGGTCCTAAGCTTTATCTTTCTGGTTTCGACAATAATCAAAACCTCCAAGGATACTGGTGCCGGCATCTGGAAGACCTCCGCGATGCCGACCCTTATCTACAGCTTGCCGAAAGAGGCGCAAGCCCAATTCACCAACTCGTCAACATGGAATAGCGCACAGGATACAAAGAAAGTCCGCATAAGATTGCTACCGAAGACAGGATGGAGGGTGTCCGGCCAGAGTTTATTGAGCCGTTCTCCGCAGTTACCACAACCTGCTGTTCAAGCACCACGTGGCTGGATTTGAGATGTGTTACCTCGCCCTGTGCGGCTGAATGCTGTGTATGATATATGACATATTTATTGCTTGCACGGCAAAGCCGGACTCCTCACGGGATGCACATTATGGACTCTTTTATTACAATGTGTTCTGTCGATCTATCTGATACATGGAGCATGATCTAACGCATCTGTTCGGACCCACCGGGGGTCAATTTACAGGTGTGGCGCTACCCGCAGAAATCTCCTGCTCCATTGCGGCGCGGTCGCGGGCCGTCACACATTTCCGGCGTGACGCCTTGTGTTCCAGCGTCGACGCGAAATGCAAGGAACAAGCACGCACTACATGTTCATCACGCGAAGATGCGCAATCATTGGGAGCGAGAACGGAGAGCATGATTCCTAGAGGACGAAAGAGGCAAGCTGAAACGCAAGACCGGTGACTTTCCAGGTGGCAGCGGGTCGAAGCACTATGGAGGAGTAGATGGACATGAGTATGCTATGGGAGCCTTTTGATGACATTGCGGCATGGGTGTCAGGATCGAGGATATATGCCATGCTGAGTACCACACTCAGACCGCATACCGAAAATGCACTGCGGCCCAAAATCTCTTTCCACAAGCACGCCCACCCAAGCTTAAAAGCTTCATCATTCTCGAAGAGCATCACGACTTTCCTCATAGCCCTTGACGCTGTATATCTTCAATCGCCGCGATGTACGGATCTAGAGTCCTCTTTTTGGGGTTCCTCGTGCTACCCATCTCTGCCGTACCTCTTACAGGCTCTACAGTACGTCCCATCCTGCAGGTGCATGTTGAATTCACACTAACACTTGTACCAGATTCTGCAGAAGAATGCCGTGGTCGAACGAAACGACGACCTTGTCGGAGCCACTATCCTTCCCAGCCTACCGAAGCGAGAGCCTATCATCGACCTGGTGGGGCGAGCCAGGCGTATCGGCGGTGGTGGTTTTACCCCCCCGAAGAGGTCGGTAGAGGAAGTCGAGAAGCGAAAGCATCTTAATGGTGGTGGCTCTGGCCTCCCTAAAAGGCGCTCAGACAGCCTCGAGACCCGAGGGATACTTCGTCCTATTGGCGCCTGGGAGGAGCCGGGTTCAATTGACAGCCTCAAGACACGTGGAGGAAGGCGCGGTGGTGGCGGTGGTGGTAAGTGGGTTGGTCGACGTTCAGAAAACCTTGAGACACGCGAAGAAGCCGACGAAGACAAGGATCCTGTGGACGAAGTCGAAGTCGATGCTTCCGAAGAAATCTCCAACGATCTGGAGGAAAGGGGTATCACGAAACATTCAGGAAACGGCAGAAGAGGCTTCCAAGGTGGTGGCGTTGGTGGAAACAAGAGCGGTCTCCGTGGTACAGGCGGTGCTGACGGTCATAAGAGAGGATTGCAACGTCCTAATAAGGGAGGAGGTGGCAAGAGAGGGTTGACTCCAGGCCGTGGAGGAAGTAAGTGAGCGCACGGTTCTTTTGTTCATGTTGCATCCCAAGGAACGCTGGTCGTTCTATGCTCCAGCCTGGGGGAGGCTGGTTGGGCCATGGTTTAGATATACAAAGGGCGGTAAAAACTTGTCTGCCCCTCCAGCCTTCATTCTTTTGTGGTTTAGCCTTCAATACCTTTGCCTTTGCTTTTTATACGCTACAACTATCCATATGGACAAGTTATCTGAAGCTGACGCGCTTGCCCTGCGTCACTACCTTTTTCGACACAAGTACAGGAGGTCATGGAGCAAAGTCTTGAGTGGGCTGTAAGCCGAAATCACAAATATAGACTTTCAAGAGCAATGTAGACTCCTCGGTCATGTAACATGTATGGATGCCATATCTACCGAACTGCCTTGTAGTAGGCTCTCGGAGCGCTTGCAATGTGATGGATTGGTGTGATCAACGTTATTAGGAGCGATGGGATGCATTTCGGTGCATTCTCGGTCTCGTGTGCTATGCCGCTAAGCGCCATAGGTTCCCACTTATGCTGGTGACTGGGTTTCAGCCTACCTGATTTGCACCAACCGTTATGCTCTCTTGGTTTTACTCCAATCATTTTACAGGTTACACACGACACCATGAGCTTTCGTGCCTTGACAATGCGACAGAGCCCGCATCGATGGCATCTAAGACGATTATCAGGGTGAGGCGTGGTCGCTATTCGAAGCGCCAATATCCTGGAAACTCGCACATGGTGAGCCTAAGCCATGAATAAAGTCGTAGGCAACCTCCTTCGCTGCTGGCAATTGCTTCATTAACCGAAGGGCCTTCCATCCTCTTCGGCAGCTCAGTCTTATATCGACACCACTCCTTTCCGCTCGTACCAACACATACAGTATGCGTGCACTCGCAATCACCACGTTTCTTTCCTTCTCTCTTGCCTTATTTGCGGCACCAGTCCCAGACGCTGAGGTATGCCATCTCGTGGTTTCATCCCCGTGTCTTCGCTCACACTAGTATAGACACCTCCTCAAGATATCTCATCTGCTAGCGCATTTCATCGACGAAATGCCATCTCCGTGACTCTTATCGAGCCATTGGAAGCTCGGGCCAGAATCGATGCCTGTCCCGGACAGGCGAAACGAGATGCCGAAGAGACATCTGTCGAAGCTCGGGCCAAAACCAAATGTGGCGACGGATGGCCGAAACGAGAGGCCGAACCCGAGGCTGAAGTTGAAGCCCTGGTCGACCGTGGTCGCCTTGTCCTATATCCAGGCGCGTCCCTTGCGGTTCCGGTAGGCGACTTGGTGGAGCGAGCCCGTGGCTCCCGTCCGGGTGGGGAAGGGAGTGCTGCTGATCCCCGCAAGTTCAAGACCGCTGGTGGTAGTCGACAAGAGGCCGAGCCCATCAAGCGAGCTATCGGATTTCCAGAAGGTGGCTCAAGCACCGACAGCAGACGTGTATCGAACGATGACCCGGCCCAACGTGGCCACCTTGTCTCATGGCCCCGCACGCCCAATGCTGAGGCATCAAACGACGTGGTTGAGCGTGGGAACGCGGTGCCATGGACTCCCAAGCGCGATGCGGACCGGGCAGAGGACTTGATCGAGCGAGATCCTGGTCTTGTAAGACCCCCTGGAGGTTCTCCTAAGAGAGGTCTTACTCCAAGTCGCGGCGGCAGCTACCGACGTGAAGCTGAGCCTAACAGAATCGGCGGGAGTATAAGTGGCGGTCGACGAGATGCTGATGCAGAGACCATCGAGGCCCGTCAGCGAATGAACTCAAGCACTGGACGTGGCCGCCGAGATGCCATCCCAGGATTCGTTCGCCCAGGCGGAGGGACCCGCCCAAGAGATGCCATCCCAGGAATTGTTCGTCCATTCGGAGGGACCCGTGTTCCATGAGGCATTCGCGGTAATGGTGCTAACCCACGAGGCGTCCGTCCGGGCAACGGAAACAACGAAAGAGATGTCACTGCAGAGACGGTCGAGGCCCGTGGAAGATTCAGAGGTATAAGTAGTCCTGTTTGATCGAGGAATGGTAGAGAGTACAATCAGGCAGATTTTACTTCTTCTGTTGTTGCGAACTCTTTTTGTACTACAAGATCAGCTCGGATACCTCAAGGACCTGCTGGACACCAGGCGGGAGGTATCCAGCTATCCTGTATCTCTTTACAATAAAATACACATGTTTCCATTGGAAGTGCCTAGCTTTAGATCCATCCCGGTCGTGGTTGTGTTTGCAATTGCCGTGATGTCGAGGCGAGTATCACGTTGTGCTCTTTCGCTCTTGCTTTTGTGGTGCTGGTGCTGGTGCTGCTTGACGACATTCTCTATCACTTGGCTAGTTCTTTTGCATTTACATCACGGGAGAAGGCTGCATGGGTACATATTGTATCGAGATTGTCTAAAGACGAGCTATGAGTACATGAAACCGGCATACGCCGGCAGTATCAAAGATCAATGCGCAGCTGATATGGTTCATCGCAGCAGCGATATCATTAGACCACACGAATGCAGTATCATAGACCAGCAGAGCCAGTATGGTGACCAGCAGAGCTAGTATCAGAGACTAAACGAATCTAGTATTGTGACTGGTCCGAGACCAGTATCAGGCAATGTATGCACCGCTACCAGCGGCAGAACATCGCTTTTGGATGCTGACGCGAGCTCAGCTCCGAGCAGCAGCATCATTCAGAGTATCGAAGGATTCATTGCCCAACTCCTTCGTAGGGTCAAATGTCTTCGCCGAACTATCTGTGCGTTCGAAGGCGTCGAAGTGGAGTCGAATTGTCGGATTCGACATATTCTGTTCTAAAGCTTGGAGTCTTTGGTCGATGGAGCCGTCCTATAGGTGCCGGCTGGCAGCCTAGCTGCTTCATACTGCGACTTCAATCGAACATCTCGGGAGGGCGGATCAACCAGGGACGGATCAAGGTTCCGGCTTGATGAATTGGCTATTGGATGGAACATTTGTCGAAGTCTGGCCAGGTTGCGCACTGCTCTGCTGCAGAGGCGAAGTCTGGTTGTGCTCATTCGCAGGCATGTTCCCACGATTGCCGATCAAGATAGAAGCTGACGCTTGCTGTAAGATCTCTGCGATCTGCTCACGCACTATCGAGGTGATCAGGGCTCGGAGTTCCGGCGTATCGAGGGGAGTGCCAGTAGTCGTATTCGAAACAGGTCCGCTGGCTTGTTGCGCAAGGTACTCGTTCACCTTTCGCTCGGCTTCCATATAGATGTTGTGCGAATCCTCGAATTCGTTGACTTGATCGACTTGCAAAGAATGCAAAGGAATAAGCTCTTCACCATTTCTCACTATCTCAAAAGTTGTGTCGCGATAGTCGCGCGCGACTGCCATAGCCATATCGTAGTCAATCTTGTTGGGTGCATTGGGAGTGTAAACTATCTTAATTAGCATTTCGTTTTACTAAAAGAACGAGCTGACTGACATTTCATCTTCTTTCGCGACTCCGTTCCCATTGAGTCCTGCGCATTGTACGCGCCGTATCGCACATTATTGTCGGATTGGTGAGAGTTGGAATAAGCTCCGCTGCGTTGCGAATTATTGGCGAATTGGTTCGAATTGGCATACTGGTTTGAATTGGCGTGTTGGTTCGAATTGGCGTATTGGTTCGGGTTGGCATATTGGTTCGGATTGTTTTGGTAAGGGCTATTGTGGCCCTGGTTGGGATAGTTGTTTTGGAAACTGAAGTTTCCGCGACCGGCCATTTCACTATACATGTCAGCGCTCGTCTGCGAGATGAGAATGTGGGGAGTACTTACATTGTGTGTGGAAAGGCGAGGAGCTAGAGAGGCCAGGGAAGCTGCGATAATACAGCGGCAGGTGGGAGACAGCGTCCAATTGGGGTTAGCGTGGAACCTGGATAGCGCCCGACATGGACTTCCAGCAGCCGAGCGCGATACCCAGGTACGTGCCAGGTAACAACGCCTGCAGAGATTGGAACATTTCTACATCGTGCGCAAAGCCGCGAAATTCGAGAACATCTGGATAGTTCGCGTCCGATGTGAGGGCTAACATGAATGATGGGTAGGAGGTGATAGTGGGTTATAAAGTACATACATTGTACCCGATATTTCGTCGCGTTGCACCTTTGGCACCACCCACTGGAGTGCTCGTTTTTTTCATGGGCGCGACACAAGCATCGTCTTCGACAACTGCATCACTTTGCTCGCATTATAGCACTTTTCATCTGTCGCCGAGGGCGGCGTAATTGCTCACCTCATTAGCGTGTTTACGCGTCGGACTTTGACGCGTCAATCGCTCCGTTGTCGCGAAAAAGACGCGTGTCCATCAGCAGCCCATTACCTCAACGCCTACGCACAACTCGTTCATCGTCCATCGCCCATTGGCGGCAGTATATCGATTGTTCTGCTGTCCACTCGCCTGTTCACTTACTTGCGCATAGCGTCGCCAGAGGTGTAGAGCTTCGCCGCGGTTGCAAGTACCTAAGTATCTGGAGCGTTGCATAACCACCTCGTTCTTCGATTGAACGCTCTAGTCTAGGCTTCTCGGAAGTTTGCATCTGCCTCCAAACTGTCTTGCCGACTTCATGATACCATCGCGATCGCTTGTTTGCCACAGCGCAGCAATGTATTCTGCAGCACTTGTATGACGCTCAGCAGAAATCTGAGGCCGCGACATACGTGCTGCCGAAGCACTGACTCGTTCAAATGTACACTGGCGACTACTGTTGCCGACTTACCAAACCCCAAATTTAGACGCTCAAAATTACCGCCGGAAGACTTCAGATTCGAGCGCGGAACCCAGAAGCATTACCCACATACCTAGGTAGCCCTGGAGGCAGCTTGTGCTGCGGTCACGCTAAGCCAGATCCTAGCTAGCGCCCATGCTTCTCTAGGCCCCGGCCATATGTATCTCGTGGTACCAGCAACCGTGGGACGTACAAAGAACACCTGTACAAGCGAACGCGGCGAATACTTAGCCCCTCTCACGCTTTCCACAAACTCTGTATTTCGACTTTTCGCAAACCTTCACAACCGACCCCTTCCTGCTAAGCGACCATGGGTGCCGCACTATCTTCAGTAATCCAATCAAGGGCCAACGAGTCAATTCTGCAGGCTGATCCTAGGAATTCCTTGCTCCACTCGATCTATGAGCCAGACCGTGATCTTCGACACCTACATACCAGAGAACTGGAACTCCACTTGGAGTGGTACCATATACAAGACCGCGCAAACCTACCCCCAGTAGCAGCTCCGCCCTACTCAGAAGCGGAGCTTTCAGCGTTGGAGTTATGGAGACAGCAAGTCGATCGCCGAATAATGAAGCGGATATCCAGTTACAACGTTAACGAATGCATCCCGGAAGGCACAAACAAAATGGCATCCGCGTCACGGCCACTGGGTCGCTCAGAGCATCAAGTGTTTCAAATTCCCGAGCTCTTAGACCTGATACTGCATTTCTCGGGGCCACAGGCACAAGTCCGAGCACTGCAGATCTCAGCTGCCTGGCGAACCTCCGCAATATCTGTTATTACAAATCGCCGCATCCAGGAAGCGTTCCTTTCGCCATCGACTGCTCCAGTTATTGAGTACGGACAACTGATCGATGATGCTGCTTACGTCCTGCCGAGGCCATGCACGCGGCAGATCGAGCAATTCGGGCTTCATGTCAATCGTATGATCAGTTGGCGGAACAAGTCGTATTACCCGAACTACATCTATTTCCCAGCATGTATGGCGCAGCTGAGTGATCTACCGAGCTCAACTGCGAGCTCTCTGAACGAACTGGATATTGGCCAGCGCAGCATTGACTATCACGATAACACATTCTCAGTATCTCGTGATACGGAACTCTTTTGGCTGGACTTCACACAGCTCCAGATCAATCCTTACTTCGACCTCTTGTTCTCGGAGAAGGGCCGTTTACTGCAACGCCTTGGTAGATGGGAGATTAGTCTACGTCCTGATGCGACACCTGGCCATCTTGTTGTAGGTAACTCACCTTCAGACATGTTGCTAGTACATGCTATTGGATCGATGCACATCACGAACCCGCCGTGTCGATGTGTGGGTATCTATTGCTACGATGCGGTCGTTTTTGGAGCGTGTGGCGGCGCACCCGCGTTGTTAAAGAGAATTCGCAATAACGACGGTATATGCGTTGGCGAACTTCTAGATGCGCTTGAAGACTGCGCACCGAAGTTGCTCGGAAAGTGGGCTGAGAACGCCGAGCAGCTCCGCAATCGCGTTACGGAAAACGGCCATTGGATTGACGACGTTTGGCGGATGCCCGGCACACCCAGATTTCGCCTTCATCTGGATAATTACGATATGCCGGACGAAATGCTCCGCATCAAAGATACCACTACACCAACAGGGGGAAGGGATCCAGAGTCCGTTGCTTCCACGTTCTTAGGGCTCCAATTCCACATCACCCGCACCGCCTATATGTCCGCGGAGCCACCCAGAGCAACGACAGAGGGCGAATGGCTCCCTGAAGAGCTTTTCGAGCCTATGAAGACTGAGACTGGACGATCGAGTGTTGATTGGGATGTGTGAGAGTCATTGGAATTACTACGGTACTGTCAGGCATGGTTAGCACGTTGCCTACTTTCTTTTGTTTCATACGCGTCGACGCAGGCATACTCAGCCCATAAGCTCCATCTTCATATGCGCACAAGGGGAGCACAGCAAGAAGCGATCTGTTCCGAGTTACTTACAGCACCACGCCAACCAAGGAAAAGACTGACCAGGTCTGCAGCCTACATTAACCTTAGATCACCTACTTTGCAGTTTTCTACCTTAATGTAGGCTGCAGGCATGTTCAGTTTTCTTCTTGTATGAGGTGGCACGAATCTTCAACAGTACTAGTTCGATTAATAATGAAAGGATTTTCCCTGTATCCTCCGAAGATGACCAATAGCCTAGAGGATCTGCCACCCTCTTAGCAGCATACGCGATTGTACCTTGCCACTCTTAACCTTCTCTTAATCTAGCATCATCAAAGCTGCAGTCCAGTGGTAGCTGCAGCATCTTGATTTGGTTGATAGCCACTTCTGGTTCCAGGCCAATATCACACCCTCTCCGGCACACCAATTCGACGCTGGAAATACCAGGAAAGCCAAACCGTTGATGCGAACTGGCACTCCCTCCCATCGTCTGGCGCATCTCTCAAAGTCTTCGCGAAAAAAGTCCTTGGGTGGAACTCGCTGCAACGGTCGCACCACAGCATCCCAGGCAGATCCCAGCTTTTGTTCTCGAGCATCAGTCGAGAGGCGAAGACATCGCGCCTCATGCGTCGCCAGTATACCAGGAGAGCGGGTTGATCGAAATAACGTCGGCGTTGCAAAATTGCGGTATGCCTGCAAGTACGAACGAGCGTTAGGAGGTCGGCGGGAGGGAGGTACATGGCCACATGCTCGAGAAGCTCGTTAGGTAGACGGTATAGTGCAGACTCTCGATGATTGCGGTTCGCGATGCGAAGGTATTTCCTTTGTGTCTTGAGATTGTGCCACCACCCTATAATCGCTTGCAGATGCGAGTTATTTTCCTCCAAGCAGAAGTATCTTTCATCGCGTGATACGATAAGATTGCCGTGGGTCCGCGTTGTGGGTGTGACCCTGCCTGACGAGGTGATGGCCGCCCCTGTCGTGATGATGCTCATTGCCGCGAATGCAGCCACCTGCATTGTGTTAAGCACTTATCTTGCTGCGCGTTTATTATATAAATTATATACAATTACTAATTATTTTTTTATATTATAAGTAGTAGTTTAGTATTATAACATTACTTCTTAAATAAGTAAGTAGTATTTAGTACTATAAAATAAATAAAAAATTTAGTTAATAACTAGAGTTTAGTAGTAACTTAAATAGTTATAATAACTATAAGTAAAGTCTTTTTAGAATACTTATAAGTAGTATAAAATTCTATTTTACTACTTTTATCTAGACTTTATTTCTAAATTCTATTAAGAATACTACTAAAAATACTATTATAATAAACTTTATATTAGGTTCTAGCTCTAAAGAGTCTAGGCTAACTTAGCACTAGCTATAAATACTCTATAATTACTATTATAGCTTAGTAGCAATTTATCTCTAGTCTTTTTAGAATAATATACCTAATTATAGTCTAATATTATATATCTAGTATTTAACTAATTCTATTATTTAATACTTTATATTTATTAATAGTAATATTATTTTTATTATTTATATAAGAGGCTACGCTATATTAAGTAGATAGTTTTAGTTATATAATATATAACTTAACGCTAACTAAAGTAGTAAAGTATAAAGTCTATAAGAAGTAAGTTATACGTATAAGAAGAATCTTTCTTTTCTTATCTTTCTTCTTCTATATATAGAAGTAAATATATACTTATTAGTAGACTTTTTTCTACTTATAATATTAGAAGAAAGATTAATCTTATCTTACTCTTTTTTCTTATATATAGCGAGTTAGAATTAAGAGTAGCTACTTATTAAGTATTATAGATTAGTAAGACTCTACTTATATAATAGAAGTATAGATAGATAATAATATAATAAACTAAGAAGAGCTAAGAGAAAGTAGAATAGACTTCTCTCTAAAAAGAAACTATACGCTTAAAGTAGAGAAGCTTTAAGATTATATATAATAACTATAAAGTAATCTAAACTAAGTAACTTAGAAATAATAGTTATATACTATACTAAGCTAGTAACTCTAAGCTCTAACTTAAATTATTAAAGATTAGAGGAGAATACTAAGTATACTAAGTCTAGATAGAACTACTCTATCTACTACGTTAATATTAGACTAAATTTAAGAGCTTATATAATATAAAAAGCTACGTCTACTAGATATAGAGGTCTTTAAAAAAGGTAGTTATAAGAACTATACTTAGTAGAAGATACGCGTGTAAGTAAAGCTCTTTATAGACTAATAAGCTTACTTAAGTAAGAGTAATTAAGTTTACTATATAATTACTTATATAAAAGAATAGGCCTTTATAGCTCTAAGAATATATATTACTATATTAATAAAGAGAAGATCTAGCCTCTCTCTCTAGAATTTATAGTAATAGCTAGATAGATTCTTTATTAACTCTATAATTAAGAAGAAAGTAATATAGTTTCTTTATATAATAAAGTAAAGTAAAGAGAATTTTATTCTCTATATATAATTCTTTAATCTTAAGTTTCTAGAGGCTAGTCTAGATAGCGTAAGT
>Ga0265780_10010240_pt1 | contig 11189 bp, 12 predicted proteins | sample P1T30metagenome_FD_192432 | JGI IMG/M metagenome (GOLD analysis project Ga0265780, IMG submission 192432) | Plant litter microbial communities from East Loma Ridge, Irvine, California - P1 T30 | ecosystem: Environmental > Terrestrial > Plant litter > Unclassified | place: USA: California... | reverse complement strand
TCGACCGACGTTGTCGACGCATGCACATGTCTGCGACAACCATCTCTAACACGTTTAAGCAGCAACGTCGCGGGCACGCAAAAGATCACGCGAGCGCAAGAAAACGAATGCAAGAATGGAGCAAATTTCGTTTGGAAAAGAGTCAGGAATATGGGTTTGTAATGAGGTGATACTGTCTCGTACATTTGCACTGTCAACTGTCGTCTGTTGGGATGTCGTCCCTATTCAATCACTAAATGGCGTTGAACGGGCCCTGACTGAGCTGTTTTCTCCATGTAACTTGGATTACCCGGTCTGCCTGGAAATTGACATTTGTTTCTTTTACCTTTGCAATTTGTCAGATACACGCACCACACATACACACACACACCCGTAACCTGATTGAAGCCTGATTTACATGCAACAATCCAGAAATTTCTCTCTTTCAACTTTTACTCAACAAGCGCCAAAAAACATAACACGTTGCCATAATGGATGCTTCCACACGGCTCTACAAGCGGCTGGGCGAGATACCCGAAGACCCCAACGACCCTGACAGTCTAGACGATCTAATCGTATGCGCGTTCGGCGCGTTTGAGCGGTACTACGTATGTTGGAAGACAAAGGGCGGAGAGTTTAAATCAGGTACCGTCCGCACATGCAGCAGCATTGAATGTGGCATTCCAACTGACATTGTGTGAACCAAAAAATAAGATGGATACGACCTCCCACCCGCTCTTAAAGACTGGCTCTACCCCTCGCCATCGAGCGGCATAACGCGCGACTACGCCTCCTTGCAGGTAGTCTTTGGCTGCGGTGAAGAGTATTTCGCATCCGACAAGAACGGCAAACTGGAATACAAGGAACCCGCCGAAATCAAGAAGCCTACGCCCAGCGACGAGGAAGAGAATAGTAATGGCAATAAAGCCGAAAGCAGACAGGCGCTTAGGCGATCCCGCACCGTTTCCTTTCTACGACCCCTTTCCGAAACGAGTGTACGGTCTGATGGTAGTTTCGCAAGCGAGTCTTCCTTTTCCTCTTCTGCGTCCGGATCTGGATCTGGATGGAGCAGGAGTAAGCGCTCGTCGAGTTCGGCGAGTTCGACACGAGCGAGCCGGCCGCCGAGCCTGAGTTTTGCGAGCTCGAGGACGAATTCGGAAGCTTCGATGCTGGAGTCGACGATTGTGGAGGGAGAGGCGGTGCAGACGGCGAGGCCAGGGTGGTGGACGCAACCGGGGAAAACAGGTGTTGGGGAGACGTTGCAGAAGCAAGAGGGTACTGGTGTATCCGAAGAACAGAGTCTTAAGGCTGGAGAAAGGGAGAGAGTGGCATCTACAGGCTCTCCTGTTTTACCAGTGACAAGTTCAACGAGAATGGGTGGTATGTCTGAGCATCAAGGAGACAATTTGTCGACAGCAGCACCGACATCGACAGCTTGTTGTACTTGCGGCTGCCACGCTTCTTCTACCTCTACTTACACCTCTACGTCAACGTCAACATCAACATCCACCTACACAAACTCCAGCACCCAAACCTCACCCCGCGCCTCCCTCCGCATCAACACAGCCAAGCCGTCCACCTATTGGTCCTCCTCTTCGGCCGAGTACACGGCCACATCGCAAGCCTCAACCTTGTACTATAGCGACGACAATGACAACGACTACTATTACCATGACGACGAGCAACAAGTCCAAGCTGCACCCATGGGCCGCATGTCCATGTTTTTTAGTAAACCAGGGTATCAACTTGGTGATAGCTTGTTTGGCGGTTATCGGGATATGGGGTGGGAGGAGGAGGTGGAGGAGGATTATGGGCAAGTTGAGTATGAGTACGAGTACGAGTATACGGATACGTTTGGGGAGGAGGCGATGAGGTGAGATGGATGTTATGTGTGTCTGTGTTATTCGGATAGCCCTAGCTGGTTTCTCTGATACCCTCTCTCTTTCTTTCTTTCTGGACGTCTTCTCCTGGATAATATGATTTTTTATTCCCTTCTCTTTTAACCCGTAATGATAATTTCTGCGGAGAGGTATGGATCAAGAATTTGTCATGTTGGGCTTCTGTTTTTTGAACTTTGGTTTCTGCATAACGTGGAGAGTTTTTCTGTCTTTCCTTATTCTTGTTGTTCTTGCTTTGAACACGAAATGTATGGTTTGAGTTGAGCTGATTAGCAAAAGACGAAACCGTATTCTTGAGTAGAATATGGCACGATCTGCCGACGTAGTTTTTCAACGCTCCGTCCGCACGATGTACACACACACACACACATGCCCTACGCCCCAATCCCCAACACGCCATCATTCTCCTCAATATACCTCACCATGTCATCAATCGTACAAACCCGAATCCCCCACTTCTTCCCAAACGCCAAACACTCATCCCTCCTCATCATACCACCTCCCACCAACTCGGGCTTTCCGGCCACCTCCTCCCCATCAGTAATCAATTCGCAAATCACACCCACAGGCTGCTTCCCCGCCAACCGACATAGATCCACCGCGGCCTCGGTATGCCCCCTCCTCTCCCTAACCCCACCGTCCCTTGCCTGCAAAGGCAATATATGGCCCGGCCGCCTAAAATGACTAGCTTTCGCGCTCGGATCCGCCAGCATCCTGCACGTCAAGCTGCGGTCTGTAGCCGAGATACCGGTTGTAACGCTCGCGTCGGCCGCGTCGATGCTGACGGCGTAGGCAGTGCGGTTCGGGTCCGCGTTGTCGGCCACCATTTGCGGTAGGTGTAGTGCCGCGGCGCGCGAGACGGGGAGTGGTGCGCATATGTAGCCGCTTGAGTAGCGGATCATGAAGGACGCTTTCGATGGTGTGAGCGCCGAGGCTGCGATTATCAGATCGCCTTCATTTTCGCGAGAGGGCGAGTCGAGCACGATTACGAATTCGTCGTTGGCTGTGAGTGAGGAGGATGAGAGGTTAGCTTTTTTTTTTGAGAGGGGGGGGGGAGCAGGTTTGCGGCATGGTGGGGTAGAGGGGAGGGGCATAGAGCGCGAGACTTACCGAAAGCTTGAATGACATCTGGTATCGAGTCGAAGGCAGGATGTGACGGTGTAGAGTTGGTCGTGTTGCCGTTGACGCCGTTTGTGCCGTTGGCTGGCAGCCCGTTTTCTTGCTCTGCAGGCATGGTTTCTGAATGTGTATGTCTGTCTTCCTTCTCTTTTCTCCTTTCGCTACAGCAAAAGGGAAATAAGTAAAAAAAGTAGGGCCTGGTTCCACGAAACACCGCGCCCTTCGCTTATATGTCGTGATTCTCTCGGTCGCACGCGCAACAGGTAACTGGGCTTACTTTGCTTAGAAAAAGATGGTGTAAGCAACTCGATATCCGCTTGTTGCCGTTTCCACGTCGGAGGTCGGAGGGCTGGATAAGTCGGAACACCGATTTCCCTCTTGTAACGCAAGATCTCTTTTTTCCCTCTCAAGCAAAGAAAACTAAGATTGATGTACTTTCTTTTTCTGGGAAGAGTGGCTTCGCATTCGCATTCACGGTTCTGTTTAAAATAGTCGAAGTGTGTGGGGAAGAGAGAAAGAGAGAAAAGAGGGAAAGAGAAATGGTTACTACTGCCCTTGCGGAACCGCCGTCTCCGACGTGACTGGAGGGGGACCTCGGCCGGCCCACGCCCTGGATCGGGGCCATTGTCCAAGCGGCCGCCCCGATAGTGGTCCTGATTGACCATCTGTGGCTTGTGACATGTGTGTTTTCTTAGGCACAGTAGCCGTGGGTACGTACCGGTTTGTCATCTGACAGTCCAGACGCTGTTGGTACAAGGTTGGCTGACTTGTCACATGTCATGTACTGGGTGATTCGCAGCAGCCATGGCGGCGCCTCTTCGCAGTTGACAGATCGTGCGCTATATGGCAATTACATCTTTGGTCAAACTCAAGGCACTTGACAACCGATCAGGGTCGCGGGGTGAATAGGGTCAAAGTGAAGAAACGGTGTATTATAACACACAAGTGAGGGTATATAATCAGAAGAAAAGAGATGGCCATGGCCCTAAAGGCGCACAGCCTGAGCCGTCATCATCCGTCCACGTACAAGCGGCTCGACCGATAAACTACGCCATGCAAAAACCCACGATCAAAAGAGGGAATGTTTCAGCCTCAAAATGGGAAAAAGCAGCAAAAGAATCGCCACAGCGCTAAAAACAGACATGCGATGGCAATCAAGCCTGCTTATCCGTGACAAAGTCCTTCTCGTCGTGGGTCGAATCCTCGCCGCTGTGACGCTCCGAGACACCCACAGTCTCCGGGTTTGCGTTCCAGAAATCCTTCTTTCCACTCGTGAGCCTCTGCACCCATGGGGGCAGGAAGCCACCCTCGAGACGCCACGTCCAGTGCTCCTTCTCGTCCTTGTTGGGTGGCACGATGCGGCCGCCCGAGGCAATCTCGATGAGCCAGACAGAGGTGTTGATGAGGAGGTAGGTGCAGATACCGGCGATCAGACCATACGCAATCGAGTATGTAAAAGGCATGACGGCGATGGTGAGGAAAGCGGGGATAGAATCGCCGAGGTATCGCCAGTTGATGTCCTTGGCGGATGTCGCCATGAGGGAACCGACAATGACCAGCGTGCAGCCAGTAGCCCAGGGAGGGATCGAGGCGAAGATGGGCGCGAAGAAGATGGAGATGAAGAAGCACATGCCGGTGAACATGGCAGTAAGTCCAGTCTTGCCTCCTTCGGAAATACCAGCACCGGATTCAATGTACGCCGTAACAGGGGGGCAGCCCATCAACGAACCGATGGAGATACCAAGCGCGTCGACAGAGTATGCAATGGACGAGTTTTCAAAGTCTTGTGTACGTTCATCAATGGCGCCACAGAAACGGGCCATGGAGTAGAGGGTACCGGTAGCTAGGGACATTAGTATCTAGTTCAATTTTTCGTACAGTCTGCAAACTTACCGTCGAGAATGTCAACGTAGAGGAAAGTGATGAAAGCAAGACCCCATTGGCCCGCGTGTTCCGAAATGTTCCATTGCTGAACAGCCAAGATCCTCTTGATGGGGTGGAAGGTGACGACTTTCTTGAAGAAGTTGAAAGCTGAATCGCCAGCCTCGGTGTACGGGAAGTAGGTGACGCTAGTTGGGCGCGGCCAGGAGATGATGGAGACGAGCAGGATACCAATGATAATGGCACCCTTGACGCGGTACAACATGAGCATAACGGTGAGGATACCGCCACAGAAAATGCCGATCCACATGGTCGGGCTCCTCATCTTGGCACCTCCTGGGCAGACACCGTCAACTTGCTCCGAGAGAAGACATCCGCCAAGTTCCAAAGGGGTGGCCTGGGCTCCGGTGATCAGACCGATACCAGCAGAGTATGCAAGACCAATGATGGTGAGGTAGAGCCCAATACCGACACCGGTAGCAAGCTTGATACTAGCAGGAATAGCCCTGAATGGTGTTAGCAAATTTCCAAGGGCTTGTCGGTCTGTCAGACAGGCAGATGTAGGTGGTACAGCAGATCGTGGGCTGGTCAAGCCGTGGCACCGTCACACGACAGTGACGGCTTGGATAATGGGGAACTTCTCAACGTACCTTGCAAGCCACTGTCGAATTCCAAGGATGGTAAGACCGACAAAGACGAAACCCTCAACGAAGACGGCGGTAAGTGCAACCTCGTATGGAACCATGCCTATACGCTGATCAGTAACGTTTCACGGTACAACTGCGGTCCAACCCGATTAGGAAGCCGAAGGATGGACCCCACAGGCATGGGAAACAATGTGTGACGTACCTGTGCCATGGAATCCGACTACCGTGTAAGCAAAGTAAGCGTTAAGTCCCATTCCAGGTGCGAGAGCAATGGGCATGTTTGCGAACAAGCCCATGCAAAACGAGGTCAGGGCCGAGATGGCAGCGGTAGCGGTAACAAGATCACGCTTGACTTCCTGGACACAGAGGGCGTATTCGGCGTTGGTATTGCACACAGGGTCATCTGGGAGCCCGGGGCAGACGCAGGTACCACCACTGTCGGACACAATGGATGCTGTACGTGGTTGTTAGATGCAATTTTTTTCCCCAGTGCGCCATATGATTGTGAACATACAGTTCACTGAGATGATGTAGGCCATGGCAAAGAATGTAGCCAGACCGGCGCGGAACTCTGTAGTGAAGAGACTCCCTTTGCGCTCCTTGGGCTGTTCAAGGCTGTCAGTGCTTCTCCTGGACATCAACCGACGATAGTACGTACGTGACCAGAACCCTCGAGGCGAAAGTACCTGCCGGCGATTGAGCCCGCGACGGCTGTATTGAGCTTGTGAAGAAAGCCGGCCATGTTTGCAGAAATTTCGGCGATTTCGCGGGGAGGAAGGAGGGGGGAGGGGGGGAGGGCGATGGCAGACTTGAAGTTGACCACTGCTGGGCAGGTAACGGTTGTTGAGAAGTCGACCACGCTGCGAAAGGATCGACGTGTAGCTCTGCCCGGTAGGGTGGTGAAGGCGAAGCGAGCTTTTAAGTGAAGTGTATTGCAGTGTATCAAAAGATAAGGGCAGGCGGCAGACACAACCCTGTCGCGTTCCTGCTCCCGCAAAGGACCAATGGCCAATGGCCGATGGCCAGTGACCCATATCGGGGTTAGTTGGAATCGTCTGCCAGCCCACGCGAAGTCCACATGGCGGAAGCCTAGCGCGTCTCGGCGGACTGCGCAGTGCGTGTGAAGGGGCACCGGCCACTTCCTGGGCCAAAGCCTGGGGAACGCAACTGAGGTTCGGTGCTCCAGCAGTCCAGATCGCCTATTCACCTCCACCCGTGTCCCTGGCGTCCAGCCCGTGTGCATCAAATGCTGAGGGCACTCGGAGGTCGCCGAATGGTGCCCGCCGCCATGGCCGCCATGGCCGGTGGGGTTCGCCTCTTCTATCAGCGCGAATCTCTGTTATCGTGGCTGGCAGCGCGACAGCGATGCACATCTGGATGATTGCAAATGGAATTTCGTCAGGCCTTTCGGAGCCATGCGGCAACGGCAACCGCATCCAAGTAGGGTGGACCCATGAGCCATCGGCGACCCGCCCAAGTCGCGTTAATCGAATTTTGATAGCACCAAGTGGAGTCGCTAGAAGCCCAACTGCGACCTTCCAGCTGCTGCAGCTTACCTGCATATGTCTGTCCTGTCCGTCGCCCCCTCATGCTGTAACGCATCCATCAGACGTCATGCTCGCTGACACCAGTCTTGTTGTTGGCTATGCTTAAAGGCATGCCGAACCCGACACCCAGGGCGCGACGGTACCTAGGCCGCTAGTCCTCTCTGCCGGCACCTGGCTACACGGTACCGCCAGCAACCATCCGGCCTGCACGCAACCACGCACCACCGGCTTTTCCACCTACTCCCCCGAAGAACAAACTTGTCGTTTGCAACACAAGTCGGCTCAAAATGGCCCGGTAGCTCGCTCTGCCTGTTGTCTGCCTGGGCTACGCCACCGGGCAAGACTCGCGATCCAGATTCGATAAACTCTAACTAAAGGAAGTGGCCTGAGTGTTTGTTTCTTCCCGTCAGGAGCACCAACCTGGATGGAGCATTTCGAGGTAGTACAAAGACGACTACCGGTCCACACCCTCTGGACACAAGCCCCAGTGGTGCGGCACCACCATGTCTCGCTTCCAGTAAAGACAAAAAGCAATCTTGCATCATTTGATCTTGTACGACTCCACCTCTGTCTACAAAGCGCCACCATCTTTGTCTCGGTGCACTAGTTACCATTTAATTGCTCCTCCGCTTTGATCGTCGCCAAGATCAAACGCCCAAAGAGACCATGTACCTGTTGAGTGCGGATTAATGCGGCATTCCCTCCGATGCGCGACGGGCCGTAGCAGGTTAGAGTAACGCCGCGAGGATCCATGACGATTGACAGTATAGCAAAGGCCTCCAATTTCAAACGAACCCCCTTGGCGAAATTGTCAACCCGGATTCGGCAGTGAGACTGAATGTCATCGATGCCCGAGCCTACGCTATCAACAATTGCACATCGCGACCCCGTGTCATCATTGCCACTCCAGAACGAATAAGCGTAGCGAAAATATAAACAATGTTGCAGTCTGGCCGGTGGAAGGAGGCTATGGGGATATGTTCTGTGTGCACCAACATGTCGTCTACCCCTTGCGCTAGTGATATACGAGATACGCTGTTGGGAAAAGGCAATATGGTCCGTCATGTCTTTTGGGACAACAGCCCGCCCTTGACCTAGTTGCGGGGTTGGCCCTTCCCAAGCCTTTTACTTTTCAGCTGGGCAATGCTCTCGCCCTTGCATGCCGAGCGCTATGTGTTGACTAGCAAGTAGAGAGCGTTGTCCTCAACGCTAGGAATAGAGTCGGGTTGTCTGTTAGGCAGAGGCCAAGAAAAACACAGCTATATGGATTCTTCAGCCATATCTGTCAAGCCAGTAGTCACATAAATCATGCGGGCTTGACTTTATTCTAGGCCTGTCCTTTCAGTACAAGTATGGTCGAGGGCGTACGACTAAGAGTACAACACCAGACTGTTATAGAACTTTTTCATGCTGGAATGGAAGCTTGAAAAATGTAACCAGCTGATTGTTGTCACACAATATTGGGCATGGTTATTTCCATTCCGATGTTCGAGATGCTGAAGGGTACGGCTACCGCTGGGTGTAGCAGAAAGACAGCTTCGCAGCCACGCAGCCGCAGCCACACTGTTGAGCCACTCGATGCATGGACAACAATGACGTATGTGTCAGCGATCAGTGTTCTGCCCTGCTTGTTTGTCGTGTGCAGATGTATCCCTGACAGTTGCGTAAGGGTTGAGCTTCAATTCCTTCTTCTCATGCCCTACCCTTGATCCAAGATTGCCTTAATAAGCCCGGTGTCGATTATGAGGCACCGACTCCCCGCGCTGGCCTCGCTCCCGCGCGTCACGACACTACCATCCACACGCTGTGCGCCCTTGTTCACACGCAATTCTCCCAACATTTTATTGCGATATGGCGCATCATTGCAGCCTCAAAGCCTCGCAGGCCGATCGAGAGGCTTGCGCACGCGTACGGAGAGTGCCAACTTTGGCGACTACAGCAACTCCAATGCCAGACCTGCTTCAGACCTGAACGAGAACATCACACAGGAAGAGAAGGATCACTTTGCAAAGAAGCTCCAAGAAGACAAGGGGAAGCAGATACGGACACCATGGCATAGACAAGGAAGCGACACGCCACCTGTCAAGCGGCAAAGAAGTGCTGGAGCGATGACCAAGGGTATGTTTCTGCACCTCATCAAGAGGCCCATGAATTGACATTGAATAGGCAAACTACTCACCACGCCCTCTCGTATGCTCAAAATTATCCTCCCACTCGTGACCACCGACCACAACACCGACCGCAAGGATATCGAGCCGCTAGCTCTTCTGGTACATCCACAACAACCCATCTCCTACCTCGAACGTCTGATCCAAGCCGAGCTCCCTACGATCAAGGACAAGGAGGGTCGTGAAAGACAGCCGAATGTATACTTCCGCGCCGAAGACTCGATGCAGCAGGATGCAGAGCCCGAGGAAATGGAGAGCACCCCAGTTAGCAGCGACAAAGAAAGCCTGAGCCAGCAAGACGGTCAAGAGGACTTTGAACAGGTCGACGAGATACGCATCAACGGCAAGACGCAAAAGACGGGGAAGCTGAACAGCAGAGATCGAAAGACACCAGAAGAGGCAGAGGAGCTGCGACGCGGGCCCGGAAAAGGAGGCGTGGAATCTTACTCTGGACAGGGTCACGAAGCGCCGGCAGACAAGCAAGGCCCACGCAAATTCGTACGATGGTCTTCTTCAACCGAGATCGGCGACTTTATCAGGGATGCCGCGCGAGGGCAAGAGTTCGCTATTGAGATTGAAGGCGCGCCACAAGAGATCCGCGTAGGTGTACCGAGCTTTGCGGACAGGACATACTATCTGCGCATGCGTCTGCGTAAAACTTCGCGCAAGATCAGCTCCATGGCAGATGTCAAGAACGAGTGCGATGAGCTGGCCAAGAACGCAGCCAAGAACGTCGCGAGAGCTGGTTTCGCTGGCATTGTGGGATGGTGGTGTGTTGTTTACTACCTTACGTTCCAGACCGAGTTGGGCTGGGACGTCATGGAGCCCGTCACCGTAAGCATTCTCACTGCCATTGATGAACAAGTCCTCTGACATGTCTCACAGTACCTTGTTGGTCTCTCTACCCTTATCGGTGGTTACGTGTGGTTCTTGTATCATAATCGCGAAGTCAGTTATCGCTCAGCCATGAACTTCACCGTCTCTCGTCGACAACAGAAACTCTACCAGCAGCACAACTTCGACCTGCGCAAATGGGAGGCATTGATCGAGGATGGAAATGCGCTCCGCAAGGAGATCAAGGCCATTGCCAACGAGTACGATGTTGAGTGGGACGAGCTGCAGGAAGAGAAGGATGAGAAGGTTCAGCAGGCACTCAAGAAGGAGCGTCAGAAGAAAGAGGACAAGAAAAAGGACAAGGATGACGGGGGTGAGGATGACCCAGCGCCGGAAGAGAAGAAAGAGGATAAGTGAGGTAGGATTGAGGTTTGTTGTACCGATTCCTGGTTAATTGCTCTGGACTCATTGTTTGAGCGCGGCGTTTGAATGCATCCATTTAGCATTACCAACATACCCCGATATGATATATATATATCGAATACAAAACGACCACATATTTATATTCCACAATAACCAAAAACACCCCTCGGATTTTTCTCACGTTTCGAACCACTCCAACTCATCTGCCCTCCCAAACACAGCCCTGTAAACCCTGTCACCGTCATCCTTGATCACCTCCTCGGTATGTATACTATGTAAACTATACTCTCTCTCATCCAAATCACTTCCATCCGTCCCCTCCTTCGGCTGGCCAAAGATCCGGATGTGTATGTACCCGTCCTCTTCCAACGCGGGCAGCTTGACCTTGCCGAACAGGTGCAGGCCATATGCTGTCATTGCTACGCGGACCGAGACGAGGTCAGAGGCGGAAAACGAGGTTAGCGCAGAGTCTGGGAGGTGTCGGACTAGTGCGAAGTAGGAAGGCTCGTGCTCTGTGAGGGGTGTGAGGGGGTGGTTTCGTTAGGTAGAGGTTAGGCTGAGGCTAGGCTAGAGGGGAATCATTTACTGTCATGATCGCGGCGCAGTTTGATGAGCTCTTCCTTGACCGTCTCGAGGATCGACGCAAAGGCATCGAGCGAGGGTTGGTGGGGGACGTGCGCTGGGCCTAGATCA
>Ga0265780_10010239_pt1 | contig 11190 bp, 7 predicted proteins | sample P1T30metagenome_FD_192432 | JGI IMG/M metagenome (GOLD analysis project Ga0265780, IMG submission 192432) | Plant litter microbial communities from East Loma Ridge, Irvine, California - P1 T30 | ecosystem: Environmental > Terrestrial > Plant litter > Unclassified | place: USA: California... | reverse complement strand
CAACTGGGTTTCATAGCCGTCTTCGAGCGCCGCGATGAAATCGTGCGCATGCGCGGCGCGCGCGGCTTCTTGCAGCCGTTCGAGCGGCAGGCCGCGGCCCATGTCGATGTTTTCGCGCGCGGTTGCGGCCAGGATGAACGGATCCTGCGGCACCAGGCCGACCTCGTTGCGGAAGCGCTCATTGCCGATGCCGGCCAGCGGAAGGCCGCCGATCTCGATCGCGCCCTGATCGGCCACGTAGTAGCGCAGCAGCAGCGAGAGCAGGGTGGACTTGCCGCTGCCGGTGTGGCCGACGATGCCGAAGAAGGCGCCTTGCGGCACGTCGAGCGACAGGTCGTGCAGCACCGGCTGGCCGGGGACATAGGCGAATTGCACATGGCGCACGCTGACCGCCGGCGCGCCTGGCGCAAACGGTGTTTCATCGAGCGCGCGGCCGCTGGCGTGTTCCGGCGCGCCGGCTTCGTCGAGCAAGGTGTTCACGCGCGCGGCGGCGACCACCGCCTGCTGCAGGCCGCTGAACTGCATCGTGATCTGGATGAGCGGCTCGACCACGCGCGCGATATAGCTCACGAACGCATACAGCACGCCGACTTCGACCGCGCCGACGTCGCGCTGGCCGAAGGCGAAGATCACCAGCGCCAGCAACGCCACATTGAGCAGGTCGAGCGCGGGCCGCAGCAGGAAGGCGTTGGCGCGCAGCTCGGCCAGGCGCGCCGTGTAGTGGCTGCGGTTGGTGGTGAGGAAGCGTTCGCCGAAGCGCTGTTCGGCATTGCTGGCCTGCAGGACGCTCATGCCGCCGATCGATTCGGCCATCTGCGCATTGATGTCGCTGCGCAGGGCGCGGGCGCGGGTGACGGCCGGCGCCGAGAGGCGCTGGTACAGCCACACGATGCCCATCACCGCCGGCACCAGCGCCAGCACGATCAGCATCAGGCGCCAGTCGAGCCAAGCCATCGCAATCATGGTGCCGATCAGGACGATCGAGTTGTCGAGCATGACGTATAAAACCTGGATGTACAGGGTCTTGACCGCCTCGGTGTCGTTGGTCACGCGGCTGACCAGCTGGCCGGTGATGGCGCGATCGAAAAACGCCATCGGCAGGCGCAGCACGTGGCCATAGACCCATTCGCGCAGGCGCTGCACCGAGCGCATGGCCAGGCCCGACAGGCGGATCAACTGCAGGTAGCGCACCCAGCTCGCGATCCAGCCGGTGACCACCAGGCCGCCCAGCAGCAGCATCATTTGCGGCCAGTCGAGGTTGCGCGGCAGCAGATGGTCGTCGATCAGGGCCTTGCCCAGCAGCGGGCCAAGCACTTCGAAGGCTGCCGCCAGGATCAGCCACAGCGTGGCGATGATCAGGTGGCGTTTCTCGGGCGCGGCGGCGCGCCGCAGCAGGCGCGTGGCCAGTTTCGCCTGGTCGCGCAGTTCCACGCGTTCCACGGATTTATCGACGTTCTTGTCCAGCGTTGCTTCATTCGGCATCGAGGCTGGCCTCCAGTTGTTGGTAGCGCCACTGGCTGGCATACCAGCCATCCAGTGCGAGTAATTGGTCGTGGGTGCCGGCTTCGGCCACGCGGCCGTCCTTCAGCACGACGATGTGGTCGGCCCCGACCACCGCGGACAGGCGATGGCTGGCGATGATCGCGGCGCGGTCCGGCCGCGCCGCGCGCAGCTCGGCCAGGTGGGACAGGATGCGCGTCTCGGTGCCGGTATCGACCGCCGACAGGGCGTCGTCCAGCAGCAGCAGGCGGCTGTCGGCCAGCAGCGAGCGCGCGATCGCGACCCGCTGGCGCTGGCCGCCCGACAGGGTGATGCCCTTTTCGCCGACCGGGGTGTCGTAGCCCTGCGGGAAGCGCAGGATGTCGTCGTGGATGTCGGCCATCTGCGCCGCCGCATGCACTTCGTCGCGCGTCGCGCCGGGGCGCGCCAGCGCGATGTTCTCGGCGATCGAGGCCGAGAACAGGAACGATTCCTGCGGCACCCAGCTGGTGGCGGCGCGTAGCGCTGCCAGACGGTAGGCGTCGAGCGGGGCGCCGGCCCAGCTGACCTGGCCCGCCTGCGGCGTGGCCTGGCGCAGCAGCACGCGCAGCAGCGTCGACTTGCCCGAACCCGTTGGCCCGACCAGGCCCAGGGTCTGGCCCGGGGCCAGCGTCAACGACACGTCGTCGAGCGCCGGTTTCTGCTTGCCCGCTTCCAGGCTGCCATACGTGAAGCGCACTTTGTCCAGCACCAGCGGGCCGGCGCCGACGGTGTCGATCGTGCCGGTGTCCTCGACCGAGAGCGGCGCGTCGAGCAGCGGTTGCAGGCGCGCCAGACCGGCGCGGCCGCGTTCAATGAGGGTCAGCACCCATCCGGCCGCGAACATCGGCCAGATCAGCTGGCCCAGGTACATGGTGAAGCTGGTCAGCGCGCCGACGGTCAGCTGGTTCTGCCACACCAGATAGCCGCCCAGGCCGAGCGTCAGGCCGGTGGCCGCGGTCAGGGTCAGGCCGACTGCCGGTTCATACGCTGCTTCCCATTTCTGCGCCGTCAGGCTGGCCTGGGCCGCCTTGCCGGCCAGCGCGCCGAACTGGCCGGCGCTGCGGTCTTCCAGGCCCAGCGCGCGCAGGGTGCGTACGCCCGACAGCGACTCTTGCACGTGGTCGTTCAGGGCCGAGAAACGCTTGAGCGCATCACCCTCGGCGGTGTGGATGTGGGTCGAGATATACCAGAACGCCAGGCCCATGAGCGGGAACGGCAGCAGGGCCACCAGCGCCAGGCGCCAGTCGACGCCCAGCATCATGATCCCGAGGACCATCACCAGGGTGAGCGTGCCGTCGAAGGCGGCCAGCAGCGCTTCGCCGGCCGCCATTTCGATAGCGTCGATGTCGTTGGTGGCCAGCGCCATCAGGTCGCCGGTACGCTGGCGCTGATAGAAGGCCGGGCCCTGCGCCGCCAGGCGCGCGTACAGGCGGGTGCGCAGCTCGACGCCGAGGTTGTAGGCGGCCGAGTACAGGCGGATCCGCCAGCACACGCGCAGCACATAGATCGCCACGCCCAGCGCGATCAGCTGGGCGATCCCGACCAGCAGTTCGTGCTGGCCGAGGCGGTTGGCGGCAAGCGCGTCGACCATGGCGCCGACCTTGCGCGGGATGAGGACAGTACAGATGGCGACGCCGACCAGCATCACGGCCGACGAGGCATAGGATTGCCAATGCCGGCGCACGAAGCCACCGATCAGCCTGGACAAACTCATTCGAATTCCTTGGAAATACGCCCGAAAAAAAAGCGGGCCAGAGCCCGCTAGTGTAGTCGTTTTGCCTCTCGGGCGTTTTCCGGGAGCGCTATTTGCGGCGCTTGGACGGGGTCTCGATGCGGGCGATGGAGGCCGGCTCCGGGTCCTCGACCGGCGCCGCCAGCGGCTGCGCTGCAACGGCCGCTTTCGGGGCGCCCTTGCCGGCGGCCCTGGCGATCTGCTTCTGTTTGGCGACCGGCTCGGCGGCGTCTTCGACGCTGGCCAGGGCCTCAGTCACCTCAGGCTGCTGGACCACGAGCGGTTCCGGCGCCGCGGGCTGGGCCAGCGGCGCGGCCGCTTCCACGACCGGTGCGGCAGCTTGCACGACGGGCGCTGCAGCTTGTACGGCCGGTGCGGCGGCTTGCGCAACTGCCTCGGTGGCGGTGTCAGCGGCCTTGGCGACAGCCGATGCGGTCTGTTGCACCACCTCTTCGGTTTTCTCGGCAACTTCTTTCACGACTGGCGCCGCCAGCGCTGCCGCCTGGGCTGCCGGCGCGATCGTGCGCAGGCCATATGGCTGGGCGTTGGCGGTGATATTCACTAGTTCGCGGCCGTAGTTGAACAGGCTGCGCACTTGTTCTTCGGCATGCGTGCGCAACACGAGCAGGTCGCGCGGCTGGGTCGCCTGCACGAGTTGACGGGCGGTGTGCGACGAGCGTTCGAGCGAATCGCGCGAAGCCGACAGATTGAGCGACACGATGCGGCTGGCGTTCTCGAGCGCCTGGGTAGCAAAGGTGCTGAAGAAACGGAACTGGGCATCCAGCTGGGCGCTGATCTGCCGGGTAGATGCTGCGGACAATTGCTCGGGAAGTGAAGTCATTGGATTTCCTATCGGTCAAGTATGGCGCGCTGCAATATATTAAGTGTAACCACGATTCGTGGGTGTTGCAACGCGCAATGATGTCTTATTTTTAATGGGTAATATTGCGTTGCAGCATTGCGCATACACGCCTTCGTGCGCTGTGCCGGAATTGCTACAATTTACACATCAACTATGGAGCGCGCATGGACCTCGTGATTCGCAACGCCACCTTGCCGGATGGGCGTACCGGCATCGATATCGGCATCGACAATGGCCGCATCGCCGCACTCGAAGCGCGCCTGGCTGTGCGGGGCGCGCGCGAGATCGATGCTGGCGGCGACCTGGTCAGCCCGCCTTTTGTCGACGCCCACTTTCACATGGATGCGGTACTGAGCTACGGCCTGCCCCGCGTGAATGCAAGCGGCACGCTGCTCGAGGGGATCGCGCTGTGGGGCGAGCTGAAACCGGCGCTGACCCAGGACGCCCTGGTCGAGCGCGCGCTGCGTTATTGCGACTGGGCGGTGGCGCGCGGCCTGCTGGCGATTCGCAGCCATGTCGATGTGTGCGACGACCGCCTGCTGGCAGTCGAGGCGCTGCTCGACGTCAAGCGCCGGGTGGCGCCTTACCTCGACCTGCAGCTGGTCGCCTTCCCCCAGGACGGCCTGCTGCGCAGCCCGACCGCTTTCGACAACCTCAAGCGTGCGATCGGGATGGGCGTGGATGTCGTCGGCGGCATCCCGCATTTTGAACGCACCATGGCGCAAGGCGCCGAGTCGGTGCGCCTGCTGTGCGAGTTCGCGGCGCAGCAGGGCCTGCGCGTGGACATGCATTGCGACGAGAGCGACGATCCGCTGTCGCGCCATATCGAAACGCTGGCCCATGAAACCCAGCGCCTCGGGCTGCAGGGCAGGGTAACCGGCTCGCACCTGACCTCGATGCACTCGATGGACAATTATTATGTGAGCAAGCTGCTGCCGCTGATCGCCGAAAGCGGCGTGGCGGCGATTGCCAATCCGCTGATTAACATCACCCTGCAGGGCCGCCACGACACCTATCCGAAGCGGCGCGGCATGACCCGCGTGCCCGAGCTGATGGCGGCCGGGGTCGATGTCGCCTTCGGCCATGATTGCGTGCTCGATCCGTGGTACGGGATGGGGTCGGGTGACATGCTCGAAGTGGCGCACATGGGCCTGCACGTGGCGCAAATGACGGGGCTCGAGGCGATGCAGGCCTGCTACCGCGCCATCACCGAGACGCCGGCGCGCATCCTCGGACTGGAGGGCTATGGCCTGGCGCCGGGCTGCCATGCGGACCTGGTGATCCTCGACGCCGGCTCCAGCGTCGAGGCGATCCGGCTGCGCGCCGCGCGCCGTGTCGTACTGCGGCGCGGCCGCGTGGTGGCCGAGGCGCCGCCGGCGGCCAGCCGCCTGCACCTGGAAGGCCGGCCTGGCAGTGCCGACTTCCGTCTGCAGCCGCGATCTGAAGGGGTCGCGTGATAATTTGTGAGTTTTCAGGCAAAATAGCTGATTGCACATCATTGGCACTCGTGTTTTTAGGTAGTCGTGAAAGATATTGAAATCCGTCCTGCGCTCGAATCCGATTTCGAGGCGATCTGGACCATTTTTTGTGCGCACATCGTGGCGGGGGAGAGCTATGTGTTCACCACCGCCACCTCGCGCGAGGCCGGCCACCAGTACTGGCTCGGCCCCAACGTGACGTGTTTTGTCGCGGTGAATGCTACTGGCCGGGTGCTGGGCATGTACCGCCTGGTGCCGAACCAGGTCGGGCGCGGCCACCACGTGGCCAACGCGTCCTATATGGTCAGTCCGTCGGCGCAGGGCGCCGGCATCGGCCGCCAGATGGGCGAGCACAGCATCAATGAGGCGCGCAGTCACGGCTGCCTGGCGATGCAGTTCAACCATGTGGTCAGCACCAATACGGCCGCCATCCGGCTGTGGAAGAAACTGGGCTTTTCGATCGTCGGTACGCTGCCCAAGGCCTTCCGCCACAAGCGCCTGGGTTATGTCGACGCCTACGTGATGTACCAGCTGCTGCAGGACCCCGACCACTGGCCGACGACGGACGAACAAGGCGGCGTATGATGGCTGGATGACCGCCCATCCGCCTGCTCACTTACCTGACATCCTGCGCACCGATCGATTGCGCCTGCGCCTCGTGACCGAGGACGACGCCCCGTTCTACCTGGCGCTGGCCAACGACCCCGCCTTCATCGAGCATATCGGCGACCGTCAGCTGCGCACCGTCGAGGCGGCGCGGGGCGGCTTGCGCGACGGGCCGATCGCCATGCAGGCGCGGCATGGGCATTCGCTGTACCTGGTAGAGCGGCTTGAGGATGGCGCGGCCATCGGGCTGTCCGGCCTGGTCAAGCGCGACACGCTGGCGCATGTCGATATCGGCTACGCCTTCCTGCGGGACTACCGTGGACAGGGCTATGCCATCGAGGCGGCGCAGGCGGTGCTGCGCCATGCGCAGGCGCTCGGCATCCGGCGCCTGGCCGCGATCACCAGTCCCGCAAACGCGGCGTCGATCGCGCTGCTGCTGCGCCTTGGCCTGCGCTTCGAGCGCTGCGCCAGCCTGGCGCCGGGGCAGCCGCCGGTGAACATCTATCTCGCCGAGCTCGGGCAAGGCGCCGACGGTTGAGCAACGCACCGTGCGCGGGGTATTGACGGTGATAGGATGGTGCATCTTCGATCAACCGACATCATCCACCGAAACGACACCGCGATGCCATCCACCGAGCTGTTATCCGACGCCCATTTTTATATCGTCCTGAATGCCGGTTCCGGGCATTCCGAGACCGAGGAACGTATCTCGACCATCCGCGACGTCATGGATCGTTCCGGCCGCGTGTGCCACCTGGAAGTGGTCGACAAGCCGGAACGGCTTGAAGATATTGCGCGCGAGATGGCGGGCAAGGCGCTCGCCAGCGGCGGCGTGCTGGTGGCGGCCGGCGGCGACGGCACCATCAATACGGTGGCGCACCAGGCGGTGCTGGCCGGGTGCCCGTTCGGCGTGTTGCCGCAAGGGACGTTCAACTATTTCGGCCGCACCCACGGCATCCCGGAAGACCTGACCGAGGCCGTGTATGCGATGCTGCGCGCCGATGTACAACCGGTCCAGGTCGGCATGCTCAACAACAAGATTTTTCTCGTGAACGCCAGCGTCGGCCTGTATCCGGCATTGCTTGAGGAGCGCGAGCACGACAAGCGCGAGTATGGCCGCAGCCGGGTTGTCGCTTTTTTATCCGCCATCAAGATGGCGCTGCGCCCGCACCGTCACCTGCGCATTGCGCTCGAACTCGACGGCAAAGAAAAGCGCCTGCATACCACCACGCTATTCGTGGGCAATAACCGCCTGCAGATGGAGCAGGTCGGCATGCAGGAGTTGACCGAGGCGGTGGAAGAGGGGCAACTGGTAGCGCTGGCGCCCAAACCCATGGGCAAGCTCGGGCTGCTGGGTTTGCTGATCCGCGGCGCGTTCGGCCGGCTGGGCGATGGCGACGACCTGATCGCCTTCCCGTTCAAGAGCATGACGGTGCGCACGCCGTCGTTCTATGGACGAAAGCGCCTCAAGGTGGCGACCGACGGTGAGGTGGACAAGATGGCGACGCCCCTCCAGTTTCGCGTGCTTGAAGGGCGTCTCAAACTGCTGGTGTCCGGCAGAGGACGCAGCGAGCCGCGTCCTGTTTCCGATTCGGTCGAAGCCGCCTGACGCGGCCGTTAGCGCTGATTGACGCGCAGCAGGCGCACGCCATAGATGTCGACACGGTTCGACGTCTCGGCCCCACCCGCGCCGGTGAAACTGCGGTTACTCTCGAGATAACTCATATTATAGAAGTCGGTCATCTCGAGCCGGTAGCTGCCCGCTTTCACGGTGGCAGCCAGCGGCGTCGAATACACGCTCGGCGTATTGGCCTTGAGCAGCGGCGCGTGCGGCAGCTGGATCACGCCCTGCGCCACGATCTTGCCGCTGCCGTCCTTCAGCGCGAGCCACTTCACACCGCCGCTGATGCCCAGGTTCACCTGGTTGGCGCCGTTGTGATAGCGCACCTGGACGCGGTAGTCGCCGGCTTGTTCGATGCGGATGCCTTCGACGGCGAAGCGGTCGTCCGGCTTGCCCCATCCTGCGAGGTGGGGCAGGGTGAAGCGTTCGTCTGGCGCAGTGGTCTTCAGGTTCGACGTGATGCGTGCATCCGTCACCGGAATCTCGATGCCCGCATCGACGCAGCGCGGCTGGCTGTGATGGCTCGCATTACCGCTGTCGGCAAAGCGCGCTTCGACCGCGTAGCAGGACGCAGCGCCGGCCTTGCTGTCGCTCCAGCTGCCGGCCGGCAGCCTGTCGGCCACCAGCTTGCCATCGCGGTAAACGCGGTAGCTCACGCCCGCCGGATTGCCGTTGGCGCCGATCTGCAGCTTGACGGCGCCCGAAGGCTGGCGCTGCAGGCTGTCAATCAGCGGCTCGCGCGGACCGAAGGCCACGCTGGCTTCTTCATGCGGATGGGCGGCGACGCGGCGGATGCCTTGCTGGCCGGCGACCACTTTGCCCAGCGTGATCTCGATGCGGTTGTCGTCGCTCAGGTCGGGCAGGCGCAGCGTGTCCTTGACCGGCTTGCCGTTCAGGAGGATGCGTTCGACCGCGTGGTAGCCATCTTTCTTGCCCGCTGGCGGCAGGTGCAGCGTCACCGCGATGCGCTTGCCATGCAGGCGCAGGTCCTGCAGCGCAATCTGCTTGGCCGCGCCGAAGGTCTCGCGGCGCAGCTTGGCCGTCACGAAGGGCTGCAGCGCGATCCCGTCGTCCAGCGTCTTCACGCCAAACACCGATTCGATCACCATGCCCAGGTAGCCGCCGACCGACCACAGTTGGCGGCGCGAGTTGATCACCGGGCCGCTCTGCATCGGATCGCGCTCATCCAGCAGCAGCGGCTGGCCCGACAGCCACTCCAGGTTTTCCATGTTCGACAGGTTGACCGCCGCGCCGCGCATCAGCGTTGCGTAGGCGGCGTCGGCCACTGCGGCGTTCTTGCCATGCACCGCCGCGCGCAGGCCGTAGGCCGTCACGAATGGCCAGATGGCGCGGTTGTGGTACACCGGCGCGCCGATCTGCTGCGGCCAGATCACGGGTGCGCCCATCGGCCCGTGCGGATAGCGCGCCAGGATCGAACGCGCGCGTTCTTCGCTGGCCACGCCGCTGGTGATCGCCAGCGCCTGGCCCAGCCAGTCGAATTTGTGCAGCGGCGCGTTGTCCAGGTGGCCGGCGGTGAGGCTGCTGTACATGCCTTCGTCCTCCAGCCACAGGCGCTCGTTGATGGCGCGTTTCAGGTCGCGCGCCCAGCCTTCGTAGCGGCTCGCCTGTTGCGCATCCTTCTGTTCGCGCGCCAGCTTGGCGGCCAGATTCAGCGCCTGGTAATAGACGACGTTGGTCGACAGCGCTTTCGAACTGGCCATCGACGCCAGGTCGCCCGGGATCCACGCCGCGTAACTCTGGTCGCGCCAGTCGAGGAAGGATTCCTCTCCCGTGTACAGGCCAGTCGTTGAATCGAATGCCGCGACACGGTCGATCTCGATCGTGTTCGACAGCGCCTTCAAGGCGCGCTGCGCAAAGGCTGTACGCTCGGAAGCGGGCAGGGTGCGCAGCGTTTCCTCGGCCGCAAAGGCCCATGTGAGCCTGTCCGTGCTGACCGGCCAGCTGCCGCCGCTACCGGTGTCCTGCACGATCTGGAAGCCATCCGGCGTGCCGGTAATCTGCGGCGCCGGCGTCGTGCCGGGCCGCCAGCCGGATAGCTTGAAGTCGAGCTAATTGCGCACCCGTTGCGGGTCAAGCAGGGCCAGGCCCAGGTCGGCCGCATACGACAGGTCGCGGGTCCAGACATAAGCCCATTTTTCGCCAGTGGCAAAGCAGTCGCAGTCGATCGCCTTGCCGCCGTTGTAGTTGCCATCGTTGATCTGGCTGACGGAGTCCAGCCGCATCTCCTTGCCCGCCAGCGCGAACAGGGCGTCGAACGCCAGGTTCCCGCTGCGCACGCGCGGCAGGCCCGATTCTTCGGCGTATTCCACATGCTGCGGACCGGGATCGCGCAGCGTCATGGTGCTCGACTGGACGTAGCGGCGCAGCGGCGCGTTGGCGTCCGGCGTTGAGTAACGCACGGTCTCCACCTTGCCGTCCCAGGTCGGCCAGTCCTGACGGGCGTTGGCCGCGTGGCCGGCATGCGGATCGATGCCGGTGTCGCGCCTGGCATCGGCAATGCGCGCCACTTTCAATACTGGCTTGGCGCGATTGCTGGCGTCGAGGGTAAAGCGGTAAGTGCCCGACTGGCGTACCAGTAAGAAGGTCTCGGGACCGGATTGCTGCTCGAGCGCGTAATCGGCGCCGGGCGCCACATTGGTGCTTTTATCCGCATCGATCACCCACTCGGCGCCCCAGTCGCCGCTGCCCAATTTGAACGCGTGATTGCCGGGCATGACGTCGACGTCAGCCTGGTAGATGCCATCGCCCTTAGGCGCGAGCGGACTGCCCGTGCCCCAGCCATTGAAGGCGCCGCGCACATACAGGCCGTCCACGCTTTGCGCAAGGACGCTCCCGCACGAGAGCAGGGCGGCCAGGGCGATGGCATGGCGCTTCACTGCGGCGCCGCCAGCTCGAGAACGATGGCCGCGCGCGGCGCCAGCACCAGCTTCTCGCGCAGGTCGTAGGTCTTGCCGGTCAAGGCATCGATGCCGCTGGCCACGCCGGAGAGCATCTCGCGGAAGCGGTCGACGTCCAGCGACATCTCCTTGGTATTGTTGTTGAAGGCGACCAGCACCTTTTTCTCATCGTTATAGCGGAAGTAGACCCAGGTATTGTCCTGCGGCCCGTAGTGCATCATCTTGCCGTGATGGATAACCGGCTGGCCCTTGCGCCAGTTGGCCAGCTTGCGCACGAAGTCCTGCGCCGTGCTCTGCTTCTTGCTCAAGCCGATGCCCTTGAAAGCGTCGACCTTGTCGCCCGCCCAGCCGCCCGGGAACGGGGTGCGGTAGGTGGCGTCGTTGCGGTCCCCCGTGGCGCTGGTCATCAGGATCTCGTCGCCCGTGTAGAACTGCGGGATGCGCGGCGCGGT
>Ga0265780_10010237_pt1 | contig 11191 bp, 13 predicted proteins | sample P1T30metagenome_FD_192432 | JGI IMG/M metagenome (GOLD analysis project Ga0265780, IMG submission 192432) | Plant litter microbial communities from East Loma Ridge, Irvine, California - P1 T30 | ecosystem: Environmental > Terrestrial > Plant litter > Unclassified | place: USA: California... | reverse complement strand
GTACGTCATCGGCGACGACGGCCTCGAGCACCCCACCATCCAGCTCTTTTGGAAAATCATGCAAGACGTCAGCGACGACGAGCGCCGCGCGGTGCTCAAGTTTGTAACGAGCACGCCGCGCGCGCCGCTATTGGGATTTGGTACGTTGAATCCGCGGTTTAGTATTAGGGACGCGGGGAGCGATCAGGAGAGGCTGCCGAGTACGAGTACGTGTGTGAATTTGCTCAAGTTGCCCATGTATAGGGATGAGAAAGTGCTGAAAGAGAAGTTGCTGTATAGTGTTTTCTCGGGGGCTGGGTTTGATTTGAGTTGAGGTGGGAGCGGTAAGGGCTGAAGTGATGAGCGTTGGATACAAGTGGGTACCGAAATAGACTACGGTATGGATCGTTCTGGCGATATGTATGAGACTTGCGCGATGAAAGTGGTTCAAGGAACAATAGCTATTGACGAGCATTTTTATCGAACAATTGGAATCACCTGTGCATAAATTGAATGTACAGCGTACTGGCGTGCTGTGCACCGTGTGGCAGACTTCCGTTCACATTTACTGCAGTCTTTTCTGCTTTTTTCGGATGGTTTTTTACGCATTAATCGGCCGGGCAAGGATTGTCAGATTCTGATGCCGAGCGAGCCGCTGCAAAACCTCGTTCTTGTCGAAGAATTCGTGGTAACCCCAATTCGAATGACGATAAACTACACTTCTCCATACTACACAACCGCCTTCTCCCTCGGTATCAATCCCAGCATCTCCAGCCCCCACGCCGCCATATTAATAATCCCGTAAAACACCATCGGAATAACACCAAAGAACAAATTCCCCAACATGCCCCGCCTCAAAATCGTCTCCGCTAGTTCCGTCCGCGCAATCTCCGGCGCGTCCTTACTCCTGAACGGCCCTACAAGTCTGTAAAACGTAACGAAGCTCGCGCCAAAGCAATACACAAGTAATATCTTGAAACCGTGCGCTTTGTATAATTCCAGTAGCCCTGGCGCGCCGCCGAAGTCTTTTGCGAGGGTGCTCATGTACGCGCTGTGGTCGACGCCGTATTGGATCCGTGATGTCTGCTTGGCGAGGAGGTGGTAGTGCGGCGGGTCAAGAGGCAATGCCATTTGTCCTGTGATCAGCGCTGTCCACCACATAGCCTGCTGCTCTGCGATTGGCGGAATAGCACCCACCCCCGGCCTGACAAAGCCTATGTACGCTATGCTCGTCTCCGTTGGCGCGACGATGTTGCGGATCGTGGCATCCGATGCGGTGGGGTACGACGCATCGAGCCATGAGAAAGACTGCTTGTAGCCTGTGCAGTATATCACGCAGTTTGGTCGGACTTCGGTGTTTTGCATGCGTCGCCAGTCTTTGCGGTCTGGTCGCTTTTCGAAGATTACGCGGCCGGTGGAGTCGATGCTTTCTGGGAAGGAGCAGGTGTCGACCCAGCGCTTTGACTGCGCGTCTTCGGGTGGGTCGACGTAGCCGTTGCCGAGGAAGGCTAGGGGGTGCTTCTCTTGGTAGGGTCGGTTGAGGTAGGGCATAGCTTTGCTGCTCTTGTTGAGGAAGACGAATGCGCGACCGAGGCGGTCGTGGGGAAGGGCACCGACGTGTTGGTTCATGCCAGCTTGTGTTCCGGTCAGGAACCAGAGGACACGCTTGATGACAAAGTCGGATACGAACCAGCGGAAACGGCTGGCGGCGATGGCGCGGTGCACATAGGCTGTTTCGAAGAGGTTGGTGATCAAGCCGTCGATGGGAAGACCGCCTTTGAATTGCTTGCCGAAGACCTTGAAGCGGGAGAGAGCTTTGGGGAAGGAGAGGAAGCCGTTGCGGAAGCACATGGTTACTGATTTGGCGTCTGCTTTCATGGATTCGTATGCGATGTCCATGGCTGTCTCTCCGCAGCCCATGATTAAGATGTCTCGCCCAATGAGCTGCGACCGCCTCTTGTAGTCCGAAGAGTGGAAGACCTCGCCTTGAATATGCTCGATACCAGGGATAGTGGGTAAATTCGGTTCAACATGCAATCCGGTACATAGAGCAATATGAGAACAGTCGAAAGTTCGCTCTTTGCCTTCGTTGTGCTTGTCCTGATACTTGACTCGATGCTTCCATCGCTGGTCATCGGACTTGGCCAGCGGCTCAATGCTATTGACGCGGCAACCAAGCTTGATGAGTGGCTGTAATGCAAATTTGTCTACATATGAGTGCAAATACTCAACATATTGTGGCAGCGAAATGTGGTCTGGTGTGTCGAGTGGGAACCGATGGTCCGAAAAGGTTGTCAGCTGCTTGGATGACACAAGCTCTGCATTCTCGTAACCCTGAACAGAATTAGAAATGAGTTAAGATTCGAGATGCGGTTGGTATCTACATACCCGATAGTGGAAGGTGCCTCCGACATTGTCTTCACTGCTGCGAGTTAGTACGCGACTCTTTAGGATGTTCGCTGGTGCCTACGCTTCAAATAGCACAGCTTCGATTGGCCTCTCCGGTGTCGATGCTTCCAAAAGCGTCTTCAATGTGGTTAAACCGCCTGGCCTGACTACTATCAGTGTATGCTACATTGCTTGTGATGCACTTGTTAGATACCCTGCTCCTATCACCGCGACACGCATCGTCGGTCCCTTGTCCCCTCCAGACATGACGTAAGATGAGAGAGAAAAGACGAAGCTCTCAGCGCGTTCCTGGCAAACTCTGAATGTCTTATAACTCGATTCCACTTCTCAAGCTTTGTGACACTTGGAAATGGTGTTGCTGGTCCGATGTCGTTGACTGCAGCGCCATGACATATTCAGGAACGCGCCATCGCTTCGCCCTTTCCCCGCCAATCATACCCCCGACAACTCTTTAGCATGACATCAAGATCTGTCACCGTCCGTGCTTTCTGTTTGGCAGCTGTCCTCTTGCTTGTGGCTAGCCATGCTGTCGTTGTTTTCACGTGCCGCTGCAGCGGTAATAGCCATGCCACTTGGACCCTTGGCTTGTTCCCGTCGACGCAGGATTTTGGTGAGCTGCCTGCCGAGGGAGATCCTTACCAACCACTGTATTACTGCTTCACGTCATGCCTTGTCAATAGCTCACAGGCAGGACTCAACAATAGCTTCTTCTAAATAACTATACACCATGGAGACGCAAAAACGGGTTGCAATTGTCGGCTCTGGCCTGGCAGGGTTAGTCAGTGCGAATCTGCTACACAATGATCGGCAGCAGCGGTATGAAGTCAAAGTCTTCGAGTCAGTAAGCATTACACACACGCTACACCTGTTGAATCATACTGATAATACCAGGGTACCTCACTATCACTGGACGCTGCCTCCGTATCTCTACCCAATGCCACTCGAACGTCCACAGACCGCGTCGACCTGCCCATGCGAGCGTTTGCGGGCGGGTTTTACAGCAACTTGAAGCTACTTTACGACCACATTGGCGTCCCATACCACTCGCAGCACTTCCTTTTTCAGTTCGCTGAATCTAAAAAGGAGTCGTCAGCTCAGCATGCCTCCTACTTCGTCCACGCTTCGAATCTACACCAGTTCGCGCCGCGCCCTAGCGCCATTGGAAGGATACAATACCTGCTAGAGGTTCTATATCTGTCGGTATGCTACATCTGGTTCTCTCTGTGCTGCTTCCTCGTGGCTCCGAGTGCGGGCGAGACACTGCGGCAGTATCTCGAGAGGACCTGGACGCCTCAGCGCTTCGTAACATATTACCTGTTGCCCTTAATCTCGGGTGTCACAACCTGTCCCCATGAAACGCTGTTGGACTTTCCGGCAAGCGACTTGACTGAGTACAAGCGGAGAACGCATCGAGCGCCGCACTACACCGTATCCGCTGGGGTCAGAGGTGTTCAGGAGAGACTTATCCAAGGTGTCAATCATGAGCTTGGTGCCGTGGTCAAGGCTGTGGAGCCACAAGAAAAGGGAATCAGGGTCTCCTGGGAACAGAAGGGCCACGGGCTGCGCACCGACTACTTCGACCACGTCATTCTTGCTGTTGCTCCAGACGTCGTTGGCCAAATCTTCAAACCTTTGCAGCATCATATGGCGAAGATGCCTACGATAATGGTCGAGAGTGTCGTACATAATGACCACAGCGTGTTGGAACAGACAGATGCGGTTCGGACAGCCTCGAAGCGACACGGGGCGCAGTTGATACATTTGCGCACCTCACCAGACACAACATCTCTGACAGAGTCGCATCACGTCCAGGCGTGCGGCGCAATCGTGACGACTTGTCCCTACAGTCGATTGGATCCTTCTCTTGTGCTTCACTCGGCGAAGTTCACTCGTGTGTTACGAGATCCTCAAAGCCAGCGGATCGTCAACGCTATGTTCGGCGAGGGCGAGCCAGTCGATAGCGACGACAAATCTGTACCGCAATGGAGGAACGGCAACGAGAATGTCTGGATCGCTGGCGGTTGGTGTTGGGACGGCATGGTCCTCCTGGAAGGCTGTGTCGTATCAGCAATGCGCATCGCTAACGCACTTGATGTCCAGGTACCATGGCAGGAGTGACGAGTAGTATGGGCGGAGATGGCAAAAGCATAGATACCCAATGAATGCAGAATGAGAATGCTTGCAAAGAGTAGCCTTGACAGGTGTATATGAGCCGAGATTGACGATGTAGATGTAAGAATGATTGCAACGACTGCTGACACTCTCCAATCCTCATCGAGTTAAGAGGCAGTCGTCTGAATATACCACAAACGCCATGGCGTTTGCTGGACACCGGACCTCCATTGTACCAATGCGGCTAGCTTTGAGCTAAAGGCGCACGGTCAGCCGTTTTTCGCACCCGTTACGCCCACGATGTCCACGACTGACGCCATGACTTTTTTACGACTGATCCCATGGATTTGCGACATTGCATGCGGGGCTACACTTGGTTCTCTGATTTCCTCCTATCTTAGTGGTTCCGCGCCCAAGCTTTTTGCCTACCAACATGGCGCGAAAACCCATGCCATACTTTGCGCAGCGCTGCTGTACATCTCGGTCAAACTGATCGCCCTGGTATGGAGGAGCAGAGCCAGCGGCAAAGAAAAGAAGTCGATGTATGGGCTCGAACATGGGAGGCTACATTTGCAGGTTCCCACGGCTATGTGGATGAATATGGGGTACTGGCGGCGAAATTGCGGAACGCAGACGCTGGCCGAGGCGTGTAGGGATCTTCTGAAGATGGTGCTGCGTGAGGCTGGATTCAAAAGGGAAGACGAAAGAGCTGGGACTGCAAAGAGTACACGGCGGAAGAAGATGTTGATTGATGTGGGATTTGGCTGCGGCGAGCAAACGATATACATGATGAGCGATGCGCCGATTCGATCAAGCGATCAGGAGTGGTGGGACGAGCGAGAATTTTGCCCTCGATTCGACCATTACATTGGCATCACCAATAATACCACTCAGCATCGCCATGCTTCACGACGCGTTCAAGATCTGTTGAGTGGAGGCAAAGAGGGCACGATCGAGAGCAACATTTCACTGTTCTGCGCGGACGCAGCGAAGCCCGCATCCTGGAACGATGACATCAAGAAAAGCATCGACCAGACTCTCGAAGCCGACCCAGAGCGATGGATCATGGCTCTAGACACTGCATACCACTTCTCTCCGACGCGATGGCCTCTCGTCGAGTACGCCTACGGTATACAGGCGTCATTCATGGCCTTCGATCTTTGTATCTCGCCTACTGCCAGATTCAAGCAGAAGCTCATAATGCGAATTTTGACCTCGTTAATGCGCGCCCCATGGGAGAATTTTGTGACTCCGGAAGAGTACAAGAACAAACTGACTGCCATTGGTTACTCGCCATCCGCCATCAAGATCGTGGATGTTTCGGAGCACGTATTTGGGCACCTGGCACGTTATTTGGAAGAGCAAGATAGGAGACTGAAGTCCCTGGGCTTTGGTATTGGCGCCTTTGAGGTGGCCAAAACTATGTTCGGTTGGTGGGGACGTTCTGGTGTGGTGCGTGGGATCATCGTCGTCGCTAGGAGGTGAGCATACCCTAGATATCTTCAGCCTCCACCCTTTCTTTGCAATGTAGGTACCGATAAACAGCGCCTGCATGTTAAGCACGGGCTCGTTCGAGGTTTGATCATGGGAGCGCTCGCACCCGTGCGTCGTGTGATCTGGTGTGATCTTGCGAGCGCGACCTTCAAGGACGGTAAGCTAGGTGATGCACTACACAATGGGAATGGTCTCTCGTGCGCGCCCCCAAGATCAAAATCCGGGCATTCTTTTTTTCTCCTCTTTAAAAGGGCAACACCCCCCTCACAAGTAGATCCATTATCCATCATCATCCATTCTTCAACATCAAGCCAGAACCACTTTTACCAAACCCACCTCATCACCACACCACTACCTTCATACCAACCCCTTTCACAAACCAACATCACCTTCAAAACCATCACCATGGCCAAAGTCTACGCCCACGAAAGCTTCGAGGACTTCCTCACCAACGGCTACGAGCTCACCATCCTCGACCCCACTGGCGAAAAGCAAGACTGCTGCATCTGTCTGAAGCCGATCTACAAGCCAGAGTGCGACGGTACCGAATCCACACACAACCATGGTACTAGCTGCCCACAGCCGAACCCCGTTCCGAAGAGCCCCTTCACTAGCGACGGCGAGATCCCAGAAATCGGCATGAAGATACTAGCGTGCGGACACGAAATCGGGCACCAATGCGCGCTAGAGCACTTCCAGAAGGCGGTGTATGGGTCGTGCCCACTTTGCAGAATTTCTCTGTTCCGCACGGAAAAGGATGACGATGACGAGGAAATGGCTTAGGCCATGGAGAGGATTAGACGGGAAAATGAGGAGGATGAGATGGAGTTGGTTTACGAGCTGGAGGGTAACGACCGGGAGGAGAGAAGATATGAGGAGGAGGAAGCTCACGAATATGAGCAGGAGTAAACGGAGGTGGAGTATCTGGAAGCAGAGGGAGATGGCTGGTGGTAGTCACGTTGAGGGTAGACAGGCTTGGTGTTCGTAGGTTACGCAGCGCTTTGGTCAAATAACTTCGAGGATAGACAGGCTTGTTGCTCGCAATGCAAAGTCCTCGTCACCTCATTCTCACCGCCTGCTGTGCCTGTTTGCGTGCTGTATGTGAAGTGCGTTGGAGCCTAGGCTGACAATGGTATTTACACCGTACTTTTGGCCACGAGAATGCCACACCTGACCTCGATAAGATCACTGCTACAACACCTTCTCCGTCTATAATTTCGACACGTGCTATACTCGACTGTTCACACCATTGTTTTCTTACCAGGACCTCATCACCCGCGAGACTAGTGTACAGATCTGAGGTACTCTTTTGCCATCATCCTATTCGTGGATACTTCCAGCTCGACCATGAGTCAAGCTGTACCTCCCCCTCCACCATTTGCGTTCAGGGACGATTTCTTGGCCCGCGGATTGGCAGCTACGATCTTGGAGGGACCACTCGATTGTGCTATATGCCGCGAACCACTTGCCAACAACGAATCCAGCACGGACGTAAGGCCATCACAACCGGCCAGAGTCGAGAGCATATGTCGGATTAGGCAGTCCTCCCGCGAAGCAGACGAGTCCAGCATGGTCTCAGAGCCCCCATACTACTGTACAGCCAGCACGCAGACGACCGACTTTGATCCTCACGAAGTCCCATCCAATTTCTGTACCACTGTCATTGACACCGAGCCCATCCCAGAAACACCAGTTCGACTGCACCCCTGCAACCACATTTTCGGATCCACATGTCTCGAAACCTGGTTCCGTACCACAGTCGCAAACCACTGCCCGTTATGCAACCACATCCTCTTCCCGAAACGCCGTATTCAACTCGGCTTCCGCGAACCAACACGCGCAATGCGTGCCTCGTTTGCGGATTATATTGAACACGGCCTCGATGACCTGGAGTACGCAGAAGAAATCCGCGCACAGCTTATGGGCGAGTGGCCACGGATGCTGATGCGCGAGTTGGTGATTGAGACGATGCGCGCAGAAGGGTTCGAAGTTGCCTGGGAGTATGTTGACAGGGACAGCGCGGGGACAGTGTTCGAAGATGACGAGGAAGAGGAGGAAGATTTGTTTGAGGAAGAGAAGAGGTCCGAGGTAGAGGATGTGGACGAGGAGATGTATACGGACAGTGAATGTGAAGAGGGCGAGTCGGACGACAATGAGGATGATGAGATGCAAACATGAGATCTGTTGTCAGACTGTACACCTCTAGGGGCGAGGGCGAGGCTTTATTGTATGCGGTTTGTGCTGTTTCAGCAGCATGTGTTTGGGTCTGGTGCACTCGATTCTGGGAAGGCTTTCCCTCAGTCGGCTTGTATGGCGTTCTTGTCTCACCTGTACTGCCAGAGGTTTGGTGATTGTGTTGGCATATTCAATTTTATAGATGTTCTAGGCAATCCAAATGTTTGTACACCAACACTTATCCTGTGTCGTTTGCCGTGCGATCGTTAGCAAACCGCAACCGCTCGCCAACCGCATTATTTTGCCAGCGCAATACCGGTGGCAAAACCACCAGACAACACCCATCTTCCCTGAAATACATTCCTACAACCCACCCCGGCCAGCGATATCACCGTTATTGTCCACAATGGCCAGCCCCACCGCCTCTATCGGCACACCCTGCGCACGCGACATCTCCATCCGTGCGACCACTCCTCACGAAGCATGTTCATTCAGCTGTTCAATCTGCCTCGAGCAGCTTACCACCACCAAGTCTACAACTGTGGCTGGACCTGATCCCGATTCTGAGCCGGCCGCCACAATCATCAAATGTGGCCACGTCTTCGGACGCAGCTGTCTCACGCGATGGATGCGAGATTCCAACCCCTGCCCGATATGCCGTGTGGAGTTCTTTGTGATGCCAGAATCCGTTGGGGAAGATAACTCCGATGAAGATGGAATTCCATACTTCGGAGGAACAGTCTTCAGGTCTCGTGCTCACGTGGGGTGAAAGTGATGGAAGTGGTCAGGAAGACGATGTAGGCTGCAAGTACACGGACGAGCTCAAACGGCGGAGACAGCATGGCATGGCTGCTTGTGGTACCTGATAGTTGCCTTTAGATGTTGTATATCGCCATATTCAAGGACCTTATACGTCTTCAGACCCGTTTCTTCAGCTTCTTTGCGACAGTGAACCTAGCGCCCAGCACACACAGCGCCGAAAGCGTAGCCGTCCCACCAGCGTAGAAGATCGCAGGTCGGTACACATTGATACTCTGACCCACACTGTTCTCTTTACTTCCACCAGCCGCCTGTAACAAGTAGCCAGCGATAGGAGCTCCCATAAAGTAACCACCTGTCCATCCGGTAACTGACATACTCATTGCTACCGCAGCTCTGCCAGGTCCGAAGATACCTGCGACTACCGTTGGCTGTGTGGTGAAATAGGATCCATTTGCTACGCCATTTAACATAGCAAACACGAGTAGGGGCCCAAGCGTGTTCGAGACGGGCCAAATGGCGAGCATACTTGCGGCGTTGAGCACCATGGTCAACGCAAATGTGTTGAGAGGACCAATACGATCGCACAGTGGTCCGCCTGCAAAACGCCCTATGGCATTACCTATACATCGTGTCAGCAAAAGACATGTTCAAGCAGTAGACTGAAGTGGTTGGCACTTACATGCGTTGAAGGCAGCAACTAGTCCAGCGCCCGTACTTGAACTCAGGTTGATCGACTTCGCGAACAAAGGCAAGTAGTACGGCGGTACATAAAGGCTAAAGACCCCTATAGCACTTGCGACAAATGTGGCAATAAAGGTCTTGTCCCGGAACATGGTCCAGTCGACGAAAGGTGCGTTTCTCAATGGCACTCGTTGTTTGAGCAGCCACGCCGCAGGCATACCAATGGCCAACGTTATCATTCCGTGAAGCCGAAATGTCCAAGCAATCCCGACTCTTTGATACATGGCCTCTAGCGCAATGGCCATGACCGACCCACCGACACCGCCGCCAAGCTTGATGAGGCCATTCGCAAGCCCAAGACGTGCGCTGAAATATTGCACAGGCAGAGCGTTGCCAACCGCATACACCAAGGACATGCCCAAGCCCCCAAGGAAGCCGACAGTGCCAAAGAGACCAACAAGGTTTGAGGTGCAGAAGCTTGCACCGATTAAGCTCATTCCCATGATGAACATGCCGATCATGGCAGTCGTTCGTGAGCCCATCCAACGCACCATTCGTACTGCGACGAGACCAAAAAGTGGCCCTAGAGCGAGTGTCAAACTCCCCACGTAGGACAGAGTAGATGGTCGTACATGGCTCAACGAGGAGTCCAGAAGTGCGGCTTGAAGCACACCCCAGCAATTGATGATTCCATTGCTGCAAAATGTGGTGATGAAAGCGGAGGCTACGATCACCCAACCATAGCCACCGTCGGGAATCGCAGATACGGAGTATGGCGCGTCTTCTGGGACTTCATCTGGGTTAGGTACCGAGATTACAGGCTGCCTGATCGATGACGCTGTTGACAATCGCGGTGTGCGGTAGACTGGATCGAATGTTGAGAGCTCGATGCGCTCATCTGTGGTCGCTGTAGTGGTCGACATTATTGTGTAATTCGCAAAAGGTGAGGTCGCCTCGACTTTCGAGAAGAATGGAGACCCTTCTGAGCTTATGAGGGGTCGGAGCACGCCCTACGAGCTACGAGTCGCTGGGAAAGGATGCGCCTTTTTACGATTGCAGATTACGTTGAGTCACTTGCTTCTCTAAGCGGTAAGCAGAGCCATGACCGCATGATCCCCGACTCCGGAGGTGTTTACGGTACGATTATCTGTGGTGCCCTTGGCGGCCTAGGTACAGGCTAACACTTTGCAACGGTGGCTAGTTAGTGTAACTACCGGTAGGTATTAGTCAGCGTTTAAACCATAACGTGTTCTACCACTCATCCGCCAACACCAGTCATCCGCCAGCGACGAAAACCACCAAAAATAACGAAAATTGCACCTTAGGATCTCAGCAAGACCTTCAGAAGGAAACCCGAGAATTTGAATATAGTCTTTTTAGCCTCCCTAGAGTACACTCTATAAGTATAGAAGGAACCTGTATTGTGATTCTTGAGAGATGTGATTTAGACACAATTTTGGCCCCCAAGTCTCTATATTTCAACAATAGCTTGAGTGCAAAGCCTAGGGCTCCAATGTAGCTCTCGCAAGAGGCATAAAAAGCTAATATCACAGTATTAGACCTTTCCGCCTAGGTGTTG
>Ga0265780_10010236_pt1 | contig 11192 bp, 8 predicted proteins | sample P1T30metagenome_FD_192432 | JGI IMG/M metagenome (GOLD analysis project Ga0265780, IMG submission 192432) | Plant litter microbial communities from East Loma Ridge, Irvine, California - P1 T30 | ecosystem: Environmental > Terrestrial > Plant litter > Unclassified | place: USA: California... | reverse complement strand
GCTTTGTTCAAACGCTAAGGGGGGACCTGGGAGCTTTATCCGTGCCGTAAAAGTGCAGCAAGGGTGTGGCCTGACACTACTGAGTAAGTCAGGACCTTTTTGTGTCTTGAGCTTGGGGGTATGAGTTTTTCTCAGGGGGAGAAATGCGAGCAGTAAGTTTGTGTATTTTGTAGCACTGATTGCGATTCTAGATGCATCTACAAGACTTGGACCGCTCGTGTGAGTATCCAGGCTCTATATTAGTGATCTGAAGGTGGCCGACAAAGAAACTTTTGGACCGTTCATAAGCACATAGTGAAACACGCTTGCCTCCAGGAAAACGGTAGGCGTTGTCCAGCTCTGTCGGGTCTAATCGTGGCTATACCCCCCAGCGCTCCACCAGGCCTGAACTCTACTCGGAATCCGACGGGAAGTTGGATTGTGGTATTGGTCAGCGGCCCTATCAGCATCAATGACAAGATCTGTACGAGTGAGGTATACACCAGACTGTTCGACCAAGGCCTGAGTCTGAATGTAGTCTGCGATGTTGGACAGTTTGACCCAATGTTGACCATGGTTCTTCGCATGTTGAACCGCAACAGTCAGGATGCCGCGATCTGCTCCCTGTGGAAAATTGACCAGACCCTCCGCCAAATCTACGAGGAAGTAATCGGAGAGCTGGCTGTACTGCACTCGCTCGCTCATGGAACGGTCAGTCGAGATGTTGCCCATGGTCCATCCAGCTGCTGAGTTGACCCTCACGCCATTGATATGTACCTCTGTCCAAGTCTGGGATTCCATCGACTGGTACCTCATTGCAGAGCCGAGATGCGCCCGCAATGCTGTGACAGGTAGTTGCCGGCTCCAGAACTATTTACGTTAGCCTTATATCCCGTTGACGTGATGAGTAAAGGAATTTCTCACCATGTACTGGCGAATTTTGCTAGCAGACCATCCTGCAATTCTCATGCGATTGGCAACCGCTCGCCACTTGTGATGCTCAGGGAAGAACTAAATTTCGCTTAGTACTTCATGATCAAATGTGTTAGTGGCGGGTATTTGCACGTACCGACATCAATTCAATTATGGTGACGTGAATGCCGCCGAGGATTCTAATATCGACGTGTTCATACGTGCAGTTGCTCGTATGAATGTTGTCGTAGTCCTTCAAAGCATCTGCTGGGAGGGTACCATGAAGGTCAATCCACGCACGCTTTCGGCCAAGTGACCACTCATAATCCCACGAGGATTTGCTGCCCACTGGGCGTAGACCTAATCGTCTGCCAACGAGGTGTTGCGCAAGTGTGGGTGTGCTCGTCGTCACTGCAGTCGGGGCAGTTTGAGACTGCGGGTTGGGAATGGCTTGTCTAACTAGGCCATGCGAAGCGCGAGTAAGAGTGGGCATACGATGAGGATGTTGAAGACGAATGCCGTGCGACGGCTTGTCGGGCCCGGCGTGCTCCTTGTTCGGGCAAATGGGCGCAGGTGTGTTCTCTGGAGTGATGCCGGTTCCCAGATCCCAGCCGCACTCGAAGTTGCGCTGTAGAATCGATTCATTCCACATTTTCTTGCTCTCCTCGGTGCGCTTGTAAATCCAAGAAGCGAGGCATGCGCACCCAGTAACGTCTTCCACAGCAAGATTGGTTTTCTGAGCATTGAACTGCGAACGAACTTTGGGCGGCACCTGCTCCAAGTAGTCGGCACAGATGGTGAGAAGTCGAACCCACTCGCATGCGAGCTTCATTTGAGCAGTGGCTGGGACCTGGACTTGGTATCGGAGGTAGGAGCGCCACTCATGGACGTCGGTAGGTTCACCCCATACCTCATCGCTACAGTCGCATATGAGCTTAATTAGGTGCAGTGCCTCCTCGCCGGAACTGAAGTCATCCAAGTCGTCGCGAAGCTTCTGTACCGTGAGGTACGGATAAGGACAGAAGGGATCATCGAATTTGGAGCGCTCAGATTCCAGGGATGGTTCACCGTGGAGTAGTGATCGGGGTTGCGGGTTGGAGGTCGGCGACACGTCGATAGCCTCTGTCGCGTCCACGGATAAAGAAGGGGCCGGTAGCATGTTCGCCGAGAGAGAGCTATGCAAAGGGCCTTGGAGGGCAGGGCAGGCTGGCAGAGCCCAGGGACCGTCGAGAGATGCTATACCTTCTGCCAGGAGTGTCAGTACATACGCAGACCAATTTGCTGCTCATGGTGAGCGCAATACTCACGCGTCGAGTTACGGTTGACTGCCGAATGACTTTTGGACATGGTCGTGCTCTATGAGAAATGCAGGTAAGGATCGAGCGTCTAGCTTCCGCGTTGACTATGGTATGAACACTTTATGCCGCTAGTACTGAACGAGTGGAAGATTGCGCGGGGCTTTAGCGCCAGCTTCGTCACTTACAGATCAAGATAAGTCGTGCCAAGACCGCAGTGTGACCGCAGTGAAGCGATTGTGGGGCCGTGGTCACGTGATACATGGAGCAACTTTCGGGAAATAATCAAAAGTCCGCCTGCTTTTGAAAGGCGTACTCTAGGATCTATATGTAGGTTTTATAATCAGTGCTGCTATTTATATACGCAGTTATCAAGTTGGGAGGGTTAAGGAACATGGGGACTGCTGGCATTTCTCGCTTTAATGGCACCGCCCTGGCAGCGTAGCAAGCGCTTCTGGTAGTCATTGATAGCTCAGCAAAGTTTGTTTTTCACGCGAATTCATTGCTATCCAAAGTATACTATTCTAAATCTCGGTAGCGATTGGCAGTGGTCAATCGAGGTATTACCGATCGCGAGTTATTCTATCAGCGACTTGAAAGACTCATCGGGGATGATGACTGAATTTCGTGAAGTAGAAATCAGCCACCGTTTGCTTGTGTCGGTCTCGGGCAGCTTTGTCATCGATATCCAGCCCTTCCGCAAGTTGGTCGCTCACAGGCACAACAATGCCGTGTTGTTGCGCATACCCGACGACTTCGCTGAGGAGCAGGTCATGGTCTCCAGCTTCCCTGACATGTTGGATGACACGGGTCAGGAGCTGCGCACCCTTACCAGTCGGGTGACGGTCGTCTTGAACACCCTCCGCCAGGTCGTGGACGTAGTAGTCGAAAGGTTCGCCCTTGTCGCAACCAGTATTGCCGCTGTCCAGACACAAAGTAGCCATATTGGACACTGTCTTCGGTCCTTCAACGAAGCTACCTTTGAAGGGCGCCTTCGTGCTCTCAACGTCCTCTTGTGCCAGCTTCTGTTCTCTCAGCTTCTTAGCCGCCCACGTCCTGACCTCTCTGAATTCTTTCTGGATAGTGGCGCGCATGACAGTCTTCTCGCCGCTAAGATCCCGTGTCCAGTACTGCGCGAGTTAGTCATCTTCGCGGGAGGAAGGCTATAAAGACTCACAATGAACTCAACGATATCCATAGCAGACCAGTGCTGCATGATCCTCCAAAGAGCCTCACGCCAAACGGTGTGACGAGGGAAGTACTATGAGTGCCATTAGTTGGTGATCACGGGAAGGAATAGTAAGTTGCTTACCGTCAGCTGCTCTTCAATGCTCATGTCGAAAGCGCACAGCCGAAGGTCTACTGCACTTGACGTACACACGCTCTCGAGCTCATGTTGGGGACCTCCAAGAGCGGAGTGTGGTAGATCTCTATCAGCGAGGCCTTTGATGTCGCGGAAGACACGAAGGCGAGCTGGAGGCCAGCAATAATGCTTCTTGCCTGGCACAAGCTCTCCTGGCTTCCTCTGCTTCGGCGCCTTCTTTGCAGGCTTTGTCTTGGCTTTTGGCTGAGGATCGACAGCCTCTACTGAGCTCTCGTCGGATTCTACAATGCGCCTCTGACGCTTCGTACGGGAGACGCGATGAGGAGGCAAATCGGTCTGCGAGTCACTCGACTGATCATCCGGATCTTCTCGGGCCTTCCGCTTGCGCTGCCGAGCAGAAGCATCTTCCAGAGTTGGCGCAGCGGCCCGATTCCTGCGGTCTCTCAAAACTCTACGCTCTTCTTTTTCGAATGCGTAGGTCTGTTCGAGAGAAAATTTCTTCACAGCCGCTTGGAAAGCATCGTCATCCAGATCGGCGGCACAGTAGTAATCAAGCACCTTCTTGACGATTTCGGGTGCTGCGCTGTAGTACTCCGGGCACCAAAGGCACATCAGAGCGCACTCGTAGTACAGAGCCCCACGACGACCCGATTGAAGCACTTTAAACCAGCGCAAGCCGCCCTCTTGACCATGCATGTCAAGACTGGAAGGATGCATGCTTGCTGAGCCTTGAAGGACAATGGCCACTACCCTGGCGAGCTTGGGCGAAAGGGATGGTTGTTCAGCCGCGAGGCGATCGTAATCGAGCGGTCGGGCTGTCGAAGCGGTGGTTGTGGACGAAGACGTCGGCGAGTTAGGCTGCTCATGATTTACGCCTTTGGATGTTAGCATATTGCGACATCTAGACCGCGTACAGGACACACCCTCAAGTCTATCGGCAATTCTAGCCGGCGTCATGTTCTGAGCTGAAGCCATTGCGGCCCACGCTGGGCTGGTGCCCCGATTTGGTCCTGGCACCTATGGTACAGTTAGACAGGATCATGCGAGATGATACGCGCGGGGCACTTAGACATACCGGAGTACTCGAGGATCCTCGAAGACTTGCTGTGGGCTCAGAATGCTCTCTTGAACTTTGCGCGACTTCGAGATGAAGTTGTCGCCTCACGAGATATTGATAGTGGGCGCGAGGGACCAGTGCTACTGATGGAATTGACTTCCAATGGTTTCGATGGGTGTTCGACGGGAGTCGGGGTTGGCAAGAATGCTTGATATGTCGTCCCAAACGCAGTTGATGAGCGATATCCTTGCGTAGTTGAGAGGCTGGCGACAGAGTTGATATTGCACTGAACTAGCGTAGGGGACTTTGGTCTAATTATTTCTAATGGAGAGGCCGACCTAGGAAGCTCGGGCCTCGAAGATATTCGTATATCGGGGCGCCTCTGGAAGACTATTGGCACGGACCATGCGTTACGTCACTTCGTGAATAGTCTGAAAGCATCGAGCTTGAATAATGAAGATAGGGCGATACACGCGCACTCATGCGGGTATCTGATTTGATTCCTTGCGGAAGTATAAAGGATAGTCCAGTAGAACCGCTACCGTGGCGGCTGGAGGGGATGGCGGGTATGATCGCATCATGTATGTTTTAAGAGCTAGAATATATCTATACTTGAGGAGATCGCATCTTTGTGGCAAGTCTTCTGTATCATTGACTTTAAAATTGGCGGTTGAGCTGTTAAAGGCTTCTCCTGGCAGACTTATTAACAATTAAGCCTGCACAAAGCCTGTTAATTAAGCCAACAATCGACCAGCTCTAACAATTGAGCCGATCAAGCTTGTGAAGGTAGCCTTGATTGATATATTAGTAGCTTACAAGCGCTCGTAAGAGCACGTGCACGACGCAGAGGAGGGGTAAGGAAGGGTGTGAAGGAGACGGTCACGTGATGTGTCACATGAGCCTCATCGATGAGATAACCCGGGAGATAGCACGGAGAGAAGGTGCTTAGCGAGAGGCCTCCTGCTTTTGCTAACTCATGTTTGCTCCATCCCTCATTCTATCAGGCGTAGGAGGCGCCTGCAATCAGGCTAAAGGAATTTAAGCTTTATGTCGATTCAATCAAGATTTGCCGCGCCGCATATTCAAGCCAATTGAGCGGAGACGCTGAGACTTGACTTTTGACAAGTTTGGCTCCTCGGTAAGCTTGGGAGTAAGCGCGAGGACAAGCCTAATAGTAGGTATCCGCATAAGGAGAACGCAGCAGACTATGATTGCAATTCTTCTCCGTACATTCTCCTCATATGTGTCCCGCCTCAGCATAAAGGCTGCTAGAGTAAGTTTTTATTGAAGGAAAACTAGATCGCAATTCTTTAGCTCCTGTAGCGAACGCTCCTAGCATACAGGGGCAGCGGTGGTATACTATCGCTGTTGTTAATGTATTTCAGCCGCTGTTCAGCATCATTTCAGAACCTAATGGGTTTCATTTTCTCACATCGCCCCACACCTGCAGTTGCACGCACCCCAGAAACCAGCTTTCTCACATCGCTCACTGTCTTTCAAGGGCAATCAGGTGATTGAAAAGCATCTAAACGTAGTGATGCGATTAATTTCAGGGATGACCACCTGAATACATGGTTTGGAATATGTGTGGTAGAGATTCTGAGTACATCTCTCGCACTTCACTCCAACGGTGATTCATTGTTATGGAAATCGCAGAGCAAAGAATTATTGGCCTCTATATACGGTCTGTTCCAATCTACGTGCTGTTGAGAACACTAAGAATAAATGGAGCAGTGTGACATCAATCTGATTGGCTTTTCTAGTCGCTAACTAGGTAAAAGATAGGACATGCAGGGAAACAAGCTACCCACAAAGCCTTATGTATTCGTACCAACTGAACTATCATGGAAGCAATATGCGGCATTCGATCTTGCCGCTGCGTTTTATCTACGGAAGCCGACCGAACTTGGCCACATATGCAGCCCTGGCAGTCGCCAGAGTGGCAGGGTCAGGCACATCTGCGACATCCAAGTTGGGGTCCATGTGTTCGCCCGCGGGAACGGTGATGCCCCATGCACGAGCATACCGTGCGGCTTCACTCAAACGAGCGCTCCGGTCGTGAGAAACCTCCACCACATGACGAATCACGCGGGTCAACATCTGGGCGGCCGAACCAACTGGATGGTTGACTACGTTCTTTCCCATGGCGTGGAGAAAGTAGTCATGAGTGATACTGTCTGCACCACTCAGTCCACTATCCATGGAGATGTTCGCCAAATAAGCGGTTCGCACGTGGTTTGGATTTGCCTTCTCAAACCCTGATACGCACTTCTGGAACTGCTTCGTGAGCTTCGTACGAACAATGGTGCTTTGGTTCTGAAGCCCCAGCGCATGAGTCGTGTAGACAACAATTTGTTGCGCCGTCCAGTGCTTCTTCACGCGCACACACATCTCTCGGTTCAGGGTCGATGCAAGGTGCATATACGTCAGATTCTCCTCAATTGTTGTAGGGAAGGGACAGCACCGCGGATCGACAGACTTTGGAGTGTGCTGCCTTGACAGCTCATCTCCGTACTCTGAGACTGCAGAGTAGGGAAGCTCTTGCCGAGGATAGCCTTGTATCTGAGTGAAGGCCCGAATTCGCTCTTTGCTCCACGCCTTGGAGGCGTTACCTCGTCCAGTGTGCTCAACACTGCCAGGTGGACGTAAAGGTGCAGGATTGTTACGAGCCTGCTTGGAGAGAGGGATGGGAACTCGAGATGCCGGCAATTGATGAGCAGGAAGATTTGCCACAGCAGGTGCCGTCAAGGTATTTGGAACTGCGGTCGCCTGTGCCTGAAGTGGGTATGGTACCATCGTAGGATGTGGCAATGTCTGAGTCGCAATGGCCCGCGCAGTACCCGCCGGTACCTGGGCAGTAGGAATGGCGGGGTCATGAGTATTGGGGGCCAATAAGTTGACGTGAGATGAAAAGAGCGCGTCAGTCTCTCCAGAAAACGTTGTGCGAAGACGCTTTGTCCTTGAGCTCAACGGCGAGGGCCCGATCTGATCAGATTCCAGCGAATGGCGCTTTCGCTTCGCGGACAGGACCTGCGGCGAAGGGGCTTGTGGAGCATACTCCTCATCGTCGGCGTTCACGTGACGAAAGTAGGGGTGGCTAGGCTTTTCCTCTTGGATATTCGTCCAGCCTAACGCGGCTTCAACCCAACTCTGCATGCTGCATGGTATAAGGCCCTTCTTGTCCTCATATACCAGACGAACTTCGCTTGGTACCATCTGCATGTAACGGCCAGGTATGATGTCGAAGAAGTACCTCCATTCCGATGCCAATTGACCATTAGGTACAAAGTAGCGAAATCCTGCGATCTGCTCGTAGTCTCGCGCATGATATCCTGCTAGACGATCGCTGCAGTCGAATATACGTCCGAGAAGTGGAAGGAGGTCAGAGCTCTCCTGGCAGTTCGCGTCTTGTTGTAAGAATTCCCTCGTGAGGTATTCCGGCTCTTTCTGCTCGAGGGCTTTCTGTTTGGGCTGTTTCTTGCTCCAGGTGGCGAACGGTGCGGTCTGAGCGGGGCCTGGCTTATAGAATGCCTCCGAAAGCTCGGCTCCGGAGCGAGGAATTGGAGTGTGAAATAAGCCTGTAGTAGTGTTTAGCATTGATTGTAGAGGCTGAACTGTAGACACTGGTCTACGTGGGATTTGGGATATCGTACCAGTCTGCTGTACGGATTGAGAGTACATCGCAAGTGGAGGGTAAAACGACATGTTCAGTCGACTTTACGGTTGCGTGGATGTGCCGAGGAGTTTGGCTGTCAGGTCGATTTCGTGTGTAATGGTGGACAGAAGACGGCCGGAAGATACAAGATCTTGGGTTGCGGGTGTGCGGATGAGATTAGGTTATCGATCGGGTCGGTGGAGAATCGTAGGATACAAATGGTTGTGATACGGTGAGAGGAGCGGTGCGTATATAGCGTAGGGGTGCGATGCCTTAAGTCACGTGGGGAGGGGAGAAGGAGAACCCCCTTCCTAGAGAATCGCTCCACGAGCTACGCCTATGACGAGCCCTCCCCAGATCAGCAGGCAACGATTCACTACGAGTTTCATTCGAGTAGCATTCACAAGAAGGAAGCAGCTCCTTGAGCAAACACAATGCATGTGTCGAGCATATGATCAGAGACTGTGTTGGAGGCCTCGTTGACATTCCAACACTAAAGTGCAGGTGCAGTTGTCTTTGCTTTTCAGCGATTATGCCAATGTATAGCAGCATCCATGACATACAATTGTATGAAAGAAAGCTTTCTAGCAAGCAGAGATTGAGAGCTATATCACCGTGCGTCCTTGAAGGACTATCTGCCATACATGTCCTTCTCATGACGCATCCTTATAGTATCGCTATTTTAACACTTTGAATTATAAATTAAATCCACCTAAGTCTTCCATGTAGATGGAAGCAGCTCTCTGAGGATCTCCTTTCGATGATAGTGCCGCATAAACTGGGGCATGTAGGTCGTCCAACCGGGTACCAAAATAAGGCTCCACCGCATTGGAGTGGGAGGACTACCACATAGTCTCGTCAGAACTGCTGGAAATGAGTGTTCGCAGTAGAGGCCGGTTGTGTGTTCGTCGTGGTTGACAGGGTATCATCGGCCATGTGCAATGATCTGTACGCTGGACTTGACTGTAGGCGGCAGCTGGACAGACGGCTGGCGCTCGACGAGGTCCTTTAAGAACCCCCCAGGAGAAAATCCAGGAGATGCAGACGCTTTTGCGCAAAGCTCACAAGGCCACACGATCTTGCAGCTGCAGTTGCTCCGGGAACCGGTCGCATAGAACCACAGGCAGCTGTCGGACTCCCTGGATCTTACGACATTCTACCACATTGATTCGCGCGCTTCCAAGTCTCTGGTAGCCCCAAGACCCGCAGAAGTACTTGCAGTGGCGGGAGGCTGTCGCTCATTGACACTCCAGTGTCAGCGGTTGGGTCTTGGTCTACGAATGCCGCGTTGGTATGTGGTACACTCAGTACTTCGGTGAAGAGACTTTGTATCCATCTTAGTCAAGAAGACTTGCATCCTTGTGGCGAAAAGCCGCGAGTTTTTCGTCGCAGTCAGATGTCGCTCGAAGAGGACATTCGGAGTCGGAACCTTGCCGAGGCCCATACTGCGCGAGGACGTACCCGCAAAATGCTCCCAGATGCCCTTGCGGTAAATTCCGATATTCTATCCTCACTTCGCATTACGGATCATGAGCAGTCAGTGCGCACTGAGTCATAAAGACGCGGCGACGAATCAGGTATCTTGGCATGTGGCCGCCCGACTCCGTCTCGGTAGACCAGGATTTTGCCGCTAGGAATTTACTGCCGAGACCTATTTAAGACGAAGTCTTCTGCCGCAACGCATTCGCCGACAAACTCATCACCGGGCTCGACACTGTTCAGAAATCATGTCTCCAGCAGCAAGATCGCCCTCCCCCACTGTCGACGCACCGTCAGTACCACTGAGCGGCACTGAACGCAACGAATCCCCAATGTCGCCCGAGCAGTACCGCAACGATACAAGCTGCGACTTTGCGGGCGCAGGTTCCGGCACGCTCAGCAAATCTGCCGATTCCCAACCAGACCCCGGTAGGTGCTTGTCCACATCTTGCAATGATTGTGCAGGTAGCTAACTATCACTGCAGAGACGGAAGCAGCAACGACTACACCCATGTCGGCCAGCTCTGATGTGGAGCAATCGTTGGAACAGCCAATGTCCAGCGAAGCCAGCAGGACCGTGCATCCCGAGACGACAGCTGATGCCTCACGTCACTCAGACGAAGACATCACCTCGTCACCTCATCCTTCGTCCCGGCCCGCAAGCTATGGCTCAGCCAGTCCCGATGAAGACGTCCGCCTCGGCCGTGCCTTGGAGAACCACGAAAACGGTTTCGTGAGGACCCTCGCCGTGTATCAGTGCCAGAAGACCCTCGCGGAGAGTTCCGACATGCGGAGCTTCAGAGCCGCAGCATTCACGTGCACTGAACTTCGTGCAGGTATAGACGTCGAGAGCCCTGAGTGGTACCTCATCTGGACAGGCAGGGTCGCGTCGATCAGAAGGTCAGAAATGCCCTTCGTTCCTGGCGTCACAACTCCAGAGAACCACGACTACGGGATTTCTAGTGGGAATGACGACAACAGTGGAGAGGATGAAGACAGCCAGGAGGAAGACAGCGAGGACGAGGAAAGCGGGGACGAGGAAAGCGAGGGGGGAGACGGAGAGGACGGAGAAATGGAGGAAGACAACAGCGAGGAAGACGACGACAACGACGATGACGACAACGACGATGACGACAACCAGCGGCCATGCGCTGGCCGAATCATGCCCTCGCACTGGAGGTTCAGTGCCTCCGAGTGAGATGCTAGATCAAGCCAGGAAGTGCGACGTGGTGGAGAAGGCTTTTGGTAATCAAGAATTGCCCTATAGTTGCCGCAAGACTCTGCGTACATGTGAACAACGAGGAGCTTTCCATACTCGTTGCATTGGTGCCTTGGCCATGTCACTGAAGGACGAGGTTGTTGAAAATTGAAGAGGCATCATTCGCCCGCTAAGGATGAACGTTGCCTCCTGATTGTAAACTTTAGAAGACAAAAGCAAATGAAATGGTTTATAAAATGTGATGTGCGCTACTGCAGCATGGCTGCGATGAA
>Ga0265780_10010235_pt1 | contig 11193 bp, 10 predicted proteins | sample P1T30metagenome_FD_192432 | JGI IMG/M metagenome (GOLD analysis project Ga0265780, IMG submission 192432) | Plant litter microbial communities from East Loma Ridge, Irvine, California - P1 T30 | ecosystem: Environmental > Terrestrial > Plant litter > Unclassified | place: USA: California... | reverse complement strand
TGGTTGGAAGTCTAAAACTCCGCTTTTTCAAATACATAACTTAAAGTATTCATTAAAGGTTGAAGACGATCTATTTGGCAATGACTTTGTATCTGAGATATTGTCTGATAAAGAAAGTGGAAAGCTGTCGTCGGGCTGGAAAATGGCGACTGACAAAGAAAAACAAATTGAGTTCAGGATCAAACAAAGTGATTTCGCATTTTCCAATCTTGACAGATCTTACAGGATTAGCGAGATTCCCTCCATGCCCGAACATCACTTCCGTAAGGAGAATGATAATATGGTAGTTAATCTTGAGGTAGAGATTCCCTATCATATTCTTACTAATAAGGAGCTAGCACAGGCAATTAAAGATGGATTTTATAACCAAAAGGTTGACGTATTGCTGATGATGAATTGCTGGATGCTAAATCTGGACACAGCCTATACTATGGTAGATGCGGTGGAAATACTGGTGGGTGCGGCAGGCGATATCAGTGAACCTGGCTATAACTATAAAGAGATCATTAGTAATACAAAGCAGGATACTTCTCCCCAGGACATGGCAAACTTATGCATCGGCACATTGTCATTGAGATCTGAAAATGAATATAGGAATAGACATCTATATAGGGTTGAGGAATGGACCATTTTGGCAGTTGAGTTGAAAAGAGTTCAAGCCGTGGCCGCAATAATCGATGATATCTCGGGCAAAATGAGCGATTATCTAGATCGACTTGAGCCTAAAGCTAAAGTTAGAGTAGCTTTTTATCTACTGAATTGCAGAAAGCATTGTTATGTTCTTAATTCGCGCGGAGATTGTTATATCGCTGACATCACACATTGGCTTAATAACGTGATTTATAACAGGTTTACAGAGTTTAGTTACGTAAGTTCGAATGATATATATATTGAACTATTTACTGCAACAAACCAAATCGAGCAATTGATTGCTTTAAGTACCATTAAAACCTTTGGAACCAGAAATTACTTTAATTTTTATAACAAAGGGAAGGTTCAAAGCTACCCTATTACAGGTGCCAGCGTCTATTTTCCTGAAAGCGTAAGCTCTCAGCTTGACCGCTCGTCAAATAAATATTTGATAATGGATTCGGAATTTATTAGTGTACAGTCTAACTGGCTGAAGATGCTCAGAAAGATTGATGAAATCGTTGCAGCTTATCCCTAATGAAGAAAGGGCCTCGATTTTTATCAAGGCCCTTTCTTCATAATGTAATGATAATATTTATTCCCCGGAATTTGTCTTAGTACCGTTTCCTCGGGCATTTTGGATTGTTAAGCTGACTTCGTTACTTCCAATAGTACTAAAATATATCACCAGCCCAGGTTGAATGTCATTTGGAATTGAAGGATCACTGTCTTTAAAAATACAGTACTCTCTGTAGTCATTAGGCAAGTTCTTTTCACCTGTAGTCTCATTAATCCATGCTTCATCTATTTCGAAAGAGAACTCTAAGCCGATCGTAACAACCTTGCCCTGTCTTGATACAGCGTACTTTTTAATTAGCGGATTGGACGTTAAGCTAATAATGGGTACTGCGTATTCTGTTGGAGTTAATTTTTTTTCTCGGGGTGTAAGCTTTTCTATCTCTGCTTTTAGAGAAACCGGAGACTCCGCTCCGTTAGGGTGATCATTGATTGTCTTTGTTTCCATAATAGTTAAAATTTAATTATTTTTATAGAAATAAAGTACGTCAATAACTCTCTTTTCTTAAATAGCCCCTAATGGTCATTAATTATTTACACTGTCACAATCCCCATCCTGATCGCATAAACCGCCAATCCAACCCTGCTCTTAATCCTCAGTTTTTCAAATAACTTGTCTCTGTAAGTATCTATTGTTCTCGGACTCATAATCATTTTTGCAGCTATTTCCTTATACGTTAATTCCGTACAGCATAACTTCAAAAAAAGTATTTCCTTTTCATTGAAGTTCAATATCTCCCTAGTTGTTCCGTTAACCTCATCATAATGGTTTATTGCATGAATAAGCTTCGAAGAAACCAGTTCCGAATGATAATAACCTTTGTCCATTACGGTACGTAATGCGTCACTGAACTGGAATGGCTCGCAGTCTTTGAGTATATAACCTCTGGCTCCGTTCTTCAACATTCGGATAATAGAATTTTCTTCATCGTGCATAGAGAGCGCAATTACTTTAATTGCGGGGAAATTGCCCTTTAAGTAAGCGGCAGTTTCGTAGCCATCCATCACCGGCATATTTATATCTAACAGAACCATGTCGGGCAATTTATCCATATCAAGCAGCTCGATACAATGTTTGCCATTATCTGCTTCATAGAGTATAGTATGTCCGAGTTCTCTTATAAGTACCGCAAGTCCGTGTCGGAGCAATACATGATCGTCAACTAAAGCTATGCTTGCCATAATTAGGTAAAATGAGATGATTATTTGATCGCAGCGACGTAAAGAAATACAAAATACGATAATACCCGATGATTGACAAGGGTGTTTTCCCGGGGTATCGTGTTTTTTCACCTTGATAAACTCAGTATAAAACTGCTTTATCTTCCTGCCTCCTTTTCCAAACTTTGGATATAAAATCAATCACCATGAAAATAAACTTTATTTATCTTATCGCCGCAATCATGATAGTCATGATATTCGGCGATACAACTGACCTCAAAGCCCAGTATCTGCAGGCCTCCTATGTTTCCGCCATGCGTGATGACGGATGGACCTTGGCCAATGACCGCGTCGCTGATCTGAAGGAGGGGGATTCAACGCCCTGGTGGTACAGGACATTTTCTCAAGATTTAACATATAAAATAGCCGCATTTTCTGAAGATGATGATGTCTTGGATTTAGATCTGGAAGTGCGGTATCCTGATGGTACCTTATATAAAAAGGACGTAGAACTTGATCCCGTTGCAGTGGTCGTTTTTACGCCGTCAGTAGACAGATACCTGAAAATAAAAATAACAAATTACGAATCAGATACGCCTTATTACGCTTCGGAATGTAAATATCTTGTTTTCTTTAAGAAGTTTTAGCTATAGTTCTTCCTAGGAAGGAAAAGAGTATGCCCCTGCATGGGAGCATATTCTTTTTAACTATTTATATGATATTCAACCTTATGCGCTTCCCACATCGCCGGCACTTCCAATTTATCTATCAAGTGTTCAAGTACACTTGCCGGTACTATCTCTTCCCGTTTTGAATTTTGCAACTTCAGCTTTTCGTATTCAGCTTCAATATAAATAATTCGTACCCTGGCTTTATAGGACATAAACAGTTCTGTAAGCTGCGAACGCATTTGAAAGGTGACGTTTGTGGCATTCCAAACAAAACTGGTCTTTTTACGGAGATATCTCCTTGCCTGTTCTTTCGCTTCCTGGATTACCCGCCCGTTTTCTTTTTTATCTGTTGGTGCAATCCGCTTTTCTCTTCTGATATTGTCCAGCGATATCAATGGCAGCTTAGAAAAGTGTTTTATGAGAAATGTATCTTTTCCTGCACCCGGCAATCCTGATAACATAATAACTTCCATGTCAGGAGATTCAAAAGGGACGTAATCAGCGCTGGTGTCTTCCTTTTGCAGATAGTACATTCTCGCATGAGAAGAATCAAAAACACGTGCAATACCCCAGCAATTGTTTTCGCGGCAGTATTCCTCAAAACAGTCTATGCGATACAATAATTCCTTTTGGTCGCTACATATTCTCCCAAAGCATCTGCTCTTGCAAGTATTGCAAGATGTTGGGTATTAACTTCAAGGCTCGCTCTGATCAGCGTTTTAAGAGGATCTGGTTTTTCCAGCAACCATAGAGGGAGACCATGGTGGCGCACCAATCCAACAACCTGTTCGCGGACGGCAAAAGGAGTTGCTATGTCCCTGAACAGAATTTGCCTTGTTTTCATTGCACCTTTTCTCGAATGTCCATGAGCCGTGATACTTCCATCTGTCTCAATTACAGCAGTACTGTATTTTTCAACATCGTGTAAAAGGGCCGAAGCCCAGAGGATTTCCTGTTCTGCCGCTGCCAGTTCCTGGTATTGGGCCAGGCTTTGCAGCGATTTCAGCACCATTTGAGTATGGATGGCTACATTTCCTTCAGCATGATGGCGGGGATCTTGCGGTACGCTCTCCATACGGTTGATCCAGTCGAAGTTTTCTTTCAGGTAATCCCAGCTTCTATCTTTACTGATGGTCCACATATTTACCCCCTTCCTGGTTCAGAACGGCACGTTTCCATGTTCTCGTCCAATGCTGATCTGTTTTAACATGCCCCTGACGGACATATTTAAAGACATTATTTGAAAAATGAGCCACCGGATACTCAGCTGTATTCCTGGTCACGATGCCTTCGATGGCAGCCTGTGCTCCGGTATGTATATCGAATGGTTCAAAAGTCCCTCTTCCGGAACTCAGCCTTAGAACCTCTTTCTCGAATGCGGATCGTCCGGAAAGGGCTGAAGCCAGTTTTATTTCCGGCACAGTCGGCAGATCTAATAAGCCTGCATAAAATTTAGTCTCTTCCCAGCTTAGCCACCGGTCGCCCTCCCTGATAGCGAATACGTAAAAATGGTGATCCAGATTCCTGTATTCGATGGAATGTACCGCATAAAGATTTTCCAGAAATATTTCGAGCGGGCCCAGGTCGTTTTTAACAAGTTGCCAGAAACGTCTTAAACTTTCTGTCCAGGGGGAAACTGTGGGTGCCGCGTGCGAGCGGGCGAAGACGCCCAGCTTCGACAAACAGTTGTTCTCGCCGTCCAATTTTTCTGTATGAATAAGTTCCGGGATATATTTCAGCAGATCCCAGTAGTTATGTTGTATCCTGTCGTCGCTGGATGTGCCCGGCGAAAAAGGATAATGGTATGTCCTGCCATATTTTGTTGAAATAGCCATGATTTTTATGATTATATATAAAATAGAAGTCAAATCTCCCCCGGGGATGAGGAAGACATTCTTATTAAGAATGGATATATGACATTACATGACTCAATTATATGAGAGGGTTCTTATTAGGTAACAAAGCTATAAAAAAATAAAGAAAGCGAATAAATAATTAATCTGCGCAGATAGACTGCGTTGTCTTTTGTTTTCTTTGTAGCGCTAAAGAAATAAACATGTTATTGACCATTACCAGCAAGCAGAGACCAGCTTCAGATCTGAGTTTTCTATTGCATAAGCATCCTGCGAAAGTTCAAAGTGTCGAGTTATCGGCAGGAGTAGCGCATATTTTTTATGAACGCGCGGATGAAGAAGAATGCACTGCTGCATTATTGCTCGATATAGACCCTGTAGGACTGGTAAGAACCAGCGGCCCTAAGGGAAACGATTTTGCCCTTGAACAATACGTAAACGACAGGCCATATGTTGCCAGTTCATTTATGAGCGCGGCAATCGCAAAAGCATTTTCAACTGCATTAAACGGCAGATGTAAGGATAAACCTGAGCTTGTTGAGAAGAAAATCTCTTTGGAGGCCAGGCTGTCTGTCTTACCAGTAAGAGGAGGTGAGGGATTTTTAAGAAGTTTGTTCGAACCGCTGGGGTATGAAATAAACGTCAGTACATATCCCCTTGACCCGGCTTTTCCAGACTGGGGGCAAAGCAGGTATTACACGGTGATTTTAAAAAATGTAATCACCGTTCAGCAGCTGTTATCCCATTTGTATGTGCTGATTCCCGTATGCGATAATGACAAACATTACTGGGTTTCAAATCAGGAAGTAGAGAAATTACTGGACAAAGGTAAGTCGTGGCTTGATACTCATCCCGGACGCGAAATCATCGTAAAACGATACCTTAAACATCAGCGTAATCTTGCCAGTAAAGCAATGGAGACCCTGTTAAGTATCAACGGGGAAGATCTGCAGGAAGAACTTGGAACAGAGGGTGATAATGACAAGGATATGCAGGAAACGATAGTGCGCATACACGAACAGCGTTTGCAGGCAGCAAAAGATATATTGCTTGAGTCTGGCTGCAAAAGGGTTGTGGATCTTGGATGCGGGGAAGGGCGCCTTATGAAACTGCTGCTTGCCGAGAAACAATTTGAATACCTGCTGGGAATGGATGTAAGTTACAAAAGTCTTGAGATTGCCAAAGAACGCCTTAAGCTGGAAAGACTTCCAGAAAAGCAGCAGCAAAGATTGAGGCTTATACAAGGCTCATTAACCTATCGGGATAAACGGATTGAAGGCTTTGATGGAGCGGCTCTGATAGAGGTTATCGAACATCTTGATCAGATACGGCTGACTGCATTGGAAAGGACAGTTTTTGAGTTTGCCCGGCCGGGTGTTGTGGTCATCACTACTCCTAATGCCGAGTACAATATTCGTTTTGCTGACTATCAGCAGGGCAAGATGCGACATTCTGATCACCGTTTTGAATGGACGAGAGAAGAGTTTGAGACCTGGGCCGGAGTTATAGCAAGTAAAAATTCATATGAAGTAAGTTTTAGCCCGATTGGAGAAGTAGATCCGGAAGTTGGGGCATTAAGCCAGATGGCAGTATTCAAGCTAAAAATAAAAAAGGAGGAGTCCTTGTCATGAGAGAAAATAAACAAATTAAGCTCCCTGAATTATCGCTGATAGTACTTATAGGAGCTTCCGGATCTGGTAAATCGACATTTGCTGCGAAATATTTTAAACCTGCGGAGATCGTATCTTCGGATAAATGCAGGGCACTGGTTAGCAATGATGAAAATAATCAGTCAGTATCTTCAGATGCGTTTGCCCTGGCCCGGTATATTACATCACTAAGGCTTAAAAACGGTTTACTTACAGTAATAGATGCCACCAACGTTCAGGAGGACGCCAGGAAAGACTGGGTAAAGCTGGCAAAAGAATTTCATGTTTTGCCTGTAGCGATCATTCTGAATCTCCCTGAGAAAGTCTGCATGGAAAGAAATGCTCTGCGGGCCGACAGAAATTTTGGAAAACACGTTATTCTCCAGCACATATCACAGCTCAAACGAAGTATTAAAAAATTGAAATTTGAGGGCTTCAGGCATGTTTTTGAATTGCGGTCACTTGAAGATGTTGAAGCCTTGACCGCAATCGAGCGACAGCCTTTGTATAATAATAAAAAACATGAAACAGGCCCCTTTGATATTATAGGAGATGTGCACGGTTGCTATGACGAGCTCGTTGACCTATTGGCAACTTTAGGTTATGAGCAGAATGGATTTTCATGGATACATCCCAAAGGAAGAAGAGCCGTATTTGTAGGCGATCTCGTTGACCGTGGACCTAAAACTCCCGATGTGTTAAGGCTTGTCATGGCGATGGCGGAAGCAGGCTCTGCTTTCTGCGTTCCGGGAAATCACGATATTAAACTGGTCCGCTGGCTGAACGGTAAAAATGTACAGATACAACACGGATTGGCAGAATCCGTGGCACAGCTAACGGAAGAAACGGAGGAGTTCAGGGATAAGATAAAAGCTTTTCTGGATGGCCTGGTAAGCCATTATGTTTTCGATGAAGGCAGGCTGGTAGTTTCTCATGCGGGATTAAAGGAAAATATGCAGGGCCGGGGATCGGGTGCAGTAAGGGAGTTTTGCATGTATGGCGAAACGACTGGTGAGATCGATGAATTTGGCTTGCCTGTGCGGTATAACTGGGCTGCCGAATACGCGGGCAAGGCTATGGTTGTCTACGGGCACACACCTGTTCCCGTGCCCCAATGGTTGAACCGTACTATAGACGTCGACACTGGTTGCGTGTTCGGCGGCTCCCTTACCGCTTTGAGATATCCGGAAAAAGAGCTGGTATCTGTAAAAGCAGCAAGAGTGTACTGTGAACCGGTACGTCCGCTGGTTCCTCAGAAAACGGGTAGTTTAAACTTACAGCAGGAGAATGATGATGTACTGGATATTGCAGAGCTAACGGGCCGTCACATAGTGGAAACCAGATACGCTCATAATGTTACGATCCGTGAAGAAAATGCGATTGCAGCGCTGGAGGTGATGAGTCGTTTTGCCGTTAATCCTAAATGGCTTATTTATCTGCCGCCAACGATGAGCCCATGTAAAACAAGTGAGGCTGGCGAATATCTGGAGTATCCCACGGAAGGGTTTGAATATTATAAAAATGCCGGGGTAAGTAGGGTGGTTTGCCAGGAGAAACATATGGGTTCGAGAGCGGTTCTTATCGTTGCAAAAGACGAGCAGGTAATAGAACGGGTTTTCGGCATCAGAAACGAAGGTATTGGCATTATTTATACAAGGACAGGAAGGTCTTTTTTCAATGATAAGGAAACAGAACAGGGATTATTGATGAGGATTAACGAGTCTCTTGCGCGATCAGATTTTTATGAAAAGTTTGAAACAGACTGGGTGTGCCTTGATGCGGAATTAATGCCATGGAGTGCTAAAGCGCAGACCTTGCTGGAAACGCAATATGCATCGGTTGGCGCCGCTGCTACGCATGCTCTGAAGGAGACTCTGGCTGTTCTCGACAGGTCGGTTGCCAACAATAGTTCGCTCCTTACGCTGGCAGAACGATATAAAAGAAAGTATGAGCAGGTATCAAAATATAGAGATGCTTATGGTCGATACTGCTGGCCTGTTAATAAGCTCGAAGATTATAAGGTAGCACCGTTTCATATCCTGGCTACGGAGGGAAAGGTGTGGATTGCCGAAAACCATGAATGGCATATGGAAACTATCAAGTCTTTTTGCCTGGCCGATCCGGCTATACTTGTAGCTACGCCCTACCTGATCGTTAATACACAAGAGGAAGATAGTGTAAATGCAGCAACAGAATGGTGGTTGTCTTTGACAGAAAATGGAGGCGAGGGGATGGTTATTAAACCGTATAACTTTGTTGAAAGAGATAAAAAGGGCATCGTGCAACCTGCCGTAAAAGTTCGGGGCAAGGAGTACCTGCGGATTATTTACGGTCCGGAATATACATCAGAAGAAAATCTTGACAGGCTGCGGAGCCGTAGCTTAAACGCAAAACGCTCACTGGCGATGAGGGAATTTGCCATGGGCGCCGAAGGTCTTGAAAGATTTATTAATAAAGAGCCTTTAAACCGTGTACATCAATGCGCGTTTGGAGTGCTGGCTTTAGAAAGCGAGCCCGTAGATCCGAGGCTTTAAAATGAACGATGGTATGCGTAATATTATATTAGAAAAACTTCATCAGCTGGAGATCCGGCAAGACATCCGTATTCTCTATGCCTGTGAATCTGGCAGCCGGGCCTGGGGATTTGCCTCGCCCGACAGCGATTTCGACGTCAGATTTATCTATGCCCGAAAAATGGGAGATTATCTTTCGATAGCGGATTCAAGAGACGTGGTGGAATTACCGGTGAATGAGGTTCTGGATATCAGTGGCTGGGATCTTCGAAAAGCTTTGCAGCTGTTTTTAAAGTCGAATGCTCCTTTGTATGAATGGCTCCAGTCTCCGATAGTGTATATGGAGGATGGCGAATTCCTTAGCGGGATGAAAGAACTTATGCCAACGTATTTTTCACTAAAGGCCGCAGCAAATCATTACCTGTCGATGACTGTCAACACTGTCAGTAAGGATCTGCAGGGCGGGGATGTTAAGCTTAAACGGTATTTCTATGCCCTCAGGCCGGCATTAGCTTGTCTTTGGATTGTAGAAAAAGAGGCACTTCCTCCCATGGAGTTTGCTCTGCTGAGATCTCTGATTTCGGGTTCTGATATTGAGGAAGATATCGATGAGCTGTTAAAGGTTAAGGCGGGTGCCGGAGAGAAAGCATTAACAAAGCCCTTTTTTAGAATAGATGCATGGCTGGCGGATACAATAGATCATTGCAGAGGGAAAATACCTATGCTGCGTTCAGAAAAGTTTACGACTGCACAGCTTGATATCTTCTTCAGAAAATATGTGCAAGTATGACATTTGAATCACTGCAAATCCGGCGGGAATTGTTACTTCTGGATTGTATAAGCGGGAGCAGGGCTTACAATCTTGATCTTGCTTCCTCAGATACGGATAAGAAAGGAATATTTATCCTGCCGGAGAACGAGCTGTTCGGCTTTACTCAGGTTCAGCAATTGAATAATGAGAGTAATGACGAAGTGTATTTTGAACTCAAACGTTTTCTGGAACTGCTGCTTAAGAATAATCCTAATATACTTGAGCTTTTAAGCACTCCGCCGAAACATATCCATTACCGGCACCCGGTAATGGATATGTTTAAACCAGAAGATTTCCTGTCAAAACTTTGCAGGGACACATTTGCAGGTTACGCCGCAAGTCAGGTGAAAAAATCAAAAGGCCTTAATAAGAAGATTAATAATGCATTTGACGCAGAACGAAGGAATGTCCTTGATTTTTGCCATGTGGTTTATGGCAATGGTAGTGTTCCGCTGAAAGAATGGTTAAAAGAGCACAGATATAGTCAGGATGACTGCGGCCTTACAGATTTAGCACATTTCAGAGACGTTTATTTGCTGTACCATCAAAGTCAGCTAAAGAAAGGGGAGAGGCTGTCAGGAATAGTTTCAGGCCCTGAATCAGATAATGTTAAATTGAGCTCTGTTACAAAAGGAATAGAACCTTTAGCGGTTATGAACTTTAATAAAGATGGCTATTCGGTATACTGCAGAGAGTTCAGGGAATATTGGGACTGGGTAAATAAGCGTAACGAAAGCAGATATCAGAATACACTTTCGCATGGTAAAAGTTATGATGCAAAGAACATGATGCATACGTTCAGGCTGCTGAATATGGCTGAAGAGATAGCACTCTATAGAGAAGTCCGGGTTTTTCGTGAAGACCGTGAGTTTTTACTAAAGATAAGATCTGGTGAATTTGATTATGATACGCTGATGGCAATGGTAGATGAAAAACTGGAAAAGATAGATCAGGCTTATAAAAATTCTGCGCTTCGTGCAAAGCCGGATGAGGCGCAGGCCGAAGCTTTGCTGATACAGATTCGGAAAGAGTTTTACAAGGGATAACATCATTTAATTTTGCCTGAAATAAATACTGCCAGGCCTCCAGCGTGCTGTAACCAAACGACGCTGAAGACCCGGCGGTATTATTTTTATATCATCTTACTTACTTCCCTCTGCTTTTACCGGCACCGGAGCATCCATAGCTACCCCGTTTACCTTTACATTTTCGAAACGCAGCCCTTTTACATTACCAAGATCAAAGCCAGTGTCTTTTAATTTTACGTCTACATTTTTCACGAGTATGCCGCTGATCTCCGTTTGCTCGTGTCCTTTGATGGTTCCAAGA
>Ga0265780_10010234_pt1 | contig 11194 bp, 10 predicted proteins | sample P1T30metagenome_FD_192432 | JGI IMG/M metagenome (GOLD analysis project Ga0265780, IMG submission 192432) | Plant litter microbial communities from East Loma Ridge, Irvine, California - P1 T30 | ecosystem: Environmental > Terrestrial > Plant litter > Unclassified | place: USA: California... | reverse complement strand
CTGCTCGCGCAACACCGCGATGATCTGCTCCTCGCTGAACCTGGTCTTCTTCACGTCCGCCTCCTCACGAAGCGGACTCTAGCTCAAATTGGCAGAGTTTCAGGGGAGCACGTCAGAACGTGCGTTAGTGGGTCGGAGCTGCTGCCGGCGCGCAACTCGTGCCGGATGACAATCTGAGTCTCACCCGGTCGCATTGAGGATCACGGCGACTGTCTCCTCCGGCATGTCCCACATTGGAAAGTGACCGCTGCGCTTGAACCAGTGGAGTTCTGCCCCGGGAAAGGCTGCCTTTGCTCGCGCCGCCTGCCTAGGCAGGCAAAGCCGGTCGTGCCTGCCCCACCCGATGACAACGCGGCCGGTGCCGGGTGCGGCGGGGCCGGTCTGCTCAGGCCCCGTCGCTAAGTTGTCGACCAGTGCGTCGAACGTTGGCGTTATGCTCAGACCGTCCAGTTCCGTTGCGACGATCTCGCCGTCAAGTGCCCAAGGCCGCGCGGAGAGCTGAGCGAGCAGCGCCGTGCGCGACGCAGCGTTCCGGCTCAACGCCGGCAACGTTGGCCGGATGGCTCGCAGCAAGCGACTGGAAGCGCCGATGGTGGTCTTGAAGAAGGTCCGCTCCCAGCCTCGCCAGAAGCCGCCAGGATCAAGCGCGACCACGTTGCCGACAAGTCCGCGCCGCGCGAGCTCGAGCACGATCCGCGCGCCCATTGAACTGCCGACGACATCGACGCCAGACAAGCCGGCGCTCTCGATGTATCGCTCGACGCTGCCGACCAAACCGTCGAATGTCCCGCTGTCGGACTCCGCGGGAGTGGTGCCGTGACCCGGGAGATCGATCGCGATCACCTTTCGCGTTGCGCTGAGTGGCTCCAGGACCGTGCTCCACGATCGCCAACTGCCGCCAAGACCATGAATCATGAGCAGCGTGCGTCCGGTACCGCGCTCGATTGTGTTCATGCCGTCTCCGTATTGTGGCTGTGAGAAGTGAAACGAGCACGGCCACTTCGCAGGCTTGGCCGTCCTCCAATGGGCGTTGGAGACCGACTTTCCTGACGAAGCGGCATCGAACGAGATCTTTTCATTAGCGCGCGGTCTGATCAACGATCGCCAGACCTATTCGATCGTCATGCCCTGCGTCGGAAGTTCGGCAAGAGAGCGAAGCTCATGAACGGGACAGCCATTGTGCTGACCGCGAAACTGCGTCGACATCTCGTAGGTCGGCTTGCGGGCACGGTTGACGCCGCCAATCGGTTGATGGGCAACGAGCCCGTGCCACGGGCTGAATGATATCGCCTGCTCCTGGTGCTCGCTGAGCCCGCGTTCCCAGCCGAGCTGCGCGCGCACGGTGAGCCGGGCGACCGCTACGTACGGGCTCTCCTTCTCATCCCAGACCACCGAGGAGTCCTCGACCGGCATCTTCTCGAGATCGGTGCAGAGCTGCACGCGTAATTCCCAGATGCTGTCCTGCTCGATCAGCACCTGCCCCATGTCCTCGCGAAGCGCGTTGGGGCGGCCGGACGCGTCGACCTTGCTGCCGGCGAGCTCGGTGAGATTGGGCGACACCGGCGCGACCGAGATCTTGGCGATGTAGCCGCCATGCCGCAACGGCACCTGGGTGTAGTATGTCTCGCCAAGGGGGTGAGTGTTGGGCGCGCCGCCCAGCGTCTGGATCGTCGGGCTCTGGATGCCGACCGTCTCAAGCGCTGCGTCGACGGTCTGTAGGACTGCGGACAGGCCCTTCTTAAGCCCCTCGCCGGAGTCCGTCGTTTTGGCGAGCATCTTGAGGTTGGCGAGGAACGCCTTGGGCGTAGGGGCCGCGAACGCCGGACCGTTGACCAAGATGAAGTCCTGCGTGGTGTCGGCCTCCGAACCCGGCAGGCGGTCGCCCGAAACGCCGAACAGCTTGACGGCGAGCCCGCGGGGCACGCTGATGCTGTCGTCGAGGATATCGCCGGGCAGCGTCGAGAAGCGCAACAGCGCGTCGTAGCTGCCGGGCGTCGAGAACAGACCCTGAGCGAGAGCCGGCGCGATGCCGGACAGCACCTCCAGCTTGCCCTTGACGATCGCGTGACCCTTGGCGTGCACGCCGCGCACCGCAGTGCCGTAGTCCTTCGCCGTCTTCTCCTGAATCAGCCGCAACTGCTCGTTCAAGCCCTTGATGGTCTCCGCTTCGTCGTCGGCCCGCACCTCGACGTTCGGCGTGAAGGCAACGGGCGAGCGGTGGAGATCATTGGACATGGGCTGGACCTTCTGCGAGCGTGAGTTTCGATGAAAACCGTGCCCCGGCCGGATCGGGCTCACGCAAGTAGCTGATCTAGACGATCAGTGTCATTGATCTGGACGATCGGAGACCTGCCGAGACACGTACTGGGATGAGGCCCTGATGTTTTCGCCGTCTGGACATGCCCGATAGTCTGCAGGTCCGCAGTCATACGCAGCGCGGAAGGCTCGCGAGAACGGCCTCGGGCCGGCATATCCTGCGGTCTGCGCGATCACCTTGATCGGCAGGTCGGTCGTTCGTAGCAGCCGTGCCCCAATGCGGAGCCTAGTCTTCTGCACGAAGTCGATCGGACCCTGCCCGAAAGTCTTGGAGAAGTGATCCGAGAACGAGGCACGGCTCATGCCGGAGAGCGAGGCCAGGCTGTCGACCGTATGAGGAGCCGCGGGGTTGCCGATGATGGCGGCGAGCGCTTTGGAGAGGCGAAGGTGGAACGTTGCTCCTCCGGAGAGTTCCGTCTGCCGTTCCCAACGATCGCGCAGTAGTGCAATGAGCCCTTGCTTCATCAAGGCTTGGCACATCGCCTGAGTGCCGAACCCAGCGTGGGTGATCTCGTTCGCCATTGCATCGAACACGCTCGCAGGGATGACGCCCGTGACGATGTCACCCGCAATCGGTGCTCGGAGCAGGTCGAAGAAGCCCAGGCCGCCTTGGTAGGGTGCCGACAAGGCTCCGCACAGCATCAGTGTATCGTCGGCGCCGCTTCCAGCGGTGAACTCGACCAGGCCGTCTCCGAGCACCGCACAACGATCAGCGGCTTCGCGGACCTCGGCGAGATCGCTGACCTCGCCCACCCAATGCTGCTCCGAGGTAGGGACGATCAGAACGCTTGATTGCGAGAACGGGATCGGTGGTGACGCGCCGACCTGCAGATGACCGGACCCACGAAGCACGAAGTGGACGGTCACCGCATCGAACGCGGGAAAGGTCATCCGCCATCCTGTCTGGATCCGACATACCGAGAACGCGTGCGGGTCGACGTCGATGGTGGTCAGGAGCTGGTCGAGCGAACGTTTCACGAAGTAGCCCTACCGCATACGCACCTCCGCGGACACTGTTTTCATCCTGATGCAGCCTCGCTCGGGAGACCGTGAAAATGTCGCCGGTGTGCAATTACTGGCCGAACGGGCGACCGCTTCCGGGAAGAGGGCGAGCACGCTTGAACGTCCGGCTATGGGTCAAAAGCCTACGGGGGTAGGAAGCCGGCTGCCTTAGATTTGAACCAAAAACATGTGGCCGTTGGCGTGCATCACCTGTCGCACGCATCTTCTTGCCACAGGTGATGCTTTTATGGACACTCAGGCCCTGTCGATTGCCTGTCCCATCAGCCCGAAGATGGCATTACGGGCATGTAGACCAATGTTCATTTTGCTGCCGTTGCTTCTATTTCGACGAGGAATGCCGGTCCTGCCAAGGCTGCGACCTGCACCGTCGAGCGCGCGACCGTCGTCGGGTTCTCTGCAGTGTTAAAAAACTGCTTGAAGCCATCGTTCATGCCGGCGAAATCCATCTTGCCGCCCATTTTTGGATCGCCAGCGACGAAGACGGTGAGTTTGATGATGTCACGCATCGCGAAATCATGTTCGGCCAGAATTGCCTTGATCTTGGCAAGTACGCTGAGCGTCTGCGTCTTGGTGTCGCCGAAATCGGCGATGGTGAGTTGGGCTGGCGGCAACTTCTTCGTCGGGTCGAGCGGTGCGGCCAACTGGCCGCTGAGATAAAGGGTGGTCGCGCCGGGCTTTACCGTCACCGATTGCAGGATCAGGCCTGCCGGGGCGCTGGCATGCTTGACGACGGTCTGGGCCGCCGCCGGGTTGGTCAGGAGGGCGACCGCGGCGAGCGCGGCTCCCATTATGCGCGTCTTCAAAGCCATTCTCCCATGATCCTCGTGTCAGAACGATACGTTGAGGCGAGCGTAATAATAGCCGCCATTGATGCCGTAGGGGCTGAAGGTCAGCGGCGCGTCGAGCACGTTGCCGCCGTTCACCAGCGTCGCATTGGTGGTGCCGGGAACGAGTGGCACAATCGGCGGGCGCTTGTTGAAGACGTTGTTGGCCCCCAGCGAAACGCCGAGATCGGGCGTGATGTCGTAGGTCAGCTCGATGTCGCCGATGAACGCGGTGCCGATCGTCTGTTTATAATAGGTGCCGCCATCGGGTGTCAGCTTGGCTGAACTCTTGCCATAGACCGTGCCGCGCAGCGTCGCCGAGACTTTGTCGATCGTGTACAGGAGCGAGGTGATCACCTTCACCTTGGGCGAGGCGTTTTCAATATTGCTCTGGGCGCCGGCATCGAACAGCGGAATGGCAATGCCGGTAACGGGATTGGTCAGCGCGGCGGGCGCGGCGATCAGCCGGGTGAGCTTGGTCTCGTTGTAATTGCCCGAGATCGTCCAGTTCGCCTTGCCGTAATCATCGAAGTCGGTGACGTAGCTGACAACCAGATCGACGCCGCGCGTGCGGGTGTTGGCGCCATTGGTGAAGATATTGATGCCGGTTTGGCTGACGGTGGGATCGAGCACGTTGCCATTGGCGATGATCGCCTGTGTCACGATCGGGAAGTTGACCGCACCGCCGCTGCCGTAGATCGAGCCGGTGCCCAGGATGCGATCGCGGATCTTCACCTGATAAGCGTCGAGCGTAATCGTCAGTCGATCGACCGGACGAATGACCGTGCCGAGCGAATAATTGGTCGACTTTTCTGGCTTGAGGTTCTGGAAGCCGATCAGCTTGGCCGCCGCCGAATTGGCGGGCAATTGCACGAAGGCGGCGGTCGGCGAAACGTTGGTCGCGGAATAATAGGATTCGGCGAGCGTGGGCGCGCGGAAACCGGTCGAGAAGGTGCCGCGTAGCGCGAACTGCGGCGAAAAGTCGTATCGGCCGGTGCCCTTGTAGATGAACTTGCTGCCGAAGTCGGAATAATGTTCGTAGCGGCCGGCAACGTCGACCTTGAGGCCGTCGACCGGATTAGCAGCGATATCCACATAACCCGCCGCGGATTCGCGGCCGTTGATACCAGCGTCCGACGGGCGGAAGCCCGGATAGGATTGGCCGCCCTCCTTGTAGATCGAGGCCGGATCGCCTGAGCCGATCTGGTAAACGTTTTTACGATATTCGCCCCCGAAGGCGAGGTTGATCGGAGTGGCGAGCCCCGCGTCGATCTCGTGCGTGACGTCCGCGTTGACGGTAAATTCGGTCGATTTGAAGAAGCCGTCGTAGAAGCTGGTGGGCGTGAAGCCGGTGTCGGCGTAAAGCGAGGCGTTGGCGGAATCGACGGTGTAGATCGCGTTTTTGTCCTGGCCGAAGGTCGTCGACAAATCGTAATGGAAGCCGTCGGCCATGCCGCGGATGCCGCCGGTGAACGCCATATCATCTTCGCGGATTTTCTCGCGCGGGCTGAAGCCGTTGACCGGCGTGTCGCCTTCGGGATCGAAATAGGTGGTCACCCCGGCAACGGTGCGCGACACGCGCGTCGGCACGCGCACGTTCTCGTACGCGCTGGCGATCCGCTTCGAATACGTACCGAAGCTGTAGATCTCGCCGCCGCCAAAATCATAAGCGGTATTGTATTGCAGGTTGGTCAGCCGTGATTGGGCGTCGCCGTTGATGCGGTTCACGTAGGGGAAGCGGTCCATCCCGGGATAAAGCTGCCGCTGGATCGCGCTCAGCGACGGGTTGGACGTGCCGGTGAGCAGATTGCCGTTGCTGTCGGTGACGCGACGATCAAGGCCGCCGACCTGGGTAAAGTCATGGAAGCGATGGAAGGCGGTGATATTGAGATAGCCCGCTTCGCCGATCTTGGTGGCGACGTGCAATGTGCCGGCATAGGTGTCACCGCCGACATCGTAGTTCTTGCCGGCGGTGACATAGCCGTCACCCCCCTCCTTGTCGTCCTTGAGAATGATGTTGATCACGCCGGCGATCGCGTCCGAGCCATATTGCGCCGCGGCACCGTCCTCCAGCACTTCGATCCGCTTGATCGACGACGGGCTGATCAGGTCGAGGTCGGCCGTCGCGGCACCCTGGTAAGGGCCGCCGAGCACGGCGAGGTTTGACGTGCCATGCCGGCGCTTGCCGTTGACCAGCACTAAAGTGTGGTTGGGGCTGAGCCCGCGCAGTCGCGCCGATAGGGTGAGATTGGCGGTGTCGCCGCCGAACGCCTGCGCGGTGAACGACGGCACCAACTGGGTGAGCACCTGGTTGAGATTGGGCTGGCCGACGTGGCTCAGCGCATCGGCGTCGAGCACCTTGATCGGTGCGGCGCTCTCCGCGGCAGTGATGCCGCCGGCGCGAGTGCCGGTGACGATGATGTCGCTGTCGTCCTGCTGCGGTTCGCCAGCCACGAGCGGTGACGGCGTCGGTTCGACCGGCGTCGCGATCGGGGTCAGCGTTTGACCGTTCGCCGCCGTCGTAAGAGCGATGAAGAGCATGGCCGCGATCGCGGCACGTGACGTTCCGATATAGAAACTCATGGTCAGCCCCCAGATGTTGTCAGGTCGGCCTCGCCATCCCCTCCTCAGACTGCTTTTATTTTACACAGTCTTCATTCTCGAAGCTGTCGCTCCGAGTTATCTATCTCAGTGGTCTAGTCCCTTGATTATTTACCTGCATACCCCAATTGCAATTGGTTGTTTGACTGATGCTCCGGTTGAAGAGCTTTTCTCTGGGAAATGTGGTGCATCGTCACGACAAGGACTTGTTCATCGTGACGAACGGCACCGCGATCCCACCACAGATCTGCGTCTGTCTTATTGTCGCGCCATAGCCGTGCGCGGCATAAAAGGGTTCGCCGGGCAGGGTCGCCATCAACGTCGCGCGGCCGAGGCCTGCGGCCGCCGCCGCGGATTCGCAGGCAGAAAGCAGCGCCCGCCCGACGCCGCGTCGCGCCTGGTGCTCTGCGACGAAAAGGCGCGGATCCGGGCGGCGTCCGTCGCCGGATCGAGCAGCGCGCTGGATCGCCGTGCGAAGCGATCGCCGCCGAACAGGGTCGCTCGCCGGCTCCAGCCGCCGCAGCCGGCGAGCGCGCCGTGCCATTCCGCCATGAAATAGCTGCCGTCGTCGACCAGTTCGCTGTCGACGCCGAATACATGCTCGATCGCCGCCTCGATCTGGTCGGCATCATAATAAGCCCGACTGAGCGCGCGAGCCGATCGAGCGATCAGGGCCTCCAATGCGGGAATATCGGGCGGCGTCGCCGCGCGCAGGCTCAGCGCCTGGGCGACCAGCGTCATGCGGCCCTGCGACGGACCGGGCCGACGAGCGCCTCTGCCGAGACGCGGCGGGCGAGGGCAAGCACCTGCGCCCGCGCCGATTGAATGCCGCCCTCCTGCCAGCCGGGTGTCTGACTGAGTGCCGCGCTGGCGAAATAAATGCGACCTTCCGGCGCCTGCAGCAGGCGAAAGGCGGCAGTATCGATATGGCCTTCCTGACGGCCATTGGCGCTGCCCGCGTTCCAGTCGGGCCATGGCCCCAGACTGTAGGGGATCTTGTGCCAGTTGACCGCGAGGCCGTTGACCAGATCGGCGCCGTGGCCGGGATGGAGCTTGTCGACGACGCCGCGCGAGAACGCGATCTGCTCCGCGATCGGTCGCTTCTGGAATTCCGCCGCGGTTGGCCCGGAGGAATAGCAGCCGAGCAGCATGCCGCGCTCACTGTGCAACCCCGCGGACGGGTACCAGATCAGCGTCGTCGGCCCGCCGACGAACGAGATGCCGCCGTAGATCTGTTCGCGCTCCCAGAAGCGCGGGCTTTCGAAGGCGACCTTGTTCGAATAATCGTATTGAACGTTGGCGATCGTCGTCTTTAGCTTGGCCGACAGGTTGGTGTCGATCTTGGCGAGCACCGGGAAGGGGATGGTGCAGATCAGATAATCGGCCACGACCGTCTCGACCGCGCCGCTCGCAGTGTCTCGATAGATCACTTCGACGTCGCTGCTGCGCTGACGGATGCGCGTGACCTCGGCGCCGCGCAGTGCCGGACGACGCAGCGCATCGTCCATCGCCGCGTGAATTCGGTCCATGCCGCCAACCGGTTCGAACATCGTCGCCTGCATGTAGAGATTGTCTTCGAACAGGGTCATCGGCAGCCGCTGATTGGCAAGCAACTGGTCAAGCGGCATTGCCGTCGACGGCGAGGCGAAGGCAACGCCCGCGCCCGGCGCCGAGCCGAAGCCGGAGCGTTCGGTCCCCGCGAACGATCCATCCTCGCCGAGGTCGCCATAGGCTTTGATGAACGGCAGCAGCTTCTCGCGGTCGACCGCGGTCAGTTCGGCATCGAGCGACCCCTTGCGGATCGCTTTGGCAAGCAGTTCGGCAATCCGTCCGCGCATATCGTTAATCGCGGTCCGCATGCGAATCTTGGAGCCATCGTCCGCCATGACATAAGCGGAACGACTGGAATTAACCTCTACTTCGATCGGCACACCGAATTTCTTGGCATAACCGAGCAGCCCTTGGTGAAAGCTGGGTATGCGCGCCGGCCCAGCGTTGAAATAGACGCCGTCCGAAAATTTGGCGGTTTGCGTATCTTCGCCGTTCATCTCGATCGTGTCGCCGTCGCGGACTGTCCAGGCCCTCCCGCCGACCCGTTTGCGTGCTTCGAGCAAAGTGACGAGGAAGCCGGCCTGTTCCAGCTCATAGGCGGAGGTCAGGCCGGCGATACCGGCGCCCAGTACCACGACGTGCCGCCCGCGGCCCAGCGTAGGCACGAGGCCGCTCATGTCCTGCGCCTGTGCGGTGCCAGCGAGCCCAAGTGCCTGCATTGCGCCGAACGTCGCGCCCAATCCTCCAGCCATACCTAGCCGGGTCAGAACCATTCTGCGTGTCACCATGAAGAGCGTCCCCCTGGTCGCAGCACACTGCGAACCCCGCCCCGTCGGCGGCAGACACCCCGGACATCCCGCTCCGATACCCGCAACGCTTATGCGCGCCCACGGCGATACGCGAAACAATTAGGTAAATAATGGTACGTGCTGTGTACGATTCTGATTAAACCAAAGATTTTCTTGCGCTGCAACAAGTTTGTCATCTTGAGGTCAGGAAGCTGGCTCTGTCGGGCTTCGTGGTGCATGGGCACAGCCATGAGCGGGTCGCGGCTCTCAAAGCGAGCAGACCGGCTCTAGATCCGTCGACTTATGTGTCGGGATAGGATGCCGATATGGCAGCGACAGCATCAGGGCTGGTGATGGGATCGATTGGATCGCGGGCGGCGTCAAAGGCCTACGGGCACTCAGACGCTGCATCGCCGAACGCATCACGATTATAGTGGCGCGGATGACGTCGACATTCACGAGCAGGGCAGTGTTACGCCGTCATCAACCAACAAAAATAATTGCGTTGCCGCATTAACGGCGAAAGGAATCCGACTGCTCACATCGCTAATCTCGCCCAACCGTTTGTCACTGTGCCCGCTCGTTCGGAGAGCCTCGCAGCCTGCGGCTCACCGTCGTACATCAGCGTGAACAAATGGCTGAAGGTCGGTCGCGGGTAGGCCTGCTCAATGATTTATACTGGGGCCCAGCCGCCAACGTCTTGACTGTCTGCTTCCGGCCACGATCCGACATTCCCGTTTTACCATCGGTTGCAAGCCAGTTTAGTCGGGCAGTTTGCCAACCACTTTCATCCACCGACTCCGCGTGCTCGGATTGTCTTCGCTTCGCTTGCCCGGTAAATCGCGTGTGTCGAGCCAGTCGCTATGCCAGCTTTCGATGGCAAAATGGCTGGCGGGATGAAACCGATAAGGATTGTCGAAGCTGCCTACAGTCAGGTCCAGCCCGGGTGCCTCGCTGTCGGCGAACTCGAAGGTCAGTGGTGTTCCACAGGCCGAGCAGAACCCTCGATTGGCAATAGGCGAGGATGCATAGCGATCGGGCTCACGTGTCGTCCACGTCAGGTCAGTGCGGCGAACACCTTTGAGTGCGATCGACACGCCGCCCGTCGCGCGCTGGCACATCCGACAATGGCATAGGTAGGCTTCGTCGCTGTCGATCACGACAGCATATCGGACCCGACCGCATTGGCAGCCACCCGTCACCGTATCTGTCATCATCATGCTCGCAATGTCCGTGTGCCACGGTTCTGTGCCCAATCCGACCCGACGGCAATCCACCTATTCACTGCCATTCCTTGTCGGCGAACCGATGGTCGTTTCTTGAGACTTTTTGGAACGGCCGGCGTGCCGTCGGGCGGGGGCAACGGCTTGTGCATCACCTTCGCCTCGGGACATGAATGAATGTCTGAAGTCGGGAGGCGGGTAGGACCCTGTGAATGACTGAGATTGGGTCCTCTTAGCCGCTGCAAAGCGAAGCCTGCAGAACTCAAAGCAGCGGTCGTTCTCCGTGTTTTAACATCGCAGGAATAACCAGGTCCTCCTCGTCGGCCAAATGCCTTAACAGTACATCGAGCAGGTTTTGGGCTTCGGCGGCATAAATGTCGGCCGCTCGGCGTGCGCCCTCACCGTTGGTAGATAAGGCATTTAGCAGCCCGCGCGCATGCTCGACCGTCGCGGCCAGGCGCTGGTGGATGAGGTCGTGATCCGCCTCTAGCAGATCGAAACCGACGACGAGACGCTCATCCAGTTGCCGGAACTTAGGAAAGTAGGCGACGTCCTCGATGCGATGGTGCTGATCGAGGTGCTGGAGGAAGCCGTTGATCTGCGGGACGAAGGCGCTCTGAAGCTGGACTCCGTCGATCCGTCGGCCGCGAAATGCGTCCACGATGCGGGAAACTTCGCTCCCCTCTTGCCGCAGAGTAGCGTGCACGTGCAGCCAGAAGTCTGCGAGCTGGCCGAAGTTTGCGTGCGTGCGCCAATCCTCCCGCGGGTAGTGCGCACGAAGATATGCAATGTCATCCGAAACGCCTGTGCGCTCACCAAGGCGAAGCCGTTCTGGGGGGAACTCGTCCATCAGCACCTCTCGTCACAA
>Ga0265780_10010233_pt1 | contig 11195 bp, 11 predicted proteins | sample P1T30metagenome_FD_192432 | JGI IMG/M metagenome (GOLD analysis project Ga0265780, IMG submission 192432) | Plant litter microbial communities from East Loma Ridge, Irvine, California - P1 T30 | ecosystem: Environmental > Terrestrial > Plant litter > Unclassified | place: USA: California... | reverse complement strand
GCCGCGCTGGTGCGCCTGGTCCAGGCATTGGCGGCGCGGTATCCGTCATTGCTCCACATCGTGGGCCATGAGGAGCTGGACCTGGAGCAGATCCCGGCCAGTGACGATGCGGCGATCAAGGTGGCGCGCAAACGCGATCCCGGTCCGTTGTTTCCGTGGCGCGAGGTACAGGCCGCCGTGCCGCTGCAGCACGCCGTGCCGTGAACCAAGCAGATGTGTAGTGGCGAGCTTGCTCGCCATCGAGTAGCGAGCAGGCTCGCTACTACGGGTCAGGGATGCTATGCGCCGGTCGCCACCGGCCGGCTGCCGTCACTGATCCAGCCGCTCCAGGAATCGGCATAGATGCGTGCGCCGTGCAGGCCGGCCGATTCCATCGCCAGCAGCAGATGGCAGGCGGTAACCCCGGATCCACACATCAGCACCACCTGCGCCGGATCATGCGCGCCGATCACCTGCTGCAGTTCGGCGCGCAGTTCATCGGCCGGGCGCATCCTGCCGCCCGCCACGTTCAAGGCGAACGGGCGGTTCACGGCGCCAGGTACGTGGCCGGCCACGGGATCCAGCGGCTCCACTTCACCGCGGAAACGTTCGTTGGCGCGTGCATCGACCAGCCAGCCGGATGCGTGTTTCAGCCGCATTGCCACTTCATCCACGCTGGCCACCTGACGGGCATCGAGGTGGCCGGGATAAGGTGGCAGGGCGGCAGGTTGGACGGCCTCGGTGGCCACCGGAAGACCTGCCTGCTGCCACGCCGCGAAGCCACCATCGAGCACGGCCACCTGGCGGTGACCCATCAAGCGCAGCAGCCACCACAGGCGCGCGGCCGCCATGCTGCCTTCGGCCGCGTCGTACACCACCACCTGCGTGTCCGGGCCGATACCCCAGCGACCCACGGTGGCAGCGAAGGTCGCGCTGTCCGGCAGCGGATGCCGGCCGTGGCCCACGCTGCGCTTGTCCGATAGATCGTGGTCGAGGTCGGCATACACCGCACCGGGAATGTGCCCGGCGGCGTACTGTGCTGCCCCGGCCTGGGCATCAGCCAGCGAAAAACGCGCATCGACCACGCGCCATGCGGTGCTTGCCGTGGCGCGCGCGTCCACCACGCGGAGCACATCGGCATCGAGCATCGCGGCCAATGATGCCGCATCGACAAGCGGGGTCCAGCTTGCATCGTTGGCGTTCATGACACTTCCTCCAGGCGACGGCGCAGGTTGTACAGGATGGCCGCGGTTGCGCCCCATATGCGCTGGCCGGGCCAGCTGTATTCCAGGACGTGGCGCACGCGTCCACGATGGACGATTTCCACGTGGCGCAGGTTGTCCGCTGACATCAGGAAGTCCAGCGGCACCTCGAACACGTCGGCCACTTCGTCAGGCGAGGGCACCGGCTTGAAACTTGGATCAATCACCGCCACCACCGGCGTCACGCGGTAGCCGGTTATGGTCACGAACGGGTCCAGGTAACCCAGGGCCTGCACCTGGCCGGCCGCCAGCGCGATCTCTTCGTTGCTTTCGCGCAGCGCCGCAGCCATCGCATCGGCGTCGTCGGCTTCGGTGCGGCCACCGGGGAAACCCACCTGCCCCCCATGCTGGCGCAGCGCTTCGGTGCGGCGCGTCAGGATCACCTGCGCGCCGGTGGCACGCGGCACGATACCGGCCAGCACCGCTGCTTCGACAAGCGGTCCGGGCGGCAGCAGATCCTCCAGCTCGCTGCGGTTCCAGCCATCCCCCAGCGGCGGCGCATCCAGCGGATGCAGCGCGCGCATCAGGCGTTGATGATCGGCAAGCGAGCCGTCCAATGAAGCTCGGAGCTGCTCGCGCAGCGGCAGGCGATGGTGCATGACGTGCTGCCGTTCGCGCTCGCTCATCGACGACCACCGCGCGATTTCGTCGAGGCTGCGCAGGCAGCCGGTGCACGACCGATGCGGGTCGAGTTCGCATTTTCCAATGCAGGGACTGGGCACGGCACGTGCTGGTTTTTCCGTGGTTTGCACCGCCGTACATTACCGCGAATGGACCGCGGCCGGCACCCGGCGCAAACAAAAACGCGCCGGTGGAAGCCACCGGCGCGTCGGGTTGAACGGTGTTGCTGGTTACTTGACGCTGACCAGCTTGATTTCAAACTGCACGGCCACGTTCGGCGGGAACGGGGTACGCGGGTCGGCACCATAGGCCTGTTCCGGCGGCAAGGTCACTTCCCACTTCGAACCGGCCGGCATCTGCAGCAGGGTCTCGCGCATGGCCTTCATTTCCACTTCGCTCAGCTTCATCGCAGGAATCTGCTGGGCGGGGCGTGCTTCAGCCGGACGGGTGCCGTACGGGAACGGACCGGCCACTTCCAGCTGCACGGTGCTGGCCTGCGTCGGCTTGGCGCCCTTGCCGGCTTCGATCACGCGGTACTGCACGCCGCTGGCCAGGGTCTGCACGCCGGCCTTGGCCTTGTTGGTGGCCAGGAACTGGGTGCTCTTGGTCTTGTTTTCAGCAGCAGCCTTGTCGTACTCGGCCTTGGCGGCCTGCGCACGACCCTGCTCGCGCTTCTGGAACGCTTCAACGGCCGGCTTCAGCTGGTCGGCGGTAATGGCCGGCTGCTTCTTGGCGTAGGCATCCTGCAGGCCCTTCACCACCGAGTTGATGTCCAGCTGCTCACCGCGACCGGTCAGCTCGGCAAGGTTGTTGCCGTAGTCATAACCGAAGTAATAGCTGAGCTTGCCCTTTTCGGACGCAACGTCCTGGGCGAAGGCATTGCCCGTCAGGGCCAGGGCCGCGACGGCGACCGCGATAGAACGCAACTTCATCAAACAATTCTCCAGGGGTGGTAACTCAGGGGGCGTTTTCGCCGCCCTGAGGCGACGGGTTAGGATAGCGGCCGCGAGGGGGGTTCCGCTACTGACAACGCAGGCTTTGACCTGATTGCGTTTCAAGAGTTCAACATCACTGTTTTTTAACGTTTCTGGAGATTCCGCGTGGCCGACGCCCCGATTACCGCCCCCGTTGCCGTAATGGACCACGGTGCCATCCGCACCGTGACGGTGCAGCGGCCGGAGAAACTCAATGCACTCAACGGGGAAACCCTGCGCGCGCTGGCTGCGGCCTTCGAGGACGCCGCCCGGGACCCGGCCGTACGCGTCGTGATCCTGACCGGCGCCGGGCCGAAAGCCTTCGTTGCAGGGGCTGACATCAGTGAGATGAACACCCTGTCGGCCGTGGACGGGCGGGACTTTTCCCTTCTGGGACAGCGCCTTATGCGTCAGATCGAGCGGATGCCCAAGCCGGTCATCGCACGCGTGAACGGGTTCGCACTGGGCGGCGGGCTGGAGCTGGCCATGGCCTGCCACCTGCGCATTGCCGTCGATACCGCTCGGCTGGGCCAGCCGGAGATCACCCTGGGGCTGATTCCCGGCTTCGGCGGCAGCCAGCGCCTGCTGCGCCTGTGCGGACGCGCCGCCACGCTGGAACTGTGCCTGCTGGGCACTCCCATCGATGCCGCACGTGCGCTGCAGCTGGGCCTGGTGAACGAAGTCGCCGGCGCCGACGCGCTGGATGCGCGCGTGGCCGCGCACGCCGAACGCCTCGCAAACGCAGCGCCGCTGGCCCTGCGGGCGCTGCTCGATGCGGTGCATGTAGGCGGCGAATGCAGCCTGGAATCGGGTCTGGAATACGAAAGTGTGCAGTTCGGGCTGCTGTTTGCCACCCAGGACATGCGCGAAGGCACCAGCGCCTTCCTTGAACGCCGCCCTGCCGTATTCCAGAACCGCTGAACCATGGCACGTGCGATCGACCCTGCAGTGCTGTTGGAACGGGTGTTGGCCGACGACCTGGATGGCGCGGTACAGGCTGGCCTGATGGAGTACGCGCCCGGTGAGGCCGATCCCAGCCGGGTGCCCGGGCATCCGGATCTGCCGCAGCGGTTGCTGCAGGCCCAGCACCAGCTGCGCCAGGCTTGGGCAGCACGGGAGCGCTACCGGGCACGTGCGGTGCGCCTGGCGCGCCGCGAAGCCGAGCGCGACGCGCGCCGCGCACCGCCGCCGGCACCCGACCAGAAGCCCGCCCTGCCCTCTGCCGCCGCGGCGATCCTGGCGCGCGCCAAGGCGCGGGCGACCGTCCCCAAAGGAAGCTGATGGCTACCGCCAGCAAGACCGCACGCGCGCCTGCGCGGCGTACCGCGAAGATGCCGCGCGCCGACGTGGTGGAGATGTTCACCCGGTTGCGCGAGCTCAATCCACATCCGAAGACCGAACTGGAGTACAGCTCGCCGTTCGAGCTGCTGGTGGCCGTGGCGCTGTCGGCGCAGGCCACCGACGTGGGCGTCAACAAGGCCACGCGCAAGCTGTTTCCCGTGGCCAACACGCCGCAGGCGATCCTGGACCTGGGCGAAGAAGGCCTGAAGCGCTATATCTCCACCATCGGCCTGTTCAACGCCAAGGCGAAGAACGTGATCGCCGCCTGCCGCCTGCTGGTGGAGCAGCACGGCAGCGTGGTGCCGGAAGACCGCGCCGCGCTGGAAGCCCTGCCCGGCGTGGGCCGCAAGACCGCCAACGTGGTGCTCAACACCGCCTTCGGGCAGCCGACCATGGCGGTGGACACGCATATTTTCCGGGTGTCCAACCGTACCGGGCTGGCACCGGGCAAGGATGTGCGCGCCGTTGAGGACGGGCTGATGAAGGCGATTCCGGGGGAGTTCCTGCTCGATGCGCACCACTGGTTGATCCTGCACGGGCGCTATGTGTGCAAGGCGCGCAAGCCCGACTGCCCGCAGTGCGTGATCCGCGATCTGTGCCGCTTCAAGGACAAGACACAAACCGCCTGAAGCCACTGCGCGGCCTGCCATCCCGACGCAATCCTGCCGTCATATGGATCGGGCCTGATAAGGGCCCTGCGCCACGGCAAAGGCCGTGGCGGCCGAGGCGCGTTCGCGAACTGTCATATTTACGCAATCTTCACGATCTAGCCTGCGCGCATCTTCCCACCTGCCTGCAAGGCTACTTTCTCCATGAAACTGCATCGCCAACTTCTCACTGCGGCCGTTGCGGCTGCGCTGTTCGTCCCGGCCGCCCACGCTGAAGTGGCCATCGATGTGATCGGCGGTTCGGAGATCACCTTCGAAGGCCTGGTCCAGGCCGATGGCAACTGGTTCGACAATGATGTAGCCGACCTCAACGGCGGCGATGCAGCCAACGGCAAGGACAGCGAGTTCGAGCTGCGCCGTGCCGAACTGGTGCTCAAGGGCAAGGGCCCGGGCAACGTGGAATGGGTGGTCGGCTACGACGCGAAGGCCGACAAGTTCCTCGACACGAACATCAAGTACAAGCTGGGCGGCAACAGCAGCCACTTCATCCAGCTGGGCCAGTACAAACAGCCCAACAGCCTGGAAGAGCTGTCCAGCACCAAGAACAACGACTTCATCTCCAAGGCCGCGGTGACCAACACCTACGCCGTGGCGCGTCGCCTCGGCGGTGCCTGGGGCTACGGCCAGGACAACTGGTCGGTGACCGCCAGCGCCTTCGGTCGCGAACTGACCCGCAACCTCGCCCACGGCAGTGGGTACGGCGCGCGCGGCACCTTCGCCCCGATCAACGAAAAGGGCCAGGTGCTGCATTTCGGCCTGAGCTACATGGCCTATGACACCGACGCGGACACCCTGCGCGTGCGTGCCCGTCCGAATGCCGACCTCGCCACCGTGCGCCTGATCGACAGCGGCAACATGGTCGACACCGACAACGTCACCACCCTGGGCGTGGAAGCGATGTACATCGGTGGCCCGTTCAAGGCGCAGGGTGAGTACTACAGCAGCAAGGCCAAGCGCATGGCCAACGACAACTACACCAGCGATGGTTTCTATGTCAGCGGCCTGTGGAACATCACCGGCGAAACCTGGGGCTACAAGGGCGGCGTACCGGGCACCGGCCTGCCGGACAACCCCGCCAGCGGCATGTGGCAGCTTGGCGCACGCTATGACCACATGGACCTCAACGACGGCAACCTGAGCGCCAACCCGGTCGCCGGACGTCCGCCGATCGTGGACGGCGTGCTCGGCGGCAAGATGGATATCTGGACCGTGGGCGTGAACTACTACTGGCGCTCCAACACCAAGTTCGCCCTGAACTACGTGATGGTGGACAGCCAGAAGTACAGCTCCAGCGTGCGTGGCTTCGTCAATGACGACCCGAACATCCTGGAAGCACGCCTGCAGTTCTTCTGGTAAGACCTGCAGTTGCAACACGCTGATCAGCAGGGGCACGGCATTGCGCCGTGCCCTTCTGCGTTTGTGGGCACGTTACCGCCGTCTGGTCGGCTTTTTACGCTGTCATGGATGCGTCATGTGACAGTCGCGCTGGTGTCACGCAATCGTTATGGAATGTGCAGCGACACGACGGGTACCCACCCGTCCACCACCCAGGAGCCATCCCCGTGATCCACGCCTTCAAGTCGCGCGCCGCCGTCGCCATCCTGGCCGCGTCGTCCGTCTTCGCCGCCAACGCCGCTGATGTGACCGGCGCCGGCGCGTCCTTCATCTTCCCCGTGATGTCCAAATGGTCGGCCGATTACACCGTCGCCACCGGCAAGAAGGTCAATTACCAGTCCATCGGTTCCGGCGGTGGCATCGCGCAGATCAAGGCCGCCACGGTCGACTTCGGTTCCTCCGATGCGCCGCTGAAGCCGGAAGAGCTGGCTGCTGCAGGCCTGGCCCAGTTCCCGTCGGTGATCGGCGGCGTGGTGCCGGTGATCAACGTGGCCGGCATCGCCCCGGGCGCGCTGAAGCTGGATGGCGCCACCCTGGCCAACATCTTCCTGGGCAAGATCAAGACCTGGAACGACCCGGCCATCGCCGCGCTGAACCCGGGCCTGACCCTGCCGGCGGCGAAGGTCACCATCGTGCACCGCTCCGACGGTTCGGGCACCACCTTCAACTTCGTCAACTACCTGTCCAAGGTCAGCCCGGAGTGGAAGACCAAGGTCGGTGAAGGCACCTCGGTCCAGTGGCCGGCCGGCATCGGCGGCAAGGGCAACGAAGGCGTCGCTGCCTACGTGAAGCAGATCAAGGGCGGCATCGGCTACGTCGAACTGTCCTACGCGCTGCAGAACCGCATGTCCTACGCTTCGATGAAGAACGCCGCCGGCAATGTCGTGCAGCCGTCGGACACCACCTTCGCCGCCGCCGCCGCCAGCGCCGACTGGGCCAACGCCAAGGACTTCTACCTGGTGATGACCAATGCACCGGGCGCCCAGGCTTGGCCGATCACCGCCACCAACTTCATCCTGGTGCGCAAGCAGCCGCGCAACGTGGCCAATGCGAAGGCGACCCAGGACTTCTTCCGCTGGATCTACAAGAGCGGCGACAACCAGGCCAAGCAGCTGGACTACGTGCCGCTGCCGGACAGCCTGGTGCAGCAGATCGAAACGTACTGGACGCAGAACCTGAAGTACTGATCCATCACGACATGGGGCCGGCGGGGACTCTCTCCCTCCGCCGGCCCCGTCCGGGGCGCGTGACCTTTCCAGGGTTGCGCGTTTTTTTTTGCGCCCGGTCTTGCTCGCGTGCTTGCTCGGGCGAGCGGGCGAAGGGAGCTGGGCAGGACACGCCGCAAGTACGTCCATGTAGGCTTCTGTTCGGCTCCTGCCTCACAGAGTCCTGCCCAGCTCCCTTCGCCCACTCCTGACAGACTGCGGGCGCGGTGGGGGTGAAAGGCGAGAGCGGAAGCCGCGCAGTTCTGGTCCCCCGCGCGGGAAGCGGGCGCTGGCGTGGGGGTGTGAAAGGCCCGTCATATGGTGACGTGGCGGGTGTTCGTGACCTGCGTCATCAGGCTGTAACAAAAACATCATTTCATAGCCGCAACCGCCGGACAGACCGGCAACCTACCGCTATGGAGTGACGCATGAAACTGCAGAAGGCCGGCCTGGCCACCCTTTCCCTGGCCATTGCCCTCGGCCTGTCGGCCTGCGGCGGCAACGAAGCGCCGACCGCCCAGCAGCCGGCCGATGGTTCCACTGCCGCAGCCCCGGCCGCCGGTGACAAGGTCAGCGCCGAAGTCTCCGGCGCCGGCGCTTCCTTCATTTTCCCGCTGGTGTCCAAGTGGTCGGCCGATTACAACGCGGCCAGCGGCGCCAAGATCAACTACCAGTCGATCGGCTCCGGCGGCGGCATCGCCCAGATCAAGGCCGGCACCGTTGATTTCGGGTCGTCGGACAAGCCGCTCAGCAGCGAAGAGCTGGCCCAGTCCGGCCTGGCGCAGTTCCCGTCGGCGATCGGCGGCGTGGTGCCAGTGGTCAACATCGAAGGCCTGGAGCCGGGCAAGCTGCGCCTGAGCGGCGCCCTGCTGGCCGACATCTTCCTGGGCAAGATCAAGACCTGGAACGACCCGGCCATCGTCGCCGCCAACCCGGGCGTGACCCTGCCGGAAGGCAAGATCACCCTGGTGCACCGCTCCGATGGTTCGGGCACCACCTTCAACTTCACCAACTACCTGTCCAAGGTCAGCGCGGACTGGAAGGGCAAGGTCGGCGAAGGCACTTCGGTGCAGTGGCCGGACGGCGTGGGTGGCAAGGGCAACGAAGGCGTGGCTTCGTACGTGAAGCAGATCAAGGGCTCGATCGGCTATGTCGAACTGGCCTACGCCCTGCAGAACAGCATGCCGTACACCTCCATGCAGAACGCGGCCGGCACCTGGGTGCAGCCGAGCGCTGAAACCTTCGCCGCCGCTGCCGCCAGCGCCGACTGGGCCAGCGCCAAGGACTTCAACCTGGTCATCACCAATGCACCGGGTGAGCAGGCCTGGCCGATCACCGCCACCAACTTCATGCTGATGCAGAAGCAGCCCAAGGATGCCAAGCGCAACCAGGACGCACTGGCGTTCTTCAAGTGGGCCTTCGAAAACGGCCAGGCGCAGGCCAACGAGCTGCACTACGTGCCGCTGCCGGCCGAGCTGGTCACCCAGATCGAAGCCTACTGGGGTACTGAACTGAAGTGATGCCGGCACGGTGCCCGCCCCGCGCGGGCACCGTCCTTTCGAGTACCGCGTCACCCCGCCCCCAACTGGCCGCGTCGCCTATCCCATGAATGCCATCGCACAGCCTGCCGCCGTACCTTCCACGCGTGATGCGCGTGACGCCCGCAATGACCGCCTGTTCCGATGGGTGCTGGTCGGCACCGTCATCTTCGTCCTGGCCGCGCTGGCCTGCGCCGCGCTGTCCATGCTGTGGGGCGGACGCCACGCCCTGGAAGCGCAGGGCCTGAGCTTCTTCTACTCCTCCGAATGGAATCCGGTGGAGAACAAATTCGGTGCGCTGGCACCGATCTACGGCACCCTGGTCACCGCGCTGATCGCGATGGTCATCGCCGTACCGGTGAGCTTCGGCATCGCCTTCTTCCTGACCGAAGTCGCCCCGCGCTGGATGCGCGGCCCGGTCGGTACGGCCATCGAGCTGCTGGCCGGCATTCCTTCGATCATCTACGGCATGTGGGGCCTGTTCGTGCTGGTGCCGGTGATGACCGAGTACGTGACCCCCTTCCTCAATGAAACCCTGGGCGAATGGCCGATCATCGGCCCGATGTTCCAGGGTCCGCCGCTGGGCATCGGCATGCTCACCGCCGGCTTCGTGCTGGCCATCATGGTCATTCCCTTCATCTCTTCGGTGATGCGCGAAGTGTTCCTCACCGTGCCGACCCGCCTGAAGGAATCGGCCTATGCGCTGGGCTCGACCAAATGGGAAGTCAGCTGGGACATCGTGCTGCCCTACACCCGCTCGGCGGTGATCGGCGGCATCTTCCTCGGCTTGGGGCGCGCCCTTGGCGAGACCATGGCGGTGGCCTTCGTGATCGGCAACAGCGTGCGCCTGTCGCCTTCGCTGCTGGAGCCGGGCACCACCATCGCCGCGCTGATCGCCAATGACTTCGGCGAAGCCACCGAGACCTACCGTTCCGCCCTGCTGCTGCTCGGCTTCGTCCTGTTCATCGTCACCTTCGTGGTGCTCGCCATTGCCCGCCTGATGCTGATGCGCCTGTCCCGCAAGGAGGGCAACTGATGTCCACTGCCACTGAATCGCTGTATCTGCGCCGCCGCATCGGCAACGTCGTGGCGATCCTGCTCTCCGTCGTCACCGCGCTGTTCGGCCTGTTCTTCCTCGGCTGGATCCTGTGGACGCTGTTTTCCAAGGGGTTGCCGGGCATCAACTGGGCGCTGTTCACCCAGATGACCCCGCCGCCGATGCAGGAAGGCGGCCTGGCCAATGCCTTCTACGGCAGTGCGGTGATGTGCGCCATGGCGATCGGCATCGGTACCCCGCTGGGCGTGCTGGCCGGGACCTGGCTGGCCGAGTACGGCAACTTCCGCAAGGCCGGCACGGTGGTCCGTTTCGTCAACGACATCCTGCTGTCGGCCCCGTCGATCGTGCTGGGCCTGTTCGTCTACACGCTGTTCGTGATGCAGACCGGAGGCAGCTTCTCCGCCTTCGCCGGTGCGCTGGCGCTGGCCTTCATCGTGCTGCCGGTGGTGGTGCGCACCACCGACGAGATGCTGCGCCTGGTGCCTTCGCAGATGCGCGAAGCGGCGCTGTCGCTGGGCATCCCGCAGTGGAAGGTCACCGTGCAGGTGCTGTACCGCAGCGCCTCGGCCGGCATCGTCACCGGCATCCTGCTGGCGCTGGCGCGCATTTCCGGCGAGACCGCCCCGCTGCTGTTCACCGCCTTCGGCAACCAGTACTGGAGCAGCAACGTGTTCCAGCCGATGGCTTCGGTGCCGGTGGTGATGAACCAGTTCGCCGGCAGCCCGTACGAATCCTGGCAGGTGCTGGCCTGGGCCGGCGCGCTGGTGCTGACCGTCTTCGTGCTCCTTATCAGCCTGAGCGCACGCGGCATCCTGCTGCGCAACCGTATCTCCCATGACTGACCTTTCCGCGGACACTGCCATGAACGATCTTTCCAACGCCGTGCCGATGCAGCGCATCGTGGTCCCGGCCTCGCATGAATCGCTTGCCACCCCGGCGCCGGTCAAGCTGGCCGCGCGTGGACTGGACTTCTACTACGACAAGTTCCATGCCCTGAAGAGCATCGACATCGAAGTGCCGGAGAAGCGAGTCACCGCGCTGATCGGCCCTTCCGGCTGCGGCAAGTCGACCCTGCTGCGCATCTTCAACCGCATCTACGCGCTGTACCCGAAGCTGGAAGCCCGTGGTGAGGTGCTGCTGGATGGCGAGAACATC
>Ga0265780_10010232_pt1 | contig 11195 bp, 14 predicted proteins | sample P1T30metagenome_FD_192432 | JGI IMG/M metagenome (GOLD analysis project Ga0265780, IMG submission 192432) | Plant litter microbial communities from East Loma Ridge, Irvine, California - P1 T30 | ecosystem: Environmental > Terrestrial > Plant litter > Unclassified | place: USA: California... | reverse complement strand
TCCAAACGGCCGTTCGTTATGGTGCTCATAGATGCCGATGCCGAAGGCTTCCTGGTATGTGTTGTAGTATACTTCTAGTCGTGCATCTTAGCTGACCGTCCCAGTTCCAAGACAAATACATAACACGGAAAGCTCAAGGCGGCGAAGCATTAGCAGATGAACTGAACATACGGATAAGAGAATACTTGCGGGAGCTGTACGAAGATGCCGACTCACTCGACATCATTGTCCGCATATATGCCAACTTGGAAGGTATGGCCAACTACCTTGTACGACTTGAGAAGGTTCGGAACTTGGGTCAGCTACGAGCCTTCTCGACTGGCTTCTGCGGCAGGATAACGAGCTTCGACTGGATCGATACTGGAGTCGGCAAGGAAGGCGGAGCAGGAAGAAAAGTGCGAGGTATGTATCCACGCATGCTCGAGGTGGAAGGTCGCGAGGTCGCTAACATGACACAGAAAACTTGTCGTTCTTCGCATCGAACACGCACCTACGACACACGATAGTCGCATGCTCGCCCGTCGACCTACCCGCTTCTCTCCTCACCTCCATACCACTCGAGAAGCTAACGCTGATCGAATCTCTCCCGCTGCCTTCTTCGCTTACAACACTACCTTTGAAAACCGCCAAGTTCCCCTCTCTCTTCCCTCCTCCGCCACCCACCAAGAACGCAAAGCCCAGTCGAGAGCGCGGCCGAAACGAGCGAGGACTAAGCGAAACTGACGTGAGAAGAGGAGATAGGGACATGCGAAGAGGAGATGAAAGAGGCGGAGGACCGCAACTGCAGCTCATGGAACAAGAGCATGAAGGTGGAGGCTCTACATGGCTGGTCATTCAACCTGAGAGGAGTAAGAGCCAGGCTGTTAGCGGGAGGGACAGGGACAGAGACAGGAGGAGGGCTCCAAGCGAAGACGATACCAGCAGCTTGAGTATTAGCATCGGGCCAGACAATACTGTCAGTGTTGACAGTGGGAGGCGGCGGAGGTTGATGGGCTAGTCTTGGTTTGACATACGAGATCTGGGATCTTTGATATGAAGGGAAGCTGTCACGTCGCGTACTATTTGATGAGTTTGATAGCATGGCATAGCATAGCGCAGCGGCATATATTCGTAGTGTTTATCGTACGCAAGCATAGTGGCGAGCAGTACAACCGGAAATCTACAGCGTTTGTCGGAAGCCTTCCTGGCCCTCCAGAATCCTCTCTCCACGATCAGCCTGGCGATTAGCTCGTGAGTAGACCCAGAAGTTCTTGAGCACGTGTAGTATGCTCAGAACCTGAGTTGCGATAACAACGGCCATGGCAGGTCTATATGAGTTAGCTTTAGATCCTCACACATTGTGATGCAGAAACTTACATGTACTTCGGCGCATCCTGCTGTCGGAAAATGTTCGACGCTGCGATGCCTCCGCAAGCTCCACCTCCGATCAACAACGCACTCGCTACACTCCTCTTCATCTGCCCGACGATGTTGTTGTGCATATAACTCAGTATACTAGGCACATTCGCGTTTGCACCACTGACACCCAGAAAGACTCCGGCATACCGTGCGCGAGCGTTGCTGAGGAAAGCCATCATGCACACCCCCAAAACAGCCCATGCGCAGTTGAACACGATGATCGCACCGCGCATTCTATATTTGTCGGCGACCCATGCCGTGCCAAACATCCAAGCCGCAGCCAGGACGTATGGCGGGAAAGACAGGATCTGACTCATGGCGACAGAGTAACCCATGTCGTTGCGGAGGATGATTGGCAGGAAGTATCCCCAGCTGTATGCGACGACGTTGTTGAGGAAGTAGAGCCATGCGAACTCCCAGATCTTCCAGTCGCGGAGATGTTTGGCGATGGTTGAACGGGTAAGTTTATCGGCAACGGCATCGCCACGGTCGCGTTGAATGCGGGCCAGAACAATGTTGGCTTCCGCATCGGTCAGGAAAGGGCGTTTCGTGATGGGACTGGGTTGGCTGGCTTTATCGGGAAAGTCAACAATGGTGACGTAGCCAAGGAAGCCCAGCAACATGGTGATGGCACCCTCCTAGTATCTGTTAGCAACTGGTAGAGAGTAGGGAGGCGCTTGACATACGATCGCAAAGATCCATTGCCACCCATTTAGGCCTCCTAGTCCTCTCATCTCGCTCAGACCCCAAGCCAAGATGTTCGAGAAACCACTCGCAAGCAGCGCTAGCAGGTAGAATCCACTGAATCTCTTTTGCACCTCGAATCTCACATACCAGCAACTTAACAAGAAGACGCAGCCAGGGTAGTAGCCAGCCTCGAGCACACCCAGTATAACTCGGCAACCTAGTGCTTGCGTCCAGTCATCCGTGAAGCCCATGCCGATCGTGACAGCGCCCCAGCAAACGACCAGGGAGGGCAGCCAGACCGCAGGGCCGAGTTTTCGGATAATGATGTTGGCAGGGAACTGGAAAATAATATACGGAATAAAAAAAATCATTGTGAGGATGGAGTAGCGTGAGCCGATTGAAAGACCCAGGTCCTCGTCCATGCCCGCGATACGCGCCTGAATGGTGAGTCAGTATATGGGTTATAGGACGACTGAGGATATGCAGTACATTCGGAAGGTTAACGCGGTCGATGAGTGCGAAGGCATAGATTACAGCGAGTGTTGGTAAAAGCCTGAGATCTATCTTCCGAATGATGCGGCGTGTTTCCTTGTCATCTCTTTCGATAGGTGACGATGCCGGCCCTGAGGAGTCATTCGCTGGGTCTACGGTGTCTTCGAGATTGACACGGTCGTCTCTACCGCCATAGCTTTTCTCGTCGAACGAGATCTTCTGTCGTCAGCGCATCGTTCCAGAAGGGCTTGGATGAACACTGACATGCTCTTTTCGCTCGGCTTCAAGGTCCTTCTCTTTCAGCGACATTTTCCTCGTGGCGGACTCGCTGAGACACCATGCGCTGCGCACACATCCTCAAGCTTCTTATCGTTGCATCCCCTCCAGTTCTCCAACAAGAAATCCCCGCCAAACGTCTCCCGAATCGCGGGGTGCTGCGCACATCTTTACTCAATCCGGCTATGACAGACCGTTTCTTGGAGTAAGAGCTCGCTTCGCAGACTTAGCTTCATACATTGTTACATACGAAGTTCAGCTTCCGCAGCGGAGTGGAAGCTTGGCTATTGAGTTGTTCGGGTAAATGAAGCTTGTGAATGACGTATGTTGACTCGACTTTGCGATGTCAGCGTCGGCAAAGAGAAGGACGCAAGCTTGAGTGGGTATTGCAGTCGCGTATTTGCTTGGTTCTCTGGATTGTGTCTACACCTGGCGTGGCGATCTCCGGTTTGCGCCATGGACATAAGCGTGCCGTCCGTGAATAGGGAGTCATAGCTGCGGTTGGCATTCGTGGGGCACGGCACCTCTGTGATGCGGTTCTCATATCGCGATCATCGATAGAATAGTTGCGTTATCATCAAAGGGGAGCAAAGTACATGCAGGTGGAAGGCGGAGAGCAATGCTACGTCGACGCGATTGATGATGGATGCTGAGCACGTGACAGTGCCCAACTGGGACTAGCTCATCGCGAATCTTCCACGCTAAACTTCAGCGCGTTCCCGAGGTCCTGGCATCGACGCCTCACTCTTCCATCATACTCAGCGATGCCCGCCTTCTTAGATGATAGTATCGCAAAGAAGCGATGCTTGACTTGAACCCCAAAACACTCTTCCGTCTACATCGCTGCAATTGCTCCTAGTTAAGATGGTCGGATGCCGAACGTATGCGCGTCCACATGGAGCACCCACTCATCGAAGATCATCGCTGCTGGCTTGCTGACAACGAAGCAAATCTGTTTGAGGTCTCGGTCCTCCGAAAGTTCTCTATTGATAGTTCCATAACTTCTTACGCTAGGTCTCTGATTGCAACTCGAACACCGCCAATACCGCACCATATTGATGTTTTGTTCTCGATCGCTTCGACCATCTTCCCATGCCTTGTTCACGGTGCAGCTGCGAGTTTGAGGGCGAGCTTGATTCATCGCTAATGCGTCATTTCATTACCACAACCGAGTGGAAGACTCGGAGAAACCAGTAATATCATAACCAACACTAACCGAGGATATGGCACTGATCGATCAATATCCAACATCCAACATGTGGTGTCGCACGAAGAGTCACCGTACACCAACGTAGCTTGAGCTGAGCTCTACGTATTCTCGTGCGCCGCGAAAGACCATGGTGCGAACCTGAAATCCCTCTCGACCGCGAAATGGCGCCTCAAACCTGATGTCAAAGGTCAGTGCATCGATGGCTGCGTTTGCTTTGATCACGTGCAGCCGATGCAAACGCACAGCGACGCGGGATCAGAGTCGCGACAGCTGCGCGCATCTTACTCACGACCTCATCATACCATTCTGTAATGGCTTCCAATCGCGCTCGAGTGCCCGACCAGGCCTCTCCAATCCACCGTCTGGCGATCAAGCCTCTCTTCGACAGCATCCCATCTCGCGACAAGCTCTACGCTCACTATCTCTCGCAAGCAGCCTGGCATGGAGCGCGCATCATTCTGCGCCAGACCTCTTTAGAATCCGAAGCTATCTTTGATTTCATCATAAAGGCCTATCGTGCGTGCGAGGGCGAGTGGAGCCAGTTCGAGGAAGTATGCGCGGTGACCGAAGATGAAGTCAAGGCTTTTTTGAGCTATGCTGGGCTATTTCTGTACAATCTCGGGAACTTCCATGTAAGCGCCTGCAGTTGTGAGAGAAAATGAGATTATATGCTGACTTTTCAGGGTGAGGGAGGCCAGAAGTTTGTGCCTGGTCTTAGCAAAGAGTCTCTGGAGAAGATCGTTGGATGCGTGGGTATGACAGGATCCGCCGCTCAAAACCTTGTCGACGGTATGACTGCGGTACCTCCGCAGAGCACAGGATATCCACGCGATACTGTTGTGTCAAGCTACTACCTGGGCGACCGCATTACGCGCACAGATATCAAAGAAGTTCAGCTATTCATGCAGGAAGAAGGCGTTGAGCCAGAGAATACGAGAGTGCGAAAGACAATCTATAACGGGAACGCCATCTTCGAAATTCTCCGGGCCTCGACTCGGACTGGCAGCAGCGAGCTTACTACAGCTGCACAACTTGGTGGACCGAGATTCAGATTTACGAAAGGAGATCATCAGGACCAGATTTCTACTATCTCCTCATAATAAGTATATCCCTATTCTGCTGTCTTTCATTCGTAAATGACAGCATCAAGATCTTGAGGCCTGGCAATGAGACTAACGAAATATCACAGCCTCCAGAGGGCCAGTATGTACGCACAGAATCAAAACCAGAAGGACATACTCGATTGCCACATGCACAGCTTCGAGACCGGAGAACTCCGAGAATATCGACGAGGCCAAGAGATCTGGGTCATAGACAAATCCCCATCAATCGAACACATTCTCGGCTTCGTTGAAACCTATCGCGATCCTCATGGCGTACGAGCGGAATGGGAAGGCGTGGTATGTATTGCGGACCCGGAAGAAACGAAGAAGATGGAAGTCTTTGTAGCTAGTGCAGCGAAATTCTGTACCTTGCTACCTTGGGCGACGGCGGAGAACGAGGGCAAGGGTTTATCGAGAAGGACGTGGTTGTCATACCCCAATGTGCTATCGTGCATGGTGAGTGCCGGCCCTGTCCATACATAAACGCATGCTAACGCTGATGATGCAGCTCTGACAGTCTGCTGCCCGTATGTTTGGGAAGCGTCAAATCTCCCCAACGTAAGTCTTACTAACTGCCCTCCACATCCCAATAATCTAGTCACTCACCTCCAATCGCTCAGTACAACGATATTCGCGAAAACCACGGCTCAAAGAACACCATCATCGCCAACCGAATGAACGCGAATCGAAACTCCCCTGGCGCATCCATCTACCTTCAGCCCCCAAACCGCGAACCCTACCGCGAAAACCTCAATACCATCCGCTTCGTCGCAACTGTCATCCACGAACTCCTCGGCCACGGCACTGGAAAGCTCCTCAGTGAAACAGCCCCCGGTATCTTCAACTTCGATGTCACAAATCCGCCAATTAACCCTTTGACGGGCCAAACGGTGGCCTCCTGCTACCGCCCCAACGAAACACACTGGAGCATATTCGAAGACATTGCCAATTCAGTTGAAGAGTGTAGGGCTATACTCATGTCAGCATACCTCGTCGATAACAAAGACATTCTCGCCATCTTCGAGTATGATGAGAAGACTGAGTTGACGGCTGATCACTTGGTCTACCTTTCTTACCTGCACCTCGGTGTCGAGGGTCTCCGTTCGCTCGAACACTACAACCCCGATGACAAGAAATGGACCCAAGCGCACAGCCAAGGTTACTTCGCCATCTTCAAACACCTTCTCATGGAGGGAGACGACGTCCTCACAGTCCACCACGACGCCAGCACCTCTGCCCTCCACGTTACCGTCGACCGCACCACAATCATTTCCAACGGAAAACCCGCGCTGGGTCGCTTGATGTGTGCCCTGCATATCTGGCGGTGCACAGCAGATGTCGAGGCGTGTCGACCGTTTTGCGAGAACTTGACCAGTGTGGAGGGGGTATATGAGGGGTGGAGAAGCGTTGTGGCGACGAGGCCGGAGCGGAGGGCGAAGTTCGTACAGGGGAATACGTTCCTGAAGAAGAATGGGGAGATGGAATATAGGGAGTACGAGGAGAGTGATGAGGGGATTATCAGGTCTTGGGTTGAGCGGTGCGTCTAATTGTGAACAGCATGGGTTGTGTTAATAATCGATCTTGTGTGAAACTATCATAAAGTTGAACCAGGATGCAACACTGCCTGTCTCGCAACTCTTCCGTCTTCCATTTATGGGTAACCATAATCTTTCTATTGCTTCAAGCCGTACGAGGCGCGTAGTATAGCTGCGCAACCGAAACAGCGAGCTGCAAAATAGCCAGTATAACGGTCAGACCTCCCACCACGATGACAGCCCAGAACGTGTACCACTGCAATGGATTGCGTCGATCTCTCCATAGGTCTCGGACGCGGCTCGGCTGTTGGCGTTGGTTATGCTTCTGTAGAGCTAGCAGGCGTGAGCCAAATATGGGAAAGTCGCGAGCAGCGCTGTATACACCAAATTCCGGGGAATCGGCATACATGCGATGGATTTCCGAGGTCATAGATTTGCTGTGGTCGGGATTGTTATGGTACAGTCTAGATATGGAAAAGCGAGATCTAGTATACGGAAATGTTGACAGCGCTTCTAGCGTAGGGTCCAGCCATTCGACCGTTCTCCTATCGAAGGATTCCCGGAAGCATTTTCGAGACCGAGGATTCTGACCGAAAAGGAGGCGGTATGTACGTAACAACTCGCCTTGCCATTCTCTGGTATGCCATGACGCGCTAGGTTCACCTGGCAGAGCTTCGTCCTGTAGCCTAGACAGAGCGTCAATGATCGTTCATAAGTCATGAGTCGCTCTCGATCACTCACCTTTGCATCAGTCTACCATGCTTCGTGCTATTTACCATACAGATTATAGGATAGCTGAAAATGCAGACAGTGCAGTGATCTGGATCCCAAGAGAGGTGTTCGTTAATCGTATAGACCCACTTGACTTTCAAACGACTAACTCTCCAAAGCGAGTCGAAGTTGACAATGCTCTCATGGAGAATACCCTCACAGTGTTCAAGATTGTTATGTATTCTTTGCATGACTCCACTCTCCAAGGCAGCTTCGGCGTCTGCGTAGTGAGTTGAACTAGATGTTAAGGCAAGGTATCCATCCGTATCAGCTCTTGTCGCTTTGGTGAGAGCTCGGATAACATCTACTAAGGGTAGATTCAAGGCGGAGGCCAGCCTTAAGGCGGATCTAGGACTATTACGCGGTGAGAGCGTTTCGTCTGCACAAGAATGGTATAATGTGATTTCCACCGCTGAAGACGCTGCGGATATGACCGCAAAGATGGCGATTAAAACACAGTTTTGTGAATGCCTATCCATACTTTCAGGACGCACGCGGAATTTCTTCGATAAGATCTCGAAGAGTCCCTGGAGCGTGAGTCCGAGGAGCTTGGATGCGTTGCTCGAAAGATGCGGGTTCGACATTTCCGCACCCGAGAGAAGATACCAGTTAAATTGATCCTCATAGTCTTTCAATCCAGACAAAACGAATATCCACCAATGCCAAGCCTCGTAGGACTCTCGGGGCTTTGGGCGACCAATGATACGCCAAAGGATATCAAGGTCCTCTTCCGCCGAAAATAGTGCGAAATCTGCATCGAGGTGTTCACAGAACACATCTAAAACGGGCCACAAGGGGTCTTGCGGTCTGTAAAGGAGTTTCATCGCCTGCTGACGTAATTCCAATTTGGACGGCTGGGGTACTTGCGAGGTTGTAGGCGGAAGATGACTTCCAGCTCCACGCCGACTGTCAGCGCGGGCTACCGTGATAGCAGTCAACTGAACATGTCAGTCATTAAGATGTATGCGTGGCCGATCGAGTCTGCATGGTTTACCTCGATAGCAGGTTCGGCAGATAGAGATGTCACATCTGCGCCATCCTGCGTCGCTGCCTGCTCGCTAGCAACAGACATGCCTTGACAGATTCTTTGGAATAACAAGAAGTAAAACGTTCGCGCAGGGAATGTCTCAGCAGGCGGCATTCACTATAGATCTATTCGATGTAACAAGGCTGAGAAGCCTTGGCCTGATTGAGCAGCGGCAAAATTCGTTGACTACGTGGCGACGCACAACGTAGCATTTCGTTCACCGGAAGAGGTATTGCGCCTTGAAGATGTGGCGTTTCTATCCAGGCTATCAGCGAGGCTGAGAACGAGGCAGATTTGTTGCTGTACGCAGTGGTTTAGCTCTAATGTACAGTGACGTACTAGAAACGCAGTTGTCGAATGAACATCAGATTATCAGGCCTCAGCCTTGTCACCCATGTCAGCATTCAGAGGCTGAAAGAGAGTTGAACATGCAGCTTTATCTCTTCCAATTCTTCCAAGCATCTACAAACCCAACCTCTTGCGCCGCCTGATCGCGACCGCCCAAGCCCCCAGCAACCTCATCCACACCACCCAAATCTACAAGCGGCACCATACTAGGCCGGCCATGCGCGCACATGAACGGAAACACACAACCGGTGAGCTTTCTCACCAAAGCCTTACAATCATCGATACTAAGCTCATCGTTGAACATGATAGCCGAGCGACATGCGCGAGAGTTGATGAGATCGATGAGGCCAGGTGGGCAGGTGGCTAGACGTCTGACCCATTCGGCGGGGTCGTTTGCTGATGAACTCGATGGCGCGGATAAAGGAGGAAGGTATGGATCTTCAGCGTATTTCCAGACAGTTGAGCGGAGAAAGGAGATTAAGACTTTGGGATCGGCTTTGCATCGTCCGGATATACCAGTTGGAAGCGTCGTGACGGATAAGACGTACTTCTCCTTGTCGGCAGTGTTAGGAGTAGATGCAGATCCTGTCGTCTGGACGATGTCGTAAAGAACACCCCACGCTGCGAAATGCGCAGCATGTGTTGTGAAATGTGTTCGTTCCTGCGGCGAGATTGCGAATTGCGTTGGCTTATCCAGAACGATGGAGGCTACCTGCGCCTGGTGCCCGAGCTTAGACTGGTATACTGTTTGCTCATGTGCCGGGTGGCAAAGTTGGCTTAGGAGCGACTCGACCTGCACACGCTCATCTGCTGCATGCTGATCAATCAACACGAGAAGACCCGCGCATGCAGATTCTACTCGCGTTGAATCTCGCATCTTGACAAGGATAAATTTCTTGTCGACCTGCGCAATGACTTGCGCGTCATGCAGCCCTTCTTTTGACAGTCTACTCGAGCCGCTCGATGAAGTTTGGTTGAAAGCCTTGTCGATGTCGATGCGAGAACAGCCATGTCTGGAATGATGATGTCCGTGGTCAGCCTCATCTGCGTGCAACACAGCTTGTTGTATACGCCTCTCGCTCGTCTTGAAGACTGGGTTCTCCCACGTGTCTAGTACATCGTCAAGCCAGGGTGTCTTGCCAGCCACAGCCGTCGCAGCCCGTGTCGGTAATCGTATTGACCTATTCGATGTGTTCTGGGATATCGAATTCGAGAGTATAGCTGAGTCGGTACTTGGCCGCGACCGAGCGTCAGGTACCACGCAACCTGTTCTAGCGTTCAGTAGATGCGTCTTCTTAGTCGTTGGATCTGTCCATAGGATGGTATCGTCGTTCTCCTTGTCATCGGTTTCCAGGCTCTGTGTAGGCGGCGCTACGTCGTCGCGCTGTACTTGTCCGCTCAGAGCACCTTGAGCTAGTGGCGCTACTTCAAAGTGGGCGAAAGCTTCGGAGTTTGCGCTATTTGAAGTATCGAATGCGGCCTTGGATTTCGGCACGTTCAGAATGCTGCTGAAGAACTCGGGCTTTCCACTCTTGATGCGTGACCACTCTGCAAAAGCCCCGGAGCGAGACTTCTCGACCAACTCACGTGACGATATTTTTTCTGGACGTTTCCTCTTAAGAGACTGTGACGGAGTTGAGCTTTGCTTTGGTGTTGCCGAGCGCACTCTTGTATCGTGTCCTCGGAAAGCCATGTTAGTTGTAGGGCTTTCCGTGAATAACGTGTTGACAGTAGCGTCTTCAGCAGCGCTAGAAGCAGTACCAGGCCGTTCGCGCTTCTTACGAGGATGCCGGGGTCTAAAGTGATGGACCGACAACCATTGCGTTACCATTGCATCCAGGACCTCCATCACGTTCTTTAGGTTCGCTTCATCTCCGATGAACTGATCTTCGGAAACGCTTCTCCTGCGAGCCTCCTTCAACGAGATGCGAAGGTGAAACACGGGATATCTGTCGACGTCTTTGCGTGCTTTGAGCTGTCTGTTGGTATAGCCATCCTGCTTGAAGCGCTTGTCTGTCTGTCGTCGAATTTTCTCTTGCTCATCGATGTCGGCATCTTCCTCGATAGTACCAAAGCTTGACAATGCGAAGAGGCGATTGACTGCATCGAAAAGTTCATTGTGGCCGGCCTCCGCTGAAAGCGGTCGTATACCCAGCGAGATGAACTGAACATGCTTGCTGGGTGCTGGAGTCAGTGATATAGCACCCTTAATCGAGATGGTAGATGTGGAAGCCGACGCTGGTACCCACGACGCCCACTCATCGACGGTGATGTAGTTGGCCTGGGTCAATACGTTGAGGAGTGATGAGAGCTGTGCCGATCGTGGCTTCGCAATCTCACTTTCTTTT
>Ga0265780_10010231_pt1 | contig 11195 bp, 10 predicted proteins | sample P1T30metagenome_FD_192432 | JGI IMG/M metagenome (GOLD analysis project Ga0265780, IMG submission 192432) | Plant litter microbial communities from East Loma Ridge, Irvine, California - P1 T30 | ecosystem: Environmental > Terrestrial > Plant litter > Unclassified | place: USA: California... | reverse complement strand
CAGGGCGATTTCTCCATGGATGAGGATTTCGCGCGTTTGCTTGGAAGCCAGGATGGAAGAGATGAAAAAGACAACGGGGTGTTCAGGAGAGTTTCGAACGCTGTGTCCAAGCATGGGCGCAGTTTCAGTGATCGTGGTTCAGTCACATCACGAGGTCACAAAAAATGGCCTACGAACGGCTCCATCGACATTAGCAGCCCGACAGTTGCCTCGCCCGACACTAAAGAGGAAGGTGTCAACCTGCGCAACGAGCTGCGCCGCGCCCAGCAGCGGATCGCTGAGCTGGAGGCCGAGAAGAACGGCCTACAAGAATCGATGCATAGTGCCGCCGACATCAGACAGGCAAACACGGTTCTGCGAGAGAAGCGAAACACCATGGCTGTCTTGGATACGCAACGTGAGATGGTGATCCGCGAGCTTGAAATCATGACTGAACACCTCAAGCACGCTAAGAGCGGCCAGGGCAACGTTGAGATCGGTCAGCTCAAGTCAGACATTCTCAAAGACTTTGCAAACTCGTTGCAGAAGCTCAAAGACAATCTGGGAAATCAAATAGAGGATCTGATCACGAAGAGATCGGAGTTGACGGAGGAGATCTCGAACCTCATTCAGATGAAAGACAAGGGTTTCCAAGAGTACGAATCGCTCACGGCCGCTAACACTAGACTTTCCGCCATGAACAGGGACCTGGTAGACAACATCCAGACCAACCTCAAGAACAACAAAAAGAGTGGACAGAACCTTGATGTTGCTGCCAATGGCCTTGGCATATACAACGCGCAGCACAAGGGCGGCAAGTCCGAAGTTTCCGTGGATGCACCAGTAATACCGCATGATCACTCCTATGCCAATCTCGACGATGGCGAGGCGACAGTCGCGCAGCCGCAAGTCGTTAACATTAGGAAGACCGGAAAACCCACCAAATTCTCTACCTGGAAGAAGGGCGGACAAGCCATTACAAAGAACGTCACCAAGGGCTTCAAGGGAGCATTCGGTTCAGAGCAGAAGCAGGAGGACTACAACGTCAAGGTCATTGGCACTCCTTACGGCTCTGTGCACTCTGGGCCCGACATTGCAGCCATGTCCATGTCGAGTTCCATCAAAAGCCGGGATACCATGGACCAAGGAACCCCGCGAGGCTGGTTCGGTGGAAAGCCTGGCAACGTTAGACCAGGCGGCCCGCCCCAAGGCTTTAGGCCCATGCAGAACATCAACAACAGCACCACTAATCTGGCTGCTGCCGACGCCAGCACCGTGCTATTCGGGTCTGACCTGACAGCACGATGCGAGTTTGAACGGCAGATGATTCCACGCATCGTCAGCAGATGTATCGAAGAGGTCGAGCTTCGCGGCATGGACGTGGAAGGTATCTACCGTAAAAGCGGCGGTACCTCGCAGGTGAACCAAGTGCGCAGTGGCTTCGAGACAGACACCGAGCACGACATCTCGGACCCAGATCTCGACATTCACTCCGTCACTTCTGCGCTGAAGAACTACTTCCGCAGGCTCCCTGTGCCGCTGATCACATACGATGTCTATGATCAGTTCCTTGAAGCTGGCCGTAAGTTCATACTATCCGACAACAGATCAAGTGCTAATGATTGTACAGAACTTGAAGAGCCGACTGCTCAGTCAAGAGCTTTGTCTGCCGCTGTGAACGAAATTCCCAAGGCTCATCGTGATACCTTGCAATTCCTCGTGTTCCATCTGTCGCGGGTCATACAGCACGCCAGTGACAATTTGGTAAGTACACACAATAGATGTTTGACGTGTACCATGACTAACATGTGAATAGATGACACCACTCAATGTCGCTGTCGTTTTTGCGCCAACCATCATGCGGCCTATGGACATCCAGCGCGAACTCACCGACGTGCAACAGCAGCGTGTCGCCGTGCAAGCGCTTCTGGAAAACTACAAAACAGTTTTCGGTGATGAATAAAGTGAGCACAACGCCCACAAAAACTCGCAAGGGCAATCGAAGGCGCCCAAAACTTCTGTTATATCGTTTCCATTTTTCAACATGTGTATCTACAGCGGGCGTTACCGGCCCGATCTCCAAGAGCTTGTTTGTCCTTGTCTGTGTATCATACGAATCTGCACACAGTTTTGGATCCTATCTGTATCGAGGTCCGTGAGGCGTGTATCGATGACTACGATGGAGATTGTGTTTATACCCTTGGGCTTTTTGCCTGGTCATCTAAGCGAAGTCAGCGATATATAATGAATTTTTGAGACTGTTGTTCTTGTATTCATCCGATCCAGATCATTCACATGCTCCACATGGATGTGCTGTTCCTATGCTTGGCGCTTTCGCTACGTCGCCGCTAACGCGCTCAGGATGACGTCGGTCACCGCCCACTAAGCGAACAGGCATGTGAGGGAGCCTGTTTCCGGTCTCACACGATCGCCCATTGACTTCGCAGCTTCTCGGTACCCATCGACTGATCTGCAAACCTCACATCAACCCTTGCGACAGCACTTTTTCCACTTCTCTATCCAACCACCAATACCCCTCATACATCATGTCTTACGCAGAGATGGCCGCCAAGGGCCCCAAGCAGAGCCCCGAGGAGGTGAGTTGTTGAAGAGCGCTTGCAATGTGTGCCAATGCTAACTTGAAGATAGGCGTAAGTCACCCCGTTCATTTGGGAGGAGTTTACCCCTCCAACGTCAGCTTTGACGATGCATGACGGCACCCTGTGTTGCATCTTGGTCAAAATACAAGACATGTGTTCTGAGGCATGAAACTGCTAGAGTTGTTCTGACGTAGCATTGCAGTCGCGCCCCCGCCCAACCTGAGATCGAGCACGCTTCCGACGACAGCGTACACTCCCTTGTCGACGTAGACAGCCCGCACATCTCCTCGGTCCCCTCGGACTACGAGTCGCAATCCGTCAAGACCGACACGCAAGCCGAGCGCATGGAGCGTGAAGAGGAAATCAAGGAAGAGGCCAAGCACATCAAGGACCGCGCTGCAGCAAAGAAGGAGGCAGCCAAGGACAAGATGAAGAAGAACGCCGACAACCCGGTCGTGCTGAGCAACGCAGTTGGCCTTGCCGTTGTTGGTGGCATCGTTGGATTTGGCGCATACAGGCAGTATGCCCGCGGCGAGCTGACCGGCAAGGTCGTCGCGGCTTGGGCTGCTGTCATTGGATTGTTCGGCGTTGGCGACTACTACGTCAGCCAGTATGTTGTCCCAGCAGGAACTGCTCTGGTGGCATATGTGCTAACATTCGCAACAGATACTTCTTCAAGCGCAACCCACCGAAATAGACGTGCTGCCTTATCGCTTTGTTCAAATTTGCACTCCACTTCAATAGCACCTCGTACGACGGAATCATGCTGAAATCTTGATCATCTGGACTGTACTGATTTGGCTATGTTGTCTTCATCTTTTCCGCGGTACCATACAGCAAGCAAGGGGTTCTCTACTCGGTTTCGGTCTTGAGGCGAGATGCCTTCATGAGTCCACTTCTGTATATATGAGGTCAACGTTCAATATACCCGTTCAAACACCATCTTGACCACACAAAATTGATTCAGATTACGCATGAACTTTTGAGGGATTTGCGGCTGCGTTCTTATTACCATATCGGATACACTTGAGACGATGCCCAGAATTCTCGGAAGTTCCACCACGTGATCCGAGATCTCCAGCCACGCAGATCCCTGCTCCTTCCGCTTAGAAATGCAGGTCCCATAACTTTTACGTAGTGACGACACTTCCGTGTACCGTTGACATCCGCCACGTCTCTCTCTTTGCATCTCTTTCCCGTTTCACATCTTTTAGCATCATGTTCCGTGCAGCCCCACGGTTAATTGCGCGTCCAGCGCTGCGAGCCGCGCCACTACGGTCTGTCGCGCCGGCCAGGCGGTACTTGAGCACCGCACCACCATCACAAAAGTCGAGAAGTTTCAAGAGCTTGGTTGCTAGGCTGGGTGTTGCCGGAGCAATAATATACTATTACAACACCACGGATGTTTTCGCAGAGGAGCCAAGACGTATGTTCAGACGCCAATGGACGGACGAATTGAACCAGAGTAGCTGATCCTGCCTCAGAACTTGTCCAACCCCTCCCAGAAACCGAAGTTGAATCCGAGCACCTTCCCACAATCGAATCCATCTCCGAAGAGCGCAAGCGACGACAAGCAGTACAGGCACAACTCGAGGCCCAGAAGCAAAAAGAGGCTGAGCGCGCACAACAGAATGCTAAGCCTTCAGAGGATGGCCAGGGTGGTATAGAAGGACTCGAAGAAGAGGCAGATCAACAGGGCGCATTCAACCCGGAGACAGGCGAGATCAATTGGGATTGCCCATGTCTGGGCGGCATGGCCCATGGCCCTTGTGGTGAGCAGTTCAAGGCGGCATTCAGCTGCTTCGTGTACTCCACCGAGGAGCCCAAGGGCATGGACTGCATCGATAAGTTCAAGTACGTCCACACTAGACAGCAGAGCCGTAACAAGCCTGCGTAGTTTACGTTTGAACAAGTAGCTGACAAAACTCAGGGACATGCAAAACTGTTTCCGCGAATACCCCGAAGTCTACGGCTCAGAGCTAGACGCTGACGCCGACGACGAAGACGACATGACCGCCTCCGCCGAAACCCCGTCCAACCCCTCCAACGCGCAACAAGACTCCTCATTACAACCCTCCACCAACGACCACGCCGCATCAGCGAAGGGAAAATTCTCCGGTGAACGCAACTCGAAACCCCACACACCAGAAAACAGCCTTGTCCCCGAAGAGTACAAGCCAAACGCCAAACACAACCCCGTAAACGACGCAAGGGGCGACATGAGCAGCCTGGATAGCGAGAAGGAGAAGGAGAAGAGCAAGCAGAAGCCAAAGGGCGACAGTGATACCGAGCGAGCGAATAAAGCGAGGGCGCAGGTTAAGAGCCAGGAACCTGTTAGTGAGAGCGAGAGTATGGTGCCGAAGGCTAGTCATGATGCGAAGTGATAGGAGTACAGGGAGGCTGGAGAGGAAGTAGAGGGGTTGTGAGGCATGTGTGATGAAGGTGGCATGCATGAAGAGATGATGGCATTGTATTATATAGTTACGTGTACAGCATGTTTGAAGAACCAAGGGGGGCATTTATACAGTGGTGTTCAACGCTTCTCTGCTACTGACGAAAATCATGTACAGTATATAGTTTCAACAAAACATTTCTGCAACATTCACATCAAAGACTCTTGACTGTGCTAAGAAAAGGAATTGCAATCGTTCTCGATAACAGAACTACTTGTACAGCAGGCACTCCCGTCTGCCAGAAAAGAAAAAACTTGAACACATCGGACCATTTGTAGCATAATCTTAGTTCCGCATAAGCGTAGGTACCAACTCATAGTACGCCAGAAAACACCCCTTTGAGACCAACAACCACGTATCCCCAATCCAATTCAGCGCATCATGCTATCCTGACGTTTGTGGTCTTCACCGTGTCCGTTGTGAGGCTTACAATCGACACGTGAGTTACACTGTCCTATATCCTCACCACCAATAGCACTTGTCTGTTCTGCCTTTGTTTCCGTGCGATAGTAAGGAAGCGCCTCATACGCACACCCCGGTCTCAATTCAGAGGACCACGTTTTGGACACGTCGCGCGCGCTAGGATGTCTCTAAATCTCTACTTTGCTGTAACCCTCTGCGCCTTCGGCAAGGGGCTGAGCAACACCAGCGTCGACGCTGTCGCGCTTGACGCCCATGCTGTCCTCGCCCTTGCCTACGCCGAACATGCGCATGGCTTCCGTTAGCGCCTGGACGGCGTCTTCGTTGCTCATGCTGCCGGGGAGACCCTGGCCGCCCATGGAGCTGCTGATGCGCTTGGTAGCGTCTTCGAGTGCGCGGACTCTCCTCTGGAAGTTGAGACGGTCCATGAAGAGCTGCTGGCGACGGCGTTGCAGATCGCGGCGTTCGGCAGAGAGAAGCTTCTCGAAGTCGTTGAAGTGCGCGAGTTTGAGCTGGAGCTTTTGAAGCTGGAGGTTTACAGCGCCGGAGACGAGACGGGTGATGTGGCGTTCTTCGTGCGAGGCTAGTGCTGAGGAACGGGCTGCGGAGAGGGCAAAGGGGAGAGTGGCTAGCGGGTTAGGGTTGGAGGACGAGTCGGATTCCCGTGTGGCTACGGCAGTGGACTCGGCAGAGGGGTCGACGTCCATAGCGTCGCCGCCTTCGGGCTTCATGTCCGAAGCGGTGGCTGCGGGTGTGGACTGTTCGCCTTCCTTCTCCTTGCCCTTCTCTGATGGTGCTGTGGGGGCTTTGTTGATCTTCTCTTGAAGGATGCGCTTCATCTCGCCGACACTGCGCCCTGACGCTACCGCCGCCTCTGTGACGTTTGCGGGAGCAAGACCAGCAAGGAAGCTGACGACGCTGAGAATTGGGTTGTCGGCGTGGTGGATGGGTACACGGCCTTCGCTGAGGTACTCCAGATCACGCAAGAACTTGGTTGATGGAGCTGCCGATTGTGACTCTGGTAGATCCGCCTCGATGTATTTGTCCTCAATCTCGAGCTGCAGGAACTTCATCACGCACTGCTCGCGTGTCTTCGTCTGGACGTGGTCGGCGACACGGTTCCAGTCATCGTCAAACTCCTCCAAGCCCTCGAGTAGCAAAAGAGTCTCCTCTTCCGTCCACTTCTCTTCCGTCTCGGCCGCTGCTGAGTTCTCCGGGTTGGAGATCTTCGTAAAGTCGGCAGAGGATGTGCCTTGTGGGAAGTTGCCCTCTACAAAACACCTGGGGCAAAGGTCGCGCTTCAAGCCACCAGCAGCCTTGATCTGGCCAGTCTGCTCGGAAGGTTTCGTTTCATGGAAATGTACACGGGTGCATTCGACACCGCAACTGAAGCAGTTGATGACTTTGGTTGGCTCCTTCGCGGCGGCCTCGAGATCCTTGACGTCTACCGAGCCGTTGGCGGCACCTTCACCGTTAGCAGCTTTTGGCTCCACGGATGCTTCTTTGCCATTGGCCTCGTAGATGTTTCGTCCAGCCAAAGACTTGGTCTCGCTCTTCGCAGTCGGTTGCTGGCTCGCAGCACGGTCGGTGGCTGTGAGCTGCTTTCCGTCCGTGACTTTTGAGCCTGGTCCTGGTTGGAAAGGTTGCAGTCCGCGGGGGGTATCGACTGTGACACGGAAATGGCCGGTGAATGGAGGACCAATGTTCGATGGGCGTTCCTGAGGGTCGACCTGGTTGATATGTTAATCACGACTCAATGTAATCATATAGCGGCAAGATTTACTTGGTAGTTGATCAATCCCCACTGCTCGAGGAAAGCGTGCACGCGCATGATAGCACAGACATCTCCTGCAAGATTCCTTCGGCATGCGGTAACTGTGAGGTACTCGGATGGGTTCAGGCGGTATGTGTTGATCATGAAATCGCGGTAATCGCGGTACACGGCCGGTGTTTTGCTGCGGTTGCGACCGTTGAAGAACTCGGGCAGGGCTTTGCGCTCGCGGTAATCGATGTAGCGCATGTCGAACCAGGTTGCGTAGCTCGGGATGATGGTCGCATATGTCTGAGTAACAAAGTGTGAACGCGCTGCTGACTGCAAATCGGCTTTTGCTTGCGCCTCTGGGTCAGCAACTTCACCACCCTCGCCGTTCTCCTTTTTCGCATCGTCGACGCCGCCCATCTCTTCGTCATCCTGGCCATCGGCGTCTTCCGCTTCCGGTCTTGGGCCATCGGGTGCGTCGAGAGGGTTATCTGATGCAGCTGTGGGCGTGGCAGTAGCAGGATCGTTGGAAGACTCCTTGCCGGGTGCGTCTTCGAGCATGCTGGTATCTACGGAACTTAGCGGACTGTCGACTTGGAGGTTTTTCAAGGTCGGTGATTGGAACATGCGATCCAAGTCGGCAAGATCCAGTGCACCTAGGAGCTCGTCGTCATGGAATAGGTCGTCCATGGTGTTGACGCGACGGGCGGTGGGTATGGTGATGATTGGAATCAGGATGCGACCTACCTTGATCGAGCGCATTGGTGTCTGTGGCACCTTCACCAGTGAGACTTGGGTCCTGCGCAGTTGCGCTTGCTGTCGCGTCGTCGGCCATGGCTCGGGGAGTGTTGTGCGATGCGACAGAGCTGGAAGGCGCTATGCGGCAATGCAAAGGGGAAGTCGCGGGCGCGAGTACTCGGAGCGATTGCGCGATCGCAACGTGTCTTTTTCAACGTGCTGCCGCGTGGTCGTTGTTGGATGAGGGTGGGGATGGGGGGCTGCGATGGGTGGGTTGGAGTCGCGTCTGAAGTTCGCGATGCTCTCGAACGCCTAAGCAAAAAGAGCACTAAGGAGCATGGAGTAGTCTCACGTGATCAGCCTGCAGCCCCGGGCGATGCAGATGCAAGGCTAGTGCCGGATAACTAACCTGGCCAAACCGAGGTCATAGTTCTCCGCGCCGTTGGCTTGCTTTCACTATTGCTCGACGAGGCGTCCTACACCACCTTCTCCAATTTAGCGTGTCTGTTTCTCCCAGAGGCATCGCACTGTTCCCGCCCACCATGTTCTCCGCCGCTCGTCAATCCGCCCTCCGCACAGCTCGCACACGGCTTCGGCAGTCGCAACCCACGGCCGTACCCCAATACTCCGCCTTCGCACGGTTAGCGTCGACGTTTGCCATTCTCGAGCAGAAGGAAGGAAAGATCGTGTCACAGTCATTGGCCGCCATCACAGCAGGGACAAAGCTTGGAGGCTCAATAACAGCCTTCATTGCTGGAAGTGGGGTCAAGTCGGCCGCAGATGAGGCAGCCAAGTCAAAGGGCGTAGAGAAGGTCATCTACGTCGAGAATGGAGCGTACGACAGGGTTGGTAGTCTAAAGAGATATGGAAAGACACGCGGCTGACAACATCTTGCAGTGTCTCCCCGAGAACTATGCGCCACTCCTGGTTGAGAACATCAAGAAGGGTGGATACACACATGTCGTCGCCGGCCACTCAGCATTTGGAAAGAACATAATGCCGCGTGTCTCGGCACTTCTGGACACACAGCAAATATCAGACATTACCGGCATCGAGAGCGAGGACAGTGAGTGGGCATCTTTTGGAGTACACGAGGGGTTGTTAACCAGACTACAGCATTTGTTCGCCCAATCTACGCCGGTAATGCGATCATGACCGTCCAGTCGTCCGACAGCACCAAAGTCATCACCGTCCGAGGCACCGCATTCCCCGCGCCTGAGACCGAAGGCGGAAACGCAACAGTAGAGGAGGGCGTCGACCCCAAGGCTGAATGCTCAACAGAGTGGATATCTGAGGACCTCCAAAAGTCCGACCGTCCCGATCTCGGCTCTGCAGAGAAGGTCGTCTCCGGAGGTCGTGGTCTGAAATCAAAGGAGGAGTTTGACAAGCTCATGCCACCGCTAGCAGACGCGCTCGGTGCCGCTATTGGTGCGTCAAGAGCAGCAGTCGACAGTGGCTTTGCAGACAACAGCTTGCAAGTGGGTCAGACTGGAAAGAACGTTGCGCCACAATTATACCTGTGCGCTGGTATCTCTGGTGCTATTCAGCATTTGGCTGGTATGAAGGACAGCAAGGTTATTGCAGCCATCAACAAGGATGCCGAGGCACCCATCTTCCAGGTCGCGGATGTTGGTCTTGTTGGAGATCTATTCGAAAAGGTCCCAGAATTGACCGAGAAGCTCAAGTCGCAATAAGCACTGAGCGCATTGATACCTGTTGTATATAGTTTGAACAATATATCGACCAAACAAGGAATACACCTGCCACGAAGTCAACTACCAGGAGACATCCCGGTACTTTCTCAAAATCATCACAGATCGCGGCATGAAGCACACAAGCCCATCCTATGCTTTCCAAAGAATCTCTAACTGCACGTGAAATATTAACCTTTTGATCTCCAAGTAACCCCGGCATTTGCAGCTTGGCGTGCGTCAACGGCTGATCGACGCCAGCACCCACCATTCGTCTCCACTGCGCCGCGATAGCCGAGTCATCGAATCTGGCAATCTTGCTGGAGACTTGCTGAAACGCGCGGCTATGAACTCGCTGCTGAAGTCAGACTCTGACTTCCGACTTCTGCGTTACCTTCCGTGTCTCCTCCCAACTGTAGACGCGTTCACATTCCCAGCACCACCGCTTCCGCTCTAGCGCCAGTTTCCCAGCAACTAGTCACACGCGTATATCCGTGCCCGACATATTGATCGCCGTTTCGCACCTTCTCGAGTTTTGCAGTGGAGGACGAGCCTGAGGATACTTCGCGTTCTGAACTATTGTTATCATTTCTGGGTTTATCAAAGGCCCAGCTAACTGTCTGGGGTTACGATGTCTGATGCCGGATCGCTCCGATGATGGCGCGTGAACATGAGGAATCGGGGCAGCCGAGCACGTCGGAACAATATAACGCCCAGGAAGAAGAAGAGCAAAGAAAAGAGCAGTTGACACGGAAAGACAGTAAGAAGAAGAGATGGTGGAATGTCTGGAAGAAATGGGAAGGGCAGGATAGCGATTGGTGGTTCGCGAGCACCGGCATACCCGTAAGTGATGATTCGCACTGAAATGTGTTCACAAGAAGTTCATATGGCTCTTAACCTCCAAATCGACTCGACGAACTACGTTGTTCAGATGCTAACACCAAATAAGCTCCTCGCTGCAACTCTCGGCCCCCTAGCAAATGTGAGCTCAATCGCCGCACTCGTAACTCCATGGAGACAGCAAAACATCATCAACGGCGAACGAATCTCAGACTTTAAAGGCGTACCTTTCGGCGACCCGAGATGGTGCTACTGGATCAACGTAGCATCGCTGATCTGCGGCTTTCTCGGCAATCTCTTCCTTCTTCTGAACTTTACGCAGAGGATCCGTTATATCATTGCCCTACCCGTTACTGTGGTTCTGTGGTATCTTTCATCTGCTTTCCTCATAGCGATAACGATATGCATGAACACTTACGAACCACCAATCCGACCGGAACAAGGATATACCCAAGGATTTTGGTACGCCATTGCGGCTGCGGCGTTTTACACCATTTGTTCTATGCTTCTCATGGTCAACATGCTGGGCTTTTTTCTTGGTCACTACCCCGAAAACTTCGCTTTGAGCGACAGTCAAAGAACGCTTATTCTACAGACTATGGCGTTTTTCATCTGGTTAGGCGGTGGCGCCGCTGTCTTTGCGAAACTCGAGCAAGATGCTGGAGAAGACAGTTGGAGGTTTGCCGATGCCTTGTACTTTTGCGACGTCACTATC
>Ga0265780_10010230_pt1 | contig 11196 bp, 11 predicted proteins | sample P1T30metagenome_FD_192432 | JGI IMG/M metagenome (GOLD analysis project Ga0265780, IMG submission 192432) | Plant litter microbial communities from East Loma Ridge, Irvine, California - P1 T30 | ecosystem: Environmental > Terrestrial > Plant litter > Unclassified | place: USA: California... | reverse complement strand
CGAGGCCGGCAAACCAAAAGGGATATCGGAGATCTGATTCGTCCTGTCCAGATTGCCCAGTGGCAATGGTCTCCAACCTGACTTTGGGCGCCTGGCTAACAATCATGGAAGCATTGCTTCCACTGGCACCATAATTGTTGATGAGCGCAGCCTTGAAATTAGCATTCCATGGCTTCAATTGCAACGAAATGTGGATACCATCACTCTTGCTTGCCCAGATAGCCGGATTCATGACCGAATGGCTAGCCTGGGGAGGTATAGCTGCCTCGTGCAGCATGCAGAGTACTTTGACAAGACTGACCACTCCAGAACTACCTTCCGTATGTCCAACCAGGCCCTTTACTGAGCCTAATTGCAGCGGAATAGGCCTCTTTATACCGTTTCCTTCTTCTTGACCAAAGACACGTCGGATTGCGGCGTACTCTGCTGGGTCTCCCACTGGTGTACCAGTGCCATGTGCTTCTACGACTGAGATATCCTGTGCATCTAACTTGGCCGTTTGAAGTACTGAGTTAAAGAGTGTGGACAGCGATGGCGCATTGGGGACCACAATCGGAGTGTCGTTGCTGTTCTGTGCCACGGCAGTACCGGAAATAACCCCAATGACGACGTCGCCATCCTTTCGGGCCTGAGCCAAGGACTTGAGAAACACTGCAGAAACAGCTTCTCCGCGACAATAGCCGTCAGCCTTTGTGTCCATAAATTTGCAGGGTCCCGTTGGGCTCAGAAAAGATGCACCGGCAAGGTTTTGGTAAACACCTGGTTCACTGATGGTGTTTGTGCCACCAGCTAGTGCGGCAGTGACCTCTCCAGATAGGATGGCGCGGCATGCCATGTGGATGGCAACTGCAGATGCAGAACAAGCCGTGTCGAGCGTGAGCGAGGGTCCGAGCCATCCGAAATAATGTGACAGCTTTCCAGCCACAAAAGAGCGGAGGGTTCCGGTTGCTGTGAACGCATTTGGTGAAGTGTTTGCCACGTAGTCGTTGCCACACATGCCAATATAACAACCGGTGTTGTTCGATTCTGCCGCCGGTACTTTGAGGTTGGCGTCGTTATTGTCATTGAAGTAGCCCGACATTTCCACGGCTTGGTAAGCACACTGGAGTAACGACCTCTGCTGAGGATCCATGCCTGTGCTCTCCCTTGGCGTCTTATTGAAAAATTTGTGGTCAAAGTCCTCAACACCATCGATGAAATTTCCATACCACTTCCTGCTGGGGTCGTTTTCGCGGAAGGTGGTCTCGAAAGTGAATTTGTCTTCCGACACGAGTTTGTGCTGTGATTTTCCCGGCACGAGGAGATCCCAAAAGTCAGTAACGGAGGAAGCCCCCGCGACATTAATCGACACTCCAATGACAGCAATTTCGTTTGGGTTCGACCGTAGTATTGGCGCAGTGGTATCATCAAAGTATGTGAGTCTTCCAGAAAGACCGCTAAGAAGACTCGTTGGGATGCAACGTTCGCCGAAGGAGACGAAAGACGTGGTATCGGAGAGATAGGACGATCTTCGCTCTGATACGACGCTGTACCAATCACACCTTTGCAACAGTATAGACTGGAGTGCGGTATGGTGTAGGCTGATCTGGTTCCTGAGCATGGGATCGTCAGTGGCCATCCTTGATGGGATCCTCAGTGTTGATGTTGGGAACATAAACGCGGGGTTCTTCTCGCAAAAATTGATCACAGACTCGAAAGCGTTGTGGTGGTCAGATTTGCTGTGGAAACGTCCTGATAGGGCAAGTTCTGTGATGGCAAAACCAGCATTTTGCAAGGCGTGTTGGAGTGGCTCTAGGGCTGAGATGGTTGTGGTGAGTGATACACGGGTTGTATCATACGCTACAGAAACATAGGCCTGCACAGAAATTGTGTTAGAATCGGTACTTCTGATGAAGTGAAGGAAGCTGGATGATGGCTCATGTTGCCATGGTAGACTTACATCGGGGAACTTCGCAAGGATGCATTCCAAATCCTTGTAGCTGTCCCTGGGTTCATCACGTTTCCAGGCGACAGAGAAGGTTTTCGATGGGCCCCTCAAATCTTGTTGCTGCTGTTGGTCTACGATACAACCAGCAAGCATCGCCAAACGCACGGCGACGGCAGCGTTTTGCGTGAAGACTGTGTCCGGGCATTCATGCAAAACAGAGACAGCAAGGGCGGACAGAAGTCCAATGCAAAATCCCACTGTCTCTCCAACCGTGAGCTGTGCTTGCATAGCATCTTGGCTATCATTAAAAGCTCTATACTGAGCAAGCTGTGAGATGACAACAAGGGGTACAAGGATAGAACTGGGCAACCGCTCCCCGTCCAGAGCCAAATGGCCCGTCTCTAACTACGATGCTAAGCTGGCGATCTGCGCTCCGCTAGCAATGTCATGTAGATGAGGACATTCGGTCACTAGGGACTGATAATGAAAAGGTAACGAGGTGAGTGCTTGTGCGACCCAGGCATACTGTTGGGAACCGGAAATGGTGGCTCGAAGTGTAGTGAGGTTGGATTGCGAGAGTGGCGGTGAGAGAGGTCCAAATAGAACCACAACTGGCTTATTTGTGCCGAGCTTTGAAGACGACATGCTGGTGGGAAGGTATCTTGTTTGTATGAACGTAATAAGGCGATATCGAAGAATTGGTGTTTCTTTGAGTTTTGTAGGGTATATAGATAACGGGAGGTATACGGTTATAGCCGTACAAATAAAAGCGGGGACGGGGGTATGATTTATGAATGTAATATCGGACTCTCGAGCTGGTTTAAGATATCGTCCCGCCTTAGGGTGAAAATTCTGTAATGCTACAAGATGGGGAAAACTCTTCCGTAGTCAATCTGAGAAATATATGTACCTTTCCACCTCAGCAATCAACTGACCATGGATCCTCCCAATCATACGATTTCTAGACGTTATCGAAATGGTGTTCCGGCTAAGACTGCCGACAAAGTGTCTGGTGCGGATGGTCTTGGCTCTGAGATACTCGGAGTAACTATTCGGACTCTCCCAACCACCGCAGCCCCACTCCACACCACACCCACTAACCGAGAACTGCGCTAATCAACCGAAATTCAAGCCTCAGAATATTCTGGTAATTTCCCGGTTGTACCGGTGCCGTAGTCGCGGGACTTCTCAGGCCCGGCTAGTCGGTCCTGATAGGGTGCGATATGATACCCAAGTAAATGCTACACTGAACGCTAGTCTATAAGTGTCGTATGAAGACAAGTCTGTCCTACAGTAAATGATATCTTGAATCACGAGTCCCTCACTATCCGATAACTTTCAGCTGCGGTTCAACATGTTTCAACATATCGTGCTACTTTGCTCTTGAAGTCAATACCCCAGTGGCTACATGTTGACCAATTCTTTAACTACAAACCAACACATTTTATTGCCCACCCATCTCTAGGACAGTTCTTATCCACATATCTTCAATAATCATGTCGGCACCCAGTGTTCCTATCGCCATCATTGGCATGAGCTGCCATTTCGCTGGCGGTGCAACCGACCCTGAGAAACTTTGGGATCTCTGCGCTGAAGGCCGAACAGGCTGGAGCGAGGTCCCCAGTGACAGGTTCAATATTGATGGTCACTACCATCCTCGCCCTGATAATCTCAACACAATGAACGTCAAGGGAGCATGTTTCCTTGATGAAGACGTTGGCAACTTCGACGCCACGTTCTTCAATCTCCCTGCCGAGACAGCTGCAGTGAGTAACTATATCATTACATTCTGTGCTTTTTCCTGACAGTAAACAGTGCTTGGACCCTCAGTTTCGACTCATGCTCGAAGGCACATACGAAGCTTTCAAGAATGCAGGGCTTACAATGGACGACGTAATTGGTTCCAACACATCTGTCTATGCAGGCTCTTTCTTCAAGGACTATCATGATGCTGGACTTCGCGATGTCACAACATTGCCCCGTTTCTTTCTCGTCGGTGTTGGTTCTGCCATGGCATCGAACCGTTTGTCGCACTACTTCGATCTACGAGGAGCATCAATGTCCATTGATACTGGATGCTCGACAACACTGACTGCTCTACACCAAGCATGCAATGACCTCCGAAACCATGAGTCAAGCATGTCTGTCGTTTCCGGCGCAAATCTGATGCTGAACCCAGACATGTTCATCACCATGTCCTCTATCGCATTGATATCAAAGGACGGCCGGAGCTTCGCATTTGATAGTAGAGCTAATGGATACGGTAGAGGTGAAGGCGCAGCGACGATTGTCTTGAAGCGTCTTGATGATGCCATTCGCGACGGCGACCCTATTCAATGCGTCATCAAAGAGACAGGTCTGAATCAAGACGGAAAGACCGAGACAATTACCACTCCCAGCCAAGCCGCACAGATTGAGCTCATGCGACGAGTATACAAGAAAGGCGGGTTAGATCCTAAAGACACCGGCTATTTTGAGGTATGCGCTCTCGACGTTCCGTGAATGATTACCCCCGCGCTAACCTCACCCAGGCCCATGGCACCGGAACACCAACAGGAGATCCCCTTGAGGTCGGCGCCATCGCTGCAGTATTTAAGGGTTCGAGATCAACCGATACCCCGTTGCCTATTGGATCTATCAAGCCAAATGTTGGACACACGGAATGTGCATCCGGTCTGGCCAGTATTGTCAAGGTCGTCAAAGCAATTGAAAAGGGATTAATTCCCCCGGCGGCAAACCTAGAGACTATCAACCCGAAGTTGAAACTTGGAGAGTGGAATCTGAAGGTGAGCTTCCTACTACTAGTCTACCTAGGTAGTCTATGATGTCACATCAAGTACTAACGCGAACACCCTTGCAGATCCCCCGCACTACTGAACCCTGGAATTCATCTCTCCGCCGCGCCTCTGTCAACAACTTTGGATATGGTGGCGCAAACTCGCATGTCATTCTCGAGAACTACACGCCTACCGATCGTGCCTTTCCGATTACCACTCCACTCCCATCCAAGGTCTACGTACTTAGCGCCAAGGATGAGCACGCTGCCGAAGCGATGGTCGCAAACCTACGCGACCATCTATGCAATGCACAGGATAGCCTATCCTATCAGAATGACCTCGCGTACACCCTTGGAGAGCGCCGTTCAGCGTTTCCTTGGGTAGCAGCAACATCTGCGTCATCAATTCCTGAATTAGTCCGACTTATCGACGCCGGAAAAATGAAACCAAGACGTAGAAACGATCCTCCAAGACTTGGTTTCATTTTCACGGGCCAGGGAGCTCAGTGGTGTGCCATGGGACGCGAGCTTATCCATACCTACCCAGTCTTCCGTGAGACGCTCTATGAGGCGGACGTGTATTTGCGCGAGTTTGGCTCCACGTGGAGCTTGATAGAAGAGCTACACCAAAGCCAGCAGACGACGCGTGTCAACGAAGCAGCCCTTGGTCAGCCAGTTTGTGTTGCCGTCCAAATTGCACTGGTTCGCCTATTGGAGTCCTGGGGCGTGAAGCCAACGGCAGTGAGCAGTCATTCTAGTGGCGAGATTGCAAGTGCGTACGCTGCAGGCGTTTTCAGTCTCCGAAGCGCTATGGGTGTAGTCTATGCTCGTGGCAATCTTGCTGCTGATGTAGCGACGTATTCAAATCTTGGCCCCGGCGGAATGATGGCTGTCGGCCTCGGTGTCGCCAACGTACAGAAGTACGTAGAGCGAGTTACTGCCGGCCGTGTCATTGTCGCATGCCAGAACAGTCCTTCGAGCGTAACTATCTCTGGAGATCTTTCTGGTATTGACGAACTTGAGGTGCTCCTGAAGGCGGACCAAGTGTTTGCACGAAAGCTCCAGGTGCCTGCAGCCTACCACTCACACCATATGGAGCCCCTTGCAAAGCCTTACGCAGAGTGGCTGAACGCAAACATCAAGCCAGAGCCGCGGATGAGTAACGTCATATACTCTTCACCTACTACTGGGCAGCGGATGTCAAATGTGGAAGAAATCGGCGCCGCAGACCATTGGGTACGAAGTCTCACGAGCCGGTGCTCTTCGTTGATTCGTTTACCAACATGTGCTTTTCTGCCCCAGGAGAGCCCAGTGACGTTGACATGGTCATTGAGCTCGGCGCACATCCCGCTCTTTCTGGACCTATCCAGGACATAACAACACTGGAAGCCTTCAACGATTCCACAGTTGGCTATGCCAGCTGCTTGTTACGCAAGAAAAATGCTGTCAACACAATGCACGTGCTAGCGTGTGATCTCATTCATAAAGGATTCCCATTGATGATGTCTGGAGTCAACCTTACCTTTCAGGGTCGAGTATTGACCGATCTCCCTAAATACGCCTGGAACCATCAACTCCGTCACTGGTACGAACCGCGAATGAACAGGGCACATCGCATGTTATCCGAGGGCCCTCACGACCTGCTTGGGTCTCTCGTCACTGGTACCAACCGCTTGAATCCTTCGTGGCGCCATGTCATTAAGCCCTCCTCCATGCCTTGGATAACCGATCACAAGCTTCAAGGCACGACTGTGTATCCTGGAGCAGGCTTCATTTGCATGGCACTTGAAGGTCTCATACAAGCCCAGCAGCATAGTGGTAAAGATGTATCGGGATACCGCCTGCGGGACATTGACATGCTCGCTGCATTGGTAATCCTGGAGGGCGAAAATGGCGTCGAAGTTCAATTGTCACTCAAGCCATGCAGTGACAAAGCCATTGACGCCAGGGGTTGGAAAGAATTCCAGGTGTTCTCCGTTACTCACGACGATCAGTGGGCCGAACACTGCCGAGGTCTTGTTTGCATTGAGTACGGTGGCAAGGGCACACCGAAGTCCCCTGTGGCTGTCCGCGAATGGAACGATTATCGCATTCGTGTCAGCCCGTCAGAGGTGTATGACTCCATGCATCGCGTAGGCATCCAACACGGTCCCATTTTCCAAAACTTGAAGGCGGTGCAAGCTCGCCCGCAAGGCTCGTTGGCTACCATCCAGACTGCCGACACGGAAGCTATAATGCCGTATCAATTTGAGCACTCACACATCATGCATCCAACCACGCTTGATACCATGTTCCAGGCGATCTACGCCGCTCTGCCTGCCGCCGGAGCACAACTACCATCTGCACAAGTCCCCCGATCCATCAAGAACTTGTGGATCTCGGGAGACATCAAGCGGGGCTCGTCTGCCACTTTCCATGCTTTCTCTGAAGTCCGCGACAACGACAAACAGGGGTTCAGGGCTGCAGTCACAGTGGTTGATGGTGACGAAGGTGAGGTAGTCATCACAATCGAAGACTTCCTCTTTCAATCCATTGGCGATGCTGTTAGCAAGCGCCAGCCGTGCGAAAACGACAAATTCCTGACTTTAAAGTGGGTTCCGTATCTACCAACGATGAAGCCAGAAGTACTCACGCAGCATCTGGCTTGTTAACCCGATCTCACCGAGGTGCAAGCATTGGCCGATACAAAGTTGGTATGCTCCTGGTTCCTCAAGGATGCTCTTACAAAAATGACTGCGGAAGAGATCTCTGGTATGCAGGGACACTTCAAGCGTTACTATGTTTGGATGAAGGCCCAGGCTTTCTCAAGTCAGATTGCTCCTGTTGGGCCGGAAGAGAAGGCTGCACTCATCGCCAAGGTCCCAACTGATACTGCCAACGGAGCACTTATGTGCAACGTAGGACCACACTTGGCGGATATCCTTTGTGGACGCGTGTCACCATTAGAATTGATGCAGGACAACGACTTGCTGCAACGCTTCTACGACGAATGTGTGAAGCTCGATCGCAGCAGAAACCAAATGGCAGAGCTGGTTCGACTCAATGCCTTAAAGCATCCTCGCGCTAAGATATTGGAGATTGGCGCATGGAGCGGCGGCCCAACATATAATGTTCTCAACGCATTCGGCGCCGAAAATCCCCTTTGCGCTTCATACGACGTTACTGATGTTTCAGACATCTTTTTCGAGGCCGCCGAAGAAAATCTCGCAGGGTGGAAGAGCTTATTGTCGTTCCAAACTCTAGACATTATAGCCGTCCACGTAGTAGAAATAGTCCTCGTCGTTTTGCGCGGCAACCTTCCGGAAAGCGGTATGAAGGGCTGGATTCAGCGCCATCATGGCCCGTTCAGCATTGGGATTGAAGCCAATTCCCGCCCCAATCTCGCGAAAGGTTCGCGCTCGCTCATATATCATGAATTTGATGTTGCGCTGGAGAAGACCGATAGCCAGAGCTAGCCCCGTGATTCCACCGCCAATGATGGCGACCTCGAATTGGCTCTCGTCGGAGATCTCGACCAGCTCAACCTCAGTGTTGGATTCGATCATTTTGTCGAAGACTTTGCGACTCTTCCTAGTATGGTGAGATAGTTGCGTGTAGTTTTGCAGAAGATTCCCACGGATGGGAAGTAATGATGGGTGGGTGGAAGGGTTCTGCTTCTCCTGCACGTCCGCGTAAGGCAAGCATGCGCCTCCGCGCTATACCACGATCACATACTCCGGGGTCCATGCTCTGCATATTTTTGGGTCAATTATAAAATGTACCATAAACTGATTGAGGAGGGCCAAATTGCACACCAAGATAGGCGAAGGCCGGAACGACAGGAGTGGAGTCAGCCGGACCTCGGAGTATCTGCTAGGCCGGCATCAACCAATCATCACGACAATAGGGCCGATATATCCTCCACTGGCCTAAACACAACACTTAAATAGATGAACACACCCACTACTAGATTGAATTAGAACCGGCGTGTATCTACAATCTGAGACACCAGAAGCAAATTATCAACTTTATTTCTGCTTTACATAAGTCACAACACCGCGATGTCTTGCTTCCCCCGTGGCGTCGGTGTCCTGGGGCAATTCCCTCAACTCAAGACATACAACCATAGCGTTGCTCTCTTTCCCTGGCGCGACGATCTCACGCAAGAGATAGTAATTTCTGCCCTTCGACAGGCAACTGGCAAAATTCTTAAGGCAATTCCATGGCTCACTAGGCAAGTTGTCCACACAGAAGGAGACAACGGAACTTCAGGCTCTGTCCGCGTAGAACAATAGCCTGCGGATGTTGCACCTCATAGCCTCCTCAAGATTAAGGATGCCACCGATCTCCTACCACCTTACGCTAATATGTGCGCGACAAACGCACTGTTCCATATGCTCGACGGGAAGATACTCTGTCCCTACCCAGGATTTCCGGATAGATACGACACTGCAGTCATTGGACCTGCCCCACCAGCCATGATCCAAGTCACATTCGTGAAGGGTGGCTTTCTCCTAACCTACACGAATCAACACAACGTTGTAGATGGTACCGGTCTCTTCACCATCATTACGCTCCTCTCTGCTGCTCTTCGAGGAGAACCTTTTCAAGAAGATATTATCGCAGCCGCGAACCAAGATTCTGCTGAAATCATCCGTCTCATGGATCCATTTGAGCCTATCCTCGACCACAGCTGGCTCCTCAAACCTGATCCAGCCCCTGAATTTGTCCCAGCCCGTCCTGGTGGGAGGTGGCAAAACTTCCTCTTCCGCAAGGATGCGCTCGCTGATCTCAAAAAGGAGGCTGAAGGGCCTCTTGGATACGACATGGACGTTCCATTCATTTCTCCGAACGATGCTATCTGCGCGCTGTTCTGGAAAGCGCTAGCTTCTGTAAGAATCAAGACTGGACTGCCTGCTTCGACTGTGTCGAAATTCAATCGTGCAATCGATACTCGACCCGTCCTTGGTGTTTCCCCAGGCTATTTGGGGCAAATGGTGTACATCTCTCCCTCGCGCCTCACATTTCAGGAACTCGTTGATGCGCCTCTCTCGACTGACACGACTCGTCTTCGCAAGGACCTCGACGATGTGAATAACGCCTTCTCAGCTCGATCGTACGCCACCTTTGTTGATTCAGTAGATGACAAGTATCATTTATTGTATGCCGGTGGAATGAATCTACAGACGGACGTTGGTCATTCGTCAATGATGAATGCGAAAGTCAAGGGATTCGACTATGGCATCCTAGGAAAGTCTGACTTTGGACGGCGTCCCCGCCTCCCATTGGCAGTCAACACTTTCTACATCTACCCACAAGAAGCAAATGGTGACTATCTAATTCTCGTCTGCTTACCGGACATGGAGCTGAAAGGCTTGATGGAAGAGCCCGAATGGAGCAAGTGTACATATATGATTGAGGAGAAGTAACAGCGGGATTATAAGAAATTGGTATTTGCATTTTGTATTGCACAATAGATGAGCAAAATGCCTGCCTGGAATCAACTCTTTCTAGCCGTCAACCTGATCTGTGACAAGAAGTCCTCGATCGAGACAACAAGCCCTATCAGTTAGAAACTTTGATTCTGGAAAGCGAAGGATCAGTCAGCACTATATTGCAGAATTCAGGTCTGAACTGGTTCACGACGCCTACGAATCCAAGACTCCAGGAAAGCTCCGAAGACATGGAATACGGAAGAGAGCCATTTTCCATCTTCACTGAGAACGTCTCTATCTTTGGGTCTTGGTCAATGGTCATGATTCATTCATTCAAATTTGCTAAATTAAAAAAGTTCATAAAGACGAACAAGCTTTCTACCTGGTCGCTGCAGCAGGCTCTTGGAAGACCCTATTGTCTGCAGAAATTCTACTCTCCATATTGGTGGGAACAATCCACTTATCAGAATCACCTAATCTGTCAGCAGTGAGGCCCGCAGATCCTGCATTGGCTATCCCTGCTTGAAGTTGTCGTGCATAGCTGACTTTCCTCAGTCTTCCAGCCTCTCTGGGAGTAAGATGTAGCTGCGCCTTGTTAGCCAGAAGATAACAAAAAGTGTTCCGAACTTACGTAAACTTCAACCCCCAAGGCATGTATGTTGAACGCAAGCCATAAAGCTGCTCCAAAGCTCGCATTCAACGCTGCTCCGACGTTTGCTGCAGATCCGGAAAACTCCGCAGATACAACAGCTACTTGCTCGAGGTTACTGCCATCTACATATAATGCGCATGCAGGATAGTCTTGTACCAAGATGGCAAGTGATTTACCAGACAATGTCGAGAGAATCTTTGCGCAGAGCCAAACGATATAGTAACCCCGGTCTAAGGTAATCATCGCCGAGATGATCATGATAAATCGCGAAGTGATAATTGAGCCAGCCTGCCAGAAACGTTAGTGGAATAAGTCATAGCAAAGGGGCTTAAAAGGATTCCCACGCACATAGAACCATCCACGAAGCATCCATGCACGATGCTGTTCAATCTGTAACATTCTGATGTTGTACATCGAGAGCCCAAAG
>Ga0265780_10010229_pt1 | contig 11196 bp, 6 predicted proteins | sample P1T30metagenome_FD_192432 | JGI IMG/M metagenome (GOLD analysis project Ga0265780, IMG submission 192432) | Plant litter microbial communities from East Loma Ridge, Irvine, California - P1 T30 | ecosystem: Environmental > Terrestrial > Plant litter > Unclassified | place: USA: California... | reverse complement strand
GAACCGGCAAGAGAGGACATCATCATGGGACAGGCAGAGTGGGTGACCGTTCCCGTCTCGACGCGCGACGTCGACGGGCCGCTGTTCTTCGACCAGCACGAGTGGGACACCATCGAGGCCGCGACGGCCCGGATCATTCCGACCGACCACCACCCGGGCGCGCGCGAGGCGAAGGTCGTGCGGTTCATCGACCGCATGCTCGCGGGCACGCAGTTCGTCTTCCCCGCCGCGGACGGCATCGGCTGGCTCCGGATGGAGGGGCTCGAGGAGCAGGCCTGGCAGGAGCGGATCGACAGCCGCCGCACCTTCTACCGTGAGGGCGTCGTCGAGCTCGACCGCCTGGCCACCGAGGCGCGCGGGCGGCCGTTCGTCGAGCTGGACGACGAGCAGCAGGACGCGGTGCTCGTCGCGCTCTCGCGGGAGGAGAAGCCGACGCGCTTCCTCTTCGCGAAGTCCGACGGCCAGGGCAGCGGAGGAGCGCCGGCCGGCAACCAGCCGGTCAACGAGGACTTCCTCGAGTTCTTCCCGCTGCTCGTGCTGAACACCCGGCAGGGCTTCTACGGCGACCCGGTCTACGGCGGGAACGAGAACCGGGTGGGCTGGGGCGTCATCGGCTTCGACGGCCCGTCGACCCTGAAGTCGACGATGGACGGCAGCTACACCACCACGCAGTACATGGTGCCGGAGGCCAAGTGGCCCTACGAGCGTCACCCCGCGGTGCTGCGCTACCGCCGGCCCTAGAACGGGCGGGGCGCGAGACCGGGCGGCGGTCCGGCGCAGGTCATAATCGGGTATGCCCTCGACCGGATCGCCGACCCCTCCCGCCAGCCGGGCCGCGGCGTGAGCCGGGTCTCCTCGCGGGCGCACGGCCCGCGGATGGTCGACGTCGCCGCCCTCGCCGGGGTCTCCCAGCAGACCGTCTCGCGAGTGATCAACGGAGCGCCAAACGTGTCGCCCGAGATCCGCGAGCGGACCGAGAAGGCGATCGCCCAGCTGCGCTACCGCCGCAACACCGCCGCGGCCGCCCTCGCCAGCAACCGGACGATGAACATCGGCGTCGTCAGCTACTCACTCTCGGTGCACGGCCCGTCCGTCGCGCTCTACGGCATCTCGGAGCAGGCGAGGCGGAACGGCTACTCCACGCGGCTGATCACGCTCGGCGACGTCGGCCGCTACAGCATCCGCCACGCCCTCGACGAGCTGACCGCCGACGAGGTCGACGGCATCATCGTCTTGGTCCCGCTGGTCAGCGCGGTCGAGACGCTCCGGGAGCTCGACTCCCGCGTCCCCATCGTCACGTTCGAGCAGGGCTCCGCCCCCGGCGCGTCCAGCGTCTCGATCGACGAGGTGCACGGCGCGCAGCTCGCCGTCCGGCACCTGCTCGAGCTCGGGCACGAAACCGTCGCACACGTCGGCGGACCGGAAGGCTGGATGGCATCCGAGGCGCGAGAGCGCGGCTGGTCGACCGAGCTCGCGCTCGCCCGTCGCGTCGCTCGCCCCGTGCTGCGGACGACGGACTGGAGCATCGCCGAGGGCTACCGTGCCGGCGCGGAACTCGCCGCCGACCCCGAGGTCACCGCGGTCTTCGCCGCCAACGACCCGTTCGCCCTCGGTGTGATCAAGGCATTCGACGACCACGGAATCCGAGTCCCCGAAGACCGCAGCGTCGTCGGCTTCGACGACGTCCCCGAGGCCGGCTACTACCGGCCCAGCCTGTCCACGGTGCACCTCGACTTCGCTGAGGTCGGCCAGCTCGCCGTCGACCGCGTCTTCGCACTAATGCGGGGCGAGACGGTCGAGCCGCTGCCGCTGATCGCGCCCACGCTCGTCGCCCGAGCGAGCAGCGCCGCACCGCGCTAATCCTCCGCATCCGCTCAGCTCTCCGCGGCTCAGACCTCGTAAATCTCTAGGGGCAGTCCGTCCGGGTCGCGGAGAAAGAACATCGTCCGCCCCGTGTGCACATCCGTACGGAGAGGCTCACACGCGACCCCTTGGCTCACGAAGTCGGCGTGCATCGCTGCCGGGTTCGCTGCGGAGAACGCAAGATGCCTAAGCCCCAGCGCTTCCGGATCCGTCAGTCGCGCTGGCGCAGAAGGGAAGGTGAATAGCTCGATAACGTAAACGCCATTCAAGCTCAAATTGGCCATCCAGGAGGATCGCTCGGCCCGATACACCTCCGAATCGAGGTGAAACCCCAGCACGTCGAGGTAGAAACGCTTAGAACGTTCGTAATTACTTACTATAACCGCGATGTGGTGGACACCGATCAATTCACTCATTCGGAGAACCAAAACAACGTAACTGGCATCACAACATACCCTTTTCCGCTTCGCCCTGACCCCCGGGAAGCGCTCAATTAACTTTGAACACCGCTCTGCTGCCACTGGACCTATACCGTCTAGGTTTTGGGCACTAAAGATAGCATAGACGACAGAAACCTCAATTCCTAGCGTTCTGCCAATTCCTATACTTTACGCTCGGCAAAACCGTCGGAGCACGACCTGGCCCGCAACTGAAACCGTCTCAATCGAACGGTTGAAACTCTAATTGCGAGAAACCAATGGCTCGAGGGTCGCGGCTACGCCTCCCTCGACGCCTACCCCGATTGAAGATCCTCCAGCAGCCGAGGAGGCGTTTCTCCGCCGCGAACTGCGCGGTGCTCCGCAAAGCGGGCGCCGTAACGCCGACGACGTCTTCTAACCATGACGGACGGCTACGCCTCGGAGGGGGCAGGTCAAAGCTGGTCCCGTCCTTTGGCGAGCGGATCATCATTCCCTTCCCCGAACACCGCGTACTCATCAGACAGCGCAACTCAGCGCGTTCGCCGATCAGGTCGAGCGCGCGGCGGCCTTCGCCCGGACTGCCTAAGTGACCTCAGCATCTGTTACGCCATGAGGAGCGCATGATTGCAGAAACGCGAAGACGGCATCGACAAAGATGAGCGACGGGGTAGGCCCCTCGCATACCCCTCCGACGCGAGAACTGACATAACGTTCATTATCGGATATCGTAGTTGCGGACGGGGAGGGGCTGGCTGCCGTTCGCACGGTTGCAACTAACTTCGCTCATCCTCTCACGTCAACAGCGTCCTCTAGGACTCGACGAACGCTGCGGACTGGAACGCGATTTTTACGCATGTCGACGTAGAGACACCCGCCTTCGCCCACGTTCGAGCTTGTGGTCACTGACGATGTCGGCCTCCTTGAGCCGATTCAGCACTTTCCGGTGGGCTTCATCGTCGGGGACGAGCGGCCGAGTGGTGCCCCAATCCGCAATCGATGGATAGGGGTCGTGGAGCGCACGTAGCTCCGCTCGGAGCTCGGCGAGAGTGACCGTGCTGGAGACGGAGAGAAGTGCCACGATGCTCTCATCCAAGGCGCCTGCTGCCCTGACCTGATCGATGGTGGCGAAGGGGATGTCGGTGCCGGACGCGGCAGCCGACGATGCAAGCGCGCGGACCGAAGCCGGGCTCGCGGCGGGGACGAAGTCCGCGAGCTTGGACAAGACGGCGTTTTTGAGACGCGCTGGGATGACGGTGCTGCGAAGGAAGACCGGGATCTCAGAATCCGGCAGTACCCCTGGGGAGATGAATTCCGTCGCACCCCTCGACCTACTCAGTGCCGCCTCACGCGTCGACCAGTCGGGGACGAGTGTGCCGATGAAAGTCGCCGCCCCGTCGTCGAGCAGCCCCTCCTCGATCAACAGACCGACGAGTTCGCCGGGCTCGGGCGTCAGCGAGGAGGGCGGGATCGGTGCGGAAACCTTCAGGCTCGAGGCGAGCTTCACACGGACCGCGGCAGTGGGGATCGCCTGCCGGGCCTCGAGGATCGCGACGGCGAGCCGAGTGCGCTCTGCCTCCGCGACGTCGTCCGGCAGCAGGACCGCATCGGCCCCGTCGAGGAGCCAGCCGACGCTCTGGTCGAGCGCGCCAATGTTGTCGAGGTAAGCCAGCAGATTCACGGCGGAGGCGGCCACGTGCCGGGTTGCTGCGAGAGTTGGCCATACGCCCTGAGGGGCGTCGGCGATTGATACAACGTGGCATTGCGCCGAGGCTTTCTTGACGATCTGACCAAGATGCGTGTCGGCGACCCCAGCATCGCGTGCCTGAACGAGAACCGGCAGAAACTGCCGCGGATCGTCGACCGTGGCCGCGCCCTCTCGCCCTTCGATTACGGTGAGATACTCGGCGATACGCCCGAGAGCTGCATCAAATACGGGCTCGTTGCCCGCGCGGATGGTATCCAGCGCGAGCGAGTGCTGCCCCGTGAGCTCCTCGATGTTTGCAGCATTGAGTTCATATGCGCCCAATTCGACGGCGCGGTTCCGGGCGATGCTGTTCAACGGTGCCACCGCGGGCAGTTGAATTCCGAGTTTCGCGATTGCGTTTACGGTCGCCGGCCTTGGGACGATCGAGACCCCTGGCTTAGGTCGCGAGAGAGTGCTGATCGAGGGGAAATTTGCGTAGTGCTCAACGACGAGCCCGGCGAACTCGCTGGTCGAGGCTTCGCCAATCTTCGCGCCCGCAAACGCGAGCGCAGCGTCGATGAGCTCGGCGAGCACATCCTCGGGTGCTCCGGTGACGATGTCCGCAATCTTTTCCGGCGCGAGGGGGGCGAGGAGACGAACGAACTGCACACGCTCGGCGCCGGCCTGGAGGTAGGACTCCCCGAAGACGCGATCTTCTTGGCCCCATGCCGCGACCTGCCGCACGATCATCGCCGCTTCGTCGGGGCGGTCCGCAAGGAGATGGTCAAGGACTCTGACGTTGTAGGCGGCCCGGTCCCGGAAAATGTCGGTTCCCTTGTCTCCGATTATTGCCTCAACGTCTTCGCGGTCGAGCTCGGCGTGGATGTCTGGAACGCCGCGGTCGAGCGCGTGAATGATGTAGTTGAGAGCGCGCGGGCGGAGGTGTTGCCCGTAATAGACCGACACGTACAGGGCGAAGTACTCGTTGAGGTACCCGGACGACACCAAGGCGCGCGCGAGCCTCGACTTCAGCACACGATCTGCTGCGTGCCGGAATGTCTCCGTCCCCTTGTCCTCCTCTATAACGGCGTCGAACTCGCTCCGGGCGTAGAGGTCCCGCCACTCGTGGTGCCGAAGAAACTCGACGTCGGCCCTAGCTGAACGCAGTTCGTCGGTCTGGATCTCCCGGTCGACCGGTAGCCACTCGGCAGGGGCAAGTGAGGCCCCAATGAGGGTCTGTAGCTGCTCGAAAGAGAGCTCCATGCTCTGGCCCGTGCGGTTGTTGATGATCGTCGCCGACACGCGTTCTGTTGCCAGCTGCGTCCATAGTTCGCTCGACCGAAGCTGCTCATCCTGGTAGCCCTGACCACTGACGACCAAGTGCAATGAGCCCTGGCCGTTCCGACCGGTGGGCAGAGCACGAATGATGCTCTCAAGGCGATCTCCGAGTGATCTGGCTCTCTCGGGCAGCATCCCCTTCAGGGCGAGCAGCCGATCAGCGTCGCGTTCTCGTTCCTGAGCCTTGCTCAGTGACTCAGCGACGATAAGGCGCCACGCCTCGTAAACGCGGTCGAGATCGCTGTCGCCGAAACGGATGGCTTCAAAGTCGGCCAGGTGGACGCTCTTGTAGACGATAAGTGCGAACAGCCTGTCGGCATCGAGTCCGGGCATCCGGTTGAGTGTGCCTAGTAGTCGGTTTGCGTAGATATCGTATTCGTTGCGCATGTCAGTGATCAGCCGCATATCCGCGACGAACCGGGCGACCACGTTGATGAGGTTCCGGGACACGCCAGTGCCCTTCATCTCATCGAGCATCAGGTCACGCGCATTGCGATGGGTGATGAAAGGCACGATCGGAATCACGATATCGAAGAACTTGGTGCGATTTGCCCGCCGTACTTCATCGTCCGCGGCATCCATCCGCACGACGCTGCGCGCCGAGCTCGTCATACTCGGATCGTCAGCGGCCGGGGCATCACCGAGCTTTTCGAAGACGCTATCCCTAAGCGCATAGATGAACTTCACCTCCCGCGACAGATCGTTTTTCATCGACGTCTTTGGTCGGACGCGCCGGCGGACTTGCTCGGAGCCATTAAGGAGCGTGTTGAGGGCGCGTAGTGCCTCAAAAATGTGCGGGTCCTCGAAGCGGTCGATGTCCTCGAAGATAACTACGTCGCGACCGCTCCGCTCGAAGAAGTATACGATTTCGTCCATGTACTGGTCGAAGTAGCTGGATGACGTCGAGGCGAGCGATACCGTGGCGGGTCCGGCGCTGAGCTTCTCCAGAAATATCCGATTGTGGGCGAGCCACCGGATAGCAAACGCGAGCCCCGACAGAATCACCGCCAACCCGACGTTAGAAAGCACAACCCATCCGAGTGCGGGGTCGGCGCCAAGGAAGGCCATGCGTTGCCCGGCCAGCCCTGAGAACCAAAGGATGCCAAACAACAGCGCTCCCAGCCCGAAGGAGATGCCAATTTCCGACCGCCAGCGGAACCGTGACAGTCGGCGGAAGCGGGAGCCGCGAGTGCGCTCGGGTATATCTCGGTAGAGGATCTGTTTGACGATCTCCTTCTGGATCAAGTTCGTCTTCGTCCAGGCCGCTGGGTTTGTCTGCGTCGGCCCCTCGGGCTGCTCCTGCACGACCCCGACGGTCGATAAGGACAATTCCAGCACTCGGTCCTTGAATTCGTCGAGATCGCCGAGATGCTGCAGGACACTGCTCTTGCCCGTGCCGTAGGCACCAGTCAGGGCGATGTTTCGGACGTCGTCTTGGTCGCGAAGCGCCCGCACGAGAGCCTGCACATACAGCCCGTGCTGAGCTTCGTCGTAGCTCGGGGCGAGACTCCTAAGCGAAATCGGATCAGTGGCGACGGGTTCCGGAGCGTCGGGCATAGCGCGATGCTAGCGAGGACTCGGACGTGCAGGAGTCGTGATCCGCGCCAAGTACGCCCGCCGCGGTGTCCTCGCGCTGGCTGAGAGACCTGCGGCCCGCGACCTCATCCACCAAAGAGAGGAATCTTCAATAGTCCCACAGGCTGTGGGACTATTCGATCGCCGCCCCGCTGACGTCGATCGCGGCGATGATGCGTTGCTCGTCGGGGAGTGCGAGGCGCTCCTCATCGGGGAGCGCGTCATAGGTGTAGGTGGCGACGGCGATCGGTGATGCCGCCTGACTGAGGGCATAGCGGACGATGTGCTCATCCTTGTCGCCGCAGATCAGGATGCCGATGGTCGGTGCGTGGCTCGGGCGTCGGAGGCGTTCGTCGACGAGGGCGATGTAGAAGCCGAGCTGGCCGGCGAACGCGGGCTCGAAATCGCCCTTTTTCAGCTCGACGACGACGTACCGGAGCTGTTCGGTGTGGAAGAAGAGCAGGTCGAGGTAGAAGTCTCGGCCACTGACGTCGAAGTGAACCTGGCGGCCGGCGAAGGTAAACCCAGTTCCCAGCTCCTGCAGCGTCTCAGCGATGCGGTCGAGGAGCGCGTTCTCCATGTCGCGCTCGGCAGCGTCCTCAGTCAGGTTGAGGAAGTCGAAGACGTAGGGGTCTTTGGCGATCTCCCGTGCGAGGGCGGAGTCGGCGGGCGTGAGCCGGTCGACGTAGTTCGACGGCGCCCGGCCGGCCCGCTCGAGGGTCTGGTTCTTCACGTGAGTGAGCAGCATCGACCGCGTCCACGAGTTCTCAGCCGCCGCGGCGGCGTACGCCGCGCGCACGTCTGGGGTGGAGAGCTTGTCGAGGAGGAGTCGGACATGGCCCCAGGGCAAATGTCCCACAGCCTGTGGGACTTTCTCCCGGTCGGGCCAGGCGGCGGCGAAGGCGCGCATGTAGAAGAGGTTGCTGCGAGACAGACCGGTCATCTCCGGGAACTCCCGGCGCAGATCTTCCGCGAGCCGATCGAGGACTCTCGAACCCCACGGCTCCTTGGCCTGCTGGTCGAGGATCGCGCGGCCGAGGTCCCAGTACAGGCTGATGAGCTGCGTGTTCACGGTGCGCTGAGCGCGCAGCTGCGCATCCTGAACGCGCGACGTCAGCGAACGCAAGAACGGCTCGTAGCCGGTCGGCAGTTCGATGTCGCTTCCAGTCATCCCGCAATTGTCCCGGATCCGAGACGGGGCGGCGGCCGCCGCTGTAAGGATGACGTCCAACAAGCTGTTGGACTCTCTCGCAAGCCGGGTCGCAGTCGGCAACGACTGGATGCGGCAACAACGAGCACACCGCCCGCTACGCCCTTAGCCAGATCCACTCCCCCCACGGCCATCCCCAGCTACACCTACGACCCACTCCCGCCGGCCGAGCAATCCGCACTGTCGACGGCTGAGCAGATCACTGCGGCGCTCGACTGGCCGGACAGCAGGAGCTGACGGGACGAATCCCTCAACCGCTATCGCCGAATCGACCTAGACGGCTAGATACCTATCTCGCTCCTCCGAGATCAGGTGGCGTCAGAAGCCCGCCCGCAATGCCTCAGCGGCCGGGCTTAGATCGTTCGATTTGAGCTCCCTGGCCGCGGCTGCCGCGGGTTGCGGGGACGCGTGTGCGCTTCGTGGGTTCCGCGCCGCGGGCGGGAGTGGCGAAGGATGCGTCGACGGTCATCCGCGCGTTCACCTGCTCCTCCGGCACGTTCTCGGCCTGCATCGTCGCTGCTGTGTGCGCGCGGCGTTCGGCGCTGTCGTACGCAAGTTCCCCTTCGGAGCGAGCCGCGACTGCACGCCCCTCATCGGTCGGCGCCGGAAGGTCGTCCGGGTGGCGCGGCGCACTGCTGTCGTCGCGGTAGAGGGCGACCTGGGCCCTGGCGTCCTCAGCGAGGCTGCGCAGCTCCTCGGAGCTCTGCGCGGGCGTGCCGCCGGCGTCCGCGTCGCGGTCGTACTGAACAGCCTGCTGCTCGAGGTCGTCGGCACCTCGTTCGGAGTCGACCGGGATCTCTGACGAGATGACCGGGGAGGATGCGTCGTTGGCGCGGTCGAGGCGGTCGGCTTCCGCAATCATTACCTGGGCCTCAGTGACGTCGCGCTGAGACTGAGCCCGCTCGGCGTCCGGGGCGGCGACGGTGAGCGCGTTGGCCTGGTCGGCTCGCCACTCCTGCACGAGGGCCGCTCGGGCGGCTTCGGCCACCGCTGGTTCCGCCGACTGCGCGCGGCCATGGTCATCGAAGGCGACGGCTGTCTCGACGCGGTAGTCCTGGTATCCAGCCGGATCGTTGGCGCGCTTCCACTCCTCCGCGACGCTCAGTTCGAGCGCGGGACGGGCCTCGTCGCGTCGGTGGTACCCCTCGGGCGCCGAGGCGGACGCCCACTGCTTCGCGAGGTCCAGCTCTGTCGGGGTGTCGCGTGCGGTGCCCTGCAGCATGGCGACGTCGACGCCGTAGCGCTCCTTCGCCTCCGACGCGATCAAGGCACTGGCGGACGCGATCTGCGGGTCCGCGTCCTTCCACGCGGCCGCCGTCTCCGCGACGCGGGCGACGTCGCGCACGCTCGCCTGATCCCACCAGTGGGAATCGTGAACGACCGACACCGCCTGACGCGCGGATGCCCGCTCGCCCTTGTAGCGGATCGCGAGCTCGCGCGCCTCGATCGCGTCGCGCTGCTGCGCTTCGCGCATCGCCTCCTGGTACGCGCGGGCTAGCTTCTCGCCGAGCTGGATCGCGATGGTGAGCGCGATCCGCGCGGACGAGTTGATGGACTCATCCACGCCTCCGTCGTCGTCAGCCATAGTGATTCCTCCCCTTCACTGGTGTCGGTCTAGCGGTCGTGTCCGTCGCGCTCACGCGGCTCGATGCCACGCTGCGGGGCAGCGGTCGAGGTGACGGTCGGCTCCGCCTTCGTGAGCTTCGTCGGGACAGGGGTGCCGGTCGCGAAGCTCGCCTGCACCGTCTCGCGCGCTCGGCGGGTGTCCTCGGGCAGGGCGTCCCAGGCGTTCTTCTGGATCTGCGCGCTGTAGGCCTCGTGGACCGTCTTCAGCTGGTTCCGGATGGTCCCTGCGAGCTCGCGGGTGCGGCGGGCGTCACCGGCCGCTTGGTGGGCGTCCATGATCGCTCGCGTGGTGCGCACGATCTGACGCAGCAGCATGGCCTCCTCGGCGGCCTTGTTTCGCTTCCCGGCGGTCGCGAGGATCAGCATCGTCGTCCCGGCCATCGACGGCATCCCCACCGGCCGCGGCATCGACTCGTGCGCACGCAGATGCGCGGAGCGAGCGAGAGTCCGTGACGCTTCAGCCAGCGGCCCGGGTGTCGGCTCGAGGCGCCTCGACCATGCCGCGTAGGCGCCGGATGCTTCGCGGGCTGCGTGCGCCCAGGTCGCGCGATCGGAGGGGTCCACTCGACTCAGGTAGTCATGCAGCCGCCCCATGTCCTCCGCATAGGAAGAGTAGAGATCGCTGGAGAGTCCCGTCGCTTCGCGGCCGGGCGCGACGGGCTCGTAGCGCCACGGGTTCTTCGCTGTCGCGCGCCACTCATCGACCGCCTTCTGCGCGGACTGCGGTAAGTCCGGCCAGCCCTTCCGCAGCTCCGGGAGAGTGAGATCTCGAGCGAGCTTCCCGCCACCGTGCCACACCACCGGCGCGCCCTTCTCGGGACGCAACGCGACCGAGTAGCCGGCGACGACGTCGTCGCGGCCCACCGCGTAGCGCGGGCGAATGAGCACGCCGGCCTGACGCATCCGGCGCACGAACTCCGCCTCGTCCGCTGACGCGGATGCCGACGAGCGCACTGCGCGCTCGAGCCGGTGAGCGTCGACCTCGACAGCGCCGCGGCGCTGCGCGGACTCGCGCGCGCCAGGCTGCACGCCGCGCTCCCCCAGCTCACGCTCGGGCGCGTGCAAGGGCTCGAGCCCGTACTCCTTCTCGAGCTGCCGGCTGACCCGCTGCGAGAGCGCCTTGTCGTACGCGACGTGCGCCTTCGTCCCGTCAGCGCGCACAACGGAGACGGCGATGTGGACGTGGTCGTTGCCGTTCTTCGACAACCCGTGCCGCACGGCGATCCACCGGCAATCGGCCTTCCCGGAGGACTCGCCGGCGAACCCCATCCGGTCCACGAAATCGGTCGCGATCCGTCCCCACTGCTCATCGGTGAGCTGCCCCTCCTCCGCACGCAGTGAAAGGGAGCAGTGCCAGACATCAGCGGCGACGCGCTTGCTGCCGATCTGCTCGCCGGAGTCCTTGCCGAACACCTTCTCCTGGCGGGTCACCTCGACGCCGAAGAAGTTCTTGTACTCGTTCAATTCAACCGCGATCGCTG
>Ga0265780_10010226_pt1 | contig 11200 bp, 10 predicted proteins | sample P1T30metagenome_FD_192432 | JGI IMG/M metagenome (GOLD analysis project Ga0265780, IMG submission 192432) | Plant litter microbial communities from East Loma Ridge, Irvine, California - P1 T30 | ecosystem: Environmental > Terrestrial > Plant litter > Unclassified | place: USA: California... | reverse complement strand
CCCCCCATCCATACCGAACCTATACACCGCGCCCCCCAAATCCGTAATATAAACATGCCGATTCACAGCATCAATCTTCAACCCAATCGCCTCATGGAAATGCCGCGCCAGCATCTGCACTTCCATCTCCTTTCCCCCATTCTCACCACCCACAAACGCCCTATTCAGCGAATTACCAAGCGGATACTCCCCCCTATCAGTCCAAAACAGCGCTTGACTCTCAGCCTCGAACTCGAGATCAATCGGCTCCGGCAATTTATCAAACAACAGCTCAATATCTGAGCGCGACGACGCCGTATCTCCAGGCGCCATATCGATATCCGCGCGGAATATCCGTCCCTGCCCAGCTTTCGACGCGCCCTTTTGACTCCAGTAGAATTTCCCCACCTGGGGATCGACCGCGATGCCAACGCACCACTTCGTCTGGTCGGCAAAGCCATCCTCGAAATTACCAGTTTGGACAATGACTTCGTGGTTGTCGCCGTCAAAGTCGCATCGATGTACGCGCTGGCCCTCGCGGTCGCAGAAGTACAATTTCCGATTTACGTGGTCGATTTTGATTTGTTTGGGCGTGTGCACGGCGCCTTCAGGCACGATAGTAGTGACGTTACTGCCGTCGAGATTGGCGCTCATTACGCTGCCGTTGTTCGCGCACGGCGGGGCGCCCATGTTTGTCCAGAAGATTTTCCCGGTGGGGATGGAAACGTCGATGCCGTCTGGAAGGGCCTGGCCGCTGATGAGTTCGCGCACGTTGCTGCCGTCTGCGGACGCGGTGAGGATTTTTCCTGCGGTGGCCATCTTACTCAGGTCGGGTACGTTGCCGCCCGTGCCGATGTCGAGGAAGTAGAGGCGTGGGGCCGCGAGATTGTCGTGGTGTCCGCTTTCGTGTTTTGAGCTCTTGGTTGTTGAGCCAGCTGGATAGAGCCCGCCTTTTCCTGACTTTGCGCCGAGTTTGCCTTTGTCGACGTAGTTCTGCTGGACCCAGTCTCGTGCTGTCGGGTCGCCACTACGTTCACGGACGTAGTTGTCTTCGATGAATGCGACGGTGTCGAGGCCCACGGCGTCCATCATGCCGCAGGGCCCGACGGGGCTGTCTTTGAACATGGTCAGGAAGAGCTTGTCGATTTCGGCGGGCTCGGAGACGCCTTCGGCGAGAATGAGGAGGGATTCGCGCTTTATGGCGGCCCAGAGGCGGTTGAAGATGAAGCCGGTGGATTCTTTGCGGGCGATGGCGGCGGTCATGCCTGAGTCTTCGAGCTTGGCTTTCAGGAAAGTGAGGAGCTCTTGGTGTGTTTCTCCATCTGTCATTAACTCGACCGTGTTGTTTCCCTATAAACCGGTTAGCCTTAATAGGAGAGATTAAAGTCTATACATATAGCAATAGAAGAGGTGTAGGTACCGGTGGCATGTAGTAGTGCATGTTGCACACTCGGTGTCTCCGGCTGGGGTCCACTTTATCCAGCATAAGTGAGGACTTGTATGAGGACGAGTTGGAGGCCAGGATACAGTCGTGTGGTGCGTGTTCGTCCAGTTGGCCCATCATAGATACCTTTAAGTCCAGCTTTTCTGGCAGTGCCTCGATGACGAGCCAGGCGTTTTTGACTGCGTTTTCCATCGATTCGACAACAGTAAACTTAGCCGGCTTTCTGGTGTTGCTTGTTATCTTGGAGAACTCTTCGATGTGGTGGTCGATATAGTCTTTCACGGCATTCCGCTGCCCTTCATTGAGATCACATAGGATGACCTCGTATCCGGCAGCTACCCAGGCGCATGCGATTCTTCGTCCGAGAACGCCGCCTCCTAGAATTGTTACGGACCTTCCTGAGATTTCTGGCGGTGTCCATTGTCCTTGGGTATTTGAATTGTACCGTATCTGTTGGTGATTCGGCATCGTACGTCTTGAGACACCAGCACTTCGGGTGTGACGAGAGCTGCGATTCAACGTCGACATGCATCTCACTGCCGGAATCTGTGTCCGTGAAGCTATCAAAGATGAGCATCTTATAGATGTATAATTGGAGAGACTTCTCAGCGCCCGCGACGACCGTTTCGCAAGAAAAGCCATTATTCTGTGCCTTTCTTCACCGCAGTACTTCCCTCGCGTTATTGTATCGCAGTACCACCTCCCACCATCTGTAGCCAGAACCCCCATGGCACTAGAATAGTACGCGTGGTATTCGATCGTCATAGTGACCCATCGGGTCAACCCGTAGACATTGCGTCACCGTACTTCACATGCAGAACATGTTCGTGCGAAAAGTGCCCAATGCAAGATTTCGTAGGTGATTGAAACAAGCTTCCGCGCGAAGCCGTGGTTTTTGTTGAAGTGTGCTAGAAGAAGCTTGTGGTTGTTAGTCTGCGGAACGTCCGTCCGCACGCTTGTACTTCGAATGTTGAGACCTCGGCTTTTTGGGTGTCGTGATTGGTTGGATCGTGGATAGGGGCGCTTTTGAGATGCAAATGTGGTATAGGCTCGTACTATTATTGTACTTAGATGTACGAATGGTGAGAAGTTTCGAGGCCGTGTCTCACCGCATTGTTCGGAGTGGCCGCCATGCTGAGGTTGCATGCATTTGCGATGCGATGCATGCCTACCAGTGCCTCGACACTATTCGGGCGTGGAATCTCATAAGAACTAATGGGACATCATATGAGAGCGTGGCTAAGAGCAAAAGTGGACTTAGTGTTGTAGTAGCCAGCTGAGTACACCACATGAAAACCTCGTGAACTGGCAAGTTTGTAGTCTTCTCCTAGCTGATAGCTGATGTAACAAGAACTATGGCCCGCAAGCCCACTGAGAAATACGGTCTACTTGCAAAGACGACAAATACTTGTCAGCATTATGTTACTACTGCATTGAGGGCAGACTGCCTCAAAGTTTGAACCTATACAACAGCCCGTACCGCTCCAAGTGTCTCAATCACGTCAGCGTGCTCAAGTTCATCTCATTGGAACGTGAAGATCTCGTCCTGAGGCTTTGATATCTTGCCTGTCAACCACTGTTAGCTTCAAACTCTGCATAGATGCGATCAACACCTACCTGGCGGCTTAAAGCCACGTTCTTCCAGCATTCTGACCATGCTCTCCATCATTGGATCCGGTCCACACACGAGAATCTTCGTATCCATGCCTGCGGGAGCTGGCAGATGCTTTTCGATCATGTCCTTGCTGATGCGCCCTTTGGCCCCTTGCCAGTCGTCTGGCGGACTGCTGAGAATGTACTGCACTTTGAACTGATCATGTTTTTCAGCGAAGTCATCAAGCTCTTTCTTCAGCAAAATGTCCTCCTTGGTCTTGTTGGCATACAGCAAGGTCGTTTTGGTGTCATCGCGCGGATCCTCACAGATTCGTCGGATGATCTGGAACATGGGCGTTATGCCAGTCCCGCCAGCGATCATCCCAAGTTCCTTGACTAAATTCTTGTGGTATTTCATTTCCCCTTTCGGTCCCCTTATTTCTGCCGTATCTCCCACGTTGAGATTACTTAACCATGGAGTAAGCTTGCCGCCCTCATAGATCTTGATGGTCAATTCTAGGCGGCCGCGGTCTTTATTACTGGAGGTTGGTGTGTAGGAGCGAGCAATCTGCTTTCCATTGACCTCGTGCCGGATAGCAATGTGTTGACCTGTAGGTAGTCCTAGGATGGAGTTCTCGGTGGGCAGTGCGAATACAAATCGGATTGTGTCGTGAGATATGTTGAATTTGTCGGTGAGTTTGAACTCTTGGTAGACGCGAGCGTTCAGCACTCCGAGGTTGATGTCTTTTTTCCTGGAAGGTTTATTTGACGAGGATTTGGCTTTGAAATGACTAGAGGTGTGAATATACGAAGTTAGTGTATGTCTCCCATGCATTTTGTACATGAAAAAGCTCTTACGCGGGGTATGATTGAAAATCTTTATGAGCGACTTGGAAAGTCTTGCTCGCCCACACACTGAACCCTGCGCCAATAAGCATACTGGCGGCAGAGGAAAGAGCAAAGCCTTTCCAGAAACCCCCTCCCTGGAAGCGATGCAAAACTGAGGAGAAGCGTCGACCGAGTACGATTGTGCCGACCAAAGCTATCAAGCCAGCGCCCAGCGTCGGGACTTGAAGGTTGTGCGATTTTGGTGGAGGCAAGTTGTTTACAACGTGGACGCCGTGCGGCTTGACTTCTGGCATCTTCTTCGTGTCGTGATCTGTCCAGTCTTCATCCGTGACTTTGCCGATTCGGAAGTTCTCCAGTATCTCTCGAGCATCAGTCGAGTGGCCGATATCCTCGTATGCGGTGGTCGCGTCGTCGCCAGCATGTTCTAACAAAAATTCTTTACCACCCGGGTGATCTTCTTGGTACTCCGTGACATCGTAAACGTGATTCCACAAAACAACCCATAGGTCGCTCTTGCCCGCGTGCTTCGCTACATCTTCGAGACTATAGACACCGTCTGCCATGATGGAGATGGGTGAAAGAGGGGACTGCCGTACGATTGGAGGGGTATCGTTCGCAAAGTTTTTTTTTGAAGCGGAGCTCTTTAAAATGACACAATCAATATGCGGGAGCCCGAGTATGAGATGAATTAGGTTTGTTACCGCGATTGATGGCTTCGGCCGACCATGATTTCATGCTGCAGGTTGTGCCAACGGCCGCAACAAAAATAGTAGAGCATGCGTTACCAGAGCTATAGGTCGACGTCAAAGCCAATAAGATGATGGCTCAATCGATGACCGGAGCAGAAATGATAGTATGGCTGCGTAATGGAGCTAGCTCCGGAGCTGCCTCGGTTGTACGATGAAGAGCCAATCAGGTTTTGTGAGTCTAGCCGTGGTGAAATCAAGCTACACAGTACATCCACTAGCGGCTTGAGTAGTGGTATACATGACGAAACAACGGAACCACTATGGTATCGATGGTGGGCGCATCGTGCACGGCTGCCGCGTTGCGCTGGAAATCTATTCTGTGCTGCCGGTGCGACCCGACGCTGTGTAGTTCGCAACTTTCTTTCAACAACGTTACAACCGACCCGAGGCGAGGCAAAATTCGAATTGATCCACGAGGAAAACCACTCACTTGAAAGTCAAGGCGTTGAGTTGGGAAAAAGACTTACACTCCGAAATCTGTTCCGTTCTCACGTCCGATATCCCATCATGACTATCAAGGGCTTCTATCTGGTAGGACAGAGCAAGGAACTCTTCCATCACGAAATCCACATTGATCAGTACCATGATTTTGAAGCTCTGCAGCTTGCTGTAGCTGAACAGTTCAACATCATTGACCCCACTGGTATGGCTTTTGTCGTAATAAGCATCCAAGACAATCGCTGACCTTAAACCAGGGATTGGATTGCAGGACCCTAAGGGGAACGATCTTCCAGATCTCGATGCGGTTTTGGACTGTGATGAAGACCTGGGCATAACTGTTGATGGCGAGTCCATACGCGATCCAGCAGGACCGGAAGGGCTTCCTTTCGTGGGGAGTTACTACGAAGTGTTTCCAGATCACTTGGTAAGTGGGCATCTAATTACGATCTCACCGTGCATTGCTTACGCTCCGTAGGGAAATCATGCCCGACTCTTTCAACAATATGGCTCGCTCATCAAGTATGAGACGATGGGCAAGCGCAATCATTTGGTAAGAGAGTTTCATGTACGAACTGCATGTGAGACATACACTGACTTCGTGCATTCAACTCTAGACCAACGATCCGAGGATTGCGACTGTTGCACTGCAGGAATCAGCGTTCTTCAGCAAGCGGATCACTCCTGAACACCCACTGGTATGACCTCGTGATTGAGCTATCGGCAAGATACTAAATATGTCCAGGCTGGCATCAAAGACAATAGAGCGCTCTTCACCGGCGACACTGAGACGGAAGCTTGGGGACAAGCCCACAAATTCATTCCGCCTTCGATGTCTCCTAAAGCTGTACGCCATTACACTCCGCTCATGGAAGCATCAGTGAAAGACTCTTTCAAAGTATTTGACAAGTTCGACGAAGAGGGCGAAGCATGGAACGTGTATCAGTACATGTTGAAGCTCGCGTCTCAAACAGTGTTCAAATTCGCGCTTGGCATGGATGCACATCACTTCGACGGGCCTGACTCGCCACTGAACGAACTGGTTGTGCTTATTGCGCAGTCACTATCTCTGAATAAGAAGGTGACTTCGCGTGGCTCATGGTATGCAGCCTTGGGCCCTGTTCCATTCACCGCTGCGAATGATTTGAAGAATGTTGGGGCGAGAATTCAAAAGATCGTCAATGAAGGTGGGTTGTCCAACATACCGTAGTAGCTCGTATGCTAATGAGGTATCTCGCAGCTATTGAGCAAGCGCCGAAGGGCGACTCGGATGAAGATCTTCCCCTCAAGTCGGCAGCGCTTGGAGCAAGTTGCGTTGTCGATTACCTGAAGCGCGCTACAGATGACCATGGCAACAAGCTGCCACGCGACCTGGTGGTAGGTATCCCACTCGTACTGATGGTTATGAGAGGACTGCTAACATTATATCCTACCCTCATAGATCCCCAATATGTTGCCCATAGCAGGAGCAGGTTTCACCACAACATCTGCTCTCCTTTCATGGCTCATCTATTCGTAAGTCAGCACATTCAAAATTACAACCAATGCACCCGGACTCGTCACAGCGAGCTGACACCGTGAAGATTGTGCGTCTATGAAGGCAACCAAGATCGCCTTCTCCAAGAGCTCGTAGACGCTGGAGTATCCGAGAACACCAAATGGACGCCCGAGCTTTCCGACGGCCTTGCCTTCCTGGACAAGTTCGTGAAAGAAACGCAACGCCTGCACAATCCCGCTTTCCAGCCAGGGCGCACTGCAAAGGTGGATTGCATAACACCTGGCGGATACAAGCTTTCTGCTGGCTCCGTTGTAATCTGTGCTCTGCACGCCATTCATAATAACCCAAAGATCTGGTCAAACCCTGAGCGCTTTGAACCCGATCGCTGGGGCACTGAAGAAGTGGCGAACCGCCCAAAGAACTCGTATATGCCTTTTGCGACGGGTCCTAGGGGCTGCATCGGCTTCAACTTCGCTCTGGGCGAGGTGAAGGTGCTGTTGCCGGAATTGGTGTACCGATATGAGTTCTTCAAGGAGGGCGAGGAGGCGGTGACATATGATCCTGAGTTCCAACTCATCAGGCCAATGAACTTCTATGTTCGCGCAAAGAAGCGCACGAGCTGGCCGGAGAAATCGAAGGACGCGAAGAAGATTGCAGAGGATTACAAGGAGGGGGAGAAGCCGCGAGTCTGAGATGCTTTTTGGAATGACGAAGTCTGCAGCAATATCAGATTTCAGCTTGATAAATGCCGGATGGGCTGTAGTATGAGATCTTCAAGGATGTAGTGTGTAGAACTGTAAGATGGGCGCGGCGTTGTGATCGTGTTTAGGTGGTACCAACTAGCGCCCAATTTAGGTTGGTGGATCCACAGACGCGTCGCGTCCTCATCCTTCTCGAAACCACACTCTCAAGTCTGCGCCCCGGGAAGACTCAGCTATGCGTTCGCTATGATACATCCCAGGGCTGGACACTCGCACAGTCTGTTCCGGGTTTCGCGCCATCGATACGGAAGGGTTCTCGAGGTCATAGCTCGTCAAAAGTGGAAGCGTATGACCGCGTTACGAAGTAACGGCACTCAGAGAAGCTGCCACTCGCGTCTTTCTCACCATATCCTTTGGATCACAGCTCATGTCAAGTGTACGAGGATCAGCACGATATGAGCATATGGGTGAGCAGGCTCCCTCTTAAACGAGGAGGAAGCATTACATTAGGAACGTGGCTACCCAGGCAGCGCCACCGCGAACAATCCAAACTTTTCAAGCCAACGCCCCAGATAATGCTTCGCAGACCGCATCATCAAATGTCCTCCCAGAGAGGACCTGAAAGCCAAAAAAACGTACAGGCTCTTGCTGATACATGCGCCCAAAACTCCTCGCTCTGTGTGCACACGTGCCTCGCAGGGCCCGATCTGTGTCATGGCGCTGAACGGACATGGAGGAGAAAGAACAGAAAATAAATACCCGCAAAAGTGTGGTCAAAGCTAGAATGTACTTCGTGAGAGTAGATAAACAGAACAGCCGCAGGTGAGACGTTCTTGACGAAGTCAAGCCTTTACTGACCACAGATACGGCACCTAGACGTACGAAGTCAGTGTATGTCTCACCTGGAATTCGTACATGGAACTCTACTCACCAGTATGGAACCCTATGAGCGCGGCAGTACCCGGCCTCATCGTACGCCATGGGGAAAGGCGAGTGTACCATCGGAGGTCGCATGACGAACTGAGCCGGCGGCATGCCGTTGTACATGGGCGTTGGGCAGGCGGTAGTACCGGCGCCATTGGATCGCAGCTGACCAAGGGCGCGTTGTTGATGGTTCAAGGCTGTCGTGACAGAGTTGGCGTACACGGGCAGCAGTCCCTCGAGGTCGTCGGCCTCAATGTCATGCGATCGTATCTGAAAGGCGTTGCCGGCTTCTTGGTGGAGCGGCTGGAGAGTGAGGAGCTGGCTGACGGCCTCGCGACGGCGAGCTGCTAGGTGGATGTTGTGCTGCTCCAGCGCGTCGATGCGGGCGAGGAGGTCCTTGACGTCGGGTTGAGATGATTTCAGCTGCGCATTCTCGCGCTCGAGCTCAGCGATGCGGTCGCCCTGTTCCTTTTGAGCGTCTTGAAGAGCCCGTAGCTGGCCGCTGAAACCCAGTGGGACCGCGAAGCTGCTGGGGCTTTGTGGTGCTGGAGGCGCAGACATGTTTGCGTGAGGAAGAGATAGCTTCTCTGGACTTGGGAAGCGTATCAGCAGCGCAGAAGTCGACCGAGACTGCGAGGCTGTGGAATCCGTCGACATTTTGCGAGATTGTTGTTTAATGTCGAAAGTGTGGCGGTCAAGAGCAGGCGAAATATGCAAAGTTGGGAGACAAAAGAGCGACAGGCGAGTTGAGGGTGCTGGGAGTTGCTGAAATCAGGAGCAGGGTCATATCGCGAAGTGGCTTGACGTTGTTGTTGATGCAACGCGCGGGTACCTCATGGCGTAACGCAAACAAGCACAAGAGCGGCGCACGTGGGAGAGAAACGAGGTGAAGGGTCTAGACGAAACGCGCACATCTTTATGACGCGCGTGTGCAAACGCGCAAGATTTTAAAACCTTTCACACACGGCATTTTTAGGCGCAGCCGGCTCTCACCGCTTCCATCCTCTCAATATATTCCCCTCACTCCTCAGTCAACCCGGTTCGCAGCCCATCAACACCCGCAAATCACGACAGTATGGCTTCTTCGACGTCAAACAGTCGGCCTAGACAGCCTACCGGCCGAACTGATCACGCAGATTGTCGTACAATCCAGCGATGCCGCCCTCAAGTCGCTTGGCGCCACATCACGAAGCCTGCGCGAGAAGTCTTTTCATACATACGGCAACCGTTTCTTCCAGGCCCTGAAGTTCTGTCTGTATCCGAACAGCCTCCAGGCTCTCATCGACATTTCATACACCCCTCTTCTCGCAAGATACATACAATGTGTGGCCATAGGAACAGAGGACGTCGGCCTGCTCGACCCTATTCACGATGGGGACTATCAACAGGGTAAGGCTCAGCACACTACAAGATCGCAGAACAAGACCAGCGGAGACGATCTACTACAAGTGCGGATGCGGGCAGACTCAGCAGTCATTTCCCAGGCGTTGATGAAGCTCCCAAATCTCAAGCAAGTAGTGATCGGTGATCGATTCTGTTTTAATGGCAAAACATTGCGCTCGAGTATCGGCGCAAATCAACTCCGACCGATCGTATGCCCCACCGGCCATTGCACGACAATGCTCGGCTCCAAGTGGGTTCTGATCGCATATCATACTGTGGTACTAGCGTTACATCAGATCGCGGACCAGCTCAACAACAACATCTAGATTGGCATTTCATTGGAGCGCGCAGATTCAAGAAACTAAAGGCACGACCTACCCTGGTGGCCTGGGATCATGCAGGAGGCCTCGCGAAGCGCGTCACGAGCCTTCAGTTACATCTGAGTGTGTCTGACTATGGCTTCACTGGCGTGAAAGTCACGTACCTTGTCAAGTCTGCGTCGATCGAAACACTGGAGATGCATTGTGATCAACCACAAGAGCGACCACAGGAGTACGTATTCCTCCCTGCGCCACTCATGCCATTGCTGCGATGCTTGGTGTTGCAAGAACTGTGGGCAACCCCGTCCGCCTTCCTTCAGTGTCTTCACCGCCACATGGAAAGCCTGACTTCTGTATCCTTGATACGATGCTCAGTAAAGTCAGACGACCCTACGACAAATCCTTCAATTCAGCCTGTCATGTCCCAGGAAGATGACCCGACTAGGTGGTTAACAGTAATGCAAGAACTGCAGCGCAACTCTAATCTGTCATTCTTGCACTTCGACCGACTCGAGACCCGCATAAAAGTCACTAGTAGACTCACTCCCGGTCTGGAGAAAACACCGCACCATCGCCTGGACAGTGACCTGTCTTTGACTGCAATATGGCGGACCACAGACGAGGTTACGAGAGGATTGGATCAAATGGTGACTCAGACCGACTGCTTGACGTACGTTGGCCCTTCAACAGATACATCACTCGGCGAGTTTGCAGGAATGGTTCGTTGCCACTCTTTGAACTTCCTCTTCTCTAATTACAAAGCGACTCGCGTCTACTCGTGGACTCAGGAAGAGACCAAAGTGCTGCAGGAGTATCGATGCCGAGACACAAGTCGGCCAGGAGACCCGTATCATTTCAACGAGTACGGTCCGTTACCTATATTTGCAGTGAGGTTCCCCGATCGCGCCAAGACCGAAGTGGTGTTGCCGTATCTACTGTGGGGTAAGTGGAAGACCGTGTGGATGCAATACGCGAAGAAGTCGCCAGGCAATTGGTAATTGTACTGGGAGCCGCGGGTTATTGCTGAAAGGGTAGGTTACCCAACTTATTATGCTACATGTAGACAAAGCTTCGAGAATAATGTACACCGTTCACACATGCCAGTCATCTGCCTTGGTCATTTAGCCATCACCGACTCTTGAGGTGGGCAGTGCCTAAAAACTCGCTAATCAATAATGTAAATCAATTATGATCCCTTTCAGTGACCCACCACTAGCTTTCAACCTCAAACACGTCGGGCGGTAGAGAAATGCGATTGTATCATTAGCCGCACCCCTTGTACCGATTCGTACATGCTTCCTGATCCAGAATTGTTCTAGCAA
>Ga0265780_10010225_pt1 | contig 11200 bp, 7 predicted proteins | sample P1T30metagenome_FD_192432 | JGI IMG/M metagenome (GOLD analysis project Ga0265780, IMG submission 192432) | Plant litter microbial communities from East Loma Ridge, Irvine, California - P1 T30 | ecosystem: Environmental > Terrestrial > Plant litter > Unclassified | place: USA: California... | reverse complement strand
TCGCCCATGCTGGCCACGACCACGTGGCGCACCGGCGTCCTGCCCAGCACCTGCTGCACCGTGTGCGCGAAGTTCTCCAGCACGATGATCGCTTCGCTGCCCGAATCCGTCAGCTGGTGCTCGAGCTCGCGCGGCGTGTACAGCGGATTGACGTTGACCACCGTGTAGCCGGCCCGCAGGATCGCGGCCAGCGCCACCGGGTACTGCAGCACGTTCGGCATCATCACCGCGACGCGCGCGCCGGGCTGCAGTCCGCGGCTTTGCAGCCAGGCCGCCAGCCGCTTCGACATGCTGTCCAGCTCCCCGTAGGTGAGAAACTTGTCCATGCAGACAAAGGCGTTGTTAGCGGCGTACTTCCGGAACGACTCTTCCAGCAGTTGCACCAGCGAGCCGTACTGGTCGGGATCGATGTCCGCCGGAACACCTGGCGGGTATGACTTGAGCCAAATCTTGTCCATCGGGTGCCTGTCTCCGTATTTATCCGTTGTATCGGCGGCCCGACCGAAAAAAAAGAACGGTCGTGCTGAGTCACTATGCATGATGCTATCGGGCACTGAACCCGATAGCAAGCATTTTTATAGCATTTCGAACACGAATTCTAGTGCGTTCCGAGCGCGCCGGCACCTGTTGTCGATGCCGCCGACGGCGCCGCCAGCAAGGGCGCGCCGGCACCCGGGCTGCCCTCGCTGCGCTGGACCATCAGCGTCGACGCGGGCAGTGCCGGCGCCAGCGCCTTCAGGATGCGATGGCGGTCCTTGCGGTCCAGTTCGGCCAGGCGCTTGACGGACTTGTAGAAGCGCGGGAAGCTGCCGTCGCGGCGCAGCATGGCGCGGAAGGCCGGCACGAAATCCTCGTAGGTCGCAATCGACGCCAGGTGGGCGTTCGACAGCGGCTGCTCGAAAAAGCGGTCGTAGCCGGCATAGCCGCCCCAGTTGCCTTTCAGGACCTGGTACTCGCCCTTCAGGTCGCTGAACAGGCGCGCCTTGACCACGCGCTTCTCGGCATCGCTGCGGTCCACATACGCGTAGTTCTGCTCCAGCGCCTTGCGGTACTTCAGCAGCAAGGCGAGGAAGTCGTGCTTGCGGGTTTTATAGCGCGCATAGCTCTCGCGCATCGCCGGGTTGCCGAAGCGTTCCATCCAGCGCTCCACGCCGACCTCTTCCACCGCGCTGGCGAAGGATTCGTTGAACTGCGAGTCCCCCGCCACGTAGACGATCTGGTGCGCCAGTTCATGAAAGATCATGCGCGCCAGTTCCGCGTCCGGGTAATTGATGAAGGTCGAGATCAAGGGATCGCTGAACCAGCCCAGGGTCGAATACGCGGCCACGCCGCCGACTTCGACGTCGTTGCCTTCGGCCTGCAAGCCCTTGGCATAGGATTCGGCCGCCTCCTTGTCATAGTAGCCGCGGTAGTTCACGCAGCCGGCCACCGGGAAGCACCATTGCAGGGGTTTCAAGGACAGTTCGGGCGTGGCGACGACGTTCCACAAGACGTACTTGCGCTTGAGCGACGCGTAGTTCTTGTAACTATTGTTGTCGGGTAAAGCCATTTCGCTAACAGCGAAGCGGCGGATCTGGCGCGCCGTCTCGAGGCGATGGCGCAGTTTGGTACTGGTGCCGGGGTCGGCGATCCAGTCGTCGATCGGACGCGAGTCCGAGATGAGTTCAAGCTGGCCTTGCGCCGCCTGTGTGTAATAGCCCAGCGTCGAGCAGCTGGCCAGCAGCCCCGCCGCCGTGCCTGCAAGCAGCACGGAGCGGAACCACGGGGTGATTCGCGGTAATTTCATGTCGTAGGTTCATGGTGCGCGGGTTCAAGATGCGACCTTCTCCACCTGCACCAGGGTGTCGTAGAAGGTGGGCGCCCGACCCATGTCGGTCAGGCGCTGGCTGGTGACTTCATTGGCGTTCTTGCCGTCGCTGGCGAGCTTTTTCCACCAGATCGACAGGCCGACCACCAGGCCGGCCCGCGCTCGGGGGGTGACGCGGGCGCGTGCGACGAACGAGCCCCGGTCATTGAAGATGCGCACCATGTCTTTGTCCACGATGCCGCGGCTGGCGGCGTCATGCGGGTGAATGTCCAGATGAGGTTCGCCTTCCGTGGCGCGGAGGCTCTGAACATTGACAAAGGTTGAGTTGAGGAAGTTCCGGGCCGGCGGCGAAATCATCGCCAACGGGTATTTCTCCGCCAGTTCGGGATTGGATGCCACGGATTCGTAATTCGGGATATAGGACGGCAGCGGATCGAGGCCGTCGGCCAGCATGGACTCTGAATACAGCTCGCACTTGCCGGACGGGGTCGGGAAACCGCCGTCGGCGAAGGGCGCCGCCGGCATGTTCAGCTTGCTCCAGCCGGTGCGCTTCAGGGATTCCCAATCGAAGTGCACGGCGCGCGCGTCCTGCTGGTTGAAGGCCTTGGCCGCCAGTTCGTCGTCGGTTTCTTCGAACGCCGGATCCGTGAAACCCATGGCTTTCGCCAACAGGCGGAAGATCTCGGTGTTCGGCTTCGATTCGCCCAAGGGCGCGATGGCCGCATTGTTGGCCATCATGTACAGGTGGCCGTAGGCCAGGTGGGCGTCGACGTGTTCGAGCTGGGTGGTGGCCGGCAGCACGATATCCGCATAGTCCGCGGTGTCGGTCAGGAAGTGTTCCAGCACGACGGTGAACAGGTCTTCGCGCTCGAAGCCTCGCTGCACCTTCGAGGAATCCGGCGCGATGGCGACCGGGTTCGCGTTGTAGACGATGACGGCGTCGATCTTCGGGCCGAATTCCGGCGACGCTTCCCGCAGGAGGTCGTCGCCGATGGTGTTCATGTTGATGGTGCGCGGCAGCGGGCCGCGCAGCAGGTCCGGACGCTGCAGCGCCACTTTATTTGTCGGGAAGGAGCCCGAGGTCGACAGCTGGATGCCGCCGGCCGCATGGCGCCAGGCGCCGACCAGCGCCGGCAGGCAGGCGATATTACGCACCGCCATGCCGCCGCCGCGCACGCGCTGCAGGCCGTAGTTGATGCGGATCGCGACCGGGTCGCCCTGTTGCGCACTGCGGCCGTATTCGCGTGCCAGTTCGACCACCTCGTCGACGCTGATGCCGCAGGTTTCGGCGGTGCGTTCCGGCGTCCATTCGGCCACGCGGTCCTTCAGTTGCGCGAAGCCGACGGTGTGGCGGGCAATGTAATCGTGGTCGACCAGGTTTTCCTTCACCAGCACGTGCATCATGCCCAGCGCCAGCGCGGCATCGGTGCCCGGCATTACGGCGATGTGCTGGTGGCACTTTTCCGCCGTCAGCGAGCGGTAGGGATCGATCGCGATCAGCTTGGCGCCGCGGCGCTTGGCTTCCTGCACGCGCATCCAGAAATGCAGGTTCGAGGCAATCGGGTTGCCGCCCCAGATCAGGATCAGCTTCGCATCCTGAAACTGTTCCATGTCGGTGCCGATCGAACCGCCGATGGTGTATTTGTAGCCCGTAAAGCCGGCGGTCGCGCACACCGTGCGGTCCAGGAAGGACGCGCCCAGCTTGTTGAAGAAGCGCATGGCCATCGCCTCGCCCTGCAGCAGGCCCATGGTGCCGCAATAGCTGTACGGCAGGATGCCCTGCGGATCGCGCGCGGCGATCGGCGCCAGGCGGCTCGTGATCTCGTCGAGCGCCTGTTCCCAGCTGATCGGTTCGAACCTGCCCTCGCCCTTCTTGCCCACGCGTTTGAGCGGGGTCAGGATGCGGTCCGGGTGATAGGTGCGCTCGATGTAGCGCGACACCTTGGTGCACAGCACGCCGGCCGTGGTCGGGTGATCCGGATCGCCCTTGATCTCCGTCGCGACGCCGTCCTCCACGGTCACGTGGATGGCGCAGGTATCGGGGCAGTCGTGCGGGCAGGTGGCCCTGACAAGGGTCTTGGTCATGCAATCAGATCCGGAAAAAACGTCGAGAATCCAATACTTTATACGATTCCGCGGGCCGCTGTGCAGGTGCTGGCCTTTGGCGCATGGGACGGGCTAAAATAGTTTAAAAACCAGGGAGATCAAGAATGCGACTCGTCGAACCTATCCTCGCTTTTCAATCCGAGCTGGAAACGATCCGCCGCGACATCCACGCCCACCCCGAACTCTGCTACGAAGAACAGCGCACCGCCGACGTGGTCGCCGCCCGCCTGGCCGAATGGGGCATCCCCGTGGTGCGGGGCCTGGGCGTGACCGGCGTGGTCGGCATCATCAAGAACGGCACCTCGACGCGCGCGATCGGCCTGCGTGCCGACATGGACGCGCTGCCGATGCAGGAACTCAACACATTTGATCACGCGTCGCGCCACGCGGGCAAGATGCATGCGTGCGGCCATGACGGGCATACCACCATGCTGTTGGGCGCAGCCCACTATCTGTCGCAGAACCGCAACTTCGATGGCACCGTCTACCTGATTTTCCAGCCGGCCGAGGAAGGCGGCGCCGGCGCCCGCCGCATGATCGAGGACGGCCTGTTCGAACGATTCCCGATGGACGCCGTGTACGGCATGCACAACTGGCCGGGCATCAAGGCCGGCACCTTCGGCGTCGTCCCCGGGCCGATGATGGCATCGAGTAACGAGTTCCGCGTGACGATCAAGGGCAAGGGCGCCCATGCCGCCCAGCCGCACCGCGGCATCGACCCGGTCATGGTGGCGGTGCAGGTGGCGCAGGGTTGGCAGACCATCATCTCGCGCGAAAAGAACCCGCTGGACACCGCCGTGCTCTCCATCACGCAGATCCACGCCGGCAGCGCCACCAACGTGATCCCGGACGAAGCGCTCATGATCGGCACCGTGCGCACCTTCTCGACCGCCGTGCTGGACCTGGTCGAGCGCCGCATGAACGAAATCGCGAACGGCATCGCCGCCGGTTTCGGCGCGAGCGTCGATTTTTCGTTCAAGCGCAATTACCCGCCGCTGGTGAACGACGTCGACAAAACCGCGTTCGCGATCGAGGCGATGCGCGCGGTGGTCGGCATTGAGAACGTGAACGTGAATGTCGAACCGACCATGGGCGCCGAGGACTTCGCCTTCATGCTGCAGGCCAAGCCGGGCTGCTATGTCTTCATCGGCAACGGCGATGGCGATCATCGCGTGGGCGGGCATGGGCTGGGGCCTTGCCAGCTGCACAATGGCAGCTATGACTTCAATGACCAGTTGCTGCCGATCGGGGCGAGTTACTGGGTGCGGCTGGTGGAAATGAGTTTGCCGTCAGATTGAACCCGAGGGCCCGTCGCCCCTGCGCAGGCGGAATAGTGCCCACGGCACTATTCCCCCAAGTTTGTTTGCGTTCAGCTATCAGGTAACTGGTCCGCGGCATTACCTAAGCGCTTCCCTTGATTCATGCGTTCCAGCGCAATCAGGGCCGCCGCATGATCGACGGCCGCCAAATCCCCTTCGATCGTCTCGTACTGCCGCGTCACGAGTTCCGTGACCGGCAGCGTCACCCCGGCATCCCGCGCCGCCGCCAGCACATTGTGCTGGTCCTTCAATTGCGTCTTGACCTGCCCGCCCGGCACGAAATTCCGCGCCAGCATGCGCTGGCCATGCACCTCAAGCACGCGGCTGCCCGCGAAGCCGCCGCGGATCGCCTCGCGCACCGCGGCCGGATCGGCGCCGGCAGCTTCCGCCAGCAGCAGCGCTTCCGCCACGACGTTGATCGTGGCGCCGACGATCAGCTGGTTGCACAGCTTGGCCACCTGCCCGCTGCCGGCCGGGCCGACGCGCTGCGGGCTGCCCATCACCCGCAGCACCGGCTGCGCCTGTTCGAAGTCGGCTTCATCGGCGCCGGCCATGATGGCAAGCGTGCCCGCTTCGGCGCCCTGCACGCCGCCCGACACCGGCGCGTCGATGAAGCGGCAGCCAGCGTCGCGCAGGCGCGCATGAAACGCCAGCGCCTCGTCCTGGCGGGTCGAGCTCATGTCGATCCATAAGGTGCCCGGCGCCAGCCGCGGCAGGACGGCGTCGATGATGGCGTCGACCACCGGCCCCGCCTCCAGCATCGAGATCACGATGGCGGCGCCCCGCACGGCGTCTTCCAGGGTGGCGCAGGGCTGGGCGCCGGCCTCGCGCAGCGGCTCGGCCTTGGCCGGCGTACGGTTCCAGGCGCGCAGCGGATAGCCGGCCCGGGCCAGGCGGGTGGCCATCGGCTTGCCCATCAGGCCGATGCCGAGGAATGCAAGGGTGTGCAGTGTCATGGTGTTCCCACTGGTAAAAACGTCATGTCGATTCTAACAATTGGCTGGCCGACCACGTAAAAATCGCGGCACAGCTAAAATACCGGTATTCGCCGTACCCTCTTTTATTTCCACGGCGCTCATTCATAAAAGGCATACAGAATATGGTTTCCGCTAAAAACATCGTGATGTCCGTTGCTGCCGTGGCCGCGCTGGCCGCCTCCCAGGCGAGCTTTGCCGCAGACGAATTCGGCGGCCTGGATTCGGTCGCCATCGAAGCCGGCGGCGGCGAGCACGTCCAGGTGGTGCGCTGGTCCGCCCAGAAGAACTGGAACAAGAACTGGTTCGCCCGCGGCGGCTACCACCTGTCGGGCTACTGGGATGCCAACGTCGCCTACTGGCGCGCCAACCGCTGGGACGACATCGCGGACAACCGCAAGAACCTGGCCGTGATCGGCATCACCCCGGTGTTCCGCTGGGAAGCCGACGACAAGCGCGGCCTCTACGGCGAAGCCGGCATCGGCGCCAGCGTGTTCTCGAGCGTGTACACGAACACGCACCGCCAGCTGTCGACCGCGTTCGAGTTCGCCGACCACATCGGCGTCGGTTACGTGTTCGCGAACAAGTGGGACGTGGGCGTGCGCGTGCAGCACTACTCGAACGGCGGCATCAAGCATCCGAACGGCGGCGTGAACCTGGCGCTGGTGCGGGTGTCTTACGGCTTCTGATCCTGAATTGTCACGGCGGGGGCGAGGTCCATACGGGCCTGGCCTCCCGGTATCAAAAATCGGCTGCGCCTGATTTATGTAACAATCTGCTCAGGCGGCGCCTGCCTCGGGTGTCGCGACCGAACGCAGATTTGCGCAGATCCCGATGACCGATACCAGCACCATCAAGCGCTACCTCCCCTGGCTGGTCGCGACTGCCCTGTTCATGGAGCAGCTCGACGCCACCATCGTCAATACCGCCATTCCCAGCATCGCGGCCAGCCTCGAAGTCACGCCGCTCAGCCTGAAATCCGTCGCCACCAGCTATATCCTGAGCCTGGCCGTGGGCATTCCGGTGAGTGGCTGGATGGCCGACCGTTTCGGCACGCGGCGCGTGTTCGCCACCGCCATCACCGTCTTCACGCTGGCGTCGGTCCTGTGCGGCCTGTCCCTGAATGCGCCGATGATGGTTGCGGCGCGCCTGCTGCAGGGCTTGGGCGGGGCGATGATGATGCCGGTGGGGCGCCTGGCCATCATCCGCACCTTCCCCAAGAACGAGCTGCTGGGGGCGATGAACTTCGTGATCCTGCCGGCGCTGATCGGCCCCCTGCTCGGCCCCACGGTGGGCGGCCTGATGGTGCACTGGCTCTCATGGCGGGCGATCTTCTTCGTCAACGTGCCGGTCGGCCTGCTGGCCCTGTACTTCGTGCTGCGCCACATGCCGGACTACCGCGGCGCCGAGACGCGACCGCTCGACGTCATCGGCCTGATCCTGTTCAGTTCCGGCACCGCGATCCTGTCCTGGCTGCTGGAAGTGTTCGGCGAGCATACGCTGGACGGCATCACGGCCGGCCTGATGCTTGCCCTGTCGGTGGCGCTGCTGCTGGCCTATGTCTGGCATGCGCGGGAAGCGCAGTTCCCGCTGCTGCGCCTGTCGCTGCTGACGGTCCGCACCTTCCGCGCCTCGGTGCTGGGCGGCTTCATCACGCGCCTGGGCGTGGGCGGCCTGCCCTTCCTGCTGCCGCTGCTGTACCAGCTCGGCCTGAAGCTGCCGGCCTGGCAATCGGGCCTCTTGATGATGCCGACCGCCGCCGCGGCGATGTGCATGAAGCTGGTCGCCCCCAAGATCCTGGCGCGCTTCGGCTACCGCCAGGTGCTGATCGTGAACACCATCTGCATGGGCATGACGATCGCGCTGTTCTCGCTGGTCGGCGCGAACACGCCCTGGTATGCGATCGCCGGCATCGGCCTGCTGCAGGGCTTCTTCAACTCGCTGCAGTTCTCGAGCATGAACACGCTCGCCTATTCCGACGTCGAGCAAAAGGATTCGAGCATGGCCAGCACCATCGCCAGCTCGTTCCAGCAGCTGTCGATGAGCTTCGGCCTGGCCGCCGGTTCGCTGGTGACGGCCTGGTTCCTGGGCCGCGTGCCGCAAACGAACCAGGTGATGGTGACGCAGGCCCTGCACCACGCCTTCCTGACGCTGGCCGTCACCACCATGCTGTCCTCGCTGGTGTTCTGGCGCCTGCGCCGCAGCGACGGCGAGAGCATCAGCAAGGGCAAGGCGGCGACGGCGGTGGCGCAGGATCCCGCGCCACTGTCGCAAGCGTGACCCTCGCAGGCTTGATTACTCCGACAAGGTCACCGTCTGGTAGGCCGGATCGGCCTTGATTCGCTCCTGGGTGAAGGGCAGCACCGGCCACTCCTTGCGCGCATACACGCCGATCTGGTCGGCGTAGTACGGCGACTTCGGATCGGTCGACTGGCCGTACACCAGCATCCCCTGCGCCACCGGACCGTTCGCATCAAACGTCACGGTCTGGATGTAGCTGCTGCCCCAGTACGGATTGTTGTAGCCGGTCGCGCTGATGTCGGTGTTCCAGCGGATCGAGTCGTAGACGCCGTCGACGTCGCCCAGTCCCCCATGCAGCGGCACGCGCACGCCGTTGCGGGTGTCGGCCTGGTAGTCGCCCAGCGGGCCGTCCAGCGGGATGTTCAGCGCCTGCAGCCTGGCGGCGGCGCTCTTCAGCGCGGCCAGCATGGCGGGCATTGCGGCGGGCGCCACGCCGCTTGGGGTATGCACCGGATCGGCGGGATTGAAGGGCACTGCCCACTTGTTCGGCAGGTTGGTCGCGCTATTCCAGAACTCGCGGAACAGCAGCGCGCCGCGGCTCTCGATGTTGGCACGCTTGTCCCAGGCCTGCAGCACCGCGCAGGCACGCGCCACGAGCGCATCGCTGTTGCCGGTGCAGGCCGGCAGCAGTTCCGGCAGCACCAGTTCGGCCGCGTAGACGCGATTTGCGAACATCAGCTCCTGCAGATCGGTTAGTTGCAAACGCTTGCGCTGGGCAATCATCTCCTCGAACTGGATGAAGCCGATCCGGGTGCGCAGCCGCTGCTCGGTGCCGGCGCGGCCGTACAGCGGCGAGTAGCCCAGCGGCGCGGGGCCGGTCAGCAGCGCACGCGTATTGTTCAGCCAATAGCTGTCGTTCGAATTGCCGACGTAATCGGTGCGGATGGTCCACGGGGCGTTCGCGGGCGAATAGATGCCGGTGGGCGCATTCGCATCCTGTCCCCAGCCACAGCTGCTGCGCGAACCGTCGAACAGCAGCAGGGCCGGCTGCAGCAGGCAGTCGCTCGCGAATTTGTCGGCGCCCACACGCGGCACCACGCTGGCGTCGGCGTACAGGACGTTGCCGCCGCGGTCGGCCGCCAGCGTGTTCACCCAGGGCAGGCCGACGGTCTTGTCGAGCGAAGCCTTCAGGGCCGGCACGCTGGTCGCGGTGCCGATGCCGAGCCATTGCTCGAGCATGCGCGTGTTGTTGCGGTTCGGGTCGGCCAGCACGTAGGCGGCGCTGGCGCTCCAGGTCAGGCCGGCCTCGGGCCGGACCAGCACCACGCCCTGGCGGCTGAAGTAGAAGGTCTTGCTGCGCTTGGCCGTGGTGCCGTCGGCGAGCAGCGCGTCGATCGTCACCGTCTTCGAAGTCATCTTGATGCGTTCGCCGTCCGACAGGTAAGTCGTGCCGCTGGCGTCGCCCGGATCGAGCGCCAGGCGGAAGGTCGTGAAGTGGTTGGCGGCGGTGACGGTGTGGCTCCAGGTCACGTCGCGGTTGAAGCCGATGACGATGACGGGCATGCCGCCCAGGACCGCGCCCATCGCATCGTAGCGGCCGGGGACGGTCAGGTGGGCCTGGTAGAAGCGGTCGGTGCTGGTCCAGGGGAAGTGCGGATTGCCGAGCAGGAGGCCGGCGCCGCTGGCCGACATGTCCTTGCCGACGGCGAGGGCGTTGCTGCCGAAGCCTTGGTATTGCAGCTTCTCGAGCTTGGCGGCCAGGAAGGTGGTGTCGAGCTTGCGCGGCATGCGCATCGCCGTGCGCTGGGTGGTGCCGGGGTCGCGCGCGCCGGCCACGATCTCTTTCGCGAAGACTTCACCGGAGGCGTGCAGGGCCTTCTCGGCGATGACCAAGACCATATCGTCGACGCTGATCGGACGCACCCACTTGGCGCCGTTGCAGGCGGCCGGGTACTTGCCGGCGTAATCCTTCAGGTAGCGGTTGTAGCCGGCGACGTAGCCGTCAAGGAGGTCGCGCGGTTCCTGCGTCCCGGCAGCGTAGCCGGCGCGCAGCTGGTCCAGGTCGAGGTAGCCCTTGAAGAAGAAATCGCTGTCCTGGTTGCTCAGGTCCATGAACCCGCTGGCGGCGCCGTATTCATCGCCCTTGCGCTGGGTGGCGCGGGCATCGGGGCCGAAGAATTGCGAGCGCTCGCCGCGTGCGGTCAAGAGGGAGTCGGCGAACATGCAGACGTTGTCCTGGGCGTAGGCATAGGCGAGCCCGTAGCCGAGGCCGCGGAAGTCGTTGGCGCGTACGTGGGCGATGCCGTGGGTAGTGCGCGTCAGCTCTGCGAGGTATTTGGCGGCCGGCGGTGGCGCGGGCGGGATGGGGTCGGGGTCCTTGTTGTGGCAGGCGCTCAGGAGGGCGAGCGCCGTGAGAGCCAGGGCGGGGGCGAAGCGGCGGCCGGGGTGTCTCATGTGTCTCCTTTTTCTTGTATTGAATTGAAGGAGACACCATGTTAGACGAGGTGATGTGGTGTTTTTATTGAAATCAAATGGGTTGTTGTTAAACCGTCTTTGAAAATCTGGACTATGAAAGCAAAAAACCCCGGCGAGTTCACTCGGCGGGGTTTTTTGCTGTCCTACTTGGTACTACTCATTAATTAGCCTGACGATAACCTACTTTCACACTGGTTGCAGCACTATCATCGGCGCAAAGTCGTTTCACGGTCCTGTTCGGGATGGGAAGGGGTGGTACCGACTTGCTATGGTCATCA
>Ga0265780_10010224_pt1 | contig 11201 bp, 12 predicted proteins | sample P1T30metagenome_FD_192432 | JGI IMG/M metagenome (GOLD analysis project Ga0265780, IMG submission 192432) | Plant litter microbial communities from East Loma Ridge, Irvine, California - P1 T30 | ecosystem: Environmental > Terrestrial > Plant litter > Unclassified | place: USA: California... | reverse complement strand
ATCTATTCCAATGGGAATTGTTCCAACAACAACCGGATCAAATGCATCAAGTTTATCGAATATACCATTGGTTGATAGTACTTGGTGCACACGCAGCTGTTTCGCAGTTCCGTTCTTTAAGTATTCAATTCCTTCAAAAATCATATCTAAAATTCGCTTTCGAATCACACCCAAAACCTCCGTTACAACTATTGTGCTGCTAGTTTGGTTGGCGCATGTCCAAATAACTTTTTGAATGCGAAAGAAAAATGAGAAAGATTTTCAAATCCAACTTCAAGATAAACCTCTGAAGGACGTTGGTTTTTCTTTAAAATTAGATAGTGGGCTTGCTCCAAGCGCTTCTGCTGCAACCATTTCTCAGGTGTTGTTCCGAATATCCTGGTGAAATCCCGTTTAAAGGTCGAAAGACTACGTCCGGTGAGCTTGGCAAAGGACGACACCGGAATATTGAATTTGTAGTTATGGTTCATGTACGCCTGCAGGTCAATCTTATGCGGTTCTTGAAAATCAAACAAGAAATTGTTCAGGTCACCACCAATTTGAAGCAGCAACTCAATAGCTTCAGAAGTCTTTAGCTCGGCAAGTTTAGCACTGAGTTTTCCCGGATGATCAATGTAGGGACCTAAGGAGTCAAAAAAGCCTTTTAGAAACACATTTCCGGACAGGTTGATCATGGGTAGACCTTGATAAGCATCTTGTTTTAAGATATTATTATCCCTGGCGTATTCATGTAGTGATTCCTGATCAAGAAACAGGCTAATTAACTTAATTGGCGCTCCGTTTTCGCCTAAAGTTTTCATCTTTCTAAACAGATGATTTCTCCGCATCAAACAAATACTACCTGCTTTCATTACAAATGTCCCTTCATTTGTAAAATACTGTGCGTCCCCGGAGAGCATAATTCCTAATGCATGCTCAGGGAAGTAATGTTCCGTACTCATAATATTCTGATCACTACTAGAATACACGATATTATGCTGAAGATTGATGAAATTTTCCAAAGGACTTTTTGATTTGAATGGTCGAATGAACTTAATAAAATATTCTGAATATGTCCTTGCCCCACACAGTTCTAAGCAGCCAGGACAGGGATCAAGATATATTGTTCCTATTTACTATTTGGTTTGGCTCATGATCAATCGATCAAGGACCTTGTCAGACAAAATGCTCCGTAAAAACAACAATGGTTTCGCCATTGAGCCACCAGCATATCGAGCGCTCGGCCTGCTTACTTCAATCGCTTTTTTAATCAGTCTTGCAATTATGATGGGTTCGGAATTATTGGCTTCTGCCCGTCTAAAGCTCTTTTCCGCTCCTTTAGCCATGTCTTTGTAGGCAGCATTTCCCGAAACACGAACCAGGCTTTCTATAGCAATGTCGCCCCATTCTGATTTTACACCACCCGGTTCGATAACGATTACATCTATACCAAATGGCTTTACTTCCATCCGGAGGGAGTCACTTAAACCTTCAATAGCAAACTTGCTGGCATGGTACCAACCACCCAGCGGCAAAGCTATCTTCCCACCTATTGAAGAAATGTTGATGATCTTGCCGTATCTGTTTTGTCGCATCTTTGGTAAAACCAATTGCGTCAAATGCATTGCTCCAAACACGTTTACTTCCATTTGGTATTTTGCATCTTGCTTGCTTACATCTTCAATGGCGCCTTCGGAACCGAAGCCTGCATTGTTTACCAGGATGTCAATGCTGCCGGCCTCTTTGAAAATCTGTTCGACACAAGCCTCAATACTTTTGTCTTCTGTAACATCTAATGCAATTGGTTTAATGCCGTGAGCTTTAAGCTCCGCCATTTTCTCGACCCGGCGGGCAGCACCATAAACATTGTAGCCATTTTCTGCTAAATAAATCGCGGTTGCTTTACCAATTCCGGCCGAAGCACCTGTAATTAACACTGTCTTTTTCATCTTTGCGAATTTTGTATTACAAAGCTATCGCGTTCTGGAGGGGTGTGTTTTGTTGAAAGGACCAAATTTCTTTGTTGAAAGGCCTAACTTTTAACACACAGACAGCGCCGAAGCGATTGCAAGCACACAGATGGATATACCCTAAACTCTTTTTCTCTTAACATATTGATGTAACGCATGATTGATTATTCTGAATCAACGTAAGTAATGACTTGTCGCACAGAATACTTTTTAGGAGATACTGGCATTACAATAAACACCCCCTCAAATAGAAATTCTTCTTAATTTGAGGTATCATAGTACATATTTGGTAATTTAAATACTTGCTCAAAGGATAAGTCAGAAGTGCTTGGTGAATGTGCCGCATTAAATTAATACTTTGCAATATAAGTATTGCATTAAAAAAACACGGCATTGTTTTTCTGTATACACAGTAACTATGGAAGTTAGCATCACATTTTGGATAGGTTTTAATGTATTCGTTTTCCTCATGTTAGCCCTAGACTTAGGTGTTTTCAACCGGAAGGCGCATGAAGTGTCCGTCAAAGAGGCATTAACATGGTCAGGTGTTTGGATTTGTCTTGCACTTATTTTCAATTGCCTTATTTATTACTGGTTTGGTGAAACTAAAGCAATAGAATTCCTGACTGGCTACGTTATAGAAAAATCACTAAGTGTAGATAACATTTTTGTCTTCGTACTGGTGTTTGGCTACTTTAAAGTGCCGTCAATATACCAGCATAAAGTTCTATTCTGGGGTATTCTGGGAGCCCTGGTCATGCGCGTCATTTTCATTTTTGCCGGAGTGGCAATGATCGAGAAGTTTCATTGGACAATTTATGTTTTTGGTGCTTTTCTAATTTTCACAGGCTACAAAATGTTGACAGAAAAGGACAAACAATTGGAGCCGGAAAATAATCCATTGATAAAATATGTTCGGAAGGTTATGCCCGTAACGAATGATATGGAGGGTGGCAAGTTTTTCGTTAGGAAAAATGGAAAGCGGTCTGCTACTCCGCTCTTTCTTGTACTGATCGTTATTGAGACTACGGACCTGATTTTTGCCGTTGACAGTATTCCAGCGATATTGGCCATAACACAAGATCACTTTATTGTTTATACTTCAAACGTTTTTGCTATTCTGGGCCTTCGATCACTTTATTTCGCCCTTGCTCATGTCATTCACCGTTTTATATATCTTTCTACCGGATTGGCCGCCATACTGCTATTCGTGGGCTTGAAAATGGTCCTGGTTGATATATTCAAAATTCCTACGTTCGTTTCTTTGATTACGATCGGGCTTATCATCGCCATCAGTATTATCTTATCCTTACTTAGGACGAGGAATACCGACACAGCGAAGCGCTAACGGAAGCTCTAGGTAGACACTGCCTGTTCGTGTTATCAGTTAGACGGCAAAAGAGAAATTCGGCTTCTGCGATAAATCTGGCTTGCGAAAAAAATTTTGGATCGTCCATTATACCACGGTTTTCGTGTATGCTAAGGACGACTCAATCCAAAAAGGACTTTGACGCTCATTCCATAGCACAAACTACAAACCAAGCTATGGGTATACTTTGAAAATTCCCCTGTCCTGGAGAGCAGAAAATTCTTTATTTGAGATCAGATAGTTTCTTTTGACTTACTTTGTTTTGAACGTCCATCACTTGAATTCGACCATCAGGATAAAATAGTAACGAAAGTGGAATGTTTTTAATAGAATATAAGTGTGCTAACCTTTCCAGGTCCTTATACGCAAATAAAGTTCGCCAATTAACTTCATGTTCAATCAAAAATCCCTGATCATGTTTCGGGTCAAAGAGCTTGGTAAGCTTGCCTAACCTTTATAGAGTTCTAAAAACGGACCGTCAAACTGTGCTTTGAGGTAGAATTAGGTGTAGAGATGACCCCGCCTGCCTACAAACAAATACTATCAAAACAAAAAAAGCAGCCCATCTGGACTGCTTTCAAAAACTGGGGTGGAAAGACCTACTGTTGTCTACGGATTTTATGTACGATTTGACGCGCCTATCGAATATGAGAGGGAAAATGATGGAGATCGACCCACAACTTCCAGCTACATGTTTGGCTTATTAGCATGTTTTTTTCGCATGCATTAATTTCAATCAATTTATAACCTAGTAGGGAACTTTGATAGTTCTCTACTAGGTATTTTTCAATCAAAAAGTTAACTAGTGGAGAAGTTGGTTTTTTTAGGTTAATCAACCTCATTCTGCGTGAAATATGCGCATAAACGATTTTTACCTCTTTTTTCAGAGTTGTTCAATGGGATATCATAAATATCCAGTAAAAGCTGTTCGACATATTTAGCAAGCCTATTTTCCAAAGCTATAAATGTAAAATAAAGCAAACCTCCGGCATCGAAATTTTTAGTATTGTAGTGATTTATTAATCTTTTAACGATATGACCTTTACCAATATATTTACAGGTCATGTGAAAAAGATCATGATCTGCACAGTAATCTTCTTTATACCAAATAAAATACAGCCCAAAAGCATTTTTTAACCCCCACTCATTGAGCATGTGATCACATGTATCCCTATCCGAAAACCACCCAATATTTTGTCGAACTATCTTATTCAAGGTCAGGTCAGTGTTTAGTTCTTTAGAAATAATTTCATTGAACAGGTTGAGTTCGTCATTGCAATTGCAGTGACAGATTCCTTCGTAGCAAGATTTCATTTAAAAAGAGCTGTTATCGTAGTATTTCCACACATTAAAAATCAGAATTAGAATTTGCTGGTGGAATATCCTTATGGATCTCAAACAAGATGTTTAAGACAAACTCAGCAAAGCTATCCATTAGATTTTCTGCACTAAATGGGGCCATTGTAAATTCTTTGCTCTTATTTGAACGCTCTGACTTTGCTATAAAAAAAATCTTCTCTTTTGGGTCTTTGATGATCACAAATTCTATACCGTCTGACCTATAGATGACTTCTGTACCATTTTGCAGGAAAATTATTACCTGAGCTACTATGGCTTTTTTGATATTAGTTATTTCTTCCATTTTATGACATTTTAGGTTTATCGTTTTTCTTGAACTAAGGTAATTGTTCTTGCGAACCGCTGTTGCTTTTTTCTGCATTAGGATTATTAAGTACAGCAATCTGAGAAAGATACCATTTATCCACCGCTATCAGCAGACTGTTGATGCACTGCATACTGGAATTATTTATAGCAACTACCAAATCAGAAGAAATCAAACCCGATTTATATTGCTTGTATTGCTCCTTATTAGAATAAACGAAGTCCTTTTCATTGCCAGCAATAACCAAACATAATTTAGGAGATATTGGAAAAAAGAACATGAAAGGGTCAGTGAAATTAGTATTATAGGTCAAGCCGTCGTTTCCCTTCAAAGAATAGCCAGGATTATCCGATGTTATAAAATAAGGCCCATTTTCTGGTGTTCGGTAAATCATCCATTTACAGTCAATGATCGCCAATCGAAACTTTTCGTTGCGTGTTTCTTGGTTTAAATTACGCTGTATCAAGCTAAACAACTGCATCTGCTTACTGAACTTTGGGTTGGCCTTATTTTCAGTTCTAACCCAATTGGCGACAGCCTGCTTCAACTCCATCGGCATATGTTGAAAACGTGGATTGCTGTTAAACTTGTCAGATCTTTCTTCTTTTCCAAAGTCTCCCTCATCCAATACGGATTCCGCAATTTAAGTTGAATGATGAAATCGGCAACGTCTATCGCGTCTTGCAAAGAAAGGCGAGTATTATTTGACAGTTTGTCGAATACTTTACCGTAACGATTTTCTAAACGTCTAAGAACCTCTATTTCAATATATAGTGCATCAAAAGTATCCAGCCGAAACTGAGAACTGCCTATATTCTCATCTATAGTATAGTAGTTATTAAAATAGCAAATCTGACCAGTGTGTTTAGGCATGGGTAATTCCTTATAGCCTTTCTGCGCTTTCCTGACGTCTAAAACATAAAATTGATTCTCTTGCGTGAAATTCTTAAGATAGCATTGCGGCACAAAGTGATGCTTCTTTGGCTGTTGGCGTTGACTCATAATTCAAGAAAAGGAAGATCACGTTCTTCCCGCTGATTCTGTTGCCATTTAACGGGGTCGCTTATAGTTGGCAGTCCGTCGGCATGGAAATCTAAAATTTCCTCTTTAAGTTCTTGCTGGCTCGTCATAGTAAGTCCCTCGCATAACAATACCACCTGCTCAAACGCTGTATGACAGTCTAGCAGTTCTTTATTTACGAACTTTAGTATATCTTCCATTTGTTTATGCAATTTGATTAATTCATCCTCCCCACCCATTGCATTATCCAACCAAATTCGTGTTCTTGATGCGCTATAAGAACCTTTAATAAAAGTATTCCCGGTTTTATAATGTATTAAAGGGTGCCTATAACCCGAAAGCATACGGTGCTGGTTTTTAATACGATCAGTAAACCATTTGAAATGAACATTAGTCTCTAGTTCAGAATATTTCAATCGCAGGGCTTTTGCTGACTGCTTATCAAATAGTTTATTAAACGAAAGCGAATGAGCATCAAAAGTATCAGGTTTTAGAAACAGGTAGGCCACATACGCAATCCGTTCAAAAAAAGTATATATTTCTTCAATGGCAGCCTCCAAATAAAAAATATGCCTGGTATCATAGAAAGTCGGTTGGTGAGGATAAACTTTACTTCCATCCATTGGATAAGAGTTATCCGTGAAATGAGAAGCATATCTGCCCCACATATTTGCACAAGAAACGCTATACATAATATTCCGGTGGGCTTCGCCAAGTTCGTGGAAATAGTGCAGACTAGTATCAGTCACCATTGTAGCGTTTTGATTGTCTACATTTTTCCAGATACGTGTAAAGAAACTAAATGCTTCTTCATTCATATATTCCGTTTCAAAAATAGTCTTAACGTCTAATCTTTTTAGTTCATCCTCATATTTCTTGTGAAACTCCAATAAAACTTTCTGCTCCGGATTCAACAAGTGGATATTTTCCGAACCAGCCCATCCATCTTCTTGAACATAGGCTCTTATTGTCATTCCTATTTCAATCGGCTCTGAAAAAAAAGTTTTGCCGCTGTTATTGTATTCATTTATGTTTCCCTGTAACTTAAGATCAATCAATACTTCTTCAAATTTAAAGCCGTCTTGATTTACAAATGGACTAACAGAATAAATCTCCGCCCATTCAGCAGAATTAGGTGTAAATTCAAAATAAGCATTTTTAGGCTTTTTAACTCTATCAGCGAAAAAATGGAAGTTTTTACGACGTTGCATTAACGACCAAATAATTCCATAATTATTTAATTCGATTGACGATTTCAGTTGCTGAACACTTGAAGGCTGTTCCATATTGATTATGTTTTTTTTCGGCTTTCGTTTTGAGCAGCCTGATCCATTACAGTTTTATCAAATTGCTGTTCACTAATGCAGCAGTCAATTAATTTTTTTCCGCTACCGCAGAAACAAGGGTCGTTCTTACCCATGTAAGTCATACGCGTAAAAAAAGATCCATGATCACCTTTTTTCATTTCAACAGGCTCACCAGCATTCGCCTTTTCAAACTCTTGCATCATCCTAATCGCTTCGGCAGTCTCCCTTTCTGAAATTTTCCTATCCCATTCCCATTTATTAGGGTACCCGAAGTATTCTTTATATCGCTGAAACGTAAACGAATTATTAAGAAATGGGGGCGATTTTTTGAATTTGTCCCGTTCTACTTCAGATTGCTCGGAAAGGTATTTATTCATCATCTTTAAATCTTCTTTTAGCTCGGCTCCCTTGATGAAATGCTGGTCTTTTCTCAACAACAATGGAGCAAGCTTTAAATGAAGATGATCGTTTGACGTGAAAACTTGACAGAATGGCAAGTAATAAAGGTATTCCAGATCAACTTTATTTGTAGGTCTTGTACCAATTAACTCGCATTGCAGCCCCATGTGAAACAATGTATTTACCCGCAATATGTGATATGCGTAAGGAACAAAATACTTAAGAAGTGGACAACCGGACCGTTGCCAATTAACCATTGTCCGATATGCGAGAAGAGCATTAACATCTGATGTTTTACATAAATCAAATAGTAAGCTTTTTTGATTTTCAGGCTTGTCGATGGTTTCGGTAACCAGTGCATCAAGCTCTTCAAACGTAGTGACTTTTATTTGTTCACCTTTTTCTTTTAATTCCTTTTTAAGATTTATTAATAAATCTTCTTGTGTAGTTGTATTTCTCCAGAGATTAGACAAGTCGTGATCCGCTTGTGAGAATTTGCCATCACGCCAGTTATAAATAGCCTTTTCCTCTTTTGTTTCACCGACAACCCAACCTTTCCTGCCATCATCAGTCTGAACACTTTTACCCATCTCAACCAGTGGTCGACCGTCCATTTCTAATGCACCTTCACCTGAAAGTTCACCTCTTAATGGCTTGGTATAATGCATGTTTATGATGGTATTAGTCGGAAATAGTTTTGTAGCAAAATCAATAACCCTATTTTGCGATGGTGGGTTACCTTCTTTTTCTTCTTTTTTTAAATCACCCAATATTTCCATTACAAGAACTGGTGTGATGTTGTGCTTGTAATAATAAGTTAGCCTAAGTAATTCATCATAGCTAAGAGACTGAAAAGTTGATTTGTCTATTACAATATTTAAAGCCATTCCATCCAATTAATTTCATATAAAGTTAATCAAGTGATTTGATATAGTTGACTCTTTAAAGGCCGCTTCTTGAGCATTTTATAAACACCTATGCCCCGTAAGGGGCCGCCCGGGATTTTGGGCGACAACCTACGGGGCATGCAATACTTGTGATTTATGTTAATCTACGTTGCTAATAGTCTAAAAATCTCTGTTGCCAAATGTTGGTCAACCATAGCTCGGCAAATTCGATATGCTCGTGCTGCATTTCATTGTCACATTTGCTTATGACCGCATTTTCATTAAAAGTGAGGCTTTCCTCATCAATACCCATGTTTGCCTGTTTGAATGAATACGGCGTTACCTGTACTTCCTCGTAGGCTTCCGTTTGGTCGCCTCTATGATCCACCACGATAAAACACATTTCGGGGTCTGCCATCAGGTCGCCGAGTTGTACGTAATAATGGCAAAGACTGTAAAGTCTTGCTTCCCCGCCATAGGCATCGCCGATATGCTCAACGGTCAACGGCATAAAAGGCTCGTTTTCAATTTTAAGGTGCTGTTTACCGTTCATCTTGTCTATGAGCAAACAGAATATTTTGGTGCTATCTACATTTAAAGTTTCCATATCAAAATGCGCCCTTTCTGCGGTTGCGCCTCCGTTTTAGATTAGTTTTTTAAAAATTGGCGGTGGGGTCTGTTGCTATTTAATACCTCGCTGCCATATTTAGCCCGTATCTCGTCAAGTGATTTTTTACCGCCTTTATTTACTTTATACTCAGCCGTGCGGAAGTACCAAGCCAGTTTTTTAGAGGCAAAGAAAAACCCTGCTTTTTTTAGCGTGTCTTTAACTGGTCGGGTCAAACCCGTTACCCAAATCCACCAGCCAACCAGTTCAATAGTGATCCCGTCTAAATAGATAATGGCTTCTATTGCCTTGCGGTAAGCTTCCGACGATAATATTTCGTGTTCGGTTTCTTCTTCTGACAGGTTAGCACCCTTAATCGCTTTGGCGCTGGCAAAAGCATATTCCTTGTTGATTTCCTGCATGGTAACTGTATCGCCGCCCAGGTCGGGGTGAAACTGTTTAGCCAATTTTTTGTAGCTCGCCTTAACCTCGTCAAGCGATTTGCACTCATTAAACCATTTCATAAGCGTATTTTTTTGTGCCGTGGATTTCCGAAAACTCCGCTAACTGCCTGTAAAAACTATCGGGGTTGTCTTCCCTGAACTGCTCGCCGTATCCTTCAAAATAGAGTTGGTCGAGGTGTTCTAAAAATGCCTGTTCCATGATGTTGATTTTTAAATGATAAATAGCCCCTGCCGATTGGCAGGGGCGTTTATGGTTTAAGCAGGCAATACAATACCCGCTTCAACCTCGGCCAGTCTTTCTGCAAAACGTCCGCTGATAAAAGCTACTGTACCTTTGATTACTGACGGGCTTTTTGTGGTAAACCTGTTACCCTTGGTATCGGTAATCACCAGTTCACATTGCTGAAAGGCGGTTTCATCTTCCAGTTCGTCAATGTTCTCTTTTTGCTCCTGCTCGAACCCTGTAAGTTTGTCGATGTACTCTTTGTACTTATCCCTTAATGCTGTTTTTTTCGCCAGTTCAGCCACCAATTTTAAGGTCTGCTCTAAATTCATTGCGGGTTTTTCTTCCGCTAAACTTGCTTTGATTTCCTTTTTGGTCGGCTCGGCCTGTGGTTGCCCTTCCGCTTTTGGCGTTTCTGCCTGTGGTTTTGTTTCCTCGGCTTTCGGCTGTTCCTGTGGCTTGTGTTCGTCTGCTTTAGATACAGCGTTTACAGGGTTGCCCGCAACGAATTTTGGGGTTTTGTCGGCTTTAACGGTGTTGACATTTGCTTGTCCGTTGTTTTTTGCTTTAGTTTCCATTTTTTTAAAAATTAAAGGTTTAAACCGGCGTACTACCTTTCCGCCGGAGCCTTTCCTGGCTTTTTGATAGTCACCCTCACCTGATTGGGCGGGGATTGCAGACAAGGCTTTGCCGAAAAAAATACTACCCGTAGGGTGGAGATTTTTTTCGAGCAAACCCGAAGGGCCTGGCCTTGGCTGGAAGCCACGTCCTATCAGAAATTTGTGCTCAAAAAGCTTGGAAATCACTCTTTATCCATCTCAAAAAAATCTTACTAGAGATCAGGAAGGCAGCTCTGCCAACGGCAGTGCTGTATTGCAGGTTAACAGCGGCTGAAGACTGTGCAGCGGAGCGAACAGGCAAAGCGGCTGTCCTGCCTGGCAAATCCAATTCACTTTTATCGTTCCTATAAGTAACGACGGTTTATTGTATAGGAAAATAGTAACCATTAAGATTTGATATTATCTATATTAGTATGATTTTTCGTTTTCAACCACCTGTCATGGATACAATAAACTGGGCTAATTATAGCTTTGATGAATTTGAACTTTTCTGTAGTGCGCTACTTACTTTTGAAATAGGAAAGTCATATCAGCCATTTTCTGCTCCGGGAAGAGATGGTGGAATCGATGGTTCTTATACCGGACCATACCAGCAACAATCTGGTAAATGGAGATTTCAATTTAAATTCCATCAGGTAGCCAGAAGCCAGGGGGTTATTTCGTTAAGGTCTCAAATGAAAAAAGAAGCGGAGA
>Ga0265780_10010222_pt1 | contig 11202 bp, 10 predicted proteins | sample P1T30metagenome_FD_192432 | JGI IMG/M metagenome (GOLD analysis project Ga0265780, IMG submission 192432) | Plant litter microbial communities from East Loma Ridge, Irvine, California - P1 T30 | ecosystem: Environmental > Terrestrial > Plant litter > Unclassified | place: USA: California... | reverse complement strand
GCGAATAAATTGATGAGCAATGCGTCCCCATCGTCTAGAGGCCTAGGACATCACCCTTTCACGGTGGCGACCGGGGTTCGAATCCCCGTGGGGACGCCAGTTTCAAAACGGGAACCTGACCCATCAGGCAACCGGGTTTCAATGGGGCCATAGCTCAGCTGGGAGAGCGCCTGCATGGCATGCAGGAGGTCAGCGGTTCGATCCCGCTTGGCTCCACCACTCCAGGCATTAGGCCGTCTGGATAGCAGTACAACTCAAGTTTTCGTGCGTCCCCATCGTCTAGAGGCCTAGGACATCACCCTTTCACGGTGGCGACCGGGGTTCGAATCCCCGTGGGGACGCCAATTCTGCAAAAACCCGGCTTCGGCCGGGTTTTTCTTTTCCTGCGCTAAGCTGCCTGCATGTGCTACTCCGCCCAGATCCGCGCCGACTACGCCAAACTGGTCCGCCACTACGGCGCGACGATGTCGCTGGAGGAATTCTCCCGCCTGTACACCTTCGACCCGGCCAAGAAGCGGCCGAAAACCCCGAAGGCGATGGACGATGGATTCCGCGGCGCGCGCACTGATGCCGGCCGCGATATCGTGGTGATGATCCAACAGTGGCATGCGCAGGAACAGACCGGACTGGAAGCCGAACTGCGGCGCCAGCACGAGCGCCGCACCGTTGCCCAGGCCGCCGTGGCCAGCAAGCCCACGCAGAAGGCACGCAACGAACTGCGCATCGCCGGCAACCGCATCGAGCGTGCCCAGTCCCGCCTGGATGACCTGCAGCGCAGCCAGCAGCTGCCGCGCGACAATCGCATCTTTCCCGGCACGTATGCCCCGGTCATCGTGGCCGAAGACGGCCGGCGGGTGATCAAGCCGATGCGCTACCAATGCCGGCTGCCGGACAAGCCGGCGCGCAACGACGTGCTGTATCCGGGCACCTACAACGCACGCCGCGACAGCCTGGAAGGCTACTGGCGTGGCGCATTCGGCCATCGCCACGGCGTGGTGGTGGTGCAGTCGTTCTACGAGCACGTACCGCGCAAGGGCTTGCCGCTGCAGTCCGGCGATGACGAGAGCGACGTGGTGCTGGAGTTCCAGCCACGGCCACGCCGCGACCTGCTGGTCGCCTGCCTGTGGGCGGAGTGGGAAGGCCCCGAAGGCCGCCTGCTGTCGTTTGCGGCGGTAACCGACGAGCCACCGCGCGATGTCGCCGCCACCGGGCACGATCGCGGCATCGTACCGATACGCGAAGCCCATCTGGATGCATGGCTGAACCCGGATCCCACCGACCTGGCCGCGCAATACCGGATCCTGGATGACCGCGAAGACATCGAATACGCCTGGAGCGAAGCGGCTTGAGGCCTACCCGTGGCGCGCGGTTTTGTTTACACTACGCGGCCACGCTGCCGGTGTGGCGGAATGGTATACGCAGCTGACTCAAAATCAGCCGGGGGTGACCCCATGAAGGTTCGAGTCCTTTCACCGGCACCAGCAACAAGAAAAAGCCAGGCCACGTGCCTGGCTTTTTCATTCGTAGCGTAGGTGACGACCGTTGGTCGTCACGTTCTCCGCCACAGCCGCCAGCTCACCCAGCCGCCATGTCCCAGCGTGGCCCCCAGCAGCGCCACCACCGCCCAGCGCAGCACGCTGGCCAGTTCCACGTGCAGCGCCGCCCCCTGCACCTGCTCAAGCAACAGCCAACCCAGCACCGCGGCCATCCACGCCGCTGCCGCAGGTCCATACGCACGAAGCACTTCCCGATCCCAACCTGCCATGCCGTTCCCCGGTGTCTCTGAAGGTGCGGGCAGTGTCCCCTGCCCCGCTCTCACCGGCTGAGACCTTCACGCACCGATCAGTCACTTTCCGGTGGCGAAGCCAGGCCCATCGGTTCGGACTGCACGTTGTTGCGTCCGGCCGCCTTGGCCCGGTAACACTGCACGTCGGCCGCGGCCACCGCTTCGTCCACGCTCATCCCGGTGTTGATCGAGGCGATGCCGATGCTCACCCCGACCTTGATGCGGTGCTGCTCCCACGGGATGGACAGCCCGCCGATGGTATGCAGCAGCTCGCCGGCGATCCGTCGCGCCCGGCGCAGCGAACAACCCGCCAGGATCACTGCGAATTCGTCGCCACCCAGCCGGGCCACCACGTCCGAATCACGCACGCCATGGCGCAGCACGTTGGCCACCGCCCACAGCACCGCATCGCCGGCCAGATGCCCCCAGGTATCGTTGACCGGCTTGAACTGGTCCAGGTCGATGAACATCAGCGAGGCGGCCTGCCCGGTGCGGTCCACGTGGGCGATGGCCTGCTGCAGGTGCGCTTCGAAACCGCGCCGGTTGACCAGGTCGGTCAGCGGATCCATCTCGGCCAGCTGGCGCGCCTCGCGCTGCCGCGCGCGCAGCTGGGTCACATCGCGTATCACCCACACCGCACCGCGCAGCGCGCCGGCATCGTCATGCAGCCAGGCCTGGGAGACATCCACCGGCATGTTCTCCCCGTCCTGCACCAGCAGCAGGTCCGAATGCAGGTCCACTGCGTTGCTTTCCGGATCCAGCAGCACCGATATATCCAGCGGTGAGAGCGGTGCATATTCGGTGGTCAGCTGCATCATCTCCCCCACGTGGCGGCCGTGCAGCGGGGCACCCTCTGGCCCGCCCAGCGCACGCACCGCAGCCGCGTTGGCATGTTCAATGCGCCCGTCCAGGTCCACGCTCAGCACCAGGTCGGTCACCGCATCCAAGGTGATCCGGCTGCGCTGCTCGGCCTGCAGCACGCGCTGTTCGCTGGCGTGCTGGGCGGTGACATCCTGGATCTGCGATACGAAATGCAGCGGATCGCCCTGCTCGCTACGCACCAGCGACACCGAAAGACGCGTCCAGATGATGTTGCCCTCGCGGCCGATGTAGCGCTTTTCCAGGTGATAATGCGCGCGCTCGCCGCGCAACAGGCCCTGCACCATGGCCAGGTCGGTGTCCAGGTCGTCGGGGTGGGTCAGGCGCTGGAAATCGACCTGCAGCAGCTCATTGCGCGAATAGCCCATGATCCGGCACAGCGCATCGTTGACGTCCAGCCAGCGCCCTTCCAGCGACACCAGCGCCATGCCCAGCGCCGCGCTGGTGAACGCCCCGGCGAATTTCTCTTCCGCCAGGCGTGCCTCGGCGCGGGCCTGCAACACCTCGGTGATGTCGGTAGCCATGCCGACGAAGCCGGTGATCTCCCCCCGTGCGTCGGCCAGGGCACTGATCGACAGCCGCACCTGGCGGGGCTGGCCGTCCTTGCGCAGGAAGGTCCACTGCCGTGAAAAAGTGTGCTCGCGTGCCCTCGCGCTGAGTATCGAAAACAGGTCGACTCCCGCTGCTTCGTCGGCCGGCAGGGTCCGCAGGAACGCATCTGCTTCTTCGCCCTGGTGGAACAGTACCGGGCTGGCGACGCCCACCACTTCATCGGCCCGGTAGCCCAGCAGGCGTTCGGCACCGGAGTTGAACAGCGTGATCGAGCCCTGCTCATCGGTGACGATGACCGCCACTTCATCGGATGAGTCGACGATCGACTGCAGCCGCTGGCGCGCACCCGCCACGTCCTGGCGTGCCTGTTGCAGATCGGTCACATCGGCGTGCGCGCCGGCCATCCACAGCGGCGCCCCGTCCGCATCCCATTCGCAGACCCGGCCGCGGTCCTGCACCCATACCCAGTGGCCATTGCGGTGGCGCATCCGCACCAGGCACTCGTAGAACGGCGTCTGGCCGGCAAAATGCGCCTGCAGCTGGACATCGGAACGTTGCAGGTCATCGGGATGGACCAGGCGCTCGAAGGTATCGGAGCAGATGGGTTGCAGCTCCTCCAACGTGTAACCGACGATCTCGGCCCAGCGCGCGTTGACCTGCATGTGGCCGGTCGCCGGACTCCACTCCCAGGTGCCAGCCGCGCTGCCATCGATGATCATGCGCAGCCGGCGGACCTGCTCAAGCGCCTGCTCCAGCTGCGCCTGCAGATCGGTGGGAGGACGGGCGGACAGGTCGTTCATCGACGCACCGCGCGCACCCGTGCGCAGGCCTGTCGCGTGCCTGCGCACGGGGACCTGGTCGACACGCCTGCAGCACTGACCGCCATGGCCCTCCCGGCATCTGGCCCGGGCCTCATCGGCCCCCTCATCGCCCAGTGTGCGCAATCACGGGGCGCTGCGTAAGCCCCCCCGTCCCAGATCGCCGGAAAGGGCTCGGCCGGACACTGCGGGCCGGCCTGTCGGCCCTGCCTCAGCTGCGCTTGGCGCGGGCGAAGGCGTCGGCCAGCGCATTGTTGGCCGGGGCCGCCGTGCTGCCAGGACGCCCGCCGCCGCCATTGCCACGCGGCTGGCCCGGACCGCGGCCGCCTCCGTCGCGGCGCGCCGGGTTGCCCGCCCCTGGACGCTCTTCGCGCGCGCCCGGACGGCTGGTGGATTGCCCCGGGGTATCGTCCAGGCGGCGGGTCAGGGCGATGCGCTTGCGCGCCACGTCCACCTCCAGCACCTTCACCTTGACGATGTCACCGGCCTTGACCACATCGCGCGGATCCTTGACGAAGGTGTCCGACAGCGCCGAGATGTGCACCAGTCCGTCCTGGTGCACGCCGATGTCGACGAACGCGCCGAACGCCGCCACGTTGCTCACCACGCCTTCCAGGATCATCCCTTCGCGCAGGTCCTTGATGTCCTCCACGCCCTCGGCGAAGCGGGCGGCCTTGAACTCCGGACGCGGATCGCGGCCGGGCTTTTCCAGCTCCTTCAGGATGTCACGCACGGTCGGCACGCCGAAGGTTTCGTCGGTGAACTGTTCGGCCTTCAGCCCGCGCAGGAAGCTGCCATCGCCGATCAGCGCCTTGATCGGGCGGGCAGTGGCAGCCACGATGCGCTCCACCACCGGATAGGCTTCCGGATGCACCGAGGAAGCGTCCAGTGGCTGGTCGCCATCGGCGATGCGCAGGAAGCCGGCGCATTGCTCAAAGGTCTTTTCGCCCAGGCGCGGCACCTTGAGCAGGTCCTTGCGGCGCTTGAACGGTCCGTTGTCGTCGCGGTGCCGCACGATGTTCTGGGCCACGGTGGAGGACAGCCCGGACACCCGCGCCAGCAGTGCGGCAGAGGCGGTGTTGACATGCACGCCGACCGCGTTGACACAGTCTTCCACGCGCGCTTCCAGCGCCCGCGCCAGACGGTACTGGTCCACGTCATGCTGGTACTGGCCGACACCGATCGCCTTCGGCTCGATCTTCACCAGCTCGGCGAGCGGGTCCTGCAGGCGGCGTGCGATGGACACCGCGCCACGGATCGACACGTCCAGGTCCGGAAACTCCCTGGCTGCGAATTCCGAGGCCGAATACACCGATGCACCGGCCTCGCTGACCACGATCTTCTGCAGCGCGGTGCTGCCCATGGCGGCGATCACTTCGCCGGCCAGCTTGTCGGTTTCGCGGCTGGCGGTACCGTTGCCGATCGCGATCAGTTCCACGTTGTGCTTCAGGCACAGGTGCTTGAGCGACTGCAGCGACTGCTCCCACTGCCGGCGCGGCTCGTGAGGGTAGATGGTGTCGGTGGCCACCAGCTTGCCGGTGGCATCCACCACCGCCACCTTGCAGCCGGTGCGGATGCCCGGATCCAGCCCGAGCACGGTTTTCGGTCCGGCCGGTGCGGCCAGCAGCAGGTCTTTCAGGTTGTCACCGAACACGGTGATCGCCTCGGCTTCGGCCTTTTCGCGGGCCTGGTTGAACAGGTCCAGCAGCAGGTGCATGTGCAGCTTGGCGCGCCAGGTCAGGCGGCAGGCATCGAGCAGCCAGCGATCAGCCGCACGGCCCTTGTCGCTGATGCCGGCCCTGAACGCGACACGCCCTTCGCCGTACTGATGCCCGGCCTCGGCATCGGTGCCCGGGTCCAGTTCAAGGTGCAGGATTTCCTCGCGGCGCGCGCGGAACAGCGCCAGCAACCGGTGGGAGGGAATCTTCGCCAGCGCTTCGGCATGCTCGAAATAGTCGCGGTACTTGGCGCCTTCGTTCTCCTTGCCCTCGGCCACGCGGGCGCGGATCACGCCGTTTTCGGACAGCCAGCTGCGAAGTTCACCCACCAGAGCAGCATCTTCGCCCCAGCGCTCCATCAGGATCGCGCGTGCGCCTTCCAGCGCGGCCTTGGTGTCGGCCACGCCCTTTTCGGCATCGACGAAGGCTTCGGCGAACAGCTTGGGATCGCGTGCCGGGTCAGCCAGCAGGCCATCGGCGAGCGGCTCCAGGCCGGCCTCGCGGGCAATCTGCGCGCGGGTGCGGCGCTTGGTCTTGTACGGCAGGTACAGGTCTTCCAGCCGGCTCTTGGTGTCAGCGGCCAGGATGTCCCCGCGCAGTGCCTCGGTCAGCTTGCCCTGCTCGTCGATGCTGGACAGCACCGCAGCGCGCCGGTCTTCCAGTTCACGCAGGTAGGTCAGGCGCGATTCGAGGTTGCGCAGCTGAGTGTCGTCCAGCCCGCCGGTGACTTCCTTGCGGTAGCGTGCGATGAACGGGACGCTGGCGCCTTCGTCCAGCAACGCGATGGCGGCACGCGCCTGGGCAGCCTGGGCACCGATTTCATCGGCGATGGTCTGGGCGATCTGCTGGGCAAGCTTGGTATCTGACATTGCGTCCGGCCGTGGCCTTGATGCGGAAAGATCCCATTCTGGCCCCGCACGGCTGGCACGGGAAGTCGTTGACAGCGGCGTGGCAGGCGGGGCAGGAATCCTGCCGGCGCCGACATCCTTGCGTGAGGCTGGGATGTCGGCGCGGACACGCCCTCGATGCGTGTCCAGGCCTGTCAGTGCGATCAGCGGTAGTGGCGTGCGGCGTGCTGCATGACGATGTCGTCGCGCAGGCTCTCCAATGCCATCAACCGGACCTTGCCCACGCCCTGCAGTTCCATGAACCGCTCGGTATAGATCTCCGGCCCCAGCGCGGTATCGGCGCGGGATTTGCTGAAGCCATAGGGCATCACGCCCTTGTCGCCGTCCTTGCTACCACCGACATATAGAACAATTGCCATGTGATGTGTTCTCCAGGTTACGTACTGCGTCTTGAACCAGGTGGCCGCTGCAGTACTGCCTTCACGACCGCCTGAGTGCAGCTTAGCGCGCCCAAGCTGACTCAGATGTCATCAATGGTAATGACGACCGGTTGCATGGAAATGACGGACGATCCACGCGAAATCATGACGTTTTTTTAACGCCACGCTAACCTGGTGATCACCTTTGCCGTCGTTCGCCCGACGCTGACGCGACCGCCCGGCGGCGTTGCCGTCAGGGCCACCAGCCGTGGCCGAAGCGTGCGTAGTGGTCGGCGGCGCGTTCGAATGGATTGCGCACGCTCACCCCGCCGCACAGCAGGTAGACCGGCAGGTACAGCGGCCCCAGCACCAGGTACTGGTAAACGTGCGCGCGCTCGTGGTCATCCAGCCGGATCGTCGGCTCCACCCCTCGTCCGGCACGGTGCGCGTAGGTATGGCAGGCCACTTGCAGGTCGCCGCCGGTATGCAGGATGACGTTGCCCAGGGTGATCGCCCCGCCCGGCCCCCACGGCCACTGCTGGAACACCAAGGCACAGTCGCTTCCGCTCCAGCGCACGCGGGCGCCGGCCAGCAAGCCAAGCGCGCCGGCGGCCAAGCCGATCAGCGTGTTGGGCGAGGTCCACAGCGCGCCGAGGAGCTGCAGCGCGCGCAACCAGGAGGGCGCCGGGATCAGTCGGCTTCGTTGGGGATCAGCAGCCACAGGATCAGGTAGACCAGGATGCCCGGGAAGGCCGCCGAGGCGATGGAGACCACCACGAACAGGATGCGCAGCAGGGTCGGGCTCCAGCCGAAGCGGTGCGCGATGCCGCCGATCACCCCGGCGATCATGCGGTCGTTTAGCGAGCGCGACAGGGAACGAGGCGGGATGGCATTCATGGCAGCGGCTCCGATGGTCTGGATACTACCCTAGCCAACCCACTGTCTACGCCATGCGTGGGCGGCACGGGCCATTCAGCCAGCGCGCGCCAGCAGCCAGTCGTGCAGCGTCGCCGGCACTTCGCGCTGGGCGCGGCCGGATACGTAGATACCGATGTGCCCGCCGCGGAAACTGGATTCGGTGTAATCGGTCGTGCCCAGCCGCCCGCGCAGCGCACGCGAGGCATCCGGCGGCACCAGATGGTCCTGCTCGGCATACAGGTTCAGCACCGGCAACGTGATCTGCGACAGGTCCACGGCGTGCTCGCCGATGCGCACCGTCCCCTTGACCAGGCCGTTGTCCTGGTAGAACTGCTTGATGAACTCACGGAAGGCTTCGCCGGCCAGGTCGGGCGAATCGAAAATCCACTTCTCCATGCGCAGGAAGTCCTCCAGCGCAGCCTTGTCATCCAGGATGTCGAGCAGGCCGACGTACTTCTGCACGTTGAGGCGAAACGGCTTGAGCATCAGGTAACTGCTGTTCATCAGGTCGGCTGGGATGTTGCCCAGCGTGTCCACCAGCAGGTCCACGTCCACCTGGCGCGCCCAATGCGACAGCATGTTGTCGGCGGTATGGAAATCGACCGGCGTGACCATGGTGACCAGGTTGGCCAGCTTGGCCTGGCGCAGCGCGGCGTAGCACAGCGCGAACACACCGCCCTGGCAGATGCCGAGCATGTCCACCGGCCCGCCGCTGCGCGCGTGCAATGCATCCACCGCGCCGTCGATGTAGCGCAGCAGGTAATCTTCAAGGGTGAGGTAGCGCTCGGAGCGGTCCGGGTAGCCCCAGTCCAGCACGTAGACGTCGTGTCCCAGCGCCAGCAGCTTCTGCACCAGCGACCGGTCGGCCTGCAGATCCACCATGTACGGCCGGTTGACCAAGGCGTAGACGATCAGCAATGGCCGGGCATGCACCGGCGGCTGGTCGCCCACGAACCGGTACAGCACCACCTTGCCGTCGCTCCAGACCGCCTCGCGCGCGGTGGCGCCGTAATCCACGTCCTCCACCGATGGCAGCAGGTGCAGGCCCTCCATCAGCTTGCGCTGCATGGCCAGGGTCTCCTGCATCAGGTCGTCGGCGTTGAATCCCAGCGGGCCTTTCATGCGCGCGGCTTCCGGACGCGCGGCTTGGCCGGCTTGGCCGCTTTCGCAGGCTTGGCCGTGGCGGCCACTGCGCTGGTTGCACGCGAAGCGCGCTTGCGTGCCCGCGGCACCACCTTGGCGACCGCCGGTTGCACTGCATCCGCCCAGTCGTCGCTTCCCGCAGCCGAGGCCGGGGCACGCAGCAGCGGCTCCACGCTGGCCTGCAGGCGGCGCAGCTGACGCTCCAGCTCGGCGATGCGCTTGTGCGCGGCATCCATTTCGGTCCGCGTCGGCAGACCGACGCGTTCGCTCAGCTGCTCCACTTCGTGCTGCACGGCCGAACGCAGGCGCATCTGCGCATTGCCCAGCGAGGCGAACACCTGCTGGAAGCTCTCCGACAGCGCCACCTTCGCGTAAGCCTCCTCGGCCACTTCGATCCACAGGTCGAACATCGCCCGTGCGCTGGTCAGCTGGCTTCCCGGCGACTCGTGTTCGGCGAGCCGCTGCTCGAACAGCGCGAACGCCGCGTCCAGCGCCTGCTGGATCTGCGCCACATACTCCCTGGAATGGCCCTGGAACGCCTGCTGGGCCTGAAGAAGCCTCTGCCAGCGCGCCTGGTGTTCGCGCGCCGGGCCGAATGCCGGACTCTGCAGCCACGGCGCCAGGCGCTCCTGCCACTGCTCCAGCACGGCCACTACATCGTCCATGCCGCCGCCGGCGCCGGTACTCCCCTGCGCGCCCTGCAGCATCCAGTGCAGCAGGCTTTCGCCCTTGCCCTGCCCCATCACCGCTTCGCGCCAGGCCTGGGCCACGTCGGCACTGCTCGCATCGCGGCCGGCAAACCGTGAGGCCACCTGTTGCATCGTGCCGTACCAGCCGCCGGCCTGTTCGCGGAACCGATGCAGCGCATCGTCCGCTGGGCCGGGGCCGCGCTCGGGCAGCAGCTGCGCCCACCAGTCCAGTACCTGTTTCCACTCACCCGGATCGGTGCCGCCGGCACCGCCCTGGCGCAGCGAATCCCCCCACGCGCCGTAGTACTGGCGCGCAAGGGCCTCGAAATCCATGCCGCCGGGCTGGTTGGTCGATCCGCTCATGCCGATGCCTGCGTCATGGCTTGGGGATGTGCAGGGTCTTGCTGATCATCAGCGACCCGGACAGCGCGAACAGCAGCACCAGCGGATGAAGCTGCCACGGGCCCAGCTGCCACTGGCCCAGCCACAATTCCTGACCGATGCCGCCGGTGGCCGCGGCAATGGCCAGCACTATCACCAGCAGCAGGCTGCTCGGGATCGGCGTGCCTTCGAAATACGGCACCTTGTCACCGCCATCGGACAGCGCCTCGGCGGTCACGTTGTAGCGCGCCAGGCGGCTGACGCCGCAGCAGACGAAGTAGCTCAGCACCAGCCAGTCCCAGCCACCCTGCATGCCGCAGGCATACGCCAGCGCGGCCGGCGCCACGCCGAAGGAAATGACATCGGACAATGAATCAAGCTCACGGCCAAGGGTGGAGCTCGACTTGCGCCAGCGCGCGATGCGCCCGTCCAGGGCATCGAATATGAAAGCCAGCGGTATCAGCGCCATGCCGAACAGCAGGTAGCCGTGTGCCCCGTCCTGCAGGAAGCGCATCGCCGCGAACACCGCGCCGGTGCCGCAGAAGGCGTTGGCCAGGGTGAACCAGTCGGCCAGCTGGAACTCGCGCAGCATCGAGAAGTGTCGTTTCATGAAGGCTCACGGGCAGCAGTGGGCTACAGGGTACGCGAGGGCGCGCAAAGGCAACAGCGGCGCGGGAATGGCGCATTCACCCGCCCATCACGGACCATCACATGCGGTGAATTTTTGGCCACCCATCTTGACAGCGTTGCCCGGCGGGGGCGAACGGCGGTTATCCACAAAGTTGCTCACCAACAATCCACACCCCCTGTGGACAACCCGCGGCACTGGCGTGGCGCGGGTTGTCCGCGCATGCCGTACATCCCCCCGCCTTCGGCGCGCCCCCTTTGAAGGGGGCTCTCCATCTGACGGACCGCGGTAAGACGGGAGGGGCTCTCCGTCCAACGGGGCTCGGTAGCGCCGAGCCGTGCTCGGCGTGGCTGACCGCGCCCTTCAGATCCGGCTGTAGCTCCAGGACTGCATCCGGCCGTCCCGGTAGGGCATCACGCCATG
>Ga0265780_10010218_pt1 | contig 11205 bp, 14 predicted proteins | sample P1T30metagenome_FD_192432 | JGI IMG/M metagenome (GOLD analysis project Ga0265780, IMG submission 192432) | Plant litter microbial communities from East Loma Ridge, Irvine, California - P1 T30 | ecosystem: Environmental > Terrestrial > Plant litter > Unclassified | place: USA: California... | reverse complement strand
AGGTACAGGGCCAGGAAGTACGCAAAGCGGAACTGCTGCCATTGTGCCGGATCAAACCAGCTAAGTGAATACCAGGGCGTCATCATCAGGAAGAAAAAGGGGAGGGAGCCTCGCTGGTTTCGGTGATTATCGGTTTGACGACGGGCGACTGCGCTTCACTTCGGCGACGCTGGTAAATCCGTTCGGCCAGATCGCTCAATACCTGTAAAGACGACTGCGACTGGGGGTGAAACACGTTCCCGTAAATCATCAGATCGACATCGCGTAAGGCTGCCGTAACCCGTTCTTCGTTGAATCGCTCGGCCAACTCGGAAGTGGTAAGCGACGTATACGATTGCTCGTCCAACTCTTCCAGGTAGCTTTTCCAGAGAATAACGGCCTGGTTGGCGTTTTCGGTCGAATTCTGGGCGTTGATGCTCCGGCTCAGGCGGTTAAACTGCTGCTGAAACCGTCGGTAATGCCGGTCCAGCCGGTTGAGCCACCAGAGCCGCTGAATAGGCCGCCGGAACAGGAAGTACAACAACGCACCGAGTACGCCCATAGCCAGCAGGCTGGAGATCAGCAGGGGGTAGTTGAACTGTTGCCGCAGGGGCGTCAGGGTCGTTTCGGTAGCTAACGTAAACGAGTGCAGACCGGTCGAATCGGTCAGTGGAATCCGGGAACGGAGAAAAACCGTGTCTACAGCAGTGAAAAGTGCCGTGCAGTCGCTGGCGTGGATGATCCGGATGGGCACCCGCAGCAGTTGAGCGGAGTCGGTTTCAAACGAAACCAGGGTATATACCGCGCTATCCCGGCTAACCGCCTGCGCCCCCGAACCGGTCGTTTTGGTGGTAAATGTTTCTACGTTTTCAACCCGGTAGGGCGCAAAATGACTGATGGTGTCCGGGAAGATCAGATCGACCGTAGGGCGATGGAGGTACGTAAGGGAATAGCGAAACGGCCGACCAATCTCGATGCTGTCGGTCAGGAAACGGCCAACAGGCGCCTGCTGCGCCCGGAGCGGATTCCAGAACAGACTGAAAAGGAGAAAAAGGCAGGCGATAAATCGAATCATTGGTATCTTCTTACCCGAAACAGGTCAACGAGTTTAGGGACAAAATCATCCTGCGAGTTGATGGCCAGGTAGTTGGCGTTGTATTGTTTGCACAGCCGTTCGAGCCGGATCTGATTCTGACGGAATGAATCCCGCAGCCCCTGCCGAAACTGACTCGACGACGTATTCAGCCAGACGGTGCGTCCGGTTTCGGTATCGTGTACCGGTACAATCCCCAGTCGGGGCAGTGTAACCTCCCGCTGATCGAACAGGTGAATAACGACCAGGTCATGTTTTTTCGCGAGTGCTTTCAGGTTATGGTCGTAATTCTGATCGATGAAATCCGAAATCAGGAACACGACGCTACGTCGTTTCAGGCTGTTGAGCGTAAACAACAGGGCATCCGAGATATTCGTCCGGCTCGACTCGGGTTGCGATTTATACAGGCTCATAATGAGCTGATAGCCGGTTTTCATGCCGTTCGCCGGTTTGATGTACTGCTCTTTCCGGTCCGAAAAACAATACAGGCCAACGTGGCTGGCTTCGCGAATGGCCGACAGCGCCAGTACACCGCAGATTTCCTTGGTCGCATCGAGCTTGTTGCGCTGGCGCGGGCCTACCTGCTGCGAGGCACTCACGTCGACCACAAAAAAAACGGTCTGATCTTTTTCCTCCCGGAACACCTTGACGAAGGTGCCGTGCCCCTTGGACGATACGTTCCAGTCGATAACCCGAACGTCATCGCCATACTGATACGTCCGCAAATCGCTGAATTCGAGCCCTGTCCCTTTGAATACGGACTTGAAGCTGCCACGCATCTGCGAATTTACCGCTTTGCGGATACGAATGTCGAAATTGCGGATCCGGGCCAAGAACTCATCCATTAGTAGGTGGCGTTATACTTTTTTAACAACCAATCCCGAACTTTGCCGGTCGGGAGCAGCTTACAAAATTACGATATAAACCTATGCTTCGATACGTATTGAATTCCGGCTTATCATTTGTCCTGCTGGGTACCTGGCTGCTGCAGGCCTGCTCTGCCGTCGATGATACGAAGCCGGAGAACCTCCTGCCCGAAGAAACCATGGTCAATGTGCTGACCGACATTCATCTGACCGAAGCACGGGTGGGACAAATGGGCCTTCGTTCGATAGACTCGTCCAACATAGTATACAACCGTCTGGAAAAACAGATCTTCCGGAAATATAAGCTCGATACGGCTCAGTACAACGCCAGCTACCGGTACTACTCAACGCATCCCCGCGAAATGGAAGCTGTTTACAAAGAGATTACCGGACGGCTGCAAAAAAAGCTGGACTCGGCTAGAAAAACGACCAAGTTATGAGCATTGGTATCATTGGCGCGGGAATTTCGGGGCTAACGCTGGCCTATGAATTGCAGAAACTGGGTATTGACTACCACCTCTGGGAAGCCTCCGGCCAGCCGGGTGGGTATATCAGCTCGCGCCGGGAAGTGGGACCAGAAGCAGGTCGGACGTATCTGCGGGAGCTGGGACCTAACTCCCTGCTGGGCGACGATACGTTGCTGAACTGGCTGGATGAGCTGGGTCTGACCCCCGAACTGACTTTCAGTAAACCCGTCAGCAAAGCCCGCTACATTTTTCGGAACGGGAAATACCGCGCCCTGCCGTCGGGCCCCCTGTCGCTATTGTTCGGGAATTTCTTTAGCTGGAAAACCAAGCGCGCCATCTGGCGCGAATTGAAAAATAAAACGATGTCGCCCCCCGGCGAAACGCTGGGTCAGTTTTTCCGGCGTCGCTTCTCGGCCGAGATTGTCGACTATGCACTTGGGCCATTTGTGGCCGGTATCTACGCCGGTGACCCGGAACAACTCCTGGTTTCGGAGACGTTCCCGAGCTTGCTGGCATTCGAGAAGGAATACGGCTCCGTGCTGCGTGGCTTCATGAAACAGCAGGGGGGCGCCCGAAAACAATCGTTCAGCTTCCGGGAAGGTATGCAGATGCTGCCGCTGGCGCTGGCTAATGGGTTGACGAATTTATCACTAAACGATCCCGTGCGGCAAATCAGGCATACGTCGTCCGGCTGGCAGGTCGAACGTGCGTCGGGAACCGTATTAGTCGACCAGCTCGTGCTGGCTGTCGGAGCCGATGTCGCTGCCCGGCTCGTAGCGGGTTACGACGATAAGTTTGCCACGGCTTTGCGCCAGATTGCGTATCCACCCATGACGGCCGTTCACTCGGTGTTCAAGCGCGCCGACGTAGCGCATCCGCTTAACGGTTTCGGCGGTCTCAATCCAAAGGTAGAAGGACAGTTTGCGGCCGGTCATATCTGGAGTAGTTCGGTGTTTGAGGGACGCTGTGCCGATGATGAAGTGCTGATCACGACCTTTGTGGGCGGGCAGCAGAATCCGGCTAACGCCCGCTTGTCCGACGAACAGCTGACGCAGGGCGTACAGCAGGAACTGGAAGCCGGATTTGGTGTTCGAACGTCGACCCCGGTTCTGAGAACGATTACGCGCTGGGAGCGGGCCATTCCGCAGTATGACACAAATATTGTGGCGGTCAAACCCTGGATCAAGCGTGCTGAAGGAGATGATTTGTTTGTCTGTGCAAACTGGTATGGCGGGATCTCTTTATCGGACTGCATCGGTAAGGCCAAAAAGCTGGCTACCGAACTGTCAGGTAAATCTGTGATTAACAATTTTTAATGTTTAATTTGTACAAAAGGTAAACCGTCAACTGTTGTACAAATACTACCTCACTAACTTACCGGAAAGCCTGTGAAAGAGCGCCTGGTCGTTATTCCGACATACAACGAAATTGAGAATATTGACGCCATTATCCGCAAGGTATTTAGCCTTGTGGAACCGTTCGACGTACTGATCGTTGATGACGGGTCGCCGGATGGGACTGCGCAGCGGGTTCGTGAGCTGCAGGAAGAGTACCCGACTAACGGTGCCATAAACCGGCTGCACCTGCTCGAACGGCGGGGGAAGCTTGGCCTGGGCACGGCCTATATCGACGGATTCAAATGGGCACTTTCGCGGGGGTATCAGTACCTGTTCGAGATGGATGCCGACTTTTCGCACAATCCGAACGATCTCATCAAACTCTACCACGCCTGCGCCGACGCCGGACCCGACCGGGCCGACATTACGGTTGGGTCACGCTATATCCGGGGCGTCAACGTCGTCAACTGGCCGATGGGCCGGGTGCTGATGTCGTACTTTGCCGGGGTGTACGTTCGCTTCGTAACGGGTATGCCGGTCATGGACCCCACTGCGGGTTTTGTCTGCTACCGGGCCGAGGTGCTGGAGGTAATTCTGCGTAATCCGATCAAGTTTGTGGGCTATGCCTTCCAGATCGAGATGAAATTTACCTGCTGGAAATATGGCTTCCGCATTACCGAAGTCCCCATCATCTTCACCGATCGGACCAGGGGCGTATCGAAAATGTCATCCAAAATATTCAAGGAAGCTGTTTTTGGGGTGCTGCAAATGAAAGTCAGCAGTTTTTTTCGACATTATATTCCCCGCCGGGAAGCCGCCGTCAAAAAGGAGGAGCCGGTAGAGGCCGTGTAAGTATAGTGGCTAGCTAGATATATTTTTTTTCACTTTGTATTACAAAGTGAATTGGTTTTAGGGGTAAGTTTAAGCGCAATTGCTTTAAACACACACGTTTTACCTTTAAGACTAATTCACTGTATGAAAAAACAAGTCATTACGCTTGTCGTTGCTTTCCTGGCTGTCGGTAGTGTTGCGCAGGCACAGGATATTTTTGGTAAGAAAACCCTGCTGCTCAATGCGGGTGCTTACGTAATGAAAGGCTCGGCACCACTAACCGTCAGCGCTGAATACGGTTTGGTAAACCACATTGGCGTTGGCCTGCGGGCCTTCTCGGAATACTCAACGGGAGGAAACAACCTAACTGGATCTGCTTTTGTCAACTACCACGTTGCGCCTGTTTATCGAATTGATCCATTTGTGGGTGTGTCGGCCGTTAAAACCCTTACATCAAGATCAGAAGGTGCAAACTTCAACAATACCTACGCCAGTGCCCAGGCAGGGATTCGCTACCTGTTTACCAACCGGTTTGGTGCCTACGCGCAGGCGGTCGTGCCATTTAAGAGCAACGTAAAACCCGGTGGCGAATTCGGAATAACGCTCAAAATCGGGAAGCTGGCGGATTAAAAAGAAGGGTGTAGGACGGGATTACAGGATTTTTAGCCTGTTAATTCTGTCAAAAAACGCTCGTAAACCTCTGGCGTTACGTCCAGTTCGATACGTTTGTGCGGATTGGTAAAGCCTGCTACAACTGTTACGTTCGCTTTGGCGACGCCCAGTCGTTTGGCCAGCAACTCAACCAGGTAAGCGTTGGCCTTGCCTTCCTGTGCGGGCGCTTTGAGTTTAACGTTCAGAAGCCCGGCAGCATCGTAGAACAGCTGATCTACTTTGCTGCCGGGCTTTACTTTTATGGACAAAATCATGCAGGTTGCTGCAACTGACCGGCCAGTACGGCAATACCCTCTTCGAAGGTATGTGGGTTATAACCCAGTTCGCGTTGCGACTTATCCAGGGTAAAACCCGTACGGGGTGGGCGACGGGCGGTCTGCGTAAACGTCGACGCATCGGCCTGCGCGATCAGCGATTTGTCCAGCCCGAAATAATTGGCCGTTTTGATCGCCATGTCGTAGGGCGTCAGGACCTCTTTACCCGAGATATTGAAGATGCCCTCGGCTTCTTTGTCGGCAATGAGGTAGCAACCGGTTGCCAGATCCTCGGCCAGCGTTGGGCTCCGCCATTGGTCGGTCACGACCTTGATATTCTTTCCGTCTTCCAGCGATTTCTTCACCCACAGGATAATGTTGCTGCGGCTCATGTCGTGGGCAATGCCATACACCAGCACCGTTCGGGCAATGGCCCAGCGGAGGTCCGAGTGGATGACTACTTTCTCGGCCGCGTACTTGCTCCAGCCGTAAAAACTGATTGGATTGCCCTCGGCTGTTTCGTCGTAGGGACCCGCCGTACCGTCGAAAATGAAGTCGGTCGATACGTGTAACAGAAACGTGTCCGAGGCTCGGCAGGCTTCGACCAGGTATTCTACAGCCTGGACGTTCTGCGCCCAGCAGGCATCCTTCTGCAATTCACACTTATCCACATCGGTCATGGCAGCCGTGTGGATAACTACGTCCGGGCGTACTTCGCTGATGACATCGAGTAACTGCTGGCGGTCGGTGATGTCCATCGACTGGTACGTATAGCCATCCGAATAAGGAAGCCGGTTTTCACCCCGGGCGGTTGCCGTGAGATCGATGCCCTCTTGCTGAATGAGCAGATCGACTAATTTCTGCCCCAGAAGTCCGTTCGAGCCGGTGAGAAGAATGCGTTTTTTCATAATGTCTGGTTGGTGTACGATCTATTGATAGCGATAGCCGAACTGTTTTGTGATTTTCTTTTTCTTGATCCAGTCGCCCGTCATGCTCATGCGGATGTCTTTTTTGGGCCGGTCCTGCGCGTCGCGGGGCTGTTTAGCGATACTGTCCACGATAGCCAGCCCGTCAATAACCTCGCCAAAAACGGTGTAATTACCATCGAGGTGGGGTGTGCCGCCGAGGGTCTGGTACACCTGCTTTTGCTCCGGCGTAGGTACGTGGCCTTTCAGACTCTGGATACGGTCGACTTGTTTTTGGAGCCCTTCGTCGTCCCAGACCTTACCTTGGACAATGTAAAACTGACAGCCGCTGGAAGCCTTCTCCGGGTTATTGTCGCGGGCCGCGGCCAGACTGCCTTTTTTATGAAAGAGCGTCGGCACAAACTCCGCCGGAATCCGGTAGCCAATGTCACCACTGCCGAGGGGTTCCCCGGCTTTTACTTGTCTGGATTTGGGGTCGCCCCCCTGAATCATAAACGCGGTGATGATCCGGTGGAACAGCAGGCCATCGTAAAACTTGTCGTTAACGAGCTTGATAAAGTTGTCCTTATGCTTGGGCGTCTGGTCATACAGGACCAGCCGCACCGGGCCGTAGTCGGTCTGGACCGTAACGAGGTAATCTTTCTTTTTGCGGTTCTGGGCGAGTGACAGCACCGGAATCAGCAGGAGAAGGCAAATAAGTTGTTTCATAAGAGCCGATCAGAGGTTAACGCGGTTCGGGAAAACGTCCTTCAGGCGCTGGTCGTGCGTGACCACCACTAGACTGGCGCCAATTTGCTCGGATTGCGCCGTAAGCAGCTTGATTACCCGATTCGTGTTTTCGTCGTCGAGGCTGGATGTCGGTTCGTCGGCCAGAATCAGGTCTGGCTGGTTCATTACTGACCGGGCAATGCTCACCCGCTGCTGCTCGCCCTGGCTGAGTTGGTTCGTTCGCTTGTCGAGGTGATCGGCAAAACCCAGTTCCTGCGCCAGACTATGCGCCCGTTCCCGGTCCTGCGGTTTATTGGCGAGGTAATTAGCCATCAGCAGGTTGTCCATGACAGACAGGGAACTGACGAAATGCGGCTTCTGGTAGACAATACCCACGTGCTTGGCCCGGAAGGCCGCCGTCTCGGCTGCACTGAGTTGCGTCAGGTCGGTCTGGTTGATGGTAACGGCCCCGCCTTTAGGCCGGAGGAGCAGGGCCAGCAGGTGAAGGAAGGTCGTTTTGCCGGTGCCTGACCGGCCCAGAATCAGCAGCGCTTCTCGATTGGCGCAGTGAACATCAGGAAAAGCAAACTGTTTGGTAGGGCCGTACGCAAACGTAAGTTGGTGAGTTGACAGCATCGGATTCGGTCAGGTACCCACAAAAATAGGTAAAAGTTGTAATTTCGCCCGAATCGACAGGCGTTGCTGATCCGGATAATCGCTGGACGTAACCGCTTCGTCAGCTTTCATGATTCCCGAATTACCCGTGAAACGAATTGTCTTGTTTGCTTCTGGCTCCGGCAGTAACGCCGAAAAAATTGCTACTTATCTGGCCAATCAGTCTGATAGCACGATCTCACTCATTTTAACGAACAATCCTAAAGCTGGGGTCATTGACCGGGCGCGTCGTGGTTTCGGCTGCGGACAGCACGTACCCGTCGTGGTATTCGACCGGAAAACTTTTTACGAAACCGATCGGATTACGCAGCTTTTACTGGATCAACAGATAGATTTGATTGTACTGGCCGGGTTCATGTGGCTCATGCCTGCGGGCTTGGTGCTGGCTTTTCCGGATAAAATTATCAACATTCACCCAGCGCTGCTTCCCAAATTTGGGGGAAAAGGTATGTATGGCCATTTCGTGCACGAAGCCGTCGTTGCTGCTGGTGAAACCGAATCGGGCATTACCATTCATTACGTCAACGAGCACTACGATGAGGGACAGGTTATTTTTCAGGTAAGTTGTCCAGTTGCGCCGGGCGATTCGCCGGAGGACGTAGCACAGAAAGTTCAGGCGCTGGAACACGAGCATTATCCACGCGTAGTGGCTGAACTACTGGCTTCAAACGCACTATGAAAAAAGTAGGCCTTTTTTTTCTGATGGTAAGTATGCTGACGGGCTGTTTTCAGTCGGCTATTCCGCTGAACAGCAAGAAGTGGGGAAAGTACGCAGTCGATGTATTCTACGGCGATGATCGGCCAACACGGCCTTACTTGCCCCTGCAGGAGTTACAGATGCGCCAGGAAGTGCCGCTGGCTGATCGACAGTCGAAAAATGGGTTGATGCTGAGCCGGGGTAATAACGTCGAGCAGAAACAGGTGCTGCTGAGCCGACTGGCAACGCAGGCCAACCGACTTGGTGCCGACGCGCTGGTTTCGGTGAAGTACACGTATTTCACAACCACTTCGGAAAATGGCTACGTCATGACCGGCCTGGCGGTGAAATACAAAGACGAATTCTGATTATTTAACTTCTTCGTAGTCAACGTACTCACCGTCTGAATAGCGCTGTCCGCCGTTCGGATTTGGCTTACGTTCGACCCGAATGTCACCTTCCTGGCGCTGATTTTTGATATTCTGTTGTTTCTGTTCGTTAACCAGCTTCCGCCCTACAAGCAGGTAAAACACAAACCGGCGAACGGGTGGTACAAACAGGATGATGAGCGTGATGATGAACAGATATTTGAGCAGCATAACAGAGTCTTTGGTAATCAATAAACGTAGCGAACGAACGATTAGTTTTCCGGGGGTGGCTTAACTTAGTCAGCCGGTTATCAGTCTCGCATGAATGGCCTGATAACCGGCTGACTGGTTTATTGGCCGTAGAGCGTCTTACCGGCCGCTTCATATTTATCGCCGGCTATCCACTGCGGGCGGGCGGCCCGGTTGGCAATCAGGCGGGCCGTATGGGCAAACGCCTGACAAAAGCGCTGTACGTAATTGTAATTCAATGATTCAGGATTGTCGATAGCCTGGTGGTAGTACTTCCCGATGGCCTCATCGAAAGATTTAAAACCGGGGGAGAACGTTGGCGCCGGAATGCCTTTGGCGGCAAACGCTACGTTGTCCGACCGGTCGAAAAGCCCCTGCTCGGGAGCGGGTTCGGCGAAAACACTCAGGCCAAACGCCCTGGCTCCCGCTTCAATTTCAGCTTTGGCACCGGTCCGTTCCAGGCCAATGACCGAAACAATGGTCGTGTCGTTATAACCCGCACCATCCGTATTTAAGTCGAAAATCGTTTGTTTAAGCGGTACCAGCGGATGCTCGGCGTAATAACGGCTACCCAGCAAACCCACTTCTTCGCCCGTCAACGCTACGACCAGCACCGACCGTTTGGGGCGCTGCTGCGCCAAAACCTTCGCCGATTCCAGAATGGCAACCGTACCAAAGGCATTGTCGCGCGCGCCGTTGAAAATACTGTCGCTGGATTCGTAGGCGCTGCCGCCCTGTTTGCCAACACCAACGTGATCGTAGTGCGCCGACAGGATGACGTACTCATTCTTCAATTTTGGATCGGTACCTTCAATGATGCCCGCTACGTTAGCCGAGGGGGCGGCTACCCGCTCGCGGCCCGATGTACGCAGCGTAACGGTCTGACCGGTTTCCTTCAGTTGTTTGTACTTGTTATTGGCGTTGTTGATCCAGAGGTGAGCGGGAGCATTTGGTCCGGCGGGTATAGCAGCTGTGATCTGCTCGCGGTTGAAATACTGGTTGACAAAGCCCCAGGGAATCGATTCGCTGTAGAGTTCGATGAGGGCAGCCACGCCTTTTTCGGCAGCCAGTTTCCGTTTGGCTTCGGCGGCCGTAAAGATTTCGCGCGGACTTTTGGCATCGGGCGAGCCACCCTGCGCCACAACGATACGTCCTTTCAGGTCGCGGCCTTTGTAGCCATCCTCGCCATCAGTGAGGCCGTAGCCAACATAAACGACTTCACCCGTTACGTTGGTGGCGTTACCGCCCATCACAACCAGCTCTTTACCCAGTTTAAGCGTATCGGACCCAAGTAGCAGCGTACCCGAGCTGGCCGCTTTGATCTTTTCAAACGGAATTGTCTGTAGATATCCGTCCTGGCCCGGTGGCGTTTTGAGGCCGTAGAGCCGGAATTGCTCGGCAATGTACCGGGCTGCCACGCGGTTACCGGCTTCACCAGTCCGGCGGCCCATTAGTTCATCGGCGGCCAGAAAGTACGTATGTGCTTCAACATCAGCGCGGCTGATAGTATATTCAGGGAGCGAGGTAGAGGCCTTCGGGAGGGGCTGGGCTATGCTTACCGTGGCTGGAATGGACGCCAGCAGAAGCAAGGCAGAAGCGAGTTTCATAGCAGGAAATTGAGTTGGCTGTAAAACTACAAAAAAGAGAGATGGTAATGTCGCTCCGGCGGTATCGGCCAATTTCAGTACTTTCGTGGTCGAAATCACTCCGAACGTACTACCCATCATCGGCGGTACGTCGGCTCACGTTGCTTATGTCCCGCTCGTCTATAGCCGCCAGGTACTCCACTGAACTAACCAGTTCAGAACAGACTTACCTGGCCATTGCGCTCGCCCTGCTGGGTGTGTATGTATTGCCGTATATCTGGCTCGGCGAAGGCGCCCATCTGACGATCCACGACAATCTGGACAGTGATTTCCTGTACCTGTACCTGCTGAAAATCACGAATACCGCCTTTGATTTCGATCTGAATACTATCATTCCGAACGTAATGAGTGGCGGCCCGTCGGCCGGAATTCCGCGCTCAGCTTTCCGGACGGGGCTGAACCTGGAAGTGCTCTCGTTCTATCTGCTGCCGCCTTAC
>Ga0265780_10010217_pt1 | contig 11205 bp, 10 predicted proteins | sample P1T30metagenome_FD_192432 | JGI IMG/M metagenome (GOLD analysis project Ga0265780, IMG submission 192432) | Plant litter microbial communities from East Loma Ridge, Irvine, California - P1 T30 | ecosystem: Environmental > Terrestrial > Plant litter > Unclassified | place: USA: California... | reverse complement strand
TCGAAGCTGATAATATTAACGCAGGGATTAAGTGTTTTTAATTTAGCAGCCGCAACCGCGGCTTTATTTTTTCCTGTATCATTGGTATTATATAATATCTGGCGATGAAGGTTACTTTCATGAACCTTATCGTCGTCTATTATGCCGATGTTGCCAATGCCGGCAGCAGTAAGATACTGGAGTACCGGACAGCCCAGGCCGCCTGCCCCGACCACAGCCACGCGTGCAGATTTAAGTTTTAACTGGCCATCCAGCCCGATCTCCGGAAGAATGATCTGCCTGTTATATCTCTTTAATTCTTCTTTTTGTAACATTTCTTTCAATAAAATACCTTGTCCCAGTCTTTCCATACCGCCTCATAACCTTGCTGTCTTATTATTTCTGCAATTTCTGCCGGACTTCGTTCATCTGATATTTCAAATTGCTCCAGCGACTCCCGCTCAACTACGTAACCGCCGGGATTTGTTTTAGAGCCGGCGCTTATGGAGGTTATGCCTAATTTAATAACATTATTCCTGAATTGTTCTGATTCCCGTGTGGATAAAGAAATTTCAACTTCTTCATTAAAGATGCGGTAGGCACAGATAAGCTGAACAAGTTCGCGGTCGGTCATTTCTACTTTTGGTTCAAGCCCTCCGGAAAAAGGCCTGAGCCTCGGAAACGAGAGGCTATATTTGGTTTTCCAGTATTTACGTTCCAAATAGTTAAGGTGTAACGCGGTGAAAAACGAATCGGTACGCCAGTCTTCCAGCCCGATCAATACTCCTAATCCTATTTTATGTATTCCCGCCCGGCCAAGCCTGTCGGGGGTCTCCAGCCTGTAGCTGAAGTTCGATTTTTTGCCTTTCGGATGGTGTTTTTTATAGTCATCCCGGTGATAGGTTTCCTGGTATACCAGCACTGTATTTAATCCGTAAGGAATAAGTTCAGAATAATCCTGTTCGTCCATAGGCTGCACCTCCATAGACAGATGTGAAAAATGAGGACTGAGCAGTTCCAGGGTTTTTCGGAAATAGTCTACATGCACGGTTTGGTTCGCTTCTCCTGTAACCAGCAGTACGTTGTCAAAACCAAAGTCTTTAATCGCCATTGCCTCCTGCATGATTTCTACCGGGCTGAGCGTTCGCCGTCTTACCTTGTTATCGAGGCTGAACCCGCAGTATGTACAGATGTTATTACATTCATTAGAAAGATAAAGGGGAATGTACATCTGGATCGTTTTCCCGAACCGTTTCTGGGTGATGTGCCTGCTTAGCTGTGCCATGGGTTCGAGGTATGGAGCCGCAGCAGGTGATACCAGCGCCATAAAGTCATGAATGCTGCGTTTGGAGGTCGTCAGCGCTTGTTCTACATCAGACGCGGTTTTGCTGTATATGGCAGATTTTACTTCATCCCAGTTATATTGTTCGAAAAGTTCTTTAAAGGTGTTCATTGATAATGGGTGTTTGTTGTTTATCGGAAGACTCAATTTATGGAGCAACATAAACGAAAAGGAGTCTTCTGACTCCTGCCAGGCGTTAACTATTAATCCAGAAAAGATGTAAGCGGACTGCTTGCCATTGCCTGGCTGGAAATACCAGCCAGCCTCGCCTCGTATGCCAGCCTCCCGGCCTCCACTGCCATTTTAAAGGCCTGCGCCATTTGAACCGGTTCTCCGGATACTGCAATAGCCGTATTTACCAGCACGGCGTCTGCGCCCAGCTCCATTGCTTTTGCTGCGTCGGACGGCGATCCGATACCTGCGTCAATAACAACGGGAATGCGGCTCTGCTCAATAATTATCTCCAGGAAGTCTATCGTTTTCAAACCTTTATTACTGCCTATCGGAGAACCCAGCGGCATCACTGCAGCAGTGCCTGCTTCCTCAAGCCGCTTGCACAAAACAGGATCGGCATGGATATAGGGCAGCACAATAAAACCGAGTTTCACCAACTGTTCTGCAGCAAGCAGTGTTTCCACAGCATCGGGCATCAGGTATTTGGGGTCGGGATGTATTTCCAGTTTGATCCAGTTGGTTTCCAGCGCTTCTCTGGCCAGCTCAGCTGCAAAAACAGCTTCTTTTGCCGTTCGCACACCAGAGGTATTGGGAAGTAAATGAATATTCGGGTGTTTGAGGCGCAGTAAGAGATCGTCATGCCTGTTCTGCAGATCAACCCTCCGTAATGCTACCGTTACCAGTTGCGTACCTGAGGCTAATAATGCCTGCTCCATCAAATCTGAAGAGCTGAATTTTCCTGTTCCGCTGAAAAGCCTCGAACTAAATGTTTTATCTCCAATCTGTAACATAACTTATTTCTGAAAGAGAGTTCTATTATTCATATAATGATATATGGTCTTTACAGTGCCGCTTTTATCTGCACACTTAAGCAGCGATCCTGAAATGGCTATGCCATATACGCCGGTATCGAGCAGTGCCGGCACATCATCTTGCTGTATGCCGCCTATCGCAATTACAGGAATGCTGATTCCAGCCGCTGAAACCTGCTGCATAATGTTCTGATAGCCGCTAAGGCCTAATATCGGACTCAGGTTTTCCTTTGTTGCCGTAAAACGGTAGGGACCAAGACCTATATAGTCTGCCCCCTCCTGAACGCGCAGCAAAACATCAGAGAAGGTATTAGCGGTACCTCCAATGATCATGTCCGGCCCGGCGATAGTTCTGGCCAGGGGCAGCGGCATATCTTTGAGTCCGAGATGCAGTCCATATGCATCCGCATCGCGGGCTGCCTGCGGATAATCGTTTATAATAAGCCTGGCATTATACAGGTCGCAAAGGGTTTTTGCCTGCAGTGCAGATTCGGTAACAAATTCTTCGCGCTGTCTTTTTATCCTTAGCTGGATCCATTTGCAGCCTGCGTCGAGCGCCTGTTTTATTCCTTCAATATGGCCGGACTGCTCTGTTTGCTGTGATATAAAATGCAGCTGATCAATCTTCATAGTTTTACTTTTTTTTCTGTCGGGCTACTATGGTAGCCGAGTAACGAATTATTGCTGTTTAAAAACGATTCAATATATGCCTTCGCGAGTGTACATGATTCCGGAAGGGAATGCCCTAAGGCCAGTCTTGCCGTTATTGCTGCCGAAAGCACACATCCTGAGCCATGTTTCTGAAAGATCCGGCTGGCCCCTGCCGGAATTTCCATGCAGCGTTCCTTACCGATCAAAAGGTCGATTCCCGGTTTTTCAGGATTATGGCCTCCTTTGAGAAGTACATTGCTGTAAAACAGCAGCTTTTGGGGCAGCAGGTTCTCCAGCTGCCGCATCTCGGGGAAATTGGGAGTGAGCAGGTCTGTCATTTCCAATACCCGCTGTAATACCCCGGCATCGAAAGGCCCATGAAAGCGGGGGCCGGCACTTGCCCTGAGCACGGGGTCCCATACCAGCCGGATGTCCCGGTTATGCTTTTTCAGGAAATGAGCCACCTCTTCCAGCATTTCAAGGCTGCTTATGATACCTATCTTGCAGGATGTTATTGTGAAGCGTTTTGTAAGAGGCCTGATCTGGTCAAGTATCTTGTCGATGCCAACCCATTCCACGCTGAAAAACTCGGAATCATTCTGGCAGGTCAAAGCTGAGCATACACCGAAACCATAGACCTTATGTTGCTCAAATGTTTTAATATCGGCCAGAAGTCCGGCACCGGCGCTCGGGTCAAAACCCGCAATACTCAGTGCATATGGGCGAAATTTCATGATTCTTCCAGTATATTTCTCATAAGTTTAAATTGATCGACGGCGCGTGCAGGCGCAGACCACAGGGCCCCCAGTACTGCAGCGCCGTCGAATTGCATTGCTTTCAGTTTTGATATGTTCGTCCTGTCTATCCCGCCGAGCGCTATAATCTCAGTAGCGACTTTCCCTGGTAAAACAGCCTGTGCAGCGCTCATTCCCGTATAATCCTTTTTGGAGATACTGTTAAATACCGGACTAAAAAAAGCATAGTCAAAAGAACTGCTCAGGCTGCTGATCTCTCCGGCCGAATGTACAGACGTGCTGAGTTTGTATCCACGAAGTTTTTCCTTAACCAGGTACAAGCTGCTTGTCGTTTCGCGCAGAGCGGCAGGGTAATGTAATCTGTATATGCCATAAGAGCCCGCAGTAAGATGATGCTGATGAAGCGCAATCCGTTCATAAAAAGACGGATTGATCTGTTTAAGCAGCTGATCAATATCATTCAGAGAGGCATCAGGTTTCCTCAGGTGAAAAAAACGTAGCCCCTCTTCAAAAAGAGCATTGACGATGTTCGCTTCAGCCTTTATAAAGTCAGGATTCGAAATGACTATCAGTTTCATAAATTTAAGGATTCATTCAAACCGGAACCATACGTCCTTTAACTGTAAATATCGCTGCCTTTCTGAAGGAACTCCCTGGATTTTTCTTCCAGTCCTTTTAGTATAGCCTCCTCTTCCTGGAATCCGCTTTTCTCTGCGTACTTTCTTACATCCTGTGTGATTTTCATAGAGCAGAAGTTCGGTCCGCACATGGAACAGAAATGGGCGGTTTTAGCACCATCGGCAGGCAGGGTTTCGTCATGAAACTCCCTTGCCGTGTCGGGGTCGAGTGCCAGATTGAACTGGTCTTCCCATCTGAATTCAAAGCGGGCTTTGCTTAAAGCGTTGTCGCGGTACTGCGCTCCCGGATGTCCCTTGGCAAGATCCGCTGCATGTGCAGCAATTTTATACGCGATAACACCATCCTTCACATCTTTTTTATTGGGAAGACCGAGGTGTTCTTTGGGTGTTACATAACATAACATGGAAGTGCCGAACCAGCCGATCATGGCGGCACCTATGGCTGAGGTGATGTGGTCATAACCAGGTGCTATATCTGTTGTAAGCGGCCCGAGCGTATAAAAAGGGGCTTCCTGGCAGTGCTTAAGCTGCTGATCCATGTTCTCCTTTATCATATGCATAGGGATATGTCCGGGCCCCTCTATAATGGTCTGAACGTCGTGTTTCCAGGCTATTTTCGTAAGCTCGCCCAGCGTTTCCAGTTCTGCAAACTGAGCCGCATCATTGGCATCGGCAATACTTCCGGGGCGTAACCCGTCGCCAAGAGAAAAGGAAACATCATAGGCCTTCATTATTTCGCAGATCTCTTCAAAGTGTGTATAAAGGAAATTCTCTTTATGATGAGCCAGACACCATTTTGCCATAATTGAGCCGCCTCTTGATACGATGCCGGTAAGTCGCCTGGCAGTGAGTGGAATATAACGTAACAGCACTCCTGCATGGATTGTAAAGTAATCCACGCCCTGTTCCGCCTGTTCGATCAGGGTATCTTTAAAAAGCTCCCATGTTAGTTCTTCTGCTTTGCCATTCACCTTTTCGAGAGCCTGGTATATAGGAACAGTGCCCACCGGGACAGGCGAATTGCGTATAATCCATTCCCGGGTTTCATGAATGTTTTTACCTGTAGAGAGGTCCATGATGGTATCCGCTCCCCAGCGGCAGGCCCAGACAGTTTTTTCTACCTCTTCTTCGATAGTAGAGGTAACGGCCGAATTGCCGATGTTGGCATTGATCTTTACGAGAAAGTTACGGCCGATGATCATAGGCTCCAGTTCCGGGTGATTGATGTTAGAGGGGATGACGGCGCGACCGGCAGCTACTTCCTTTCTTACGAATTCAGGAGTAATAAGCCCCTTTGGGGTATCAGCCCCAAAGCTGTAACCTGTATGCTGTTTCAGGAGGTTGTTCTGACCGTCGTTTAACTGCTGCTGCAGAATTTCGGTACGCTGATTCTCCCGGATAGCGATATATTCCATTTCGGGGGTGATGATGCCTTTTTTTGCATAGTGCATCTGCGATACATTTGATCCGGGGCTCGCTTTGCGCGGCTGAGAGATATAGGCAAAACGTAAACTTCCGAGCTCCTCATCTTCCAGTCGCTGCCTGCCATACGAAGAACTGATGCTGTTTAATACTAGTGTATCATTACGGTCCTGTATCCAGGTTTCCCTGAGACGTGGCAGTCCGGCTTTAACGTCAATAGCGATATCAGGGTCTGTATAAGGACCGCTGGTATCGTATACAGCAACAGGTGCGTTTTTTTCAGTCTCACCAAATCTGCCATGCAGTTTAGTGTCCTCAAGTTCGATTTCACGCATAGCTACGCGAATGTCGTGAAGTTGGCCCTTTACGTAAATTTTGCGCGAGGCAGGAAATGGAGTACAGGTGATCGTCTGACCGGTAGGTGTTTTTTCAGCTTTCATATCGGGTATTTATGTTTTAAGTGAATTAAAGACAGATATGCTCATCTGCTTAGCCGCCCTGGGTGGCTTTGATGAGTGTTATGTTGTCTTGCGGAAGGAGTTTGTGATATTGCCAGTTCGCTTTGGTAATGATGCTCTGGTTTACGGCAACGGCAAGCCCGTTCCGCGAATCAGGGAACAGCTCGATAAGCAATTGTTCAAGCGAATAGTCGCCTGGAATAATCTTTTTCTGGTGGTTGATTGATATTTCCATTCCTGTTTGATTTGGGTACTTCAGGAATGGCCTTTTAAAAAAAGGACATAGGATTGGCATATGAAATGCCTTTCACTTTTCCCTTCGGCAGTACTAACTGCATCAGGTTCAAAGGGTATTATCTCAGTCCTGTACGGACACCCCTAAAGTGTTGCAAACATATGGAAAATTAAATTAACGCGGAGATTTTTTTTTGTTCAATGGCTGGGAGATGTTGTAAGTGGTTGTATGACAGGATTTAATGAGTCGGGCGGCTCGGTTCAATGTTATATCAGTATGTTTTTTGAGTTTTATACTTGATTCATGTTTGGCAGAAAAAGATTGCACTGTGATAATAAGTATGCAGCGATAGCTCCGGAGGAGTGAGAAGTTTGTCGGAAAACATATAACATTAAACAAAGCGCCATAGGTGCGACCTGTCTGAGCATTATACAGATCGCATCTGCCTGACTTTATTAAAACAACTTAAACTTTGCAGAAAGATAATGATTGATCTGAGCTTCAACCAGTTCTCCCATAGTACGACATGAATTAAATGAATTGATTTTATGAAATGCTGCCAGCTCAGATGCCAGCTGTTCGACCTTATTTGCCGGAGAGATCTCATCTTTTTTCATCACTTCGAGCAGGTCGTTGAGCCTGTAGTAAACAAGTTTGACCCTGCTGTTGATCAGACTCCGTTCTTCCTCCTGGTACTGGCGCATAGTCTTTTCATCCATATGCTGTATTCCCAGCATGACCAGCGGATTGTTTTCCTTAAAATATTGGGGAAGATAGAATTGCCGCCGGCCTTCGTAAGATTGCTGGTCAAAGTCTATCGCCCTGATCCTGTACTGGTTGCCCTCTATGTCGGGCGTAATGTGCACGACATAGTTATAAGAGCGCATATCGCCCAGCAGCCTGATGAAACAGCGTTCATTGAATTTGACAAATTCTTTGCAGATACGTATCTGGTTGAATTTAGAAGTGTGAAGTCTCTGTTTAAGAAAGACATCGCCCGGCAGTCCGGAGATGTGTTCTTCCACCAGGGTATTATCATCCGTTAAATATGAAATACGGTTAGGGGAGAGGATATGCTCCAGTTCCAGTCCGTATACCCGCGAAGCATCGGCAACCTTAACGTAAAAATAGTCGTAGTTATCATTAAATTTATTGATCACCCTGATACGGAAAGGTTTTGAGTTTCCGAATGTACAATAGTCGATCTGTGCTATCTGCAGGTGTTCCATAACTTCCATATCACCGGCAGCGTTCATCAGAGCATAGATGTAGTTCAGGTTCGGAAAAAGCTCGTTCATTTCCGACTGGTCGTAATAAACCGTCTGCCATAGGGTGTCATTCCCGTTTTTATCCAGCAGGGGCACACTCATCTGGAAGCGAAGCAGGTCGCTGTACTGAACAGGGAGCTTAACCTCCCTGTTATACTTAAGCAGGTAGGAGCGGAGTTTATCATTGATATTATAAAAATATTTTTTCCTTGATGGAATATCCAGCCTCGATTCGTATACAGCCATAAAAAGTCGTTTTCTTTTTTAAGCAAATAAAGAAAATCCTTCTGCAATCTTAAATGATTTAGATTATAAGTTAAAAAAGTGTAACCTTTTTGAGTGACTTTCGTCTAAGTTGAAGATAAGGAGTTACTTGAAATTGGTGATAATCGCATATTCACGAAAACGGTAATGATCTAATTTTGATAATTAATTATCTCATCGTTCTTTTTAAATTAATGATTTAAAGAGGTGTTCTGAAAAGGGCACCTCTTTTTTTATGGATTAATATACCGCAGTACTCCATATCTTAACTTATATCAACGTTTTTTCTTAATCCATATCAATGGAACGGTGGCTAAGTCCGGCTTACCTTTGTGATACAAACAAAGAACAAAAAATAGAAAAGATGAAAACAATTTATTTGCTGATTGCTGCCGTGTTACTGAATGTTTCCGTTTTTGCGCAGTCAAAATGGTCTGTGGACCCGGTACATTCTACAGTTAAATTTTCAGTTCCTCACCTTGTGATTTCGGAGGTTGAAGGGCAGTTTAAAAAATTCGATGGTACCATTGATGCTAAAACAGCCGACTTTAACGGTGCTGTTGTCAACTTCAGCGTAAACGTTAACAGTATAGATACAGAAAATGACGGCCGGGATACACACCTAAAAGGTGCTGATTTTTTCGATGTTCAGAAATATCCGGAGATCAGCTTTAAGAGCACTTCTTTCAAGAAGGTTTCAGGAAATAAATACCTTCTTACCGGTAACCTTACCATGCACGGGGTTACAAAACCTGCTAAGTTCAATGTAACTTATGGCGGTACTGCAAAAGACGGATATGGCAATATCAAATCCGGATTCAAGGCATCTTCTGTTATCAACCGTTTTGACTATGGGTTAAAGTGGAATACATTAACTGAAGCAGGCGGTGCAACAGTTGGACAGGATATCACTCTTGATCTTAAACTGGAGTTTGCTCAGCAGAAATAATCCGGGAGCAGATGTGGGGAAAAGCCCTGGTTGCATCAGGTTTATAAGTTTGCTAAACACATTTAAGGTATTCCCCGCTAAGGGAATACCTAATTATTTATTAGAACAGGTAAAACCTGTGAACAGGGGAATATGAATATGTTAAATTCATTTAAGACGTTTACCAGCGGGCTGGAGATGCAGGAGCAGCTGATGCCGGTACTTTTTACGGGCCATGGCTCGCCGATGAACGGTATCGAAGACAATGAGTTCAGCCTGCGCTGGAAAAATATTTCGGCAGAGATTCCCCTGCCGAAAGCAGTCCTGGTAATTTCTGCCCACTGGTTTACAAAAGGAACCAGGATTACGGCTATGGATTTTCCGCAGACAATTCACGATTTCGGCGGGTTTCCACAGGATCTGTTCGATGTTCAGTATCCGGCGCCCGGTAGCCCGGCACTTGCCAGGGAAACGGCGGCCCTGCTTCATTCTGTAAATGTTGAGGAAGATCACGACTGGGGGCTCGACCATGGTGCCTGGACAGTAGTACGCCATATGTACCCGCAGGCAAATATTCCTGTACTGCAGTTAAGCATTGATTATACCAAAGCACCGCAATATCATTACGACCTTGCAAAAGATCTGGTTTCTTTAAGGCAGAAGGGAGTGCTTATCATGGGTAGCGGCAATATGGTGCACAACCTCAGGATGCTCGACTGGAGAATGATAAATGGCGGCTGCTACGACTGGACTTTGCAGCTGAACGAGAAGTTTAAAGAACTTATTCAGAGCGGCAGTCATGATCAGCTGATTAATTACCAGCATTTAGGCCCCGAAGCCAGGCTCGCAATACCTACCCCGGAACATTATATTCCGCTTATATACAATCTTGGCCTGCAGGGACCTAAGGACGACGTTTCTTTTTTTAATGACAAAGCAGTAGGTGGTTCATTAACAATGACCTCGGTTAAAATAGGGTAGCCCCGATAAAAAGTATTAAGCAGGTATAAATGATCTGATAAATTAGATTATATCTGCCAAACATCTTTATTTTGTTGTTTATATATTTTTTATGAAACCTGTTATAGGTAAGCTCTTTATAAAGGCTCTCAAAATAAGTGGTATTGTGTTAGGTGTAATACTGCTTTTACTTTTTCTGATCCCCTTATTATTTCCAAAAAGTATTTCCAATAAAGTTAAAGAGCTGGTAAACAGCCGTATTCAGGGCGAGTTGAATTTCTCTGAGGCCAGCTTGTCATTTTTTAATCATTTCCCTTCTCTTACAGTTACATTACACGATTTTAACCTAAAAGGCGCTGCACCTTTTAAGAAGGATACGCTGCTTGCTGCGGGTGAAATTGCGTTCGGTATAGATCTCAGTACGGTATTTAAAGAACAGGTTCAGGTAAACGAAATTTATCTGACAGATGCCTTCATCAACATACAGGTTGATAAGAAGGGTGCAGCCAATTATAATGTTTACGTTTCAGAACCTGATAAAAACAGCATAACTGCAGATACTAGCTCTGCCGCTTTAAAGATCGAGAGTATCAGGATAAAAAACAGCAGGCTGGTTTATAACGACCAGTCGTTACCCATGCTTATCAATGCGCAAGGATTTAATTACACAGGCAGGGGAGATCTGAGCAAGGCCATTTTTGACCTGCATACGAAAATGGATATAGGTTTGCTCGATTTTTATTACGATGGCAGGCCCTACCTCCGTTCCAAAAAAATAGCGGCAGAATTAATAACAAAGATCAATACCAATTCACTCGCTTTTGTATTCGAGAAAAACGACCTGATGATCAATGAGCTGCCGGTGCGTTTCAAGGGGCGTTTCGAATTCCTGAGGAACGGTTATGATATGGATTTCCGCTTAAGATCCAAAGGAACAGATTTTCATAATATGATAACTGCCCTGCCGCCCGAATATCTTACATGGCTCGATAAAACGGAGGTAAAAGGTTTTGGATCCATCTCGCTTGCACTGGCAGGAAAATACATTGCATCGACGAATACCATGCCTAGCCTGGCCCTTAAAGTTAAGGTATGGAATGGATTTATCGCTCACCAAAAAACACCTGTCCCATTAAGCAGTCTGTACCTGAATGCAGAGGTCAAACTGCCTCAGTTTAATACGGAAGCGCTGAGCTTTAAAATGGACTCGCTGCATTTTAACCTTGATAAAGATTATATGAATGCCGTGCTGAAATTAAAAGGCATGAGCGCTCCCGATATCTATGCAAGGGTGAATGCTTCCGTAGACCTGGAGAAAT
>Ga0265780_10010216_pt1 | contig 11205 bp, 15 predicted proteins | sample P1T30metagenome_FD_192432 | JGI IMG/M metagenome (GOLD analysis project Ga0265780, IMG submission 192432) | Plant litter microbial communities from East Loma Ridge, Irvine, California - P1 T30 | ecosystem: Environmental > Terrestrial > Plant litter > Unclassified | place: USA: California... | reverse complement strand
GTTCAACCGCGGATTGCGAAGCGCGCAGCCGCAGCAAACATGGTCACCCCATGTTCATCCTAAAGCCAAGAATCTGCTTCTGGCTGTGCAGAAATCTTGCACTGGATTGAGAGCGTAATCACGCCCAAAGAGGTCTGACAAAGACGGACTTACGAATCCCTGATGCGCAACTGCGGGCCTTGCCCGGTACAGCCATGCCTATGTAACGTCAGCTCGTCGACTTTCCCCCATTCGGGCGACGCCTGCCTTTTTGTTCAAGTGTCTCGGCGCGACGAATGCAGTGCCAGTCATCTGCTCTGCATACAAGCCAAATCTGACGTTACGCGGGCTGTTCTGTCCTTGGGGGATAGTGCCTGTAATCAAACAACTCTAGTCAGACATCATCCCGATACAGCGGATTTGGGCGCATGCTCACCCGGCACGGCTTCAGACTCAAAGCTGTTTCCGAAACCCGGTTGGTACTGCGAGGCGAGCGTCAGCGAGGATTAACAAGCACGAGCGAGGCGTAAGCTCACCTCATACGGATCGTTCTTCCTGGTTCCAAACGATGGGATCGCGCCATCTTTCTGCGTCTCCGCCCAATGGAAAATGTCCTGGTACTCTCTTTGGTTGTCGAGCTTGGTGGCCATGTTGACTGTGTCGCCGCGAATGTGCTGACTGCTTCAGATGAGTGTGGGTTCGTGTCAGACGTGCAGGAAGATGCGATCAGGTAGCACGACGTCGGTCAAGTTGAAAGATCTGAGGTGGGATTGTCTTGCGCTGAAATGCAGCATGCTTAATGACCCCACACTCGAGACCCCACAACATAGCATGACGCTGACGGCTACACATCCTGTCCGGTCTGCGATCCTCGTCGCTCTTGGGAAACTTTTGGCATTGTCCAATGGCGCATGCAAACGAGTCGCACCCCGGCCTCAGGCTCAATATTTCCTCAATGAGAGGTCTTTGCATGGTGCACGCCTGGGAGCTATGCAACTGCCGACGTCTGCGAGGAGGGGTACAGCGGGGCATCACCGGGAAAGAGCGGAGTTTTGGCAACACCTATTCGCTCGTCTTGTGCGGTGGACATGACGGGCCGAGACGAGGAGGTTGTGGACTTGTGATGTTTGTAAGGGGAGAGTAAGCTCTTGGTGATGGTTGTGAGCCCCGCGGCGTGACGAGTGTCGAACGGGTTTGAGGGCCTTGAAAGACGGCTTCTTCAACACCAGCGATCAAATCCTGCAAAGAGCAGCTATTCTTGAGTGCTAAATTGAAGCTTCTGCTGGAAGTGTACGGCGCAATATCGTCTCTAGCTCGGCGTAATCATGTCAGATGTAGAGAATAACATTCGTGTCAGCAACCTCTCATCGGAATGTGGAGCAAGTTCCATTATCCTTAAACAGACTGTTCTATCAAACTTTCGGCAGTAAGATAGTTTTTAATTGCAATCGCATAGTGTTATCGTACAGATTATACCAGCCGGGACATCCTGGCTTCGAAAAAAAAACCCACAAACTATGTCGTAGAATGCCCGAACAGGCCATTCATATGCATCCCGATCACCACCAGAAGCAGAGCAATGCCACAAAACACCCACCAGTCTACACAGAGAGCGTTGAAGAATTCACCCATTGCAAAACAAAAATTCCAGTACTACGTCTGAAGCCATCATGAACTTCATAGCAGCCGGCCTAGCATGACCACCTACCTACTTCCCTACTACCTAAAAGCACACAACTATCCTGTCCTGATATAACACTGCAACCTCCACGCACAACACATCACACCCCATCCACCCCCTCTCCTCTCCTTCCCCCTCGTCCCAGCGCACAAACACCGCATCTCGCGCCCCACGCCAAACCACCACTCCTCATTCGCACGCATGTCATCTCCCACCAACCTTCCTCAACCTCACCCCATCTTCACCCCGCCTCCGCGCCCCAAAATACCAATCCCACGATTAATTCTTCCATCGTCATCGTCATGGTCGTTGTCGTTGGTACTAAAATCTCACTCTCACACAGGCATATCGCCATGCGATCCGATCGTGCGACACGGCGCACATGGCAGATGGTCGCACATATCTCACATCGCATCGCATTGTGAATACTTCCTTGCTAGCTTAGGCCAAGCACACATCAGCGCCTAGCAAGACGAGGTCAGCGGGGTTGAGATGAACATGGCGACTCCAGTGCAGTGCAGAGTGTAGATTAGTTCATGGCTGATTGGTGATGCTATGTATAGAACCCCAACCCAGCACAAAAGTATTGGATTGGATTGGATAGGGGATGTAAGCGAGGTGAGGTGAGGCGATCTGCACTGGCGCAACGAAACGAACATGTTCGCATCGCCATGGCCATCATCCATCCATCCAGCAAGATGCGGCACATGTGCCCGAAACCACGCATGCATCATAGGAGCGGTATATTTCGTTTTCGTTTCGTTTCGCTTCACCGCTTCCATGACCTGAACCGCGTACACACGCTACATTCCAAGTTTGAAAAAGTGTAGTTTGTAGTTGTATGGTGTATTCCCCCTCCCCGTTGAATCGACGTCATCAAGCACCCTACCCTTCCCATCTCCCTCCAAATGCCCCTACGCGCCCCAAGCGCCCCTCTCACCGCTCAACGCCGCGTACCAAAGTATCCCCTCCCATCCCATCCCATTCCAGCGCCCAGTGCGGGGAACCTCCAAGCCCCCAGATCCCTGCGGCGCGCAGCCACACCAGCGGCGGACTGGGTCATGGGGGGAGGGGGCGTACACTATGTATGTACGGCTACGCGCAGCGCCGTTTCGCGCGCTTGTAGCGTAGCGCCGCGCGCATGCAGGCGGTGAAAGGACGATCGAGACACGGCGGGCTTATTGAGCTGGGGACCCTGAGTGTGTGGGATCGACGGGACATGGATCGGCGCAACGGCGCTGCGTGGATTTACACCTACACCTACATGCGGACATGGTGTTTGAAGCCTGAGCGAGGTGTAGCTACGCTGCGCATGGCGGGGCAGGTAAAGCGCAGAGGGTCGGGGCTTAGCGGTGGGTCCGGGCAGCCACGAGGGGAGTGGGCATCATCATGTTTTGGAACGCGCCAAGGCTGCGTATCGTATCGTATCTGCTCGAGTGAAGGGGGAGGGAAACAGGCGTGTGTAAGACATGCGCGCTCGGCCTCGCGTCGAACCCAACTACCAGCCCGTGTGCAAATCTCACATGGTGCATATCTGACTCGTAAATTCCATCATGAGGAGCCTGGGAATTCTGCCGAACAAGCACGATATTAAGAAACCGGTTCTTCCCAGTGGCGGTGTGGTGCGTGAGGATGTTGATAAGTGAGAAACGGGGCTAATGAGGTCCGGAACTTCCAGGAAGCCAAGGTGGCGCCGCATGGTGTGGCACATTTCTCTTAACTTATTACAATGGGATGTGGGCCATGTGATTGCATGCTTGCCCACACCGATCAACCGCAGAGACGAGAGAGGAGGAAATGATGAACGTGATGCTGCATTGTGACTGGCGAGGAAGCCTTGTTCCGGAACCCCAGTCGGAGCAAGCGTTTTCGCCACGGAACGGAGCAAAGTGTGTGAGAAAGAGAGAGAGGTTGTAGTGAATGTAGTGTATTGTTTGTGTCGACGCGCGTCGCGTCCTGATAGATATACTCGGCCACTTTGCTATCGTACTGCTTGCTTAGTCGTTCATCCAGGCAGCGACGCGGCCACCGCCAAAGCGCGCTGCGAAACGCAGGCCGCTCGAGCCCATGGGAAAGTACGAGACGATGTACCATAGCAAACATACTAGCTGTGCGACGGCCGCAATAAAGGTGAGGAGGGTGCTGTGCAACTAGTCACGCGGACGGTGTCAGTAATCATGATTTATCGATAAGGGTTGCGTGGGGGTGTGAAGCGACAAGGGCCTAGATGGGCTTATGCATGCGACGACTAGGGCGAGGCGGACGACGACTTACCCCGAGCGAAAAAAACAGGGTCAACGCAATACTCCCAAAATAAGCTGCCGTGAACGGAAGCCTCGGACCCGAAATAAGATGCTGAACTGGATCGAGTTGTTAGCAGGAGTGAGATGGAAAGGTGTGCATGAGGCTGGCTTACAGTATTGGATGGGACCCATTAGGACACCCCAGGCTGCCAGAAAGAGAAGACTTCCCATGGACCATCTGCAACAAGACCGTACTCGTTAGCGCTAGTGTCCTTCAGGGTTGTGTAGGAAAGGTGCGCAAAAGACTGGGCAGAGTGTAGTCGCGTCCGGGTAGGGCCCTTTGCGCCCTGCAACGCGCCGAACCTTGCGCCCGCATGATCGCTGGAGAGGGTCGAGTGCCGATCGGACGGAGGCTAGAGAAGTCAAGTGGCACATTGACTCGATTCGTCGCAGCTGATGGTCAAGGCTCGGACGATGGAGACATGCAGGAAACCCTGGAGGGTTGCATGAGTTCGCATAGCCGTGCCGAAGGACGAATTGGGCATGTACCACTGCCCATCTCGCCTGCGGTGATTTCATGGCAAAGAAGAAGGCTGTGCGTGGGCGGCTTTTTACTGGCTACAAGGAAAGCGTAGTCGACTTACAAGATGGCAAACTTGCGGGGTCTCACAATAAAGACGGGGGTGAACATGAGGCCAATGCAGACAGCAAACATTGCCAAGGCTGCGAGGAGCAGCCCTCCAAAGACCAGCAACCGGTCCCATCGACTCACTGCGCGGTTTGGTTAGCCAAGATCAGCGTTATTGATAGGCAAACTAGCGAGGCGCGACTTTTGCATCCGAGACAATTTGCGCAGGAACTCCCTTTTGTCACATCGGGCCATGGTGCACAGCCGGCGCAGGTTGCGGGAGCAGATGACTTTGCTCAGGCTTCTGTTTCGGAACAGTGAAGGCTCATGAAACAGCGCGTGCTATGCGGAAGAATTGCATATAGCGGAGCCTCGTGGAGTCATGCAAGTGAAACTAGCTCACCGCAAGACGTCCGGCGGGGTCACGAGGCGGCAATTGCGAGTCGTGAAGGCATTTGCAGAATATAAGATGGAAAGCAGATCTCGATCTGCAATCAACAGGGCGGGGGTTGCGAAGCACTCAGGACGCGCAGAGGCGTACGAATGCCTCGCCACAGTGACAAGATGGAGACTTACGCGCAAACCACCCTTCTTCTTCTTCTCTTCGTGTTGGGGCGGGCAGCGGAGCCCCGGGGTTTGCCTCTGTTATGGGAAGCCTGACATAGCCGCCTTCGGCGAAGGGATTCAGGTTTTGCAGGCGGCCCAGCAGGGACGGCGACGACGTGTTCACGGGTTCAGGCTCTCGTCTGCTCCAGCCTAGCGAGTTCATCGAGTCCCGGAACGAGGTAGAGGCCATGTCGTCGCGTCGTGGGCTCGCGTCGTGGGCTCTGGTACTCAGGTGTCAGGCTGGTCCTGGCACCAGGGTGTGGGCAGACTACTAGGCGGTCGGTGGTGCGAGGACGGAACGGAGGATTTCGTGCAGATGATGTGCCTGCAGTGGGGGCCCCGGGGGACGCGGCGGCCCAATGACAGCGGTCAGACAGGCCGTCTCAGAACGGGCGGTGGTGAAGGGTGCGTGTGACGAGGCAGGAAGGAGCAAGTCGCGGTGGGCGGAAGGTGCGGTGGGAGCTGGGGGCAGGAGGGCGTGGCGGCAGCGATTGGCTGGCAGGGCTGGCAGGGCTGTCTGGGGTGGCCGTAAAGATGTCGGTGATGGAGGGCGGCGCGGTGCAGTGCTGGTAGGTAGACTACTCGTCCAAGGTGTGGTGGTGTGGTAGTGTGGTAGTGTGGTAGTGTACGAAATAGTGTGGCAGGTCGCAATCCCTGCGTCTCTCGTCTCTCCCTAAGCGCGATCGCCTCCCGCAGCAGCAACTGACATGGGCCAGACATGGACTAGATACTGACGTGAACCGAACAGGCCCAGCACGATTGCTCTCCACACCCACAGCGCCGACTAGGCCCAGCATGTCTCCGGATCTAAGAGTGAATGCCGTTTGGGCAGTGCTTTGGTAGTGAGTCACCAGCATGGGCATGGGCATGGGCATCTGGGACGCTGAGACAGGCGCAACAAAGTGACCATCTGAGGCCGCACCCTGTTTGGCAGGACTGGGGTGTGGACGCCTGCGGGTGCATCCTGTTAGTCCATCGGCCACGGAACGCGCAAGGCGAGTAGGAGAGAGCAAGTGAGATGGAGCCGCAGGACATATATTATGCTGCCATGCCGCGACGCCTGGCCCAGTAAGACGTCTGCCCTCTCGCTCGCCGTCAGTCTGTAGTATTGTCCATGTTCAAGTAGTCAATATACTCCAACTCGCACGGCCCGGCCTTCCCTCCAGCACCGCATCCTTCACTGCAACACCGCCTGTACCTCAGCCATACGTCACCCCGTCCCATCTCACAGCGTCCAGACTGCCGCCGTCGCCGCCGCACTCACCGCACTCACCGCCCTCACCGCACTCACCACACTCACCACACTCACCACACTCACCACACTCACCACACTCACCACACTCACCACACTCACCACACTCACCACACTCACCACACTCACCGCACTGCACGGCATCCGTCGCCATCAGCATCATCGCTCCGTTTCGTGCTCGGCTGCCGCGCCCCACCGAACTCGCCCGGCGAGGATACGACACGGTCTAAAGTTACTTTGCTGCAACCGCGTCAAACACGCCGAAGCCTGATTCGCCGCCCGTTGCTCGCCCTTGGCACCCCGCTAGCGCCCATTCGAGACGCTTCCTCTCTGACCGCCTTCTGCGCTCCCATCCTCGCCCGTCGCCCGTCGCCCTTTCCTCGCTTCACCTGCTCCTTGGCCTCGTGCGAGAGCCGCTGCACCGTGGTCGCAACTCTATCTGCTTGTGCGGTGAAGCTCAAAGCCCATTGTTCCCTGCTAAAATCAGCACAACCCCGACACTCCCGACAACCCCAACCAAGCACGCCTGAACCTGAACCGGGGCCCATCCCACCCTGGACCGTCCCCCGCCATATACCGCCGACCACATACTCTACATCCCACACCCAAGTATTTTACCCACCCGTCGCACAAGGCCCTCACCTCTGCCCTGCCCCTCGACGCCATTGCGCTGCCAAACACCGCCAGCGCCGCATCCCGCATCCCGCATCTCGCATCTCGCATCTCGCATCTCGCATCCTCTACCGAGCCGACCTCACCCACGCTCGCCTCGAGTGAAAGAGACAAACCCGCACCACCACCCTCCACCATCCTCGACAAGTTTGCTGCCCATTGCGAGCAGCAGACACCCGCAGCCCCAAATCCCACTTCACCCCCCGAAGCCGCGCTTTCCGCCGCCCACTGCATGTCCGCCTGCGACTGCACTTCTTCCATCTCTACTACAGTGAGTCAGCGTCCCGCCCGCGCCTTCCTTCTTCTCCACCACTTCAGCCTGCCCGCAAACCATGTCCCAAAGGGACGCTGCGGCACTGTGCCACCCTCCGACGTTTCGCTGCTTTGGTTGCCTGTACCACCGTCTCCACAACGCCGGGGTCCTGCACCGCTGCTGTCCACCGTCTCGCCTCGCAGGTTACCCAGCTGTGCGCCACTCGCATGCAACCAACCTCCAAACTGCTCAACACTTCGCTTCAGGCATAGCGTGCTGACATACTTCACTCCAGGCCCGATCCGAACTGCCACCCACCGACGCCCTCCAGACTTCACCTCCAGAGCCGCCCGAAATAGGCCTTCTGCACATCATCTCTCCCTTCCTCTCCTGTCAATCCAATAACCGCCCCTTTGGGTCGCTGTCTCTGCGCTCTGTCCATAGCACGCATCAGCAGCACACGCAGTGTGAGCATCTCTCCGCGGCCCTCCTTCACCACCTAACACTCCCATGCAGACAAACACCAACCTGCTCTCCGATCACAAGAGGATTGCTAGCCAGAATCATCTGCCACTAGCTTGCTCCAAAGTGTCCTTGTGCCCACCAGATAGCAATCGTCTGCCAGAGCCCTTATAGGGACACAGACCGTCTCGTGCAGCCATCATCCTGCAAGCCTGCAAGTGCATTCCTTAGTCACTTGCCGGGGTCCAAGACAGATCGTTTCAGATCCAAACTCCGGGGACAAGCACCGACCCTCGGCCTCCTCCATCCACATTCCTGGCTTCACTGCTACCTTCAGTGATGCCAACACCTAGTAAGTACGCCTCTTGTCACATCACCCCCACCGAGTGCCGTCATGGGCTCCCCCCTTCGCTGCACCCTCTCTCCTATATTGCACCCTCTTTCCCTTGATCCTCTTCTCGCTCTCCTACCGTCATTCCCACCGTCATTCCAACCGTCATTTCCAATATGTACTATGAGACCATACTGACTGTCCCCCAAGCGGACTCTCTCTTCACTCCTCCCTCTTCCTACTCTCCTCAGAAGACCATTACAAGGCTGGACCTTGGACTGGAGTCGCCCTCTGACGACGTGCTAGACGCTGATATTTTCAACATGACTGGTACAGGATCACCGCAACCATACATCAAAGAAGAAGTCGACGAAATCAACTTCAACTCCAACCGTTTCATCAGCCACAACGGATTCGACATGAGCCAACAATACGGCCACCCACAGTTCAGCTCTGCTCATGACAACGTCGGAAGCATCAACCCTTCCGAGTTGAACATGAGCGGCAGCATGAGCATGAACAACCAGTTCGGCTCCACCAGCTACATCCAAGGTGCTGCCAACATTGCAGACGATGAGCTCGCCGACTCGCTGGGCAACTTTGAACAACCCGGCTTCAACGGCGGCTTCAACCAGCAGGACATGTACCACAACAACAACACCAACTCCAACATGAACCAGATGTACTCCAACACCCCCGACGATCTGCCCATTCACAGCCCCTTCGTCCACCCGGGCAACTTCGACTTCAACCAGTACCAATCTGGCCCCTCAAGAATGGCCGGCTTTCCCGGAAGCATGCCCACTGGCTCCATGCGGCAACGCATCGTCATGAGCAGGACCGGCTCTGACACCCGCACCCCGATGTCACCCAAGACCCCAGCCATGGGCAACCTCCACCTTGGCACCCCAGACTCTGGCAACTTTGGTACCCAACCCATCATGACCAACATGCACCGCCACCAAAAGAGTGTCTCTGGCCAGTGGGACGGCACTCCAGGCAGCGCTCATTCGTGGATCGACTCGCCTACCCAGTCTCCCCACCAGACTGCAATGCATCACCAGCAAATTTCCGAGGTCATCCACTCTGGCAAGCACGCGTCGCTGCCAACCAAGGTCGACATTGGGCAGACGCAGGACGCTAAGAAGCGCCGCAGAAGAGAGTCGCACAACCTTGTCGAACGCCGGCGTCGGGACAACATCAATGAGCGCATTCACGACTTGTCTCGCCTCGTACCACAACATCGCCTCGAAGACGAGAAGATCCGCAAGCACATCAACAACAACGGGCCTCTCTCGCCTACCATGTCTAGTGGAATGTCACCTCCGCAGGCAACCTCCCTATTGGCTGGGGGCAGTGGCCGACGCGCCGCTGGCTCCATTACACAAGGACTCCCGATCGAGGACAAAGACAAGGGCCCGAACAAAGGAGACATCCTCAACGGCGCCGTTAGCTGGACCCGTGACCTCATGTGGTTGTTGTACAAGAAGATCCAGGAATGCGATGAGATGGCTGCTCGTCTTCAACAGGCGACTGGCGAAGAGTGGGTGTCGGAGATGACCGAGGATGAGAAGCGCATGAAGACGGAGATCATCGATGCGCTTGAGAAGAACGGCACCGGCACCTTCCGTTACTCCCGAGGCCCCGGATCTGGCCTGCGAGTACCGAAGCACACCAACCTAGCTGGCGAGCCTTTGAATGGCAATGGCATCTCACCACAAAGCCTGAGTCCTGGTATGCAGAGCACCGGTAGCGGATCCGGATCGAATCAGCAATACTGGTCGAACCAAAGCTTGAAGGAGGAAGACGAATACGGCATGGACATGGGTTGAGACTTCTCACCTTTTCCGTTCTTCAGCTGCGCACATCTCATCGTCGATTTCCTACTTATGATACCCCGCGATACCCCGCACCCGTACTTGCATCCTGCCGATGTATGCTTGCGCACACCGAGGGGCGTGTCAGTCGAACATGCTACTGTCTTTTTCCAGTCGGCTAAACGCGGCTGGTCGACGTTCGCTCCTGGCTCCTTTGATGTACACCACCTCTGCTGGCCATGGGCGGCAGCCTCAAGCATGCATCACAGCTCCCTCTGTCTCATTGCGTAACCATCATCATCCTATCGCATCACTCACTCTGGCGTCTGCGGCGTGCCGTGCAACGCATCGGCCGGAGCTCGCTCGCGACTACTACGCTCGGCTTGCATATCACAATACCTCGAATTTGTTGTTGCCATTTACTTCTATTTCCTTCTCGCGCGCTATGTACGGTTTCTCTTTACACGAGTTTGCACATTACCACTCTGATTTTAATACTTTGTTTTCCACACCCAAGGACACTGGGTTTATTTCGAACGAGGCGGCGTTGAGTAATGGCGTCACGGACAGCAACGCACACTGTTGTTTACGCAGGCTGGAGGAGATTATTAGATGTCTACGGAGCCATGGGTCGGCGAACCCTCTACTGCTCTCTTTCCTTGTTACGGGCCCTTCGATTGGTTTATGACACAACATCATGGTTTGTATGATTTGTGCATTTCGGCAACAGGGCACATGGGTCGGCGATTTCGTTTTTAGTCTTTTCCACATAGCTCCAGTACTTCTGTTATCATCATCATCATCACTATTTTATCCACACTCTTGGCCCACTTGATGCTCTATTTACTTGGGTGATGTATTGCCTTGATGCCTGGATGCCTTGAATCAGTGCACTGCCAACCCAGGACCACCAAGGCAGACAAATTACTCAGCCACCACAACCCACACGCACGGCCAAACACTCGTCGTCCTCCAAAGCATAGACCTACCTCCTCCGTTCCTCCCAACGCAATGACTCACACACACTCTTCCTTCAATCCTTTCAGACAGCACAGACACGCCTATCCAAGACAAGACAAGCCATCTCCCACCAGCCCGCACACCCTCAACCTCAACCTCAACCTCACCCTCAACCTCAACGTCACTGCCTCCCCACATCCCGCTCCCCCCGATGCCACATCACCAACAAGGCGTCAAGCGGGACCGCACACGCACACGCAGACTCAGGCTTGCACACTGCACACTGCACACTGCACACTGCACACCGCACGCTTGAAACAG
>Ga0265780_10010215_pt1 | contig 11205 bp, 4 predicted proteins | sample P1T30metagenome_FD_192432 | JGI IMG/M metagenome (GOLD analysis project Ga0265780, IMG submission 192432) | Plant litter microbial communities from East Loma Ridge, Irvine, California - P1 T30 | ecosystem: Environmental > Terrestrial > Plant litter > Unclassified | place: USA: California... | reverse complement strand
GCAGGCCGACGGTGAACTGCTTCGAGGTTTCCGGACGCAGGTTTTCGTTGCCTTGCGAGTACACGTTGTACTGGGTGGTGCCTGGGCGGCACAGTGCGTCGCCAGGGAACGGACAAGCGCGCGACGAGGCGGTGAAGCCGGCATTGACTTGCGGCGACGCGATGTCGAGCATGTCAGGAGCCTTGAAGCCGGTGCCGTACGAACCGCGGAACAGCCACACTGGCGACGGCTGGAAGCGGGCCGAGACCTTGTAGGTGGTCTTCGACGCGTCCTGGCCGACCTTGCGGCCGAGCACGGCGTCGTCGATGGCCGAGATGCTGTCGTAGCGCAGGGCAGCCGACAGCTCGAGCTGCTTGGTGATCGGCATCAGCAGTTCGGCAAAGGCGCCGACGTTGTCGCGCTTCATATCGTATTCGGCTGGCGCGTTGAAGTTGTACAGCACGCCGTTGACCGCATCATCCGACGGGGTCTGTTCGTAGTGGTATTCGCGGTAGTCGGCGCCGATTGCCAGTTGCGCTGCGCCGCCACCCATGGCGAACACTTCGCGCGAACCGCGGACGTCGAACGCCTTCAGCGTGGTCGAGGCTTCACGGATCGAACCGTTGTAGACCGATTTGTCGATCTGGGCCTGGGATTCCGGGGTCTGGCTGCCGATCGGGGCGAACGGATTGAACGCGCCGTTGTTGAGCAGCGCGCGGAATTCGTTGTTGCGCATATAGCCGCCAACATAACGCTCGTCGATCGAGTTCTCGGACCAGGTCAGGGCGCTGTTGACGTTCCAGCCGGCGATGTCGCCTTCGATACCGGCCACTGCATGCTTCGACTCGGTGATGGTCTGGCTGTCGCGGGTGCCCCAGTCATAGGCGCGGTAGTTGCCCGAGACGCGGTCGACGTTGGCCAGCTGGTTGGCGTTCAGGTACGGCGCGACATACTGGTTGAACTGCGGCGTACCCTGGGCGATCGAGAACGGCGCGGTGTTCGGTGCGATGCGCGCGGTCAGGTCGAAACGCGAATAGGCGACGTCGGCGAACGCTTCGAAGTTCTCGCCGAGCTTCTTGGTGCCCTTGACGAAGAAGCTGTCACGCTTGTTTTCCGGCACGATCTCGATGGTCTGCACGTAGTCGAAGGTGCAGTTGCGCGCGGTAGTGCCGTTGTTGTTGATGCTCTCGACGTGCATGGTCGGGCAGCGGCCGTTCTGCAGCAGGTACGGCGAGAAGCCGACTGGCGCGACGCCGTTATTGAACGCCACCGAGACGTTGGCCGGCACCGAGGTGGTGCTGGTGGTGTCGTAGATGTACTGGTTGCCATTGCGCGAGAACGAACGGAACGCGGTGTTGGCGAAGTCGCGGTCGGTGGCCTTGATCTGATCCTGCTCGTCGCGGCGGTAGCTGGCCAGCACGTTCCAGCCGTCGGTGTCCATGTCGCCCCAACCGTAGGTGGCTGCGACGTAGCGCGAACCGCCAGCCTGGCCAGCGGTCGGCTGGCTGTAGTTGGCTTCGATGTCGCCGCCCTGCTGGTTTTTCTTGAGCACGAAGTTGATCACGCCGGCGATGGCGTCCGAACCGTACAGGGCCGAGGCGCCGTCGGTCAGGATCTCGACGCGCTCGACCGCGCTCATCGGGATTGCCTGCAGGTTGACGGCACTGCCCGAACCTTGCGGCGCCAGGCGGCGGCCGTTGAGCAGCACCAGCGTGTATTCTTCGCCGATGTCGTGGATCGAGGCCGAGACGCGGCCGCCCGAGTTGGTGCCGGCGGCGATCGCGCCGACGGTGAAGCCCTGCATTGCAGGCAGGGTCTGGACCAGCTCGGCAACACTGGTGGCGCCAGTCTTGGCGATCGCTTCCTGCGAAATCGTCTGGATCGGCAGCGCGCCTTCCACGTTGATACGCTTGATGGCCGAGCCGGTCACTTCGACGCGCTGAATTGGGGCGTCCTGGGCAATTGCTTGGGTCATGACGAGGCCGGCAGCCAGGCCGAAGGCGAGCCGCACGCTGCGGGCGCCCATCTTCTCTTTGAACATCATTACGCTCTTTCTGTAGTTTCAACAATAAGACCGGTACGGATTGGAAGACATGAAGTCCCTTCGGCACGGCCCCAAAAATCGATTATGGCAAGCGCGATAACGATGCAATAGAGTAAGTTTGTAAAGAACGGAGGTCGATTGCGTATGCACAAGGCATGAATATTGGCGTTTTTTCAGCTAAAACTATGTCTTCTTCGCCGAACATTAGTTTAAATCTTTGTTACAGCTTAGTTACAAATACGTCAATACATGTCGAATAAAAAATTAGATTCGTTGCGAAATAGCGACAACCACCTGATAGTGTCAGATCCACTTACTTAGTTGCCTTATATTTTTATCAATCATTAGTTCACCTCGCTTGGGCGTGCTGCACGACAGGTCGGAATGTTCAACAGCCGGGCCAGCGTGGCATCCGCTTTCATCCTGCGCAGGGGCGGCAGACACAGGCAGCCCCGGCTGATGTTTGATGCTGGTGCAGAATGAAAAAAACCCGGACGCCATGACAGCGTCCGGGGTTGTCGAGCCACTGACGGGCCGCGCTTATTGCATGCTTACCTGGCGTTCATCAGCGCCACGGTGGTGTCGAGCATGCGGTTCGAGAAGCCCCACTCGTTGTCATACCACGACGTCACTTTCACCAGGCGGCCCGAGACCTTGGTCAGGGTGGCGTCGAAGTTCGACGATGCCGGGTTGTGGTTGAAGTCGACCGACACCAGTGGTTCGGTGTTGTAGGTCAGGATGCCTTTCAGGGCGCCTTCGGATGCCGACTTCATGATGCTGTTGATTTCTTCGACCGTGGTGTCGCGCTTGGCGATGAACGACAGGTCGACGATCGAGACATTGATGGTCGGCACGCGGATCGCGAAGCCGTCCAGCTTGCCGTTCAGTTCAGGCAGCACCAGGCCGACCGCGGCGGCGGCGCCGGTCTTGGTCGGGATCATCGACTGGGTCGCCGAACGGGCGCGGCGCAGGTCTTCGTGCATCACGTCGGTCAGCACCTGGTCGTTGGTGTACGAGTGCACGGTGGTCATCAGGCCCGACTCCAGACCGATCGCGTCATGCAGCGGCTTGACCAGCGGCGCCAGGCAATTGGTGGTGCACGAGGCGTTCGAGATGACGGTGTCCGAGCTCTTCAGCACATCCTGGTTCACGCCGAACACGATGGTGGCGTCGACATCCTTGCCGCCCGGGGCCGAGATGATGACTTTCTTGGCGCCGCCCTTCAGGTGGGCCGAAGCTTTTTCTTTGGTGGTGAAGAAACCGGTGCACTCCAGCACCACGTCCACGCCCAGCTCGCCCCATGGGATCTCGGCCGGGTTGCGCTGCGCGAACACGCGGATCGGGTCGCCGTTGACGATCATGTTGTCGCCCTCGACCGTGACGGTGCCCGGGAACTTGCCGTGGGCGGTGTCGTAGCGGGTCAGGTGGGCGTTCGATTCGGCATTGCCGAGGTCGTTGATCGCCACGATCTGGATGTCTTGCTGCTTGCCGCCTTCGTAGAATGCGCGCAGGATATTGCGGCCGATGCGGCCATAACCGTTGATTGCAACTTTGATCGTCATGCTCTGCTCCTATTAGAAAAAAACTTTTTTCGTCACGAACAATGGAATTCGGGCCGCCTTGACGGCAGCCCGACTGACACAAACTTTTATGCTGCGATGACCGCTTTGGCCTTCGCCACGACGTTCTCGACGGTGAAGCCGAAGTGCTTGAACAGCACCGGCGCCGGCGCCGATTCGCCGAAGGTGTCGATGCCGACCACGGCGCCTTCCAGGCCCACGTACTTGTACCAGAAGGCGGTCACGCCGGCTTCGATCGCCACGCGCGGCACGCCGCGGGTCAAGACGCTGGCCTTGTAGGCGGCGTCCTGGCGGTCGAACACGTCGGTCGACGGCATCGACACCACGCGTGCGCCAATGCCCTCGCCTGCCAGCGCATCGAACGCCTTCACCGCCAGTTCGACTTCGGAACCGGTGGCGATCAGGATGACTTTGGCGTCTGCACTGTCGCGCAGCACGTAGCCGCCTTTTGCGACATCGCTCACCTGCTGCGCTTCACGGGCCATGAACGGCAGGTTCTGGCGCGAGAAGATCAGCGTCGACGGACCATCCTTGCGCTGCACTGCCGCGCCCCACGCCACCGCCGATTCGACCGTGTCGCAGGGACGCCAGTTGTCCAGCCCCGGGATCAGGCGCAGCGACGAGACGTGCTCGATCGACTGGTGGGTCGGGCCGTCTTCGCCCAGGCCGATCGAATCGTGGGTGAACACCGAGATCGAACGGATCTTCATCAGCGAGGCCATGCGCAGGGCATTGCGGCTGTAGTCCGAGAAGGTCAGGAAGGTGGCGCCGAACGGGATGAAGCCGCCGTGCAGGGCGACGCCGTTCTGGATCGCGCTCATGCCGAACTCGCGCACGCCATAGTTGATGTGGTTGCCCGCGATGCCCGAACGCACCGGCACCGATTCTTTCCAGTTGGTCAGGTTCGAGCCGGTCAGGTCGGCCGAGCCGCCCAAAAATTCTGGCAGCGTTGGCGCCAGCGCCTGGATCGCATTCTGCGACGCCTTGCGGGTAGCGATGGTTTCGGCTTTCGACACGCAACCGGCGATGGCGGCGTCGAGCGCCTGCTGGAAGTCGGCCGGCAGCTCGCCCTTCATGCGGCGCTCGAGTTCAGCGGCCAGTTCAGGATGGGCGCCGCGGTAAGCCTCGAACAGGGTGTTCCACGCGCCTTCGACGGCGGCGCCGCGCTCTTTCGCGTCCCACGCTTCGTACAGGTCGGCAGGAATATCGAACGGGATCGGATCCCAGATCAGATGCTTGCGCACGGCGGCGATCTCGCTGTCGCCCAGTGGCGCGCCGTGGACCTTGTCGCCGCCTTCCAGGTTCGGGGCGCCCTTGCCGATGATGGTCTTGCAGCAGATCAGGGTCGGACGATCGGACTGTTTGGCTTTTTCGATGGCGGCGTCGATGTCGGTCACGCTGTGGCCGTCGACTTTGGCGATCACGTTCCACCCATAGGCTTCAAAGCGCTTTTGGGTGTCGTCCGTGAACCAGCCTTCGACACGGCCGTCGATCGAGATGCCGTTGTCGTCGTACAGCCAAATTAATTTATTCAAGCGCAAGGTGCCGGCCAGCGACGCCACTTCGTGCGAGATGCCTTCCATCAGGCAGCCGTCGCCCAGGAAGGCGTAGGTGTAGTGATCCACCACGTCGTAGCCCGGACGGTTGAATTCATTACCCAGCAGCCACTCGGCGAGCGCCATGCCGACCGAGTTGGCGATGCCCTGGCCCAGCGGGCCGGTGGTGGTTTCCACGCCCGGGGTGATGCCCACTTCAGGGTGGCCCGGGGTCTTCGAATGCATCTGGCGGAAGTCGCGCAGGTCGTCCATCGTCAGGTCGTAGCCGGCCAGGTGCAGCAGCGCGTAGTGCAGCATCGAACCGTGGCCGTTCGACAGCAGGAAGCGGTCGCGGTTGATCCAGCCCGGATTGGCCGGATTGTGGCGATAGTGCTTGTCCCACAGCGCGACGGCGATTTCAGCCATGCCCATTGGCATGCCCGGGTGGCCCGAGTTGGCCTTTTGCACAGCGTCCATCGCCAGCGCGCGGATCGCGTTGGCCATCAGGGTGGTGGTTTGCGTAGATTTCATGGAGATCGTCGATCAGGGATTGGAAAGCGGTGGCTTGCTGCGGGCCGTAGCCCGTTATTTTACCAGAGGGTGCGCGGCCGGCATCAAAAGCAGCCGCCCCGCTTGGCCCGATTTGACTGTCATAAACGAAAAAACCCGGTGCAGGCACCGGGTTTCGAAGACGGGCCCAGGTACAGGCCCGTACGGCGTGGAAGCGTCTATCAGAACTTGACGTTGGCGCCCAGCGTGATGTAACGACCAATCACGTCGTAGCTCTGCGGGAAGGTGTTGCCGCTGTTCGGACCGGTACCACCGATCGAACCGCCGACGATAGGCGGCTTCTTGTCGCCCAGGTTCACCACCGACATGGTCAGACGCACGTTGTCGTTGAAGCGATAGTTCACGTTCGCATCGACATAGTGATACGCCTTGATCTTCGAGAACTCAGGCAGGAACACAGTGCCGCCCGGCTCTTCGGTCACCGCGCTGACGTAGCGCCAGTTGTAGCCGACCGAGAAGGCGCCGACATTCCAGGTGGTGCGCTGGTTGAACTTGCGCTTGTACACCGGCGCGTTGACGATGTTGTTGCAAGCGACGCTGTAATAACCCAGGCAATCACGCTCGACCGAGGTCGGGGTGGCGCGGAACTTGTAGTCGGTCACGAAGTTCGAACCGAGCGACAGGTCCAGGCTGCCGTAGCCGGTGGCCAGGCCCACTTGCGTCAGGTTCATGCGGTAGGCCACGTTCAGGTCGACGCCGGCGGTGCTCTGGGTACCCAGGTTCGACTGTGGCGTGGACACGCCGCGCGCATCGACACCATTGAAGGTGCCGTTGCCGGTGTTGCGACCGACCATGCCGCAGGCTTCATTGAGAACGAACCCAGGATTGAACGCCGCGCTGTAGCAGCCTTCCAGGATGTCGGTGGTCGATGGCGACGAGACGGCATCGGTGATGTCGATCTTGTAGTAATCGACCGACAGCGCCAGGCGTGGCAGCGGCTCGAGCACGAAACCGAAGGTCTTGGTCTTCGCCGACTCAGGTCCCAGGTTCGGGTTGCCGCCGCTGAGGTTGTTGATCTGGCCCGACGATGGCGCCGGCAGGCTGCCGATTTCACTCACCGGTACGCCGGTCAGGCGGCACAGGTTGGCCAGGGTACCCGCGGTATTGGCTTGCCCTGGACTGATGTTCGTGCCCTGGCATGGGTCGGTGCCCAGGTTCGACAGGCCGGTGACGGCCGGCGCGAACAGCTCGTTGACGTTCGGCGCGCGGGTGGCTTTCTGCAGCATGCCGCGCACGCGGAACGCTTGCACCGGCGCCCATTCGCCACCGGCTTTCCAGCTGCCGTAGTTGGTCTTGGTGTTGGTCTTGAAGCTGGTTTCGCGGTAACCCAGTTCAGCATTCAGCGAACGGATGAACGGCTTGTTCTTGACCAGCGGGACAAACATCTCGATACCGTATTCCATCAGCGAGAATTCGCCGCGGCGGTCAGGGGTCGGCGCACCGGTGCCGAGCACTTCGTTCTGGATCTGCGAAGCGGCGTCGGACTGGGTATTGGCGCTGACCTTGCGGTGTTCGGCCAGCAGCGACATCGCGATCGGGTCTTCAGCGAACGGGCTGCGCAGGGTATCGCCCAGGTTGCCCGAGAACGACAGCGAAGCGACGTCCTGCTTGACCTTCTGGCGCAGCAGTGCGGATTGGTTGATGAAGGCCAGCTGTTCCGGCGTGATCGTGCCTTCGGCGCCGAACACGTTCAGTGGCACACAGCCGTTGGCCGGGTTCACGCAGGCGGTGGTGCTCAGGGCATTGAGCGCCTGCGCCACTTTCGAGAACGAACCCCAGTTGCCGCGCACCTGGGTCTGGTCGGCGGTGCCGCTGCTCCAGTAGGCGTCATAGGTCCAGTCGGCGATGACGTCGCCCTTCAGGCCGATCGTGTATTGCAGCGTCTTGTTGTCGAAGTCGTTCAGGCGCGGGCCCAGCTCGACGAAACGGCGGCCGATGGTGAGCGGCACCATGGTGGCGTTGCCGGCCACGCAGCTGGCCAGTGGAATGCCGCGCCGCGAGCACAGCTGCTCACGCGCCGGCTGCGGAATGTACGGGTTGCCGATCGGTACCTGGAAGGTATTGCCGAAGGTGCCCGATTGCGCCAGCGCGGACGACACTTCGCTGGTGGTGTAGAACACGTCGGTGTACACCTCGGCGTGGTCGTTGACGCGGAAGTTGCCGAGCGCCGTGACCTGGGTGCGGTCCAGGCCGGTAGCGTAGTAATTCAGCGGATTGGTGTTGTACGGCACCGCAGGCTGCACCAGACGGCCGGTGGCCGGGTTGATCTGCGAGTTGCCGGCCAGGCCGGTGGTGCCGCCAGGACCGACCGTGGTCGAGAAGATGCCTGGAATGCCGGTGGTGGAACCGGTCGGTCCGCCGGTAACCGAGTTCAGGCTGACGACGCCGAAGTCGCGCTCGCCCTGGGTCAGTGGATCGGATTTGGTTTTACCAAGGCTCAGCACGACGTTGCCGCGGCCATCGGCCAGGTTGCTGCCGATCGTGATGTCGGTGCGGCGGCGCTTGGTGTCGCGTTCGTCGGCGCTGGCGCCGTAGGTGCTGCTGACTTCGACGCCGGTGAAGTTGCGGCGCAGGTTGAAGTTGGCCACGCCGGCGACGGCGTCGGCGCCGTACACCACCGAGGCGCCGCCGGTCAGCACATCGACGCGGCTGAGCAATGCAATGGGAATCGAGTTGGTGTCGACCGTGCCGTTCAGATTGAACGGAACGATACGACGGCCGTTGACCAGCACCAGCGAGCGGTTCGCGCCCAGGCCACGCAGGTCGATGGTCGCGCCACCGCCGGTGCCGTTATTGGTCGCCGGGCCGATCGAAGCAACTGCCGATGGCAGCGCCTTGAAGAATTCTTCAACCGCGATCGGTTGGGTGGTGCGGATTTCTTCTGCCGTGATCGACGAGATCGGGCTGTTGGACGTGATGCCTGGCGAAGTGATGCGGGTACCCGTCACTTGCACCACGTTGGCATTGTTCTGTGCCAGGGCAGGATGGACTGCAGCGCTCAGGCCAGCGATGACCAGGGTGAGGCGAACAGCGCGCGAAATTGCTTTCTCTTTAATCATTCTTATATTCCCACGTATTGAACAACATTAATGCGGCCAAACTTGGTGTAACGCTCTACGGCGATGTGAATGCTTTCCGGTCCTCCCTTCCCTTGTTTCGTCGACGCAAGTCTCTGTACGTACTTACAACTATAGGAACATTCCTACTTGCTCCTTGTCAATAAACATCGAGCAATGTGTCGAAAAAATGACACTCCCGTTTGTCCGTTGCCACTCCGCCCAAAAGCGAGGTTTCTCACTCGCGGCGCGGCATTTGTCCTGGCCTGCTGGGGCGCACTACAATATGCCGTTACCAACGCTTCGCCAGGCTTCGCATGCCCCGTTTTTACTGCCCCCAGGTGCTCACCGTCGGCGCCAGCGCCGAACTGCCGGCCGCAGTCGCCCATCACCTGCACGTGGTCCGGACCCAGCCCGGCGCTCAGCTCACCTTGTTCAATGGTGACGGCGGTCAATACGCCGCTACCCTTGTTGAGTTATGCAAAAAGCGGGCCACCGTTATGATCGATGGGTTCGAGGCGCTTGAGGTCGAGGCGCCCTACGCCGTCACGCTGGCCCAGGCCCTGCCCGAGGGCACGAAGATGGACTGGATCGTCGAGAAGGCGGTCGAGCTGGGCGCAGCGGCGATCCAGCCGCTGGCGGCGCAGCGCAGCGTGGTGCGGCTGTCGGGCGAGCGCGCCGAGAAGCGCCAACAGCACTGGCAAGGGGTAATTGTTTCCGCATCAGAACAGTGCGGGCGCAACCGCCTGGTGCGGCTGCATGCACTGACCGAGTTCAGGGCGTGGCTGGCCACGCCGTCCGAGGGGCCGCGTATTCTGCTCACGCCACGCGCCACCGCATCGCTGGCTGACTGGGCGCGCGCCAGCGGGCCGCAGGCGGTGACGGTCATGATCGGGCCCGAGGGCGGTTTTACGCCCGAGGAAGAAGACGCCGCGCTGGCGGCCGGCGCCCTGAGCCTGTCGATGGGGCCGCGCGTGCTGCGCACCGAGACCGCCGGACTGGCGGCGCTGGCGCTGCTGGCGGGGGCCTGGGGCGGGATCTGATCCTTACTGCACCCCGACATTTTCCACGCACCCAAAAAAAAGCCTGCCGACAGCGATGTCGGCAGGCTTTTTTTGCATCACATCTCTTTCGTGACCCGCAACGCAAGACGGCCCGGGCGACGAATCGACCGGGCCGCGCTGCGCTCGTTGCGGCCAGACTGCGCCGCAACGGTTGCATTACACGCTTAGTTGAAGCGCTTGTTGTACTCGACCGTGAAGCGGGCCGCACGCGGTGCGTAGAAGTAGCTCGGCAGTTCGTACAGGGCATAACGGGCGTTGCCGTTGTTAAAGCGCTCGTTGACCTTCGCAGCTTCCTGGCTGTTGAAGACGTTGAACACGTCCACGCGCAACGCCAGGCCTTCCACGATTGCCGGACGATAGGTCACGTTCAGGTCCAGCGAACGCTCCCATGGCAGGCGACCCAGGGTGCCACGCTGCACCAGCACGTTTTGCGCGCCGGTGGCGCCCAGGCAGTAACGCGAAGCCGAATTGTAGTTCGGACCGTCGTAGCCGGCAGCGCTGGTGAACGGATTGGTACCCGAGCACGAACGTGGGCGTCCCGAAGCCAGCACTGCGTTGGCGCCGAGGGTCAGTTCCTTGGTCAGGTCGACAAAGCCGAAGGCCTTGAGCTGGTGCTTGCGATCGTTCGGCAGCAGGCCGTCGGAACCGATCATCAGCTCAGGATAGTCCCAGGTCTGGGTAGCAGCGACGTCGCCCTGCGCAGTCGCGGTATCCGACAGGGTCTGGCCTTCGGTGTTGCCGCGGCTGCGACCCAGGGTGTAGTTCACCTTTGCGTACCAGCCGTTGCGGTAGGCGTGCTCCAGGAAGAAGTCCAGTGCCGCGTAGGTACGGCGCGGCTTGTCGAAGCCCAGGTCTTCCTTGGTCAGGTGAACGTCGGTATAGGTGCCGTTGCCCGCGTAATCGACGATGAAGTCGTTGGCTTCGCCCGGATTGAAGGTGGCGCAACCGAAGCCTGCATAGTTCGAGGTATCGATATTGTTACGCGCGGCGTAGGCGTCGAATGGACGAGCGTCGCAGGTATCGTCGATGGTCGAGCGCAACTTGCGGTAGGTGAACTTGGCGCCGAAGTTGTAGTCCGGCGTCAGCTGACGCTCCATGCCGAGGGTGAACTCGTCCTGATAGGCCGGCTTCATGTCTTGCGCAGCAACGGTCTTCGGATCCTTGGCCTGGCCGAATTCGTTGTTGTTCGAACCGATGCCCGTCAATTGGGTCAGGCCGGTAGGCTGGCCGTTGGCGTCGGTGCCGGTGTAGGCGTAGTACTGGTTGGTGAATACCGAACCGTTAGCGCCACGCAGAGCAACCAGGCTCGGGATCGGCACCGTGTAGCGACCGGCGCTGGCGAAGACCTTGAACGAGCTGTCGCCGTTCACGTCCCAC
>Ga0265780_10010214_pt1 | contig 11205 bp, 14 predicted proteins | sample P1T30metagenome_FD_192432 | JGI IMG/M metagenome (GOLD analysis project Ga0265780, IMG submission 192432) | Plant litter microbial communities from East Loma Ridge, Irvine, California - P1 T30 | ecosystem: Environmental > Terrestrial > Plant litter > Unclassified | place: USA: California... | reverse complement strand
GTGAATTTCTGAAGTACTTGCTATGCATATACTGCCATACTCTACAGCATATTTGCCGTCGAGCACCCTCCGATAGAATGCATGACTGCTACCATCATTACATAATCCTTCCGTGATTCATACCTCACATCACCAACGAGACCAAACCCTCCAGCCAGCGACATGGCCTCTGCGGATAAGGCTTACATCAAGTTGTCCGTCGCCAAAGCCCTGGGCTGGCCGAGTTCTAACCTCCCTTCCTAGGGGCGTTGGGCACAGCGACCGGAGCGCGAGCCGCCCCACCCGCAGAAGCGCCCTTCTTACGCTGGTAGAAGGCTTCGACGACCTTGCGAACGTGAGCCTTAGCCTGGTGCTTGTCGGCGGGTGCTTTGATGCTGTCGAGCGTGTACGGGGCCTGGATGAGGACGGAGTCGTTGACGACGATCTGCGTATCTGCCCACCGAGTTGGTAGACTGTGGTTCGTATGTTAGCCCTGATATCCTGTCTCTGCCAGATCTGATATGACTCACGTCCTCGATATAGCATCGAACAACTCCTGTGCTTCGGCACTAACACCCTTGCCCTTCTGCATATCCTTCTTCTTCATCTCGCGGATGGTTTGGTCTTCGCGGGCTTGTAGCGCGGCCAGATCCACCTTGGAGATGCTGGGGAGTGCGCCATCGAAACCCGCTGCGGACTCTGCTACGCGCTCTCCTGTGCCGATGATCTCGAAGGACTCAATGTGTGCGAATGGGATGATGTGGTAGTCGCCGGGCTGGCTGAAGAAAGAGGTCGTGGAGGGGTTCGGTGGAGGGGGCGCGGTGTTGATGGCTATGGCGTGGGTGAGGTTGCAGGCCGTGAAGAGGGTGCCCTCGAGGACGTTCTTGCCAGGGGCACATGTGACTTTGATGCTGGGAACTGTCAGCTACCATCTCAGCCGTGATACCACTTCGACGAGCGGAACGTACCGTGACCCAACAGCCTTGTACAGATCGGAGTCCGCGCCAATGACATCTTTGTTCGATCCAGGGCCGGCTTTTAGGTTCGGAGTCGCAACCTTGCCCGCAACGCTATTGCGCTTGTTGTCCGCCATGACGGTCCTGCTCTTGTGTGCCTCTGTCTAGGCGACTTGTGTATTACGGGCGGCGGAGGCTAACGTGTTGCTCCGCTACAATTGGGTCTCGTCAGCACCTAGTCCCTGCCCAGATTCTACGACGGAGGACCTAACGCCAGAGACTCATACAAGCAGTGAATATACAATCCAAAGGAATGAAAGAAATGAAAACGCGACGACGCACGCGCAACCGGGTCGTGGGGCAGCGCTGGCGTGGCGGAGCTGGCGGAGCTCGAGGCGGGTGGGTTGGTGTTGTCGTGATGCGCTGCAACTTTCCGTGGTCGCGATGCCAAGCCTTTACGCAGGGCGCTTGCCGCGGGGCCAATTATAGAAGGTATATGCTGTAGGCCTTGGAGACGCTTCTGTCCCGAGTGTATCCTGACTGCTGGGAAGCCGATGCGCGTGCGACCTCGTAACAATGTTCAATTCATAGTGGGGTGGCTCGTCAAGGGTCTACCTGGAGGTACGCGACGATCAACGCTAACTGCAGCTAGCGTACGAGTAACAACACAGCGGTCAAGCTGAGCTTCAAACATTCACCAGCACATGCAAACATTGGACATGCGAATCGTTATATTCATTCTAGATTCGAGGTATCTCAGTTTTCACGTTCTTCATAAAACATGAACTCGGGGCAGCCCTCTGCTCCCGTCTAACAAGCAATGGATATCCCCTTTTTAAGCGTTGTAGGTCTGGCAGGTTGTTAGTGTCTTCCAAATGATCAACGTGCGTGAAACTTACAGAAGCAGAGATGTTACCACCCCTTCCGGTCCAGTTGACGTGGATGTCCTGGCCCTCCTTGTAGGTCTCGTTGGCGTACTCGGGCTTGATCCTGAAGGTGTGGGCACCGAAGTAGTCACGCTGCGCCTGCAACAGGTTGGCGGGCAGGTCCTTGGCGCGGTATCCGTCGTAGAAGCTGAGGGCGGTGCTGAAAGCAGGGGTGGGGATACCCCAGAGAGCACCCTTGGAAACGACGTCTCTCCATCCGGACTGGGCCTTGTGGATAGCCTTGCTGAAGAAGTCGTCGAACAGCAAGTTCTCGAGCTCGGGGTTCTGGCGGTAAGCCTTGGTGATCTCCTTCAAGAAGACGGAGCGGATAATGCATCCACCGCGCCACATGAGGGCAATCTCGGGCTTGTTCAGCTTCCACTTGTACTCCTTGGCGGCGTTCTGGATCAGCATGAATCCCTGCGCGTACGAGATGATCTTGGATGCGTAAAGGGCCTGCTCGAGGTTGTCGATGAAGGCCTGGCGGTCGCCAGAGAAGCTGGGGGTGGGGCCGTCCAAAAGACCGGCGGCACGGCCACGCTCCTGCTTGAGCGAACTCAGGCAACGGGCGAAGACAGCCTCTCCGATCAGGGTAACGGGCATACCGAGGTCGAGCGCGTTGATGGCGGTCCACTTTCCGGTACCCTTCTGACCAGCAGAGTCCATGATCTTTTCAACGATGGCAACACCATCGTCGTCGTTCTTGTACATGATGTCACGGGTAATCTCGATCAGGAATGAGTCGAGAACGCCCTTGTTCCATTGTGTGAAAACGTCGCCAATCTCCTTGTTGCTCATGCCGAGACCGCGCTTCATGATGTCGTAGGCCTGTTTCTGTCAGTCGCCTCTTTCTTTCTGTATGATCGTCTCGTCTCACCTCGCAGATCAACTGCATGTCACCGTACTCAATACCGTTGTGGACCATCTTGACGTAGTGACCGGCACCCTCGTCACCAACCCATTGGCAGCAGGCCTCGCCGTCGGACTTTGCGGAGATGGACTGGAGGACATCCTGAATATTGTTAGTTTTTGCCTGTTCATCTCTTCACGCATTCCTACCTTGATGTATGGCCAGGCCTCCTCGTTACCACCGGGCATGATGGAAGGACCGTAGCGGGCACCCTCCTCTCCTCCAGAGACACCAGTTCCGACGAATCGGATACCCTTGGACTTGAGGTAGTTTGTGCGGCGGTTGGTGTCGGGGTAGTGGGAGTTACCACCGTCGATGATGATGTCGCCCTCCTCGGCACCTCCCTCGAGGAGGAGCTCGATGAAGTCGTCAACGGGCTTACCAGCCATGACGAGCATCATCATGCGGCGGGGCTTCTTGAGCTTGGAGACGAACTCCTTGATGGAGTGGGCGCCGACAATGGACTTGCCCTTGGCCTCATCGTTCAAGAAACGGTCGACCTTGGCAACGCTATCTGCCTGTCAGTGTGTGTTGGCGGCGCGGTGTATCGAGGCGCTTACGTTCGGTTGAAAGCAACAACGGTGAAGCCGTGGTCAGCACTGTTTGGTGTTAGTACTGGTTTGGCAGGTTATGACGTTTGTTGTGACTTACGCGTTGAGGATCAAGTTCTGGCCCATGACCTATATGTATGGTCAGCATGGCTGGCCTTGATGCGTTGGGGGTGAATGTCTCCGGATAATTCGCGCTTTGGACTCAATGGCTGGCAGGAAGGCACGACGACGCGCACTTTCTGCTGCACTCGCCGTGGACGCGATCGGAACATGGAGTACTTACGGCCAGGCCGATGAGGCCGAAATCTCCGACGGGCTCAGAAGACATGATTGCTGTTCTCGTGTAGGAGTAGGTGGGTGGATGAGAAAGTGTTGGCGGGGTAGAATTGCAGCGACCGGGCGTGCAATACGAGGGCAATTGAGGCTTATAAAGCGGGAGATGGTCAAGAGAAGGAAGAAGAAGTCTGGTGGGGGTCGTCAAGATATGTACGCGGAAAGTCTTTGGAACAAGCGGGGCACACTACTATTGCATCAATGGCACGTCCCACCACCATATCCCAGCATCACGCTGTTGACGGAGAATAGCTTCGGCCGCGGCGGTAAGGTATGTCATACAAGCCACTGTTGCCAATTCCGTCTTGTAAAACGTTTGCACCGCTGCCGACATGATTGCTGAACATCACAGCGCATGATTAGAAAGCCGCCGTCTAATGAGCGGGCTAGACACGGGTGGGTTGCGCATGTGGTTGCAGATGCTATGGCTATCACGACTCAGTGTACATTCACTATTGACATCAATTTCATCCTAGCAGACTAGCGACGCAAGCAACAGTCCCAACGGCGTCGCGGTCAAATGCGGCTGCTTGTGAAGCCCCTCCGTCTCAGCCTTAACACAGCATTACGCAGTACGGATGGAGGGGCAGCGTGCAGGGATCACCGGATACGCTAGGACAGGTCGCCGGAGAAGTCTTGCAATGTTTCCAAGGCTACCTGGATGGACTGTAAAAGCTGACGCGATGTGAGAAAACTCATCACCGGTGACGCCTGTGCATCATGCTGCACCTTCTTGCTGGCTGTTCAAGGTTGAGCCTTGCGGTGCAGCGTGGTGTGCAGCGGCTGCCGATATGCCGGCAACACGTGATTTCGGGGCCGGAGGAGCCGCTTGGCTCACTTTCTGCGACAGAAACCAACAACGGACGTCGACGCCCCCATCTGCCTGACGCATCCCCACGGTAATTGTAATTTGCACCGGCCCGCCATCCCACTCTGCCCTCTTCAAACGCCGACCTAGTCCTCGCCCACCTGCAGCCTCGCTTGCTAGACACTTCGGGAAAGTCTTGTTGCCTTCTGCCATCTTCGACGTGTAGTCAGCATCAGCTCCAGACATTCACGCGCACGGCACTGCCCGGGCGGTTATTCACTCACACGGACGCGCTTCATTGAGAGGCATTTTCCCCAGCCATACAGAAACTGCGCCTCACCTCATCGGTGCAACCACACCCGCGCGCACCCTCAAAATCTGCGAACCGTAGATTACTACGCATCCTTAGCCACCCGGCCGTCCTATCACCAGTCTACCCACTCCGCAACATCAGAGCGCGTCTCGACCAGTAGCTGGTTAAGTCATCACCTCGCTAAGGTTAAGCTGAACTGACCCGCAGCTCCTACTCCAACATGCAGCCCCATCACTCCCTGCCAGCGCGCCCGCCGCCCACGACATACTCGGCACCGCCCTCAAGGACCAACAACGCCGGCGCACGAGGCCAGGGCAACTCGCCCATGTTTGCTGGCTTCACACCGGCGTCTGCTGCGCCGGCAAACTACGCGCAAGCCCCAGTGAGCGCCCCCTATCAAGCACCCGCATACCCGACCAGCAATGCTTACAACAACTACTCGTACCCAGCCTACGCGACGGGCGCACCTGCTGCGGCCTCATACCCAGCTGCTCCGACCGTGAACCGCGGATTTGGTGGCACCTATGATCCCGAAGAAGAAGCCCGCATCGCCGAGTGGAACAGCGCATACAATGCTGGCGACGCGAATGCGAAGAAGGGCACCGGTGCGAACATGACCGCTCGACCGGAAGCGGCAACCACCCAGGATACTGAAGCAGGACCAGCAGCCGACGGCAAGCGCAAGACTGTTGTTCGCGAGGGAGGTGGAAAACAGTGGGAGGACGAGACACTACTCGAGTGGAACCCCTTGCACCCGCGACTCTTCATCGGTAACCTGGCGGGTGAAGTCACCGACGATTCACTCCTCAAAGCTTTCGCCAAGTACCCCTCTTTGTCCAAAGCCCGCGTCGTACGAGATAAGAAGTCCACCAAGAGCAGAAGTTACGGTTTCGTGAGCTTCTCAGACACCGACGACTACTTCCGTGCCGCCAAGGAGATGAATGGCAAATACATTGGCAGCCACCCAGTCCTCATCAAGCGAGCCACATCTGAGGTCAAGGCCGTCGTGAAGAAGGACGACAAACACAAGCAGGGGAAGAACAGGAACAACAAGAACAACAAGGACAAGTCTGGAAATGGCAACAACAGCACGCCCGCGGTAGTCGCATCTCCCGCCATGTTCATACCACGTGGTGTTCAGAAGAAGGGCAAGTCGAACGGTCCGAGAGTCCTGGGTTGAGCAGCCCTTGTGTGGAGGCAGACGATATCAAAATCACAGCACGCGGAATGCTCAGGCATGTACAACTACGTACCCACCCACGTATACTCCAAACACTTTCAAGGTTAGTGGAGTCACTTCTATATTGCAGTTTTTCGTTTGTTCGAATGATTTCCGTCTTTTGGTTTATGTTCAAGCGTTAAATGGATTCTCAGCAGTGGCAAGCATGACGAATGCGGTGGATGAGGAACGCCATGAAGCACAACGTAGACGTGCGCGTCAAGCGTAAGTGTGCAGTTGGCGACATGGTGGAAACGAAGGGCCAAGGACTCCTCGATGTGTCCATGTTCAAGGAACCGAGGCGTGGTGGAAGAGGATCAATCGAACCAAACCTAGACAGCACACATCAACATGCAAACGTGAAGACTGCCGTGACTCTTGTGTATTCTTCATCCATACCGCACTTCCCACCAATCTCCACCTACCCACCCAACCTCTCCACGCTCTCCACAACCCCCTCCCCATCCCCCTCCACCTTCAAACAATCCAAAAAATCATAACTCGCATACTCCCTCCTGGGCACCCTCGCCCTCCAACAAAGCCTCGTAGTACGATACCTCATCTTCTCCTTCCACACCCCATCCTCACTCGTCCCCCACCTCGCATGCCCACTCCCCTTCCACGTATACACAACCGCACACGCATCATCCCTCTCCAACACACTCCCATCCCTCTTCTTCAGTCCCAACACTCTACAAGCCTCAATCTGCTCCTCCAACCCCGGCCAATCCGGCAACAAATCCTCTCGAGTCTCGAATTCTAGATTCACTTCCTGGCACGACGCCGGGAGGGTCAGCGATGCTAGTGTTTCAACGAGGCGCTGGCGTTCTTTTAGTTCTGCAAGCAGGGGAGGGAGGAGGTATGCGCATATCGTCCAGGTGATCCTGCGCCAGCATAGATGGCTGAGTAGGAATTTAGAAAAGTTTGAGGGTTTCAAGGCGACGAGGTTGTCGTGGAGGTGGTAGAGTTGGGCGCCGCGCTGAGAGGTGGTGTGGTGCAGCCAGATGTCGCCGTTGTAGAGCCAGGATGTGGAGCCTAGGTAGCGGAAGTGGTGGGTGGAGCTGCGGAGCGGGATTTGGTGTGCTTCGATGTAGATGAGGCGGCATGTGAGTAATAAGGATGTGTCGATCTTGGTGAGATAGGTGTGGAGGGGGCGGTAGAGGGGCGAGATGGAGTGGATGTCGATGGGACGGGTGTGGTCGTGCTGTTGGGAGAGGACGTGTTGGTAGATTGTGAAGCGGATTTCCGCTGGAAGCATGGAGAAAAATAAGGACTGGGGTTGGGGATGCGATGTTGAGGGTGTAAGGGACGCGAGGTGTCTACGCGTAGCACGGGCGGCGCGCTGGCGGGTGTAGCGGTCTTTTGGAAGGGATTTCGGTTGTGGCATCTCTGATTTCTCTTTATGGTTTTGATGGTGAGGTTTGGGATGGGTGTGTTAGGTGGTTGGTTTGGGTGGTGTGTATGACGTCGTTTGGCGAGGCGATTGATTGAGATTTTACTGCCTTTCTTCACCAAAGTCCAATGCAAATGTCCTCAATTCGCCAATACTAGCTCTTGTACGAGTGACCAGCACATTGGTAACTTGAAGACGTTGAGTGTAGTGTAGCCGGAAGCATCGTGGTGCAGCATGTGAGCTCTAGTCATGGCCCGTGCGTCAGCATAGAGCCTTCCTTTTCGCCTGCACCCTTGCCTCACACCCATCACTCAAGTAGCGCAGGTGCTATTTTCTCTCACCCAGCGCACGAATTTGACGAAGAAATCCTGTTTCTGACTTGCAGCGATAACGTGAGTATGAAAGCCCCAGGGCTCCTCTGGGCTCTGAGGAGCAACGGAACGGACCCGTTGACACATGCCTCGGATGTGCTCATGATCGACTCCCAGCCCTTTACCTAGTGTAACGTTCGACTCCTCTCAGCTCGGACGTACCCGGAGAAACGATAGAAGTCATATACCTTTTGCCTACTTCTTATCATAATCTTCGATGCCGAAGCTGTTGCTCACGGTTGCCTACCGCAATGGATTGCCTGAGGTGTCTAGATAAGAATGGTCCGCAATTGGCCCCAGCTTACGACGTCTAGTAATTGGTCACCAAGACCCATTGTATCTTTCAACAAAACGATACCATGCCACTTGTGAGGCCGCATCACCTGGCAACAATCTCGAATGATTCCAAGCTGTGGACTACTTTCACACCGAGTTACCGGGGCCTTGGACTGTGTAATTACACACAACGTCTAGAAGCATACTCACCGTACAGGGCAAACGTTCATTCAACAGCACTGCGAAATCGCGCCCAAGCCGGAAAGTACATAAGACAAAAGCTCCCAAGCTCTTCCAGGGTTAACGGCAACCTCCAGTCTCACTCCAACTCATTACTCACGAATCCCTCAAGTTGTTCCCTCAGTAGTCTCACCAAATCTACCAAGATGTCATCTCAACAAACAGACTCAGAATCGTCTAGCCCCACATCATCCATTGATTCAACAACACCACTTGTACCGGCCAGTTCTGCGTCAGACTCATCAGCTGCCTTCGACTTCGATGCCGTCCTATCCAAGCACAACGTCACCAGGAGTTGTCTCAACAGTGTCCATAGTGTACTGATTGACATTGCGAAGGATGCAGGAAAGATCATGGTCGCAGCCGAGGATTGCATCATCACGACTGTCCACAAGAACAACACATCTGACGTAGTCACCAAATTCGACAAGCAAATCGAAGCGATGGCCGAAAGACGCCTCGCTGAGGCCTTCCCTGAATGCACCTTCCTCGGCGAAGAGACGTTCAAGCATGGCACCAAGCTCGCAGACACGCCGACATTCATCGTGGATCCCATCGACGGCACGCTGAACTTCTCCCTCGGCGTGCCCAACTGCGCCATCTCACTGGCTCTGACACTCGACAAGAAGCCAGTCGTTGGAGTTGTGTTCAACCCTTTCCGCGGAGACATGTACCATGCGATCAAGGGCCAAGGCGCATACCTGACGAAGACCTTCACGAACCGCAAGATTAAGCTACCCATCCACCCCATTCCTAAACCGATGCCATCGCTTAACTCTTGTCTCATGGCCGTTGAGTGGGGTAACCAGCGCTCTGGTCCAAACTGGGCACTGCGCACCTCGATTCACAACGCTCTCCTCACCTCCAAAGTCGAGGGCGGCGCGATGTGCAAATCAGTCCGCTCAAACGGATCCGCAGCACTGGACTTCTGCTACGTCGCACACGGCATGCTCGATGCCTTCTGGGAAGGAGGCGTGTACTCTTGGGACGTCGCTGCTGGATGGTGTATTCTGGAGGAGGCTGGTGGCGTTGTAGTGAGCGCGAACCCTGGAGATTGGGACCCAGAGCTTGAGGGTCGTCTTTACTTTGCTGTGCGCAATGCGAAGCGCGAGGATCAGCGTGCTGTCATTCAGGAACTTTGGGGGATGATGGGGGATCGGAAGTTTGTGTTCCCTTGAATGCGGGTTTTGCGAGTTTTCACGGCATGAGGATAGTATGGTGGAGTTTCATGCAGCACACGGCCGGGATCTGGTTTGTTTGGTCAGACAGTATGTGTTTGACTGAACTGGTTGATAGTAGTATACAAATATATGAGAATCCCCTCGATATGCTTTCGCTGCTTCGACCAAACAAGAGTGAGCACCAGTGGTGTTGCACGTTAATTGCAATTGGAATGCCATTTCCCTAATGGACAGATAGCAGTGATGGCTCCGTCCTGTTTTGTGCGATTGATGCCTTCCATAGCACCCACAGGCCCTCATGTTCAAGGTAGTCACGACAGATGCTAGCTTCTTATCTGTCGCAAGACCCAAACAAACTTCCTCCATTACACTCTCACCCCAACACACCTCACTGCATGACCACCCATCCACACCGAAGCATCGTTTGCTGTCACAACGTTATTGTATAGCACATCCTTATTATCAACTCACCATACTCTTGATCGACATCACACACCACCTCAATCAAGCTGTCTCGCAGCTCAGCACCAGCATAGCTGCATCCTGTGCAGTCCCTGCACACCTCCCCTACCACGCTCGACCTCCAGTCCTTCGCAACCTACATCACCCTCACCAGCGCCTTCAACGAGACCCACAATCCATGCAGCACCAAACCCACTGAGTACATGCCCTTTGACACCCGACGTGCCAACCCAACCCGACCCAAACGCCACACGCGCACATACTGCCCAAGAATCACTCATAGACGCCGCACCATCTTCGACCAGGGCCACGACCCCCGAACAACTCACTTCACCGGCAGGCCTCTCACTGCGACCGAGAGACTACACGTAGCCCGCCAACGCCTCCGCAAGTTCGAGAAGACGCAATCCCGCAAAGCACAGCGGAAGACCTGGGTCCGTAACGGAAGAATCAATACGCCGAGCAAGCTCGACAGGATACACCTCAAGCTGAAGAGGATCTTCACCGGAAACTTCTGAGCACCTACACGCCTACACTCTCTCTGACGTCTTGAGAGTGTTTATGAGCACGACTGCTACTTGTGTAACAAGCTCTGTAGCCTCTGGTGTACTCCAAGCCCCCGTCCAGGGACAAGGCCGAACACTCTCGAATCACCGACCGAGAGCCACCAATCCACTCGAGCCACGCGAGAGGAGAAGGATCATCGAAGAGCGACGACTACGCAAGCTTAGACGCCGAGAAGCTAAAGCGGAGAGATTAGCGAACCGCACGTTGAAGAAGGGACTTCGCGCTAAGATAGCCGATTTCTTTGGTATCTTCCGACTTTGGTAGAAGACTACAGCGCACCTTTTATGACCTGTGCAGCCACATCTGGAGGTTGTGGAGCAAGTACAGCGTGCGCACCGTCAGCGCCAGCAATCGCGAGTACACCTGGTATTGTCTCGTCTGCAAGCACACCCATCTGGGCACCGGCCTCTCCCAGTCGCCATCTCACCGCTGAGGAGAAAGAGGAACTGCAGAAGAAGAAAGAGGAGCGCGCAGAGAAGAAGCAACAACGGAAGGAGGTTCGAGACGAGGCCAAAGCGGACACCAAGGCCAAGCTCCCGGATACAACTAGCAAGAAGGCTAAGCTTCGGCTGTACATCACCTTGCTCAAACTCAGGTTTCATCTCTAGACTCGAGACAAGTCTGTCGTCTGGATTACTATATCCCACCTTACATGTCACACGGGGATTGTGGAACTAGTACACATTGCGCATCGAGCACACCAGTTTTCGTATCTGGCTA
>Ga0265780_10010213_pt1 | contig 11206 bp, 10 predicted proteins | sample P1T30metagenome_FD_192432 | JGI IMG/M metagenome (GOLD analysis project Ga0265780, IMG submission 192432) | Plant litter microbial communities from East Loma Ridge, Irvine, California - P1 T30 | ecosystem: Environmental > Terrestrial > Plant litter > Unclassified | place: USA: California... | reverse complement strand
AGTGGCGCTCAATACCAGCACGTCCGCCTGACGACCAACCATCCACGCCTCCCGCCTTCGCCAGAGAGCATACAATGCAGCTTACTTCAGTTCCAGGTGACTAGGGTCAGGACTCATTGGTCACAGCCAGAAGATGACGGTGGCAGCCAGGGCAATGGCGGAAAGGAAGGCGGTCGGGCAGCGGTCGTAGCGGGTTGCTACGCGGCGCCAGTCTTTCAGGCGTCCGAACATGATCTCGATACGGCTGCGGCGCCTGTACCGGCGCTTGTCGTATTTAATTGGGCTTGATACCCTTGGCTTCCAGGGCATCCCTGAACCAGTCGGCGTCATAACCTCGGTCCCCAAGCAGCCACTGTGCCTTTGGCAGATCGTCCAGCAATGCCGCTGCTCCGGTGTAATCACTCACCTGTCCAGCGGTCAGGAAGAAGCTCAAGGGGCGGCCGTTGGCGTCACTGACGGCGTGAAGCTTGGTGTTCATACCGCCCTTGGTGCGACCAATCAGGCGACCAAGGCCCCCTTTTTAACTCGCAGGCTTGATGCCGTGCGATGTGCCTTGAGGTAGGTTGCATCAATCATGACGGTCTTCGGCTCTGCACCTGCGGCAGCCAGCCCTTCCATCATCTGAAGGAAGATGCCTTTCTCTCCCCACCGCTTCCACCGGTTATATAGCGTCTTGTACGGCCCGTAATCCTTTGGTGCATCGCACCACCGCAACCCGTTGCGATTGACGAAAACAATGCCACTCAGCACCCGCCGGTCATCGACCCGTGGCTTCCCGTGGCTCTTGGGAAAATACGGCTCAAGCTGCGCCATCTGTCCCTCAGTCAGCCAATACAGGTCGCTCATCCACGCTCTCCTCGCAGAGCCTGAATCAGATGACAGCGCTTACATCAATGGGTCCTGACCCTAAGCATCAATCACGATATGCGAGCTCGCAACGTCAGGTGCTAAAAGCAGTCACCACGTGGAGATGAACGGATGGCCGAGGTTGGATCTGATGGCACCTACGGCCACGCCGCCAAGTTTCCGAGCCGTTCCGCAAGGTCCGCATTATGCGGGGGGAGGTTCAATCCGGGAGATAATAGATGCGGTCCATTGGCACCCATTTGACGCCAGCATCAGCGAACGGCAGGCGTTGCTGAAACTCATCCATTCGCTTCTCCCACTCCTGCACTGCGGGATCGGCAGCATCGGCCACGGCGCGTGCGATCGGGTCGAACTCCTCCCCGGGCCACAGAAGCAAGACGAGGCGGTTGCCGCACAGGAATATCTCCATGGCATCGATCCCTGCCGCACGGATCGAGCGAGTGACGGCAGGAGGAACGGCACCCGGCGCATGCCAGGCTCGATAGCGTTCGATCAGGACGGGATCGTCATGGAGATCGAGTGCATACACCAGCGGCCGCTGCACTTTCACCATGTCGCGATCGCCTTCAACACCGAACCCTGCCCGGCGATCAGTTGAGGGAAGTACTCGGCAGCCTCGACCAACGGAAAGCTCTGGGTATGCATCGCCGCGGTGGGGATGAGCCCGGCCCGGATGCTCGCGATGACGTGCCGAAAATCGGCCGACGTGGCGTTCCGCGACCCCATCAGCGTCGTTTCGCGTTTATGAAATTCCGGATCCGAGAAGGCGATCTGCGCCTTGACGATGCTGACCAGCACATAGGTGCCGCCATGCGCCACGTAGCCGAAGCCCGCTTCGATGGCCCGTGCGCTGCCGGTCGCATCGAACACCACGTCGAAGAATTCGCCGTCCGTCCGACTGGCCAGAACGCAGGCTATGACATCGTCCACCAACACCGTGTCGGCGATGCCTGTCAGCCTGCGGGCTTGGTCCAGGCGATCCGCGTCGGTATCAGCGAGCGTCACGCGCGCGCCATCCTGCCGGGCGAACAGCGCCGTGGCCACACCGATCGGACCTGCTCCGACGACGAGTATCCTGGCATCTGCCATCACGCCGGCGCGGCGGACCGCATGGGCGCCGATCGCCAGGAACTCCACCATCGCAGCCTGGTCCAGCGACAGGTCCTGCACTGGAACGACGGCCGCGCGCGGTACGGAGAGATACTCGGCCATGCCGCCGTCGCGGTGGACGCCCAGCACCTGAAGGTGCGTGCAGCAGTTCGGCTTTCCCCGTCGACAGGCGATGCATTCATCGCACGCGAGATAGGGAAGGATGGTGACTACGTCGCCCGGTGTCAGATCGGCGTCGGCGTCCGCCTCTTCAACCGTTGCGGCCAGTTCGTGGCCCATGACGCGCGGGTAGTTGAGATAGGGCTGGTTCCCACCGAAAATGTGGTAGTCGGTGCCGCATATCCCCACCCGGCGGATGCGAACGAGGACTTCGCCCGGACCGCGCAGCGGGATGGGGCGCTCATGGACGGCCAGATGGAGCGGCCGTTCGCACACGATGGTCTTCATGGTGTATGTCCTCAATGCGCAGTCGTCTGGTCGATGGGCAGACCTGCATCCCGCGACCGCAAGGCGAAAATCAAAACGACCACGAATGACAGGGCTGGCAGGATTATCGCCGCATTTATCCCTCTCAGGTCCGACAGGACGCCCATGCCACCGGTCAGAACGGCGCCACCGATGATCGCCATGATGATGAGCGAGGCGCCAGCCCGACGCAGCGATCCCAACCCGTCCATGCCCAGTGCGAAGATCGTCGGAAACTGGATGGACATGAAGAAGCTGGCGGCGACCAGGGCATACAGGCCGGGCTTGCCGCCGATCAGGCCGGCGATGGTCGCAAGCACCAGGCTGACTACCGCGAATCCCGCGAGGAGCCGGGGCGGGGATATCATCCCCATCATCGCGGTACCTGCGAAGCGGCCGATGCCGAACAGCACAAGGCTGACGAACAGATAGTCGGCCGCGGCGCGCTCGCTCAGACCGGGTACGTTGGTCTGTGCATACCGGATCGTGTAGCTCCAGATGCCCACCTGAGCGCCGACGTAGAAGAACTGGGCGACGGCCGCGAAAAGCAGGTGGGGACGTCGGAACACCTCGGTGAAGCGCGGCGTGCCACCGCCCTCTTCGTCATCGGCCTGTCGATCGGGAAAGCGGATGGCCATCGCCGCGACGGCGAATGCCAGCACGACAAGCCCGATGACGAGATAGGGGGTCTGGACCGCCATGATCTCGCTCCGGTAGAACGCGGTGCGTCGTGCCGGTGCCATCGCCGCCAGGGTTGCGTCGTCATGCGCCACGTCGGACAGGATGAGGTACTTGCCGATCAGCACGCCGGCCACCGTCCCAACCGGATTTGCAGCCTGCGCCCAGTTCAAACGCCGGGCCGCCGACCGGGGGTCTCCCAGCTCCGTCATGAGGGGATTGGCGGACGTCTCGAGGAAGGCGAGGCCGCAGGCAATGACAAACAATGCGGCGAGGAAATAGTGATACTGACCGAAATGCGCGGCCGGATAGAACAGCAGTGCTCCGAACGCATAGAGGACGAGACCGATCACGATCGCGGCCTTGTAGCCCTTGGCACGCCCAACCAACGCGGCCGGCACCGCCAACGCGAAATAACCGAGGTAGAAAGCCTGCTGCACGAAGCTGGTCTGAAAATCGGAGAGTATGAACGCCTTCTTGAAATGGGCGATCAAGATGTCATTGAGGTTGTTGGCCATCCCCCAGAGAAAGAACAGCGAGACCGTGAGGATCATCGCGGGCAGATACTGCCGATTTGTCGTTGCGGGCATTGTCAGCTATCCTTGCGATATCAATCAAGCGCGCGATCGAGGTGCGTGTAGCCACCATCGACGAAATGCCACTGGCCCGTGACGTGGCTGGCTCGGGCAGACAGGAGGAACGCTACCGTATCAGCGATCTCCTCCGGCTCGGTCATTCGCTGCCCTAGGGGAATGCGTCGCTCGATGGCGGCACGCCGGGCCGCCGGATCTTCGGACTGCGCCAGCCATGCTCCATAGGCCTGCGTCGCCACTTCCGCCGGCACGACCGCATTCACCCGGATACCGTCTTTGCGGAGCGATACCGCCCACTCGCGGGTCAATGCCAGCAGGGCCCCCTTGGATGCGGTGTAGCCACTGGTGTCCCCCTGTCCGGTGACGGCAGTCTTCGATGCGATGTTGACGATCGCACCGCTGGCGCGTCGCAGGGCCGGTAGCAGGTGATGGGTCATGGCGTACGCGTGGACCAGATTCCGTTCTAGCGAGGCCCGGAAGGCATCGACTCCTGCATCCAATCCGACGCCGTCGTTCACGCCGGCGTTGTTGACCAGCCCGTGTACTGAGCCATGGCGCGCCATCACCGACGCTGCGGCGCCACGGCATAGTGCATCGTCGGTCAGCTCGGCCTGAAAGAAGGAGGCATCTGGTTGCCGCACCTGCAGGGCGGCGAACCAGTCTGGTGCCGGAGCGTCGCGCGCGACGATGGCAGGAATGGCGCCTTCGCCGGCCAATGCCATCGACACAGCCGCCCCGATGCCCGTCGCACCCCCAGTCACGACGACGACGGCGCGATCCAGTTCGAGATTCATGGCGTACGCCCCATCAGATCTTCCAATCTACATCCTCTCGGCGTGGCCGCACCGATTTCTGATCGGTCAAGCCGGCATCGCTCGTCGTATTTGTACACAGACTAAAGCTAAGTCATCAGATAGGTCAAGCGGATCTCCAAATGCGCTGGCGACCCGTTCGGATCATGGTAGACATCGCAAAATGAGCAACATAATCGATCATGGCCTCAAGGCGCGTGATACGGGGCGGAAGGCGGTCAAGTCGCAGTCCATCCGACAGGATGGCCAGCCTAGTGGTGGGGCGGTCAAGCTGTACCGGCATGTAATAGATACGCTGCAGCAGGAGATCGCGTCAGGCGTCTTCGAGGCGGGCACCCGGCTGCCATCCGAACGGATGCTCGTCGACCGCTTTGCGGTCAGCCGTCTCACCATCCGCGAAGCACTCATCGGCATGGAGATACTGGGCCTGATCGAGGCGCGGCAAGGTTCCGGGTTCTTCGTGACCGATACCGTAGATCGACCACAGGCCAATCCGGACACACTGGATATCGGTGCGTTCGAGCTAACCGAGGCGCGACGCATCGTGGAAGTGCAGGCGGCAGCATTGGCGGCGCTGGCGGCCACCGACGACGAAATCGCGACGATGCGCCAGATCCTAGAGCAGATGGACGTCGAGAACCACGGCGCACGTCAGGACGAATGGTCGGCGGACCGGCAATTTCATCTGATGATAGCCAAGGCCACTCAGAACAGTGCCGTTGCGTTGATGGTCGAGACGTTGTGGGACGTCCGCACACGCTCCCCCCTGTGCCATGCCATGCTGCAACGCATCACGGCCTCGGGCGAGAAGCCGAGAATGACGGATCATCGTCAGATACTGGATGCCATCGAAGATCGGGATCCAGAACGCGCACGGAGAGCGATGCTGAAGCATCTCGACCGCGTGCTGGCCAACCTCATAACCTTCACCGAGAGCGACGCGCTTGCACAGGTTGCAGCGGAGAACACGCGAAAGCGTGAAGCGGCAAAGCGGCGGCTCAAACTCTGAGAAGCCTCATTGATCAGATCACTATCATGATTTGTCCAACAAGAAGCCTTGACTCATCAGACCAATCCCGTCAGTTTTCCTCGTAGCGGACCATAAGCCGCATGGAGGAGAGAGATCGTGGCGAAGGCTGTCAAATTCCGAGCGGGGCGCTTTTTGGGAGCCTCCATCCTCCTTGCGACCAGTGGCTGGCATGCTGTGGCGACCGCACAGACCGCTCCAGCTACTCCGGCATCCGTCGAACAGGAGGCTGCCATGACGCCTCAGGATGCGGCGGGATCGGAAGAGATAGTCGTGACCGGATTCCGGCGCTCACTGCAGCTTGCGAACGAACAGAAGCGCAGCGCAGACGTCGTCAGCGACGGCATTTCGGCCGAGGACATCGGCAAGTTCCCCGATCAGAACCTGGCAGAGTCGCTGCAGCGGATCACGGGTGTCCAGATCACGCGCGACCGGGGCGAGGGTTCGTCGGTCAGCATTCGCGGTCTCGCACCGGATTTCGCCAGGACGCAGTACAATGGCCGTACGCTCGGCAGCGGCGGCAGTCGGTCGTTCGACTTCACCTCCCTCTCGGCGGAGTTCGTCAGCGCGGTCGAAGTGGCGAAGTCACCGTCGGCGGACATGATCGAGGGGGGGCTGGCCGGCACGATCAACATCAGGACCGCGCATCCGCTCGACATCGGCCAGACCGCATTCAATGGCACGGTGGAGGGCGTGTACGAGGACAATCCGAAGAAGCTGACCCCACGGGTCGCCGGCCTCGCCAACTACGTCAATGCCTCCAAGACCTTCGGCATCAATCTGGGTGTGGCCTACGAGGAGCGCAAATATCTCTCGTTGTCATACCAGGGGTATGGTGCGGAGACGGGCGTGGAAGCCCAGCGCAATCCTAACATCGACTACAATCGCGACGGTGATTTCGGCGACACCTACACCTTCAATCACGCTCAGGCGTATCAGGCGTATCCCGGCGCCCGCAAGCGGTTGTCGATCATTGGTACGGTGCAGTACAAACCCACCGACGACATCAATGTGTACGCCGACTATTTCCATTCCGACTTCCGCAACAGGAACCGCTGGTACGAGAACGCGACTCGCTTCACCAACATCGCGCCAGCACTGCCCGGGCAGCCCTTCGGTGTGGCGGCCAGTACGATCGACACCGGCATCGTGCCGCAGCTCCTGCCGGGCTCACAGGGCTTTCTGACGTCGGTCAGCGCCGTCGGCCTCGATCATCGCGCATCGACGTTCAGTCAGAACAGTCGCAAGATCGTGAATTCCTATGCTGCCGGCTTCGACATCACCGACGACCGGATGAAGGTCAGTGGACAAGGAAGCTACTACAAGGCGACCACCGATTCCCTCAACAACGGCTTCACGACGATATCGCGGGCGATTGGAACGATCACGCATCCCGATGGGCTCGGCAGCCCTCCTCTCGTCACCTACGGCGGCGGGTACGATCCGCTGGACCCGTCCACGTTCAACCTACTGTCGCAGGACTTCTTCGGTGGGCGGAATGCGGATCGCAACTACGAGGGCCGGCTGGACGCCGAGTACAGCGTCGGCGACGGGTTCCTGAAGTCGATCAAGGGCGGTCTCTACTATGGCGACCGGCGCAACACGGCCGTCGATGTCCGCTCCAGCGCCAACGCGGCCACGCTGGCGCGCCTTTCGGGCGGCAAGTTGACCTTCGTCCCCAATGCCGAGGGGGCGAGCGGCGCGGTGCGAGCGACTGGCATACTCACGCCGATATCGTTCAAGACCAGTATCCCGAACTATCCCGCCAGCTATCTGGTGACCGATCTCGACGCATATTACTCGATTATCCCCTATTCGACGGTAATCGGGGCGGCTCCCCCGACCGTAGCGGCGGGCAGCGGATATGACGTGAGCGAACGCACGATGGCGGCCTATGTCCAAGCCAATTTCGGTTCGACCGACGGACGGCTTGGCGGCAATCTGGGCGTCAGGTTCGTGAACACGCAGACCGGTTCGAACGGTCTGTCGCCTGACCTGAACGGCCTGATCATCGAACCCGGTGGCGTGTTCACGACGGTGCCGACGGGCGTGCCGACCACGGTGAAGGGGGACTACCACTACTTTCTTCCGAGCTTCAACCTGAAGTATGAACTGGCCGACGATCTGATCGTGCGAGGCGCCCTTGCCCGCGTGCTCGGCCGTCCCGGACTCGGCAGCCTGTCGGCAGGCACCACCGTGGATGCGAATGTGCGCACCATCAATTCCGGCAATCCGTCGTTGCAGCCCTATCTGTCCGATCAGGCGGATCTATCGCTGGAATACTATCTGCCCAAGCAAGGTCTGTTGTCGGTCGCCGTCTTCTACAAGCACCTGACGAACTACATCATCAACGGCCAGGTGACGCAGACGCTGACGGCGCAACTGCGCGGGGGCGGCACGCAGACGATCGTCTTCCGCCGCAACCAGCCGCTCAACCTCTCGTCGGCGAATATCAAGGGTGCCGAGGTCGCCGCCCAGATTCCGCTAGCTTACATTGGCGGAGCATTTGACGGCTTCGGTATGTTCGGCAGCTTCACCTATATTGATCCGCCGCAGATCCCCCAGTTCCAGGGCGGGCCCAACATTCCTCTGAACGACGTCTCAAAATACAACTACAATGTGGGTGGGTATTTTGAGAAATACGGTATCGGCATTCGTGGCAGCTACACCTATCGCAGTCGCTACTCGGGAGGTGACGGCAATTACTTCGGCGATGGTGCGTTCACGCCGGCATACGGGCAGCTCGATGCTTCGGCCAGCTATCAGCTCACCCCCGCGATATCGCTAAGCGCCGACGTCACGAATTTGCTGGATGCCGAGCAGCAGACCAAGAACAACTTTGGATTGACCCGCATCTATTCTCAGATCGGCCGGAGGATCACGGCCGGTGTGCATTTCCGGCTCTGACGGTAGCCGCCCGTCCGGCGGTCGGCCGTGCGGGGCAAGGGCCATCCATATGAACGACGAGGACGAGTGATGACGATGAATCGACGTGACGCACTGTCCGCCATCGGTCTGGCGGGAGGATTGACTGGTGTGGCCGGAGCTCTGCCCATGCCTGCGCTGGCGCAGAAAAGAGCCGGCGCGTTCACCCCGGATTGGCCGTCGCTCGTCGAGGGGTACCGTGCGCCCGACTGGTTCCGTGATGCCAAGTTCGGAATGTGGGCGCACTGGAGCGCTCAGTGCGTGCCGGAGGAAGGCGACTGGTATGCCCGCGAAATGTACCTGCAGGGATCACGCGCCAACAAGGCGCACATCGCCAAGTACGGACATCCCGCCGACGTCGGCTTCATGGAGATCGTGGGGAAGTGGAAGGGCGAGCGGTGGGATCCGGCTCGTCTGCTGGACCTCTACAAGAAGGCGGGGGCCCAGTACTTCGTGGCGCTGGCCAATCATCACGACAACGTCGACACCTATGCCTCCAGCCATAATCCGTGGAACACGACTCGGATCGGTCCCCGCAAGGACATCATCGGCACCTGGGCCAAACTGGCGCGGGAGCGGGGATTGCGCTTCGGCGTCTCCAACCACAGTGCCCATGCCTGGCATTGGTATCAGACGGCCTATGGCTACGACCCGGAGGGACCGCGCGCCGGTGAGCGGTACGACGCGTACCGTCTGACGAAGGGTGATGGCCGGGGTAAATGGTGGGATGGTCTCGACCCGCAGTCGTTGTACACCGGCCGCACGATCCCGTTGCCGGATGGCATCCGAACGATTGCGGAGGCGAACGCGGTTCATGAGCGGACCGATCGGATATGGACCGAATGGGCACCGCCGGCGGCAGCCGCCTTCGTCCGTAACTGGGCGCTCCGCTGTCACGAACTGATCGACAAATATCGCCCGGACCTGATCTACCTCGACAACTTCGACCTCCCCTTCCAGCAGGTTGGGCTCGAGATGGCTGCTCACTACTACAACGCCAGCCGGTCGTGGAATAACGGTCGGCTGGAAGCGGTTCTGAACGTCAAGACGGTGCCTGCGGAACGCCGTATGGGGCTGGTCGAGGATGTCGAACGGGGGGGCAAGTCCTACATCGAGACCTATCCGTGGCAGACCGATACCTGCATCGGCAACTGGCACTACGATCGTGCCCTGTACGAGCGGGACGGTTACAAGAGCGCCGCTACGGTCCTCCACACGCTGTGCGACGTTGTCTCCAAGAACGGCAACCTCCTCCTCAGCATCCCGGTCCGTGGCGACGGATCGATCGACGAGAAGGAGGAGCGCATCGTCGAAGAGATTGCCGCATGGATGCAGCAATATGGTTCGGCCATCTACGGCACCCGTCCCTGGCGGCTGCACGGTGAAGGTCCCACTCGGCCGGCGTCCGGGATGTTCGCCGAAGGCGGGCCGAAATCGCCCTACACGCCGCAGGACATCCGCTATGTCCGCAGGAACGGCGCGGTACACGCACTGGTCATGGGCTGGCCTGACGATGGCAAGGTCCGGTTGACGCATCTCGGCACCGGCACGCCGATCGGCCGGGGGGAAGTTAGTCGGGTCACCCTTCCGGGGGACTCCGGACCGTTGCGCTTTCGGCGGACCGCGCAGGCGCTGGAGATCGATCTTCCAGCCGCGCGTCGCAATCCGATCGGAGTTGCGCTGGTGATCAACGGCAGTGGCCTGACGGATGGCAGTCTCGCCGATCTGGTGTGATCGCGCTAGCTTACTTCAGGTTTCCGTAAGTTATCAGATGGCATCGGCTATCCCATCTGATATCGGTGACTGGCATGGAATAAGCCGCGGTGTCGGTGGAATCGAGGAGGCGAGATGAGGGTTGAGGGCAAGACGGCGATCGTGACGGCAGCAGGCCAGGGCATCGGGCGAGCGACCGCGCAACGACTTCGCGATGAAGGCGCCCGCGTGTGGGCTCTGGACAGGGACGCCGATGCCTTGGCGACGATCGACGGTGTCGAGCGCATCATCGTTGACCTGACGGATCGTTCCGCGATCGCCGCTCTGCCGGATCGCATCGGTCCCATCGATGTCTTGGCCAACGTCGCAGGCTTCGTCGGAGCGGGCGACGTTCTCGAATGCAGCGACGCGGACTGGATGCTTTCATTCGACCTGAACGTCCATGCCATGCACTGGATGATGCGCGCCTTCATTCCGGGGATGCTGGCCGGCAAGGGAGGAGCGATCGTAAACATGAGTTCGATAGCCTCCAGCGTGAAGGGCATCCCCAATCGTTATGCCTATGGTGCATCGAAGGCGGCCGTGGTCGGCCTGACCAAGGCGGTGGCGGCCGACTTCGCAGGACGTGGCATCCGTTGCAACTGCGTGTGCCCCGGCACCATCGAGACGCCAAGTCTTCAGCAGCGGGTGGTGGAGCAGGCTGGTACCCAAGGCGTATCAGTCGAGGCGGCCCAGCAAGCGTTCGTCGCGCGTCAGCCGATGGGCCGGCTGGGGCGCGCGGAAGAGATTGCCGCCCTTTTCCTCTATCTCGTGAGTGACGAGGCCCGGTTCACCACCGGCGCGGTCCACGTCATCGATGGCGGCTGGGTCAACTGATGACTACGATCACTGGACTGCGCACGATCGATCTGCGCTTCCCGACGAGCACCGCGCTTGACGGATCGGATGCGATGAATCCTGATCCGGACTACTCGGCTGCGTACGTCATTCTCGATACCAACGTTGCAGAACTCTCA